>Ga0335395_10000649_pt1 | contig 21881 bp, 19 predicted proteins | sample MAT02_FD_205744 | JGI IMG/M metagenome (GOLD analysis project Ga0335395, IMG submission 205744) | Freshwater microbial communities from Lake Fryxell liftoff mats and glacier meltwater in Antarctica - MAT-02 (spades assembly) (version 2) ...
CACAGGCAGCGGTAACGACGTTTGGCGGAGGCCTTGGCCGGGACTGTTATGTGGCAGCCGAGATGAAGCGCGACTATCGCGCGAGCGTTGATGTCTGTAGCCGAGCCCTGACGGATGAAATGCTGTCCCGGCGCGATCATGCCGCGACGCTTGTCAACCGCGGGATCATCTTCATGCAGGCGCGGGAGCTGGACAAGGCGATCGCGGACTATCAGGCGGCAATCCGCTTTGATCCGAACCTTGCCGAAGCCCATGTGAACCACGGCATTGCACTGCTGCACAAGGGCGGTGCCGACAGGGACGCCATCGCGGCCCTGACCAAGGGGCTGGCAATGAAACCGTCCCGGCCGGAAGTCGCGTTCTACACCAGGGCAGTTGCCAATGAACTGGTCGGCAATGTCCGCGAGGCCTATGAGGACTATCAGGCTGCGGCCGCTGCCAAGCCCGAATGGAAAGAGCCGGCCGAACAGTTGAAGCGCTTCTCCACCCAGCGACGCGAAACGCAGCGCGGCTGACGGACGGCCCGGTAAAACGGGATCAGGGGCGCCAGATGGCGCCCCGCTCCGCCGGAGCGCGGCCCTGCAGCAGGTCATCGAACGCGTGCGCATGGCCTTGCGCGCCGCTGTAGTCCTCCGCCTTCAACCAGGCCGGCACTGTCTGCAGGAAGCTTTGCAAGGCCGCTGAAAGCTCCGCATCGAAGGCGGCCGGGCCGATCTCGCGCGCCCGCGCCTCCCAGGCCGATGGCGCGAAGAACAGTTCCGGCTGCGGCCCCGGCAACTCTGCCTGGCCCGTGGTGTCCCAGTGGGTGTCACCCACGATGTGGCTTGCCCTCAGCCCCTTCAGATGCTGGTGCAGCTTTGCCTTCAGCGGGCCATTTCCGGCAAAATCCACCAGAATGCAGGGTGCGTCACTGTCGAGCAGCCCGATCTCGTCATAGGTTAGGACGCTGGTGTAATAGCCTGTGGAGGCGACGAAATCACGGTTGGCGGCCGATGTCAGGCCCACCACCTGCACGCCGGGCCTACGGCTCAGGTTGAAGGCGGTTCCAAGCGCCGTCTTGGACGATGCGCTGGTCAGGATGATGATGGCGTCGGCTGCCACGCTTCCCAACACATGGTCGAGCACGAAGGCGGTGCCGAACAGCGGCTGGAACAGGGCAAGCAGCGGCTCTGCGGCTGCGGGCATCGCTGCGGCCGGGCGATAGGCGTTGTACACCGGGGCCAGGCCCTGCCGATGTTCGGACATGTCGGAAAAGCCGTTCGCCTTCAACGGCCCGGGGTTCATCTTCAGATGGCTGGCGCTGGGCCAGTAGCCGTAAAAGCGGCTGCCGACGGCGATGTCCGGGTGCCGGCTTTCGATGACGGTGCCGAAGCCCCACACCGGAACGACGCCCCACCCATCATCCGATGCCGGAAAAAAGCGCCAGTAGAACAGCGGCGCACCGCCATGAACGGCATAAGTGACATTGTTGGCTGTCAGGGCTGCGAGGTCGACCCGGGCGATGATTTCGCCGTTTGCTGCGGTCAGCGTTTCGGGCACCTCGCGCCAATCCGACAGCGATTCCTGACGCCGCTCGATCTTTTTGCCCTGCATGTGCCGAATCCTACCGCTTTTTCACTTCACAGCTTAGCGATTTGGGCAGATGCTGCGAAGGTTCATTTAAGGGAGGACCGGATATGGACGTGCGGGAGCTTGCGGCAGACTATGCCGCTTTGGTTGCGGCCGGCAAAATGGATGAGGCCGCCTTGAAACACTGGTCCGATGCTATCGTGACCATCGAGGCCATGCCAGGCGCAATGTCCGAAACACGGGGCAAGGACGAGGCGCTCGCCAAGGCGCGATGGTGGTACGAGAATCATGAACTCCATGGCTTCCGGTCGGAAGGGCCGTTCGTGAATGGAGACACGTTCCTGATCATCATGGAAATCGATGTGACGCCCAAAGGCGGCCAGCGCATGACCATGCGCGAGGTGATCGGCTACCGGGTCGCGGACGACAAGGTGGTGGAGGAACTCTACTACTACTGACGGGCCTGCTCGGGGCTCAAGAAAGGGGCCGGAGAACCGGCCCCTTCCCCGTCTGTGGACTGTCCCGACGGTCAGGTGGGTGCGTGTTCGCCCTCAATGATGGGCATATCGCCGCCACCGATCTCGACCTTGCGGGGCTTCTTGTGCTCGGGCACTTCGCGGGCAAGATCGATGTTCAGGAGGCCGTGCGCATAGGCTGCGCCGGTCACCTTGATCACGTCGGCAAGCTGGAAGCGGCGTTCGAACGCGCGTTTGGCGATACCGCGGTGCAGGAACTGTCGCTCGGCCGGCTGGGCTTCGTCGGCAGCCTTGCCGGTCACGATCAGGGTGTTTTCCTGGATAGTGAGGTCGAGCTCTTCGCGCGCGAAGCCTGCGACCGCCATTGTGATGCGATAGCTGTCGTCGCCCAGCTTCTCGATATTGTAGGGTGGAAAGCTGGTGTCGCCCTCGGCTGCCCGGGTCGCGATGTCGAACAGCCTGTTCAGGTTCTCGAATCCGATCGATGAGCGGAGAAGCGGGGCGAAATCGAAATTGCTGCGCATGAGATCCATCCTTTCAAAGCAATGGTTTTTTGTGCGCCCGCCATGAGGCCGGACGCCGTTGTGCTGTTCGGGGTGCGGCCCCGAAAGGCGGCCGCATCCACGAAGCAGATTTGGGAACTGCAGATTTCGCTTTCAAGGGTTTCTATTCGGGGGTTCCCATTCAGGGGTTTGCATCCAGGGTTCTAATTCAGTGGGAAGTGCCCGCCCTGCAAGCGTGGCAGCAGCCGGTAGCCCGCCGTCGCACTTGCGCGAGCCGCATTGCGCCCACTAATGGGGCGGGCTGGCAAGACCGGCGGCAACACGGGCACCACAGACCGAAATGACCCTTCAATGATCATCCCATCAACCGGCCCCGGAACAGGCTTGAAAACGGGAACGGCCGACATCCGTCAGGCGTTTCTCGATCACTTCGCGGCGCACGGCCACAGTGTCGTGGCGTCGGCGCCGCTCGTGCCCCAGAACGACCCTACCCTGATGTTCGTGAATGCCGGCATGGTGCCGTTCAAGAATGTTTTCACCGGCCTTGAAACCCGTCCCTATGTCACGGCGGCATCATCCCAGAAATGTGTCCGGGCCGGCGGCAAGCACAATGATCTCGACAATGTTGGCTACACCGCGCGCCACCATACCTTCTTCGAAATGCTCGGAAACTTCTCGTTCGGAGACTATTTCAAGAAACAGGCGATCACGCTGGCGTGGGATCTTCTGACCGATACCTGGGGCATCCCGAAGGACCGACTGACGGTCACCGTCTATCATACCGACGATGAAGCCCACGCGCTTTGGACGACGATAGCCGGCCTGCCGGAAGAGCGCATCATCCGTATCGCCAGCAGCGACAACTTCTGGTCCATGGGCGATACCGGCCCATGTGGCCCCTGTTCGGAAATCTTCTACGATCATGGCGCCCATATTCCCGGCGGCCCACCCGGATCCCCGGACGAGGACGGCGACCGGTTCGTGGAAATCTGGAATCTGGTCTTCATGCAATACGACCAGCAGGCAGACGGAACGCGACAAGACCTGCCCAGGCCATCGATCGACACCGGCATGGGGCTGGAGCGGATCGCGGCTGTGCTGCAGGGCACACACGACAATTTCGAGACGGACATCTTCCGCACGCTGATCGCCGAATCTGGTGCGCTGACGAATACGCCCACCGATGCGCCAGAAACGAAGTCGTCGCACCGGGTCATCGCGGACCATCTGCGCGCGGCCGGCTTCCTGGTTGCCGATGGCGTTCTGCCGGCGAACGAGGGGCGCGGCTATGTGTTGCGGCGGATCATGCGCCGGGCCATGCGCCACGCGCATCTGCTGGGCGCGGGCGAGCCGCTGATGCACCGGCTGGTTCCGGCGCTGGTCTCTACCATGGGGGGCGCATATCCGGATCTCGTGCGGGCCCAGTCGCTGATCGCAGAAACGCTGAAGCTGGAGGAAACCCGCTTCCGCCAGACGCTGGACAAGGGCCTGAAGCTGCTCGATGAAGCCACCAGCGCGATGCAGCCGGGTGCCGTTCTGCCGGGCGATGTTGCCTTTCGCCTGTATGATACCTTCGGTTTTCCCTATGACCTTACCGAGGACGCGCTGCGCGCACAGGGGTTGGGCGTGGACCGCACCGGATTCGATGCCGCCATGGCCGAGCAGAAGACCCGCGCCCGGGCAGCCTGGGCCGGCAGCGGCGCCAACCCGACCGACAGCCTGTGGTTCGATCTTGTGCAAAAGCTCGGGAGCACAGACTTCATCGGCTATGCCACCACCGAAGCGCAGGGCGAGATCGTCGCCATCGTGAAGGACGGTGCCGAGGTGACCGAGGCCACCGCCGGCGACGCGGTGATCCTCATCACCAACCAGACGCCTTTCTACGGTGAATCGGGTGGCCAGGTGGGCGATACCGGCGTGATAGAAGAGCATGGCGGCGCGCGCTTCTCGGTCAGGGACACGGCAAAGCCGCTTGGCAAGCTCCACGCGCATGTAGGTGCGCTCGAAGGCGGGAGCATCAGAGTGGGCGATACCGTCACGCTGAGGGTCGATGCCGAACGGCGCGCCGCGGTGAAGGCCAACCATTCCGCGACCCACCTGATGCACGCGGCCCTGCGGGATGTTCTGGGGGACCATGTCTCCCAGAAGGGTTCGCTGGTGGCCGCCGACCGTCTGCGTTTCGATTTTTCGCACAACAAGGCCCTGAGCGCGCAGGATATTGCCGCCATCGAACAGCAGGTAAACGCCGAAATCCGCGCGAACATGCCGGTTTCCACGCGCCTGATGACCCCGGACACGGCCATCGAGGCAGGCGCGCTGGCGCTGTTCGGCGAGAAATATGGCGACGAAGTCCGCGTGCTGGCGATGGGTCGCACCCGTGCCGGCGAAACGGGCGACACCGGCCGAAGCATGTCTGTCGAGCTGTGCGGCGGAACCCATGTGAACGCTACGGGCGATATCGCGCTGTTCCGCATTGTTTCGGAATCGGCCGTTTCATCGGGTGTCCGCCGGATCGAGGCGCTGACCGGCGAAGCCGCTCTATCCCATCTCACGGGGCAGGAGGCGCTGCTCAAGGTTGCCGCCGCGACGCTGAAGAGCCGCCCCGAGGATCTGCCCGAGCGGGTGCAGGCACTGGCCGATACGGTGAAGCGGCTGGAGCGCGAACTGGCCGATACGAAGAAGGCGCTATCGATGGCCGGCCCGGCGATCGCGGGGGCGGCCGAGCCCGAGCAGATCGGGCAGGCCAGGTTTCTGGGGCAGGTGTTCGATGGCATGGAGGCCAAGGCGCTTCGCGGGCTGGTGGATGATGCCAAGGTGAAGGTCGGCTCCGGTGTTGCCGTGGTCGTTGCTGTGAACGAGGGCCGCGCATCGGTCGCGGTCGGCGTAACCGACGATCTCACGGCCGCGCTGTCTGCTGTCGACCTGGTGCGGGTTGCGGCTGCTGCACTGGGCGGGCAGGGCGGCGGTGGCCGACCGGACATGGCGCAGGCCGGCGGCCCGGATGCAGACCAGGCCGCCCACTCGGTTGCGGCCGTAAAAGCCGCCGTGGCTGCAACGCTTGGGGTGCCCGCCTGATGGCCAGCATGGCGATCGAGCAGGTGAATATGCCGCTGGAAAGCCATTCGAGCCCCCGGATCGCGATCATCGATATCGGCTCCAACTCGATCCGTCTCGTCGTCTACAAGGGCCTCACCCGCACGCCCGCGGTACTGTTCAACGAAAAGGTGATGGCTGGTCTGGGCCGTGGCCTTTTACCGGGGGGCAAGCTTTCAGATGACGCGATGAACGTGGCGATGACTGCGCTCGCTCGCTTTGCCCTGTTGTGCCAGTCGATGGGGGTGGACAGCATGCGCGCGGTGGCGACAGCCGCCGTCCGCTCTGCTGCCAACGGCCCGGCGTTCGTCGCCCGGGTGCTGGCCGAAACCGGGATCGAAGTCGACATCATCGATGGCGAGACCGAAGCGCGCGGTGCTGCCATGGGCGTGATCGCCGGGATTCCCGATGCCGATGGAGTCGTGGGCGATCTGGGCGGTGGCTCGCTGGAGCTGGTGCGGATCAAGAAGGGCCATCTGAACCAGCGCCTGTCCCTGCCGCTTGGCGCGCTGATACTTGACGCCATCCGCAAAGACAGCCGCCGGGCGCTGTCGCACGAAATCGACCGTGCGCTGGAAAAGCTGCACTGGGCCGAAGCCGGCCAGGGCAAGCCCTTCTATGCGGTGGGGGGGAGCTGGCGCGCACTGGCGCAGCTGCATATGCACCTGACGGGCTGGCCACTGCCCGTCATCCACCACCATGTCCTTCCGGCCGATGCGCCCGAACGGCTGGTGCGAACACTGGCCCATATCAGCGTGAAATCGCTGAAGGCCGTGCCCTCCATTTCCACGTCGCGCGCATCGCAGCTTCCGGGTGCTGCCGCGATGCTGAAGGCCGTTACCCGCAAACTCGGCAGCAGTTGCATCATCATGTCGGCCTATGGCCTTCGCGAGGGTCTTTTGTACCAGTCGCTTTCGGCCGCTGCCCAGCTGCAGGATCCCCTGCTGACGGGCGCACGCGAATCCGCCGAACGCTCGGGCCGCTTTTCAGATGGCAGCGACGGCGCTGTGGGCGATGCCCTTCTGCATTTTACCGACCCACTGTTCCACGATGATGGCGGCATGCTGCGCCGTATCCGCCATGCCGCCTGCCTGCTGGCAGACACCGGCTGGCGCGCCCACCCCGACATGCGCGCCGAACACGGGATGGACACTGCGCTCCACGGCACCTGGGTCGGGATCGATGCCGAAGGGCGGGCAATGCTCGCAGCGGCGCTGTGGGTCGTGAACGGCGGAGCGATGCCCGGCGGTGGCACCGAGATCCTGGGCCGCCTGGCGCCCCAGCCGCTCCTGGATCGCGCCCGTCTGTGGGGTCTTGCGCTGCGGCTTGGCCAGCGGCTTGGCGGGGGTGCGGCAGAGCCGCTGCAAGGCGCGCATCTGGGCTCGGATGGCCGCGCGCTGACAATCAGCCTGGTGCGCGCGTGCGCCCCGCTCTACGGGGAGCCGGTGCAGCGCCGGCATCGCTCTCTGGCACAGGCTCTGGGGCTTGAACCGCAGCTTCGGATTCTGACGGCGGCGGAGATTCTAGCACGCGCATCCTGAGCTTGTTGCCCGCCACCGAGAATCCCAGCCGGCCCTCCACCAGTGCCAGCGCATCCTCGCCGAACATCTGCCGCCGCCAACCCTCCAGGATCGGCAGGCCTTCGCGAACCCCTGCCGCAAGCGCTTCCATCTCGTCCGACCGGGCGACCAGCTTGGGAGCGACCCCGGTTTCCTTTGCACGGATCTTAAGAAGCAGCTTCAGAAGGTCTGCAATCAGCGATGCTTCGGTTGAAAGGCCGGGCCGATGTTCCTTCGCGGGCATCTCCGCTTCGGGCAGCGGCCCGGCAGACTGGATGGTGGCGATGAGCCGTGCGCCGATGGCGTTCCCTGCCCAGGTCGGCGAAAGGCCGCGAACGCGCGCGAGGTCGGCCTGGCTGGCCGGGGGCGATGCAGCAAGATCGGCCAGCGTCTCGTCTTTCACGATCCGGCCGCGCGGCACGTTCTTGTCCCGCGATTCCAGTTCGCGCCAGCGGGCCAGCGCCTTCAGCCGGCCCAGAACATCGGGCTTGCGGTTCGGAAGTTTCAGCCGCTGCCACGCGCAATCCGGGTCCACCACGTAGTTGGATGGATCGGACAGCCGTGCCATTTCCTCGTCCAGCCATTCCCCGCGATTGCTGTTGCGAAGCTTGCCCAGCATCTTGGGGAACAGCTCCGAAAGATGGGTGACATCGCCGATGGCATACTGGATCTGCCGATCCGACAAAGGCCGGCGCGCCCAGTCGGTGAAGCGGGCGCCCTTGTCGACTTGGTGGCCGCTGAAATGCTGGACGAGATTGGCATAACTGACCTGCTCGCCCATCCCCATCGCCATCGCGGCAATCTGCGTATCGAACATCGGAAACGGCACGCGTCCGGCAAGATTCATGAAAATCTCGATGTCCTGCCCCCCGGCGTGCAGAACTTTCAGCATCGATTCGTCGGCCAGAAGGTCGAGGAACGGGTCCATATTGAGGCTCTCGGCCAGTGGATCGAACGCAAAAGCGTCCTCCGGGCTTGCCAGCTGGACCAGGCAAAGCTCTGGATAATAAGTATTTTCCCGCATGAACTCGGTATCTACGCAAACATGGTCATGCTCCATCAGGCGCTTGCACAGTCGAGCAAGGGTGTCGGTATCGGTGACCAGCGGGTGAATCTTCATGCCGTTCGTTAGCGGGTTGCAACGCTTGACAAAAGGCCCCGCTACAGCCTCAAGCCGCGGCCATGACACACGCCTACAGAACGCATCATTGCGCCGAACTCGCCGCTGCCCATGTCGGCCAGGCTGTCCGTCTTTCGGGATGGATTCATCGCAAGCGCGACCATGGCGGCGTTCTCTTCATCGATCTGCGCGATCATTACGGCCTGACCCAGCTGGTCGTTGCCGCCGGTTCGCCTCATATGGAGCCGCTGGACCGGCTGCGCCTTGAATCCGTGGTGACCATCGATGGAGACGTGGTGGATCGCGCGCCCGGAACGGCGAACGCCAACCTGCCGACGGGCGCCATCGAAATCCGCGTGGGCGGTGTGACCGTGCAATCGGAAGCGGCCGAACTCCCGCTGCCAGTTTCTGCCGAAACCGATTACCCCGAAGACATCCGGCTGAAATACCGGTTCCTCGATCTTCGGCGCGAGCGCATCCACCGCAACATCATGCTGCGCTCCAAGGTGATTGCCAGCCTGCGCCAGCGCATGATCGCTCAGGGCTTCACCGAATTCCAGACCCCCATCCTTACGGCATCTTCGCCCGAAGGCGCACGGGACTTCCTAGTCCCCTCGCGGCTCCATCCGGGCAAATTCTACGCGCTTCCGCAGGCACCGCAGATGTTCAAGCAACTGCTGATGGTTGCCGGTTTCGATCGCTATTTCCAGATTGCGCCCTGCTTCCGCGATGAAGACGCGAGGGCGGATCGTTCGCCGGGCGAATTCTACCAGCTCGATTTCGAGATGAGTTTCGTGACCCAGGAAGACGTGTTCGCCGCCATCGAGCCGGTTCTGGGCGGGCTGTTCGAGGAGTTCGCGCATTGGAACCGGGAAACCCCATGGGCTGTCACACCCACGCCGTTTCCGCGCATTCCTTATGCGGAATCGATGCTGACCTACGGGTCCGACAAGCCCGACCTCAGAAACCCTCTGAAGATTTCCGACGTGTCCACCCATTTCCGGCAGTCCGGCTTTGGCTTGTTCGAGAAAATCGTTGGCTCTGGCGGCGTCGTGCGCGCCATCCCGGCGCCTGGCACTGCGGAAAAGAGCCGCAAATTCTTTGATGACATGAACGAATGGGCGCGCAGCGAAGGCCATGCCGGCCTCGGCTATGTCACCCGCAAGGGCGGCGAATTCGGTGGCCCCATCGCCAAGAACCACGGTGAAGCGGGAATGACCGCCCTGTACGACGCACTCGGCCTCGGCCCGGACGACGGTTGCTTCTTTGCCGCCGGCAAGGCGCTGCCGACCGCAAAGCTCGCAGGCTACGCGCGCACCCGCGTTGGCGAACAGCTTGGCCTCATCGAGCAGAATGCCTATAAATTCTGCTGGATCGTCGACTTCCCGATGTTCGAAGCGGACGAGGACACAGGCAAGATCGACTTCTCGCACAACCCCTTTTCCATGCCGCAAGGCGAACTGGAGGCGCTGGAAACGAGGGACCCGCTCGATATCCTGGCCTATCAATATGATATCGTGTGCAACGGCGTCGAACTGTCTTCGGGTGCTATCCGGAACCACCGGCCCGACATCATGTACAAGGCCTTCGAAATCGCCGGTTATACGCAGGACCAGGTGGACACGAACTTCCCCGGCATGATCAACGCCTTCAAATATGGCGCGCCACCCCATGGCGGATCAGCCCCCGGAGTCGACCGTATCGTGATGCTGCTCGCCGATGAACCGAATATCCGCGAAGTCACCCTGTTCCCGCTGAACCAGAAAGCGGAAGACCTGATGATGAATGCGCCATCGGACGTCAGCGAAAAACAGCTTCGGGAACTGCACATCCGCCCGGCAATGCCTGCCAAGGGCTGATACGCCGCCCGAGTGACAAGAGCCGGTGGTCTGGGCGGAACGCCGGATATGCGACCGCTCGCCCGCCATCAGGCCGAACTCGAAGAGTCTTCCTCAGCGGGCCCTGCGATGAGAGACTTGGCAAGGGGCGCTACCCCTTGCCGTTTTTCTCAGTATTTGACCGAGCAGCCGTACGGGCGGCTGGTCGCGATGGCTACGGGGTTCCCAGCGGCGATATCGGCCAGTGCGAGCTTCACGAGCGGTTGCGCCCTGGCGATGTCGGCCGGGTCGGCTGTCGGCGTGTTGTCGATGCCACCGGCGTACACCAGAATGCCCTCTGGATTTATGACGAACATGTGCGGCGTCGTGCGGGCACCATAGGCCTTGCCGATCGCGCCATAGGGATCGAGCAGATAGGCGGACGCGTTGAAGCCATGCGCCTTCATCTTGGCATTGGCCTGCGCACCGGTCATATGACCCTGCTTGCCCGAAGCGCCCGAGTTGACCGTCAGCCATACGACGCCCTGCTTCTTTGCGTCTGCCTGCAAGCGCTGCATGTCGCCGCCGCCGTAGAACTTCTGCACGAACGGGCAGTCCGCGTTGGTCCATTCAAGAACCACGGCCTTGCCGCGGAAATCAGCGAGATCGTGCGACCGGCCAATGCTGTCGGTGGCGGTGAACGCCGGTGCTGGCTGGCCAACGACAGCGTTCGCCAAGGCCGGAGCGGCCAGAACAACAGGGGCGGCGATCAGGATCGCGGCGGCTGCGAAAAGGTTTTTCATCATGCGCCCTCCCTTAAGCGATTGAAGATGAACCCTTGCTTGCAAGGGTCGTGAGGATGTCGACCGTCAGGATTTGCGGCAGTTCGGTGACGCTGCCGTCGGCTGCGTAGAACAGATACAGCGGGATGCCGGCGCGCTGCCGATCTTCCAAAAACCGGGCGATGGCCGGGTCGGGGCGGGTCCAGTCCCCAACCAGTACACCGATGCCGGCCTTTTCAAAGCTTGCTGCAACGTCGGGAGAGGCGAGTGCACCGCGCTCGTTCACCTTGCAAGTCAGGCACCAGTCGGCCGTGAAGTACAGGAAGGTGGGCTTGCGCTCCGCCCGTGCAGCGGCGAGCGCTTCCGGCGAAAAGACGGTGGCTGACAGCCCCGCGGGTCCGATGGCCGATGCGCTGGCGACGCCATCAACCGGCAGGCGGCCAAGGCTGACAGGGGCCAGGATCGCGACCAGTGCGGCAAGTGCGGCGGGAACCGCCGTGCGCGCCATGCGCTGCTGCCGCAGCCCAATGACCCACAGCACGATTGCAAGCGTCAGCGCGGCCGACAACCCCAGCATGAGGCCGTTGATGCCCGCCTGCCGGCCCAGCACCCAGGCCAGCGCCAGCGCTGTGAGCAGCATGGGAACGGCCAGGATCCGCCGGAACGTCAACATCCAGGCGCCGGGCTTTGGCAAGCGGCGCCGCAACGCCGGAATGAAGCCGATGGCAAGAAACGGGAGCGCAAGGCCGAGCCCAAGCCCGGCGAAAACGGCAAGGCCGGCCGCAGGCGGGAGAAGGAGCGCGGCACCCAGTGCGCCTGCCATGAACGGGCCAGTGCAGGGGGTGGCCACAAAGGCCGCAAGCCCCCCGGTGAAGAAGGCCCCCTTCGCGCCCGGCCTTGCGGCCAGAGACTGCCCGGTATTGGCAGTGCCGAGGTTCACTTCGAAAAGGCCTGCGAAGTTGAGCCCGATGGTGAAGGTGAGCAGCAACAGGAACAGGATCACGCGCGGATCCTGTAGCTGGAAGGCCCAGCCAGCGCCGGCGCCGGCCCGGGCGATGAGGATGGCGGCAAGGCCGAGCAACGTGGTCACGAGGATGACGCCGCCGGTATAGGCCAGCCCTTCGGCCCGGGCTGCGGCCTGCGATTCCCCGGCCTTCGCCAGGCTCAACGCCTTCAGGCTCAGGATCGGAAACACGCAGGGCATCAGGTTCAGGAGCAGCCCGCCCAGGATCGCGAGGCCGAGCGCCGGGAGGAAGCCGGCCAGCGCGCCGCCAGTGCCCAACGGTTCGCCCAGCGTGACGATTCCGGGTGCAGCTGTCAGCGTCAGCCCCATCACCTCCCCGCCCCGCTCGATCCGCAGCAGGCCGTCGACCTTCGCGGGTGTCATGTCGGGGACGCCATCGGCCTCCACGATCAGCGCTTCGGGGGTGCGGGTGATGGTCTGCCGGCTGGCGAACAGGAAGGTATCGTCGCCCGTGGCGAAGAAATGCGCAGCCGTCACGCCTTGCGCGTTGGCGAGCGGGACAGACAGGCGGATTCGATTGCCTTCGCGCTGAAAGCGCGCCGACTCCATCAGCCGGCGGGGCAGGGCCGCACGGGCCGCTTCGAACCGGGCTTTCTGCGCCGGATCAGCGGTGCCATCGCCAATCGGCAGGTCCAGCGCCAGCGTAGCGCTTTCGGGCACGCAGAGCTTGTCATCGCAGATCAGCCAGTCCAGTTTCACCTTCAGCGGCACTGTACCCGATTGTCCCGGCGGAACGGTTATATCTGCCAGCAGCACGTTTTCAGCCGAATAGACATGGCTCATGATGCCGGCGACGACGAAAGTCTCGGGCACGGGGTAGCGCAACGCACCGACGGCAACGCCCCGGGGCAATGCCCATGTCGCTTTTGTCGGCATCCCGCTGTCGCCGGGGCTTTCCCAATAGCTGTGCCAGCCGGGCCCGGGCGTCATCACGAAGCCGATGGTGAAGCGCTGGCCGGGGGCGGGATCGCGCACTTCGGACACCAGCTCGACACGGGTATTTTCCTGCTGCGACACGGATTGTGCGGCAAGCGGGGCGGCAAGGAGAGCAGCGAGCAGGATGAAGAGACGGATCAGCATACCGGGGGCACACATAAGGGATGGGCGAGGCTAGGCAAGAGTGGGGTGCGTCAGTCCGGCGATGCCGTGCGGCCGGCCATGGTCGGATGAAGCCCCTCGGGGCGGGGATTCGAATGGAGCGTAAAGGACGCCGAGCGCGGTAAAGCCGGACAGCCGGACATGTAAAAAGGGCGGAGGCTGCGGCCCCCGCCCATTTTTCGTTCCGTCCGGCGTAGACGCCAGTCCGAAGGTAGTCGGCTGCCTAGCGCTTCGAGAACTGGAAGCTGCGGCGCGCCTTCGCCTTGCCGTACTTCTTCCGCTCGACAACCCGGCTGTCGCGCGTGAGGAAGCCAGCCGACTTCACCGTTCCGCGAAGCGCTGGTTCATAGCGGGTTAGCGCCTGGGCGATGCCATGCTTCACAGCACCAGCCTGGCCCGAAAGGCCACCGCCGGTCACTGTCGCGATCACGTCATATTGTTCGCGGCGCTCGGCCACGTCGAACGGCTGGTTGATCACCAGGCGCAGGGTCGGGCGGGCGAAATAGATCGACTGATCGCGACCGTTTACAACGATCTTGCCGGTGCCCGGCTTGATCCAGACGCGCGCCACTGCATTCTTCCGGCGGCCGGTCGCATAGGCGCGGCCGAACTTGTCTATGATCTGCGGACGAAGCGGCATTGCTTCGACTTGCACGACAGGGGCTGCCGGGGCTGCTGGCGCTGGAACTGCGCCATCAGCGGCTTCAGCAACAGGGGCGGGCGCTGCTGCGGCATCCGCCTTCAACTTTGCAAGGTCCGCAAGCGACATGCGGGTATCTTCCTGGGGGGTGTTTTCGGTGCTCATCATGCGGCCACCTTGTTCTTGCGGTTCATCGAGGCGACGTCGAGCACTTCGGGAGCCTGCGCGCCATGCGGGTGTTCGGTTCCGGCGAAGATGCGCAGGTTGCGCATCTGCTGGCGGCCAAGCGGGCCACGCGGGATCATCCGCTCGACTGCCTTTTCGAGCACGCGCTCGGGGAAGCGGCCTTCCAGCACCTTGTCGGCGCGGACTTCCTTGATGCCGCCCGGGTATCCGGTGTGGCGGTAGTACATCTTCTGCGATGCCTTGCGACCCGTGAAGCGCACCTTTTCCGCGTTGACGATGATGACGTTGTCACCACAATCGACGTGCGGCGTAAAGTTCGTCTTGTGCTTGCCGCGCAGGTGGTTCGCAACAATGGATGCAAGGCGGCCAACAACGAGGCCATCGGCATCGATGAGGATCCATTTCTTTTCGACTTCGGCGGGTTTCACCGAAGCTGTCTGTCTTGTCAGCATGGAGGTTTCCTAAGCGGAATATTGAGTCTGATGGCGCGGGCTTTGAAGCAACAGTCCGGAAAAGGCAAGGAAATCTACTGTGGTATCATGATACCGCGCAGAAAAGACCACCCGTATCAGGCTGTTGTCGGCGGGTCCACGGCAGCATGGGCCTGCAAATGGCCAAGCAGGGTTACCTCCAGCGCGCGCTGGTTCGTGGCTTCCAGCACCACCGGCGGGGCAAATCCTGCAACGCGCGCGTCTTCCCAGCGTGTTGCACACAGGCACCAGCGGTCGCCCGGACTAAGCCCGCCGAAGCCATATTCGGGGCGCGGTGTGGAAAGATCATTGCCAACGGATTTCGAGAACAGCAGAAACTCTTCCGAGAGGATAGCACAGACATGGTGCCGGCCTTCGTCGTTCGGGGCAGCAGAGCAGCATCCATCCCGCAACCAGCCGGTCAACGGGTCAAACGAGCAGGGGGACAAAGGCTCCCCGAGAAGGTTCAGATCTCCGTTCAAATCCAGCTTGTTCATTCCCGGTCTCCTGCCGTCATGACTTCACGCCCCAGAACATGCATCCCCCAGGCTGCGCTGGCAACGACAAGGGCGCCGACCGCCTGGTGGAGAACCGCAAGCGTGATGTTCATTCCGGTAAGGACAACGGCGATGCCTAGCAGCACCTGCACGCCGACCGCCGAGTGGATCGCGATGGAGACAGGGCGATTGCCCAGCGCCCGGGCGCGGCGCGAAAGGACAACGAGCGCGATGACGGCTACGAACGCCCACCAGCGGTGGATGAAATGCGTGAGAAACGGGTCGTTCACAAAGGTGGAGAGGCCGGCCCAACTGACATTTTCCGGAAAAAAGCGCCCGTTCATGCCGGGCCACGTATCAGCTGCGTAGCCCGCGTTCAGGCCCGCGACCCACGCGCCGAACAGCATCTGGATAAACAGCACGATCCCGACGCCGATGGACAGGCCGGTCAGCCGCGCCGGCTTTGCAGCGGGGCTCCGCGAAAGGGACATTAGATCGAGCGCGGTCCACACGAGTCCGCCAAGAATGAAAAACGCAGTGAGCAGGTGAACAGCGAGCCGGATGTGCGAGACATCGGTGCGCTCGGACAGACCCGATGTCACCATCCACCAGCCGATACCGCCCTGAAGGCCTCCGAGCGCCAGAAGCGCGACAAGACGGGGGGTGTACCCTGCGGGAATGGCGCGGCGCAGGGCAAACCAGGCCAGCGGGAGCGCGAATGCGATGCCGATCAGCCGCCCGAGAAGACGGTGGAACCATTCCCAGAAGTAGATGAACTGGAAATCCTCCAGGCTCATCCCCTTGTTGATGAGCTGATATTCAGGAATCTGCCGATACTTGTCGAACTCGGATTGCCAGGCGGCGTCGCTAAGCGGCGGGAGGGCGCCCGTGATCGGCTTCCATTCGGTGATGGAAAGGCCGGACTCCGTCAGCCGGGTGATTCCACCCACAACCACCATCGTAAAGACCAGCACGGCAACCGCAAGCAGCCAAGCCGCAAGCGCGCGTGGGCGCGCAGAGGCGGGAAAAAGCATGGGCGATGGATCGACAAGGCTGGCCATGGACGGTCCTTAGCGGCCCTGTGCCCGGGGCAAAAGAGCCCCATCGTCGCAACCGCCCCTTTCGGAATTGCGCCAGACCGCCTAGATTCCGCGATATGACCGATCCCAAGACCCCAAAGCCCCCAAAGCCCCAGGCCGAGCCCGTACTTCTCGTGGAAGCGGAACCCGTGCCGGACAGCCCTGAAATGTTGCCGCTGGCCCCGGCGCCAGTTCCAGTAGCGGCCCCTAAGGCAACGCCGGTGCCTGTGCTGGCGCCACATGCGGCCGGCGGGCAGCCCTTCGCCTGGCAATGGCCCTCCATTCATCCCGAAGGGTTCAAGTTCGGTGGTATTTCGGCTGCTGTAACGCTTGTGGCGTTTCTTGCCGGCTGGGGCTTCATAGGTTGGCTGCTGGTCGGCCTCACCATTTTCATCGTGGCTTTTTTCCGCAATCCGCAACGGGCGTCGCCGGCTGGCAGCGGGCTGATCCTGTCGCCTGCCGATGGCCTCGTCAGCCAGATCACCGAAGTCTCCCTGCCGCGCCAATTGATCGGGGATGGCGCGCTGGAGCCGGGAACGGCGCTCCGCATTTCGGTGTTCATGTCGGTGTTCGATGTCCACATCAACCGAACGCCGATTGCCGGCACCATCACGCGCATGGCCTATGTGCCGGGCGCATTCCTCAACGCGGACCTCGACAAGGCGAGCGAGGAGAATGAGCGGCAGTATTTTCTGGTGGAGGGTACAGACGGCACGAAGGTGGGGTTCACCCAGATTGCCGGCCTGATCGCACGCCGAATCATCGGCTTCGTTCGGGAAGGCAGTATCGTTGGCACCGGGCAGCGCATCGGGCTGATCCGGTTCGGCAGCCGGGTCGATGTGTTCCTGCCAGCCGGGTTCGAACCGCAGGTCGTGAAGGGTCAGCGCGCGGTGGCCGGGGAGACCGTGCTGGCCGCACGCGGCAAGGCTGCGGCAATTCTGGGCCCCGTGCAGTGAGCGACGTACCGGCCGAGCGACAGGCCGCTGCACAGGCTGCAGGGTCTGTCCAATCTCCGGTGCCTGGGCAGACAAGGATTCCCGGGCAACGGCAGACCCCGGCGCTGCCCATTCGGGCGCTGATACCCAACGCCATCACCATGCTTGCGCTGTGTTCCGGCGCAACTGGGGTTCGCTTCGCCATTACCGGAGAGTTCGAAAAGGCGGCCGCCGCAATCGTTGTAGCCGCCCTGCTGGACGGAATCGACGGACGTGTCGCCCGGCTGCTGCGGGGAACCAGCCGTTTCGGAGCCGAGCTCGATTCCCTCTCGGATGTCACGGCGTTCGGCATTGCGCCGGCGCTGATCCTGTATTTGTGGGCGCTGGAAGACCTGGGCCGGTTCGGATGGGTTGTCGCGCTTGCGCTGGCAGTGTGCTGCGCACTCAGGCTCGCCCGGTTCAACACATCGCTGGACCAGGAGGATCTGCCCAAGCAGCGCCTCGGCTTCACGACAGGGGTTCCAGCGCCGGCCGGTGCCGGCATGGCGCTGCTTCCGCTGTTCTGGAGCCTGGCGAATGACAACAGCCTCGATACCGATCCGCACCTTCGCGCTGTCATCACAGCCGTTGTTGTCGGCGTGACTGCGTTCCTGATGGTCTCGTCGCTGCCAGGCTGGGGTTTCAAGGCGGTGCGCATCCCGCGCAACGCTCGGCTGTTCGTGTTGGCGGGCGTCGGCTTGTTCGCGGCCTCGGTTGCACAGGCCCCCTGGATGACCCTGTTCGTGGTGGCGGCGGCCTATGCGGCAGCATTCCCTTTTGCGTCAGTTCGCTATTCGCGGTTGCGGCGGGCTGAGCTTACCAAGGCGGAAAACACTGGCATCATGCAGCCAGCCGAGCCGCCGGTTCCCGCAGCGGCGGCACCGCGCGATTGACAGCCGATCTCTGTCCCAACGCAACCACGTTTGCGCCGGCGGCCAGTAACCGGCCCGGATGACCCGAGACCCGTACCTGCGTAGCAAACCCGCGGCCCCGCAGCGCGTCAGTGAAGCTGTGCCGGCGCGACCAGAACAGCATCGCGTTGAGCGCCAGAACAGCGAGAACTGCCATCGGCCCCAAGAGGCCCAGTAGGGTGTTGCTGCTTGCGGCATCCGGCATGATCATTGTCCTTTGTTTTCCGAGTCTCTGGTAGTATGTTCCTCTTTTGTTCCTGTTTCGTCAAGTCACCTTCAAGCCGGCTTTGCACAGCGGGCTAGTGAAGGTAGGAAGGGTGCGGGACCTCGGAGGCTATTTGAAATGACAATGACGACCGGCACGATGCAGGATTGGCCTCTGAACGTATGGAAGCTGATCGACCATGCGGCGATCAACCATGGTGATCGCGAAATCGTGAGCCTGATGTGCGAAGGCCACGAAGCGCGCACCGACTGGCGGCAGGTTCAGGGCCGTGCCCGAAAGGTTGCCGGCGCGCTCAGGCGGCTGGGTGTGCAGCAGGGAGACCGGGTGGCTACCTTGGCGTGGAACACCCACCGCCATGTGGAAAGCTGGTACGGCATTTCCGGGATGGGGGGCGTTGCCCACACCATCAACCCGCGGCTGTTCGAGGAACAGATCATCTATATCGCGAACCACGCGGAAGACGCGGTCCTGTTCTTTGACCTGACGTTCCTGAAGCTGGTCGAGAAGCTGGCACCCCGGTTCGAGACGATCCGCGACTATGTGCTGCTGACCGACCGTGCGCATATGCCTGCCGACAGCTCGCTGGTGCTGCACTGCTACGAAGACCTGATCGCGCCCGAAGATGCCGATGCACCCTGGACGGAGATGGACGAAAACGCTCCGTCGGGTCTGTGCTACACCTCTGGCACGACGGGGAACCCCAAGGGCGTGCAATATTCGCATCGGGCCAATGTGCTGCATGCCTATGGGGCGAGCATGGGCGACGTGCTGGACATCCGCTCGACAACGGTCGTGTTCCCGGTGGTGCCGATGTACCATGCCAACAGCTGGGGCGTGCCCTATGCGGCGGCTGCGGTCGGCGCGAAGCTGGTGATGGCGGGGCCGAACTTTGATCCGCCGACCATCGCGAAGCTGATCCGCCAGGAATCCGTGACGCTGACGCTGGCGGTTCCCACGATCTGGCTGGGCATGTTGCAGCATCTGGAGGCGACCGGCGGCGATCTGGGAACGCTGAAGCGCGTGGTGATCGGTGGGTCGGCCGCGCCGCGTTTCATGATCGAGGCGTTCGAGGAAACCTATGGTGTGGACGTGTGCCATGCCTGGGGGATGACGGAGATGACGCCGCTGGGCACATTGGGGTCTCTTTCGGCCGAAGCGCTGACCCTGCCGCGGGACCAGCAACTGGACCTGAAGTGCAAGCAGGGCCGCGCGATCTTCGGGGTGGAACTGAAGCTGGTGGACGATGAGGGCCGGGAGTTGCCGCGCGACGGGGTTGCCTTTGGCCGGCTGCTGGTGCGCGGCCCGTGGATCGTCCGCAGCTATTTCAAAGGTGATGGCGGGATTGTCCTGGACGCGGCCGGCTGGTTCGATACCGGCGATGTCGCGACGATCGATCCGCGCGGGTACATGCAGATAACCGATCGTTCAAAGGACGTGATCAAATCCGGCGGGGAGTGGATTTCCTCGATCGAGATCGAGAATATCGCGGCCGGTTGCCCGGGCGTGGCAGAAGCGGCGGTAATAGGGGTGCTGCACCCCAAATGGGATGAGAGGCCCCTTCTGATCATCGTGCGCAAGGAAGGCTCCGCTGTGGGGGCGGAAGAGGTGCTTGCCCATCTGGACGGCAAGATCGCGAAATGGTGGACACCCGATGCCGTCGAGTTTGTCGATTCGATCCCGCACACGGCGACAGGCAAGATCCAGAAGACAGCGCTGCGCGAACGCTTTGCCGGCTACACGCTGGCGGCTTGACAGGGTTTGCCCCGGCTGTGTGAGCAGCCGCGGCAGACCTTTGTCAGTTAAAGGGAACGCGGACGGTCTGGCCAGACGGACCCGGGAAATCCTTGAACAGCGTGCTGGCGAGAATGGGCGACAGCGCTGTGCCGGATTGGCCACCGGCCTGCGTTTCGAGGCTGGAGCGGCCTTCCCAGACGGCCGGCCCGCCAGAGCCCTGGGCAATGGCGACGGACAGGGTTGTCGATGTGGCGACGCCTGGCTGCTGGCTGCCCCCGACGGGGACATTCACACTGGTTCCAATGCCGACATTGCCGCTGGAGAAACCGCCGCCAAGGCCAACCGACAGGCCGGACCGGCGCGGAGCCTGAAGGCGGTCGCCGGTTTCGACGCTTATGGTTGCCACAAACTGCGCCTGCGCAAGGTTGCCGACGACCGTGAAGCCCTGTCGCTGAAGCTCTGCGCCCACTGCGTTAGCCTGTGCAGCGAACTCCAGGCTGTTTGCCATCGCCGGGTTCGCCGGCTGCATGGCGATCGTGCCGCGGCTGATCGGCTGGCCCTGGTGAAAGCGCTGGACCTGCGCCTGGGGCGTGCTGGCGCACGCCGCCAGTGCCAGCGCCAGTCCCAATAGTGGGGCGATTGCGACTACAGAACCGGTGCGCATCATGCTTCGTTCCTTTTCAGCTTACGATCTACTGGCGAACCTGAACGGTTGCACCATGCGTGCCGGGGAAATCGCGGAACATGGCACCCGCAAGGGCGGGCACGGCCCAGGCGAGGGTGGATTCCTGGTTTCCGGCGCTCGCTGTCTTGGCCGCCTGGCCTTCCCGGATGTTCACGGTGTCTGCCTGGCGCTGGATCTGGACGGCTAAGGATTCTGCGTGGGCGCGGAATTCGAGGCTGTTGGCGATAGCGGGATCTGCTGGCTGGATGAAAAGCGTTCCGCGATTGATCGGCTGGTTGGCGTGGAAGCGCACGACATCTGCGTAGCTACCCGACGAGCAGGCGGGCAAGGCAGGCGTGGCTGCCAGCGTCCCTGCGGCGAGAATGGCTTCGTCCATCCGGAAAATTTCCTTCGCGAGCTCGCTGAAAGCCCTGACATGTGCTTGCCCCGGTTTGGGGAATTTGCCGCAATGACCCGGTGATCGACCCCTATCAGAGTGGTAGGGAAGGGCAAGACGGTTGGTCACATCCGGGCGCATCAGAAGATTCGCCCAAGGATCAGATAGACAGCGCCACTGCCGCGCGAAAGGCCGCTGGCGAAGGCGAGCGGGCCGATGGGCGTATCGACGGCGACAAACAGGCTGCCGGCTGTTCGCAGGCTGCCGAACCCGACATCATCCAGCGAGCGCCAGGCGTTGCCGACTTCGAGGCTGCCGCCGATGTAGACCGGGACGTTGATGATGGGCGCAACTTCGGACAGGCGATGATAGAAGATCGCGCGGCCCAGCAACTTGTGCCGGCCGATCAGCTGGTCCGGTTCGAGGCCCGAGAGGTTGAGGAACCCGCCCAGCCGGAAATCACCCAGAGAACGGCCGTCCCCCTCGCTCGTGATCCCTATTTCGCCGCTGAGGACGAGGGTGTTGCGCGCCCAGGAGATGGGCGCGAACAGCTTGGCTTCTATCGCGCCATAGGTGAGATCTCCGCCGAACCAGCCGACATGGTCGGTGTAGGCAACGAAGCCATAGAGACCGCGGGTCGGAAAGGAGATATTATCCAGCGTATCGGCGGTGAAAACGGCCCGCACGGTGACGTCCTGAAGCGATTGGGGCGGGATATCGGGTGTGCCCACCGTGGTTTTCAGATTGACCTGCGCCCAGTTGACCCCGAGCCTGAGCTCACCCCAGTTGCCAAACAGCTTTCCGCCTTCCAGCCGGGCACCGAGGCGGGCATCGCGGACAGCGGCCACCGCATCTTCATCGACAAAGAAAATGGTGTCGACACGCGACCAATAAGGGGTGATTTCGGCAAAGTAGCGGCCGAATTCCTTGTAAAGGCCGGTTTCGAACTTGAGGTTGGTGCCGACGCGGATGTCGCTTCGCCATTCGGCGCCGGTGCCCAGCCAGTTTCGATCCGTGTAGGCGACACCTAGGCGGAGCACCGAGTTGAGATTGAAATCGGTT
>Ga0335395_10000650_pt1 | contig 21863 bp, 18 predicted proteins | sample MAT02_FD_205744 | JGI IMG/M metagenome (GOLD analysis project Ga0335395, IMG submission 205744) | Freshwater microbial communities from Lake Fryxell liftoff mats and glacier meltwater in Antarctica - MAT-02 (spades assembly) (version 2) ...
CATAATAAAGACCTAAACCTGATCCATAATAACCATAGCCATACCCTCCATAGTTTCTATAATTCCAATCATTATAATTATTTCTCCAACGATTGTAGCGTCCATGACTGCGATGACGGCGATAATTATCATCATGACGATCATGACGATGAGAATGGCTACGTCCATGGCCTCCACCGCCATGATAATGGCTACGACCGCCCCCTCCATGACGTTCACTCAGACCTTTTCTATGGCGATTGCCTTGACTGCCGCCCTTATGACCTCCACCACCGTGACGTCCTGCTCCGCCGCCGCCTCGTCTACCACCGCCTCCACCACGACCGCCTTTTCCGCCTCCGCCTTTTCCACCTCCGCCACCACCTTTACCTCCATGTGCGATTAATGCTTCGTCTTCAGGATTTTCTAAAGGGGCAATAATTGTTTCAGTTGAAACTTGGGCTTCTACAAAAGTGGGTAAAATGAGATGAAGCGAAAGTCCGCAAGTGTAAAAGAAACGGAATAAGTTTTTGTGCATAAAGGTCCTCCTAAATAATACAGCAGCATGAATGAATAGAATAAATTAATTGATAGACGCAAAACATCATACAAATTTTTGCAACTATTTTTAACTTTATTACATATTGGAAAAATATGTAATAAAATTAAATTTAAAAATAAGCATCAATTTTTTATTTAAAGAATTTCAGCCGCGATTGCTGCTAACTCTGAACGTTCAGTTTTGTCTAAATAGACGTGTCCGTAGATTTTTTGATCTAGAAATTTTCCCACTGTATAAGTCAGGCCATTTGAATCCTTATCTAGATAAGGATTGTCAATCTGGCTGGGATCTCCAGCTAAGATCACCTTTGTTCCATCTCCGGCTCTTGAAACAATTGTTTTAATTTCATGAGGCGTTAGGTTTTGAGCTTCATCGATGATTAGATAGATTTTTGGAAGAGAGCGTCCGCGAATATAAGTCATCGCTTCCATTTCTATTTTTTGACTATCCATGACCCATTGGAGCGTTTCGCGAGATTCGCCTCCGGTAGAAGCGCATAAAAATTCTAAATTATCATAAATGGGTTGCATCCAATGAAAAAGTTTTTCTTCTTTGGTACCTGGTAAATAACCAATATCTCTACCCAGTGGGACGATAGGGCGACTGACTAAAATGCGAGCGTATGCGCCTTCATCAAACACTTTACGTAATCCGCATGCCAAAGCTAAGAGGGTTTTGCCAGTTCCTGCAGGACCCATCAGAGTCACAAGTTTAATTTCGTCGCGTAATAATAGGTCCATCGCACAGCGCTGTTCGACATTACGTGCTTTGATTCCCCATACATTTGTTTGTTTAACTAGATTTTCTACGCTATGATTTTCAGAATCATATTTTCCCACGGCCGATGAATTTTCTGGTGATGTCATAATAAAATATTCATTGGCATGCGCTTGAATATCTGGGAGAGATAATTTCCCATCTTTATAAAAAAGATCTATTTCATGCTTAGTAATTTCTAATTCTTTTATTCCTTTGTAGATAGAATCATAGGAATAAGTTAAATTTTTATAATCTTCTGTTGCAATATCCATTGCTTCCGCTTTTAGACGTGCAGCAAAATCTTTTGAAACAAAAACAACTTTCTCACCTTTATTTTTTAAAATAAAGGCAGAGTAGAGAATGCGATTATCATTAATACTTAAATTCAACGGATAAGAGTCATCCTTAGTGGGGCTTTCTAATTCAATGCGTACTATTGACCCATTCTCTAATTTTACACCTTTATGAAGATCTCCCTCACCAATCTCTTTTAAAGAGTTTAAAAGACGAATTGTTTCCCTGGCATTTCTGCCTAAATCACTAGGTAGACGCTTCATTGTGTCTAATTCTTCTAAAACAGTTAAAGGAATAATAATGTAGTTTTGAGCAAATCGCATTAAAGAGTTTGGATCATGTAATAAAACGTTAGTGTCAAGTATGAAAGTTTTCAATTTCTTCTCCTATCTGATCAGTTGTTTTTCAAAAAAATCATAGGCTTTGTTAAGACATCCAAACAAGTAAATAATTTAAAAGTGTAAAAAAAATTTTATTAATCAGCAATTGGAGAGGTTAAGTGCTAAATTTATTTGCATTATTAAATCTAAACCAGTAGTATTGAACCAAACCTATTTAGTTAATAATGAGTTCTTTGAAAGGAGGGTAAAAATGCAAATAAAAATTAATGAAAAAATATTGAGTATACCACCTTATATTTCTACGACATGGTCTCAAATTGCTGCCTTGCGAATGAAAGGAAGTTTATTATCTGTTATTTTAAATGACGGGGAGTCGATAAATATTTCAGGTTTGGATAATGATCAAATTAATTCCGTTTTTAGCCTGCATGCTTCATTTTTGGAAAAACAGCCTTCGCCCTCGGCAAAAAATCAAAATTTATCGTCTTTCAACCAACTCGGTAGGGAGAGCGCTCTTTTTGGTGATTCGGCAACTCTAAGTTTTATGTTGGGTTCGATAGATGGGTTTAGTCCAATCATGCAACATGATGCCGCGCAAGGAGATGCTCCTGATTTATCTCCAGAAATTTTAAGAAAAATCGCACAAGTTTTATCACAATCTGTTTTTTGCTTAGATGATATTGATATACCCAAAGCGGAGCCACACTGTAATTGCTTTCATTGTCAAATTGCTCGTGCCGTAAAAGTGATCCATGATAACGAAAGTGAAACTGTCATACAGCCAAATCTTGAGTATGATTTAGATGAAGAAGTGAAAGATGAAGAATTGAAATTCGAACAATGGTCAATTGCTCAATCTGGAGAAAAATTGTATCAAGTAACAAGTCGACTAGACGCACAAGAAAAATATTCAGTTTTTTTAGGTAAACCGGTGGGTTGCACTTGTGGAACAAGTGATTGTGATCATATTAAAGCTGTTTTATTAAGTTAATTGATCAATTCTAATCTGTAATTCAAGCCTGTTATTCATCTTAATAAACTGAATTAGCTTTAGATAATTGGATAAATAAATAAAAAATACTTCTTTACATCACACTAGAATCTTCTTTGTTTTTATTTTTAAAAACCTTAAGATTCTTTTCATTATACATTAAACACGGATCAGCTAAGAGGACAAAACGATGAATAAACCAATACTTTTTGCACTGCTCTTAAATTCTTTTATCCCTTCCAGCTTTTTGACTGCCGAAACAAATGAAAAAAATATTGAATTGCAAAAGCAGCCGACACCGAATTCTACAGTTCAATTTAATCTTAAAACAACTCCCAAAGCTAGATTTGAGGCTTTTACAGGGAAAGTGGCCAAAAATAAAGTTCGCTTGCGTTTACATCCTACATATGATGGGCAAGTTGTAAAAGAAATTGAGCCCGGCGATCTTTTTGTGGTTGTTGGAGAAAATGAAGATTTTTATGCAGTTAAACCGCCTTCGGAATTTAGAGCTTATGTCTTTCGCACGTTTGTTTTAGATGATGTGATTGAGGGAAGCCGTGTAAACATTCGCTTAAAGCCCGATCTTGATGCTCCTGTGATTGCCCAATTTAATTCGGGAGATAAAGTTGAAGGAACGATTGATCCAGAACATCCTAAGTGGTTAGAAATTGGTATGCCAGAGGCCACATCATTCTATATAGCCAAAGAATATATTGAGAAAATAGGGGATGCAAATTACTTAGCTGTACAAGAAAAAAGAGCTCATGAAGCTGAGCTTTTGTTAAGTACGAACGAATCATTAGCTGAAAAAGAGTTGCAAAAGCCTTTTGAACAAATCAATATTGAGCCTATTAAGGCTTCTTATGAGCGATTAATTGCCAACTATTCAGATTTTCCTGAATCCGTTTTTAAAGCTAAAAATGATCTAGCAACTCTACAGGAAAATTACACTAACAAAAAAGTCAGTTATTTAGAGTCGCAAACGCGTTACGCTGCAGCTAAAATTAATGATGCGAATCAGCTTAACCGTGAGTTACAAGCGCAGAAGACAAAAATCGCTAATTTGGAACAGCAGTTAGAGCAAAATCGATCGAATTCCAATTATCCTACTGAAGAATTGACATTCACTAAACCGCAAACATTACCCATTCAGATGTCTCTTTGGATGCCTCAGGAAGAAGGCCTTTTTAATGCTTGGTCTTATCAAACTGGAAACAGTGATAGAGATTATTTTTATCAAGAGCAAAAGCAACATGCGTTGCAATTAAGAGGAATAATAGAGCCTTATAGCCGAACTGTAAAAAACAAACCAGGTGATTATATGCTTATAAATCCAGTTAGCAAATTACCGATAGCTTATCTTTACAGTACACAAGTGAATTTACAAGATTTTGTAGGTCATGAAGTGAATCTACAAGCTTCTCCAAGACCTAATAATCATTTTGCATATCCCGCTTATTACGTTTTATTTGTTGAATAATTGTGGAACTAAGGGATTGGGCAATTTCAATTTTAGCTGCTGATACGATTGAAGCAAAACTTTTCGTGCCAGAAATTCTAACTGATGAAATGCCTGGTCCACCCATCTTATGGGATGAGCCTTCTAGGCCTTCTGGCATGTCTTTTACGCGTCGGACCAAAGAAGACAAACTACCGCCTTTTCATGAACATAACCATCCCGATAAAATTGCCATCTGTCTGCATCGCTTTGCAGGCCATGAACTGCTAGCAGTAGAAATCATGGCCTATACTTTATTGGCTTATCCCGATGCCCCTAAAAATTTCAGAAAAGGCCTAGCACATACATTAAAAGAAGAACAAATGCATGTGCGCTTATATGTGAATCGCTTAGCAGAACTAAACGTTCAGTTTGGGGATATGCCCCTTTATCGTCATTTTTGGAAACATACCCCTTATATCAATTCGCCTCTAGATTACGTCTGCATGATGAGTCTCACATTTGAGATGGCTAATCTAGATTTCGCTCCTATGTATGGCAATTCATTTGCGAGAAATGGTGATCAGGCATCTGCCGACTTAATGGCAAAAATTTTAAGTGATGAAATCCAGCATGTAGGTTTTGGGTGGAATTGGTTGAAAAGACTGAAAGCCACTGACCAAACAGAATGGACTGTCTGGGAAAAATCTTTAACTTCTACACTGTTGACACCAAAAAGAGCTAAAGGTTTCGTTCTGAATGAGAAACCACGTCAGCAAGCAGGTATTCCTGCTGAATGGATCACACAACTTAAAAAATTTTAAAATGATAGTCTTGCTATATTGAAATCTAGCCCTTAGCTATTTTCTTCAGTCCATTCATTTTTTCTAGACAAACTTAGGGCTATTTTTAACTCACCTTACGCAAAAGAAGCAAATGAACAAGCCAATTTTTTGAATCTCAATTAACTTCAAAAATCCTCGCAATATTAGTAAATATTGCTGCGCTTTTTAAATTAATTAATTTTTCCAAATCTTCGCCTTCTTCATTTTGCTCCTTTTGCGCAAGGTGAGTTTTTAAGTTTATCATTTTTTAGTAAAAAAATTCTAAAAAAATATTGATAAAATAGGTAATATCTTTTCTCACCCAGGAGATTTATGCCTCTTTCACGAATTTACTGTGTCTCTCTTTTAGGATTAGAAGCTTTACCTATTGAAGTTGAAGTGGATGTTTCGCCCGCAGAAAAACTCGGCATGATTATTGTCGGGCTACCAGATACGGCTGTGCGCGAATCTAAAGAGCGCGTTTTGACGGCAGTAAGAAATGGCGGATTTCAAATCGGTTCTATTTTTTGTACAGTTAATCTTGCTCCAGGAGACCTTAAAAAAGAGGGTGTTCTTTATGATTTACCCATTGCTCTTGGGCTTTTGCATTCCCTAGGTCTTCTTAAAGATCATGCAAATCATGCGGATTATTTAATTGTAGGGGAATTAGCTTTAAGCGGTCAGTTACGCTCCATATCTGGCGCATTGGCCATCGCATTGCTTGCCCGCAAAATGGGCAAAAAAGGCGTGTTGTTGCCTGCAATCAATGCAAATGAAGCGGCAATGGTCACTGGGATCGATATTTTTGCGATTAACGATTTAAAAGAAGCGGTAAATTTCTTAAGACATCCCGAATCTTTTCAACCTGTTAAAACGAAGCCTTGCCAATCTGTTTTCAAACACGTACATGGAGGGGTAGACTTTGTTGATATCAAAGGGCAAGTACATGTTAAGCGGGCTTTAGAAGTCGCCGCTGCAGGCTCTCATAATGTCATTTTATCAGGTCCTCCAGGCTGTGGAAAGACAATGATGGCCAAAGCCTTAGTTGGCATCATGCCAGAATTGACATTAGAAGAAGCATTAGAAGTAACGCGTATTTATTCTATCTCAGGTTTGTTAAAAGAAGGACAAAGCCTCATTACAAAACGCCCTTTTCGATCTCCCCATCATACTGTCAGCTATGCAGGGTTAATTGGAGGAGGCTCTATGCCAAAACCTGGAGAAATTTCGCTTGCTCATCATGGAATTCTATTTTTAGATGAGCTACCGGAATTTTCACGAGTCGTTTTAGAGGTCTTACGACAACCCTTAGAGGATGGGCAAGTGACAATTAGCCGTGCGCAAGGGACTTTTACATTTCCAACTAATATCCTCTGTGTCGCTGCCATGAACCCTTGCCCGTGTGGCTATCGAGGGCATCCTTATAAAACTTGTAAAGACTCAGAAAAACAAATTGAAAAATACATCAGTAAAATTTCAGGCCCACTGCTGGATCGAATAGATATGCATATTGATGTGGCTCCATTGGGACATGACGAGATGCAGCAAAGCTTTGTGTCAGAACCCTCTATAAACATCCGTGAGAGAGTCAAAAATGCTCGACTTTTACAACACCAGCGATTTGGCAAAGCAAAAACTAATTCGCAGCTAACGTCTCCCGAGCTGGCTCGCTTTTGCTTATTAGATGAAGTCTGTGTTGGTCTGATGCAAACGGCTGTCAAGTCGATGAATTTGTCTGCGAGGGCTTGGGATAGAATATTAAGAGTGGCGCGCACAATAGCAGATTTAGACAGTTCTCAAAATATTGACCGCACGCATTTATTAGAAGCCATTAATTTTAGAGGTCCCTTTCTATAAAATCTAAGCAGTGACAAGAAAAATCTTTTTTAGTGAAGTCATTTCAAACATTTTCTAATTGAACACTTAAGCTTCTGAGAGTTTCTAAAGCTTCAATAGATTGTTGTTTTCTGGTTGTTGTATCTATCGTATCCAATAAAGGGATTTCTTCTTCAGATGTAGAGCCCAGTTCTTTAAATTTTCGAGCTGAAATTAAAACACGATTTTCAAATGAGCCTACTGCTTTATTATAGGAATCAACTGTGCGATCTAACCCTTTTTTAATATCGTGAAAATGTTCCGCAAGAATGCGAATGCGTTCATAAAGCACTTTACCGAGTTCGCTAATTTTTAGTGAGTTTTCTGCGATCAATTCTTGCCTCCACCCATAGGCAACGGAACGAAGTAGAGCAATAAGAGTTGTAGGAGTGGCTAAGATAATTTTTTGTTCTACACCGCATTCAATCAGTTCGGGGTCTTGCTCTAATGCCGCACTAAAAAATGTTTCACCCGGCAAAAAAAGCACCACAAATTCAGGAGCATGTTGAAACTGATCCCAATAGGATTTAGAGGCTAATTGTGTGATGTGTGTGCGGATTTGGCGGGCATGCTCTTTTAATTTTAAAACTCTTTGAGTCTCATCTGACGTTTCTAACGCATCTAAATAGGCATATAAAGGGGCTTTCGAATCCACCACAATTTGCTTGGAATTAGGCAGTTTTACAACTAAATCTGGACGAAAACGTTTTTGATCAACAGTGATGCTTTCCTGTTGGAGGAAATCGCAATGTTCGACCATACCGGCCATTTCCACTACACGCTTGAGTTGAATTTCGCCCCATCTTCCGCGAACTTGTGGGGCGCGCAGAGCTTTAACCAAATTTGAAGTTTCACTTTGTAATTGAATCTGAGTACGTAGCAAAGATTGCACTTGTTCTGTCAAGCTTGTATAAGCAGTGATGCGATTCTTTTCTAAATCGACAATTTTTTGATCGAAATTACTTAAACTGGATTGAATGGGTTTAATTAAGCTATCGATCGCTTGATGACGTAGTTGTAATTCACTCTTTGAGCTTTCTTGCAATTTTTCAAAACGACTTGTCGCCACATTTAAAAAAGAGTCAATATTTTGCTGTAAGGCATCGGCAGATAGGGCTTTAAAAGTTTCAATTAACTGTTCTTGCGCTTGTTTTTGATGAAGGAGTTTTTCTTCATCGTGGGCTTTTTGTTGAATAGAAAGAGCCTCTTTTTCAGCGAGTTGGCTTTTGACATGACTAAGATTTTCTTGTAAGTGAGCAATGAAAAGTTCTTTGCTTTCTAATGACTGAATTAATTCGGGTAAACGCGTATTTTTCTCTTCGGCAATAATGCGTTTCTGAATTTCTTGATTTAAAAAGTCTGTTAAATTTTGATGAGTAGTTTGTAATTTTTTTAGTTTTAAAAGAGAAAAAATAAGCCAACAAGTCAGGATAAAAAAGCTGAAAACTATCAAGAGTTGATAAAAAGAAAATTGCATTAGTTTCTCATGTGAATGGGTAAGAATACAGTATACAGAAGATTTACAAACATATTCAACCAGTTTTAGCCTTAGCTAAACTAAAAAATGCTAAAAATTCTAGAGTTGTGTTAAAATTAGTCCAATAAAATGTCTAATTTCGGAGCCAAATGTCAGAATACCAGGTTATTGCACGTAAATTTCGTCCTCAATCCTTTAAAATGGTTGTGGGTCAAGATGCGATTGTGACTACTCTAAAAAATGCAATTAAAAACAAGCGTCTTGCACAAGCCTATTTATTTTGTGGATCACGCGGAACAGGTAAAACAACTTTGGCAAGAATTTTTGCAAAGGCGCTGAACTGTCTTCAACCTACTGAAGAGGGTGAACCTTGTGAGACGTGTTCTTCTTGTCGAGAAATTACGCATGGTTCTTCTTTAGATGTGATTGAAATTGATGGCGCTTCCAATCGTGGAATTGATGATATTCGTCAGATTAATGAAACTGTAGGTTATGCGGCTACCTTAGGTGGCTATAAAATTTACATTATTGATGAAGTCCATATGTTGACCAAGGAAGCATTTAATGCCTTACTTAAAACATTGGAAGAACCGCCACCTAAAGTTAAGTTTTTCTTTGCAACGACGGAACCTCATAAAGTATTACCGACTATTCTTTCTCGCTGCCAAAGATTTAACTTAAATCGAATCCCTTTATCACAAATTACCCAAAAGCTTGCATGGATTGCTAAGGAGTTAAATGTAGAAGTTGAAGAAGCCGCATTAGAGCGATTAGCGCAACGTGCAGAGGGAGGTCTGCGAGATGCAGAATCATTGCTAGATCAAGTGATTGCTTTTAGCGACGGGCGTTTGACTATCCAGGATGTGGATGCTATTTTGGGGTTAATGCCTCGAGAAACTTTTTTTGAAATTGATCAAGCAGTGAAAGAAAGCCAATTAAGCAAAGCTTTTGAAATCGCGCAGCGTATTTTTAGTGAAGGAAAAGATCTTTCCCATTTTCTTGATGGCTTAATTGATCATTTTCGTACTCTTTTGCTGATTAAATTATCCGGACAAAATTCTCACTTGCTGACCTTAAATCCTTTAGACCTTGAAAAATATGGGGCTGCCGCTCGAATTTACTCCCAAGAACAATGCTTGGAACTGATTGAATATTTAGTCGAAGCGCAACAAAAATTACGCTCCACCTCTTTTGGAAAAATTACTTTAGAAGCCATCTTACTTCATGTACTGCAAAGTCGTTATCGTTTGACGATTGGCCAACTTGTGATGCGTTTACACCAATTAGAGCAATCTTTAGGCGAACAAATTGACGTCACATCAGAAACACCTTTAGCTTTGTCTTCTAATGCAGCTCCAGCTTCTACACCTGCTATAACACCTGAACTACCCTCTATGGCTCGCAGTATAGAACCTGTTTACACGCCACCAGTTAAAGAATCGGTTGTGTTAGAAAAACCTGCTGTTGTTGGCCTTGTTGAAAAAAAAGAGCAAAAAATTGATGTTTCGGTACATGCAGATCCTAATCCACATGCTATCGATTTTAGTAAAGTGCTTGCAGTTAAAGAGCCGGTTATCGTAGAAAAGCCTTCAGTTGTAGCTCCGGTTATAAGAAAAATCGAGCAAAAAATCAATGGCTCGATAAGTGAAGATCCTACTCCAAGTGCGGTAGATTTTGGGAAAGCGCCACCTGTCAAAAAGGAAAAAAGTCAGGTAAGTACACCTGCAATCAAGGTACAGGCGGAGCCTAAACAAGAAATAAAGAAAAAAGTAGAGATTCCCAAAAGTGAAGAAAATAGACCCACTCATATGTATGATACGCTCTTACAGTTTGCAGCAGTGGAATTAGAAGGGAAATTGCAAAGACATTCGTAAATTTACAAATAAGGTCGAAGCAGAGCCTTGACTTTGAGCAATTTTCTCCGCATAATTTAGATAAATTAAAATGTAACAAAAGGAATGATCATGGGATCTGGATTTGCCAAAAAGAAAAAAGAAGCAAAACTCATGCAAGAGCAATTAGGTAAAATGCAAAATCAAATGCAAACATTAGAAGTGACTGGCACTGCAGCTAATGGGCTTGTAAGCCTGACTTTATCTGGTGAAGGCGATCTCAAACAGATCAAAATTAAACCTGAATGTGTAGACGCAGAAGATATTGAAGGGCTAGAGCTACTGATTAAAACTGCCCATGCAGACGCGCAGAAAAAAATTAAAGATCAAACCCCATCTATTCCCGGCTTCTTTTAAGAAAGAATACACGATCGTACTTATTTTCAATACGATCGTGTGTATTGATGAAGTCAGCTTCCATTTAAGCCGTCTTTAAATTTCAGGAAAACATTCTTCTATACCCTGTTTCCAAGGATTATAGCGAAACCTCATTACAATTGCATTATCAGCATAGATTCTAAGAGACTAAAAACTTGGAGTGCACAAGCATGGCTTTCACACTCTAAATTTTTTTAATTTTTAATATATAAACTATCGTTATTTTTTAAATAAAAAAGTATGACTCTATTTTATCTATTAAATTGGATTTTAATATCTAAAAAATCTATGATCGAATTAAAAATAAGTAACAAAGGTTTTTTTATGGGTAATAATGTAAATAATTTTTTTACTAATTTTTATAAAGAAATCAATGAAATACAAAAGTGCGTTCCGCATGATCACCAGTTAACTGGACATGAATTTACAACTTTAATAGACAAAATAGATAAGTTTGTAACAGAAGATAGCCATTTAAATTATTTGGGTCAAAATCCACAACAAGCAGATTTTAAGCGAATAAGCGGAACCTACAGGATGCTTTTAAATTTACAGTTATCAGTAAAGAATTTGGTAGCTACGCGTGCGAAGTATCTACTAGAAAGATGGGCAGCATCATCTCGTATTCGTCCAGAACAAATTGAGCGCATTGATAAAAAATTTGAAGAACTGATAAGGATATTTGGAAAATCCAGTGATGACAAATCAATCCAAACACTTGACGGTTTAACAGTAGACTTCGTAACAGCAGCAAAGAGTAAACAGAAAAATATACAAAAAATTTTAGAACGTCCTAAAGCTTCTATTAAGGAAATCACTTGCCTATTTAGGGATGCCTCTGCTGAATTACTTCGAGATAATTCAGAAATTTTTTCAGAAATTAGCAGGTTTGCAAAGATTTTTAGTAAAACAAATCAAATGATTACTCATACAAATTCTAAAAAATTTGAGAAATTAAATCTTGAGATTAAAAAACTTTATGACTCAAGTTTATATTTTCTAGAGAATGCACAGGGTGATAAAAATACTGTTTTTTTCAAACATTCGGTAACTGCTCCCCTATCATTTAAATTAACAAATGCAGTTGTTTCCGGCTCTTATCGATCTCAACCGCAAGAGTTTAGAGATTTAGCAGAGCATTACACAGCCTATATGACGAATTTGGAAGATTTGATGACAACGTGTGCTCAAGCTCAAAAAGAATTGCTAACGTTAAACAATTGTTCAGATTGGGAAATTGTCGAATCTATTCAAGAACAAGAAATTTCTTAAATTTAACTAACTTTGATTTAGAGTGGGAAGGCGTCTAAGTTTAACTTTCCTCAACATTGTAAAGTAAATCATGCGGAACATTTTTTTGATAATCATCAATTAATAGCTGCATGATTTCCTTTGCAGTGCTCATCATCAAAGCTTTATCTGCTAATTCTACCGCTTCAATAATACTGGTACTGCGAATCGCGTTTTTGATGATAGGCAAATAGCGAGGAGCCACGGATAACTCTTGAATGCCCAAACCTAATAGCAAAGGGACATAACGGGGATCTGAAGCAATTTCTCCACAAATAGTCACAGGAATATGTTCTTTGTTTGCATGGTTTGTAATAAATTTAATCAATTTTATCAAGCTCGGGTCTGCATGCACATGAAAATCTGCAGGTTGATGGTCGCGTCTATCTACGGCTAACGAATACTGAACTAAATCATTTGTTCCAATGGATAAAAAGTCACATTCTTTTACAAAATGATCAATATTTAAAGCGGCTGAAGGCACTTCAATCATACATCCTATTCTTACCGTATGGAGTAATTGAAGCTCATGACTTACCTCTAAAAACATGCGCTTAGCCTCTTTTAATTCTGAAAGAGTGCTAATCATGGGAAATAAAATGCGGACTTCTCCTAAAGAGCTTGCTCTTAGAATCGCACGTAGCTGTGTTTTAAATAGCGCTTCTTCTTTTAATAATGAGCGAGTTGTGCAAAGATTTGAAAAATTTGCGAGATTAGAGTTGTGTTGTAAAGAGGATTTATCACCGCCAATATCAAAAGTACGAATAACAATCGGTAATCCCTTCATGTTTTGGATTAAACTACAGTATGTTTGATACTGTTCTTCTTCACTTGGCATAGTGTTTTTTTGTGCTAGAAGATATTCTGAACGAAACAAACCTACACCTTGGCCCCCAAATTGATGCACAAGTTCAATTTCTGTTGGTAGCTCTAAGTTTGCTAATAAACGAATGGGAAAACCATCAAAAGTTTCCGCAGGCCATTTTACTTTGGTTTGAAAATCATCCACTTGAAAAAGCATCTGTTTTTTTAAATCTTCGTACAGCTTTAAAGTTTTTTCTTTTGGATTAAGAATCACTTTACCCACTCGGCTATCTACAATGAATTCATGTCTGGCATGAGACTTTAAAATATCCATATCGATATTCGTGATAAAGGGAATGCCCTTAGATTTAGCAATAATTGCTGCGTGAGAAGTTGCTCCTCCATTTTGCGTAATAAAAGCACTGATGAAGGAGGGGTTAGCACTGGCAATATCGATGGCATTAAGATCTTCTGCACAAATAATAGAATGAGGGGGGACGGAATTGGGTTGATAAATTTCTTCTTCAACAAGATGGCACATAAGGCGTTGAGATAAGTCATGTAAGTCTTGATAACGCTCTAGAAAAAAAGTATTAGACATGGCTTTGAATTTGACTTTGATCTGTTCTAATGTTTGTTGAAGAACAAATTCGGCATTTTTATTTTCAGTAAGAATTTTTTTTTCAATTTCTTCATTTAAGAGGGGATCGCGTAAGATCTCTAATTGACTTTCTAAAATTTTGACACCGTCAATGGAGGATTCCATGACCAATTGATTCTGTAAGGCTTTGATGGCCTTTAAACTCCTATCCATCGCGTGGCGATAACGTTCAATTTCGCTTTGGGTGTCTTGTTGACTAATAGAAATTTCATCAAAACTCACTTCTGCGCGTTCTAAAAAAAAGGGCTTTCCGATAGCAATGCCACGACAAATCGTGACTCCTTTTAAAACAAGTTCTTCCGGCGCGCTTTGCATTAAAAAGACTCCCCAAATTGGTTTTCAAAAGCAGCAACGAGTTTTTCGGCGATTTGCTCGGCATCTTCCCCTTCTACGTCAATCGTGATGATAGAATTTTTTTTGGCGGCAAGCATTAAAATACTTAAAATACTTTTTGCATTAATGGTCTCACATTTATAGGTGAAAGTGACATGGCTTTTGCAATTTTGCAAAAGTTGCACAATGACCGTTGCGGGTCTTGTATGCAATCCTAAACGATTTTTAATTTTAACTTTGGTTAGTAATTTCACTTGTCACCTATTTTTCAATCATTATTTCGAACAATCTGTTGTTTTCTTTGTTTGCTTTTTGTAGACGTTAATTCCAAAAGCTTATAACTAAATTCTTGAGCAGAATTATACCCCATTTCTTTTAATCGATGATGCAGTGCAATGGTTTCTAAAAGAAGTACGACATCTCTTCCTGGCTTTACTGGTAAAATTAAACAGGGGAGTTTAATATTCAACATGGTTGTATATTGTTCATCCAAACCCACCCGATCATAAAAATGATCGTCATGCCAAAGCTCAAGTTTGACAACAATGTCAATACTCTTTTGATTTCTTACACAAACGATTCCATAAAGATGTGCGACATTGATGATGCCAATTCCTCGAATTTCCATATGGTGGCGTGTGAGAGCGGCTCCCGACCCTTCTAAATAAGACCCTTCCTTTTTTTTCACTTTGACGATGTCATCTGAAATTAAACGGTGCCCTCTTTCAATCAAACCAAGTGCGGCTTCACTTTTACCTACAGAAGAATCTCCTTGAATCAGCACACCGACACCAAAAACTTCCACTAGAGTTCCATGACAACTTGTACTAGGTGCAAACTCTTCTGTTAAAAGATAAGAAAGCTTATTTAAAAAGTTCATTGTTGAAAAGTTTGTGCGAAACAGGGGAATGCTTCTTTTTTCACAAATCGCTCGCAATTCTTTAGGAGGGCGGTAGCGTCTTGCGACAATGACAGCAGGAGTATTTTGATTAAGGATCGCTTCTAAGCGTTCGATACATGTGCTTTGATCCAGGTCTTTTAGATATTCGGTTTCAACTTTACCGAATATGAGAATGCGATTAGTTGCATGATTTTTTAAATAACCAGACAAGCTTAAGCCTGGTCGTTGGGCTTCAGGAACTTTAATGCGTCGATTTAGTCCTGTTTTACCAGCAATCAGCTCAAGGCCTAAGTGTTTTTTATGTCTATCGTAAAGGTCTTTAACAAGATACATGTAATGATGTACGCTTATTCAATTTTTTCGAGATAAAATTTTAACCATTCTGTAAAAGTGCCAAAAGCCATTGTTTCCATTCCATCACCCTGTTTAGTAAAATCTGAAATTGTATGAGTCACACCGGAATAATAAACATTTCCCATTTCTCGTTCAGGATACCATTCTCCACAAAAACATTGGAAAAACGGCATGCTAAAGGACTTATAAAAAGGGATCAACGATTTAGGATTGATCGCAATCCCTGACGTTGTTCTTAAAGGTTCGCCTTTCTCTAACACCGCTTGCAATTCTTGATAAATTTCTTCAATTTTAGTCGATTTTTTTATACCCGAATCTGTTAACTTTGCAAAACCGTTGTGTATTTTCATAAAATTTAAATAATCTGCAGGTAGAATATAATCTGCATAGACTTTTTGCAAAGCAATAATTTCATCCTCTTTAATGGGGGAATATCCGCGATAAAATCCACTATTATCTTTCAAACTATATACCAACTGCGCTTCAAATGATTCTTCATAACATTGTTGAGTTAAATAAATACCAATATCGTCCACATTTTTGAAAAAATTTAATAAAAAATTTACAAATATGGGGTCAGATTGAAATTTAGTGCACCAAAAATCTTGTATAAATTCTAAACGATCCTGTGTCGGCAAATGAGCAAGTTCATACCAACCTCGACATAGATTGGGAGCTAATTCACTGGCTTCAGACCAAGATAAAGAGGGTTCGTCATGCAATGCTTCAACGCGATGATAGTGAGCATGAGAAGAATCATCTGCATAAGATCTGAAATGTTCGAGTATGTGTTGATCCATATTGGTCATCCTTTAACGCATTATAAAATTTATTATTACAAATCTAAGAATTTTCTTCAGGTAAAAAAATGAGTGATTTGGAATAATGCAACTTTTAAAAGTTTCAAACATGCTGATTTCTCGAGTACTTATCCATTTTTGGATTAAACATCCGGCCTTATTTTATGGTTTAAGCCTATTGCTAGGCTTTTATGCGTTTTTTTTTGGTTTTTTTCAGATCTTAGTTCCTTTGTCTGCTCTCTTGTCACCTTTTGTTGCTTATTTTTTTTATCAACGTCAATTTTTATGGAAGCCTTTTTGTTTAAGTCTCACCCTTTTCTGCACATGTTGGTTTTATGGGTATGTCTATTATCAATTTCCCCAGCTACCTAAAGAAGGGATAGAGGGGACTGCAACTATTTCTATTCAGAATATTCGCTTACAACGCTCTTTTATGGGTTCCAAATGGCTATATTACTGTGAGATTCAACAGTTTTTCCCCTCCTCTTCTAGTCGATCCATAGCCAGTCATATTAAATGTGCGATCAATTTACCTCATACATCTAAAATTAAACGTCCTTTAGCCCAGCATGATTATTTAGTTAAGGGAAAACTAGTGAGGAATGATAAAGGTTTTTATGTTTTAAAAGTTTCCACTTTAAATCCCTGGGAAGTTGTTAAGTCAAGTTGGAGTTTTGCTGAGATACGTTACCAATGGAAAAAAAAGCTACAAGTATGGATACAAAACCATTTTTCAAATTCTTTAAGTGCGACTTTTTTAAGTGGCCTCGCGACAGGGGAATTTGATGATCAGTGGTTGCGTGGAGAATTTGCACGTTTTGGTTTACAGCACATTATGGCCATATCTGGATTTCATTTTGCAATCCTAATTGGACTGTTAGCTCTTTTATTGCGACTGTTTCTATCTCGAAAATATGCCGCTTGTCTTTTACTTGTGTTAATTAGTAGTTATGCGTTCTTTTTAGGAGCTAGTCCTTCAATTATGCGCGCTTGGATCATGTGCGCCTTAGTCGTCGTCGGATGCTTGATTGAAAAAAATGCGTTTTCGCTCAATTCCTTGGGAATTGCCTTGATAGGTGTCGTTTTATATGATCCTCTTTTTTCTCAAACCATAGGATTTCAATTTAGCTTTTTAACAACTGCAGCCATTCTATTGCTCTATCGCCCCCTTCATTACTTTTTGGAACGTTTGTTTATCAAGAGAAACTTGAGCGAAGTGATTGAAATGAGTTTGGCTGATCAACATGGTTATTGCATTTTAGCTTTCTTTAGACAAGGCCTGGCATTAATGTTAGCAGTCAATTTATGTGCGTGCCCATTAACCCTTTATTATTTTGATCAATTCCCCCTTTTAAGTTTGTTATATAATCTATTTTTTCCATTTTTAGTAGCCGGAGCTTTGGGTCTATTAATTTTCAGTTTTCTTACTGCAGGCATTCCTGTAATAGGGAGTTTCGTGCAAAGTTTTAATAATGTTTATACGCATTTTATTTTGAAGTTAACTTATAACTTGCCAAAAGAGTTTGATTATCATCTAAGGATTGAAAATATTTCTGAGCTATTACTCGTTAGTTATTTATCATTTTTATTCTATATAGCTATCATTATGAATGAAAAAGGGGTTAGCGAGGAATGTGAATTTAATTCCTATGTTTAAAATTATTCAATTAAATATTTAGTCATTTCTAATAAATTACCATCCGCCAATCGTTGATAGTTAATATGGTCCATTGCTCCAATGAATATATAAATTCCATAACCTCCTTTCTTTGCCCCTTCTTCCAATGAAGGTGGAGGAGGGGGAGAATTTTTGGCAACAGGAGCTTCACTGATAGGGTTGAAAGGGACAGCATAATCTCTAAAAAGAAGAGTAATACCTTTTTTCTCTTTTGCATCTTTACAAGTAATTTCAATTGTTCCTGGTTCATGTGGGTAGCCGTAATTGATAATATTTACTAAAGCTTCTTCTGCAGCCAAGATAATTTTACTTCTAGCATCTGACTGGAAATGCTGAGTGAGGCTGTAATCGTGAATGAAAGCCAGCATCTGATGTAAATTTTCTATAGCAGCACGAAAAGTCTCTGTTTTCATACTTCCTTTAAATGAGGGATCTTTTTATACTATATGAGTCAAAAGCAAATTTTTTTGCAAATACTAAGTTGAAAATAAATTTAATTAAGAATTGTCTTAACAATATATTAATACTAGTTTGTTTGACTTAATTATCATTTTATTGTTATAATTTAGATTAAATAAATTAATTATATATATTAAAGGGGATAATATGAATTTCATTAAGAGTTTCTTTGGAAGTAGTAATTCAAGTAATTACCAAGTACCTGATTTCTTATCTGAAAGCGTTCTTGAAAATGTAGAAAATGAAGATGGGTTTGTAGACTTAGGAGCTAATTCGTGCGTAAGGTTAGCAGTAGACATTTTAGAAAAACAAGATTATTTTAATCTTCCTAATAAATCACAATTTCTAACGAAAGATTTGAAGACATTCAATAATTCCGTTAGCCTAATTTCTCGTGAGGAGAAAAGCAAATGTAAGAGTGCTTTTGCTAGAATTTATGGAGACTTAACAGAAGCGAATAAGAAGCTAGACAACAATTCTTTAAGACCTTTGTTTAAAGAAAGTTTAGCTGTTCTAAAAAAAGCATTACCTTGTTTATCAGATAATTACGTGGCCTTATCTAATTTTTCAGAATTGGGTAGAGAAGTACGTAAAAGTAATCCAAAAATTCAAGGGTTGTCTTTAGGTATTAATCCAGCTAAAGCTTTAGTATTTGCAAACACTCCTGATTCAAATCAACAAGGTAAAGTGTTAGCAAAATTAGATGTGACTTTTCGGGCATTAAATGATGCAAGAGCTGTTAAGAATTTAACAAACACAGATTTAATGCAAATTAAATTAGCTGCTTGTGCTTTAAGAGTGGGTTGTGTTGATTATGAGGGTAAGGAAGATCATAACGATGCACTTGCTAATTCTTTAATGAAAATAAATGCTAAAATTAACGACATTATTCGAGCTCGTATTGAACAGAAAGATTGTGATTTTTCTATTAGCTCGCCTATTATTGATGCTTTTGAAGATGTCAATGCTGCGATGAAAAACAGTGGTAAATTTTCCGCAGATTTTTGGGAAAAAGATGAAACTATTTCAACTTTAAAAAGTTTATTTCCTTCGATAAATGGAATAGTTAAATCTTTAGAATCACCTAAACTTAGTTCAATTGATGGCTTATCAGTTGTAGCTTTTAAAAGTTCAAATATTGGTCTTTTTAAAACGGATGCGGGTGAGTATGTAGTAGTCCTTAAGGGTGAAGAAAATTTAATGAGTCATTTTAATTACAATCAAGGTGGAAGAGGACATCAATTTGGCGGCATGGTTCATCTACCTGTAGTAGCATTATACGAAGAATTGAATGGGCAATTTGCCAATTGCTTAGCAGCAATTAAAGAGGATTCTAAGGGTCAAAATTGCACAATTATTGTCAGTGGCTTTGGATTATTAGGAGCAGCAGCTAATATTTTAGCTCATAAGGCTTCTGTTTCTAATTCTAATGATGAATTTGTTGTATGTTCTGTTGGTACACCGCCATCCTTCGATATTGCAGCAGCAAATAAGATGAGAAATGAGAATTTGCGTGCTGTTAACTTTGTATCTGACAGAGATGCTTTAACAAGAGCAAGCAGATTTAGTAATTGGGTTGCTAAAAGCTACGCGGAGACTAACTGGAATTTAGGTGTTTTCTCTTTTAGAGAGTCAAATATGTTTGTATCAGATGTTACTGGTCATGACCCAAAAATTTATCTTGATCAAACAAGCACAGCTTTACAAAAGGTTATAGAAATACATGACCTTTTTAAAGATATAAATATGGTCATCGGAAATCGTACATCTAATGACAAATCTGAAGAGAGTGGAGAAGAATCAATAGACAACAGTGTGATTTTAGGTTCCGATGTTTCTTCTTCAGATGAAGGATAAAATAGTTAATTTTTAAACCAAAACAAGTGAAATAAAACCATAGGTATATAAAATATGTTCTTAATAAATCAAGTTAAAAGCTTGTTTGGATTAGGGTATGGCGCAGGCCCGGTAAGCTACACAAGTAGTATGCCTTCCTGTTCTGCTAGTAGCTCTAATACGAAAAAAGCTGCCCAAGTGAAGATCACTCAGATTGCTAATAAAGTGATAAAATTCAAAGAATCAGTAACTGAGAATTTATCAAACAGAGCTGCCGATGCAAAGAAAGTTGTAGAAAACACTCGCGTTCGTAAGAAAAAGCCGGCTAAGACAACTAGAAGTTCTAATACTAGAAAAGCGAACGAAGTTAAAATTACAAGAATTGGAAGCAGTGCCTTACCTAAAGCTGAACAAACTTTAGCACCGGTTGTAAAAAAGTCACCGGAAGCACGTGCTTTAGAGCATGCAGAGCAACTTTATTTAATGAAAAAAAATGACAGTTTTGCGGATGTAGAAGCAGAAGATATTCGTGTAATTGTTAACCATTGTTTGCGCATGGTCGAAAAAGACCAAGTAACGGAACAAGATAAACGAGATTTTATTGCGATATTTGATCAATTAGGTCAATTACCGAAAGACAAGTTTGATGGGAGTTTCTTTTTAGCAGGTAAAGAGAAAATGCAACGCATTTTATCTTCCGAGCTTGACGCTTTAATGAAAGCTCATGAAGCCAATCCTGCTTTGAAAAATGACAAAGATCACATGCTAGATTTTGCTATTGAACAAGCTTCATTAGCACTTAGAATGGGCGTTAGACCAAAGCAAGCAGATGGTTGTAATGGTGCAGTTTTATTGCCAAACATAGAAGGTGAACTAGTCGGTGTATTCAAAGCGCCTCCAGAAGCTGAAGGTATAGATTTAATGCGTACCTTTAAATCTTATGTTGGACAAGCACGTTTATTTGATCGTTCAAATAAAATGAATGAAATGTATGCAGAAAAAGCTATGTACATTTTCAGTGAAATATTTGGAATTGATATGGCACCAGCTGCAAAAACTATTCAACTTCAAAACAAAGAAGGCGCGTTTATAGCCTTTTTGGGTAAGCATAAAGAAGGAAGATATCAACCTTTAGAAGAAGTTGCTACAGAGTTTGATGCAAGACCAATTGACTCTTACACTAGATCAGAGTTGGTAATCTGGCAAAAAACTTTAGTGACAATGGGCCTAACTTTGAATATGGATGGACATGACGGTAACATTTTTGTTTGTTTAGTTAATGGAATGTTAGCTAGTGCAAAATTAATTGATGCAGGTAACTGTTTTGCTCAATCTCTTCCTGGTCAATGGGGAAGTAAAGGGCACCGTGCTGCTCCTGGTCAACATCCAATTTCGTCAATTGAATTTTTACCTGAAATCAAAGATTTCATGGTTTCATTCTTGACAGAAGAGAAGTTTGATGCATTTGTTGCTAAAGTTTCTAAAGAGCTTCCAGGTTTTTGGAATCCGCAAATGGATCAATTGCATAGAATGGTGTTTGAGAAAATGCGCAATGGTATTGCTAGTGGACAGATTAAGTCTCCTAAAGATCTTTTGAATATCATGACTGCAGAAGATTTCAGTAAGATTGAGTCCACACCATCAGCAGGTGAATCATTAACAATGTCCTTCGTAGGGGATTTTGATGATTTAAGTAGTAGCTGGGTCGCTCTAAGTGATGAGAGCGTGGTCGATCTAGGTAAGAGCTGGCTCGCTCTGTAATTAGTCTGTAAATAGATTGATACTTAGCTTAAAAAGCCGCCAAAGTTTTTGGCGGCTTTTTTTTGGAAAAAAATCCATTCGGATTCTGCAAAGCTTTGGAGTGCGAAAGCCTTGCTTTCGCTTTTTGTGTGGCTCCAAAATTCTTTTGCTAATAATATTCTGCGCAACAACTTTTT
>Ga0335395_10000651_pt1 | contig 21857 bp, 25 predicted proteins | sample MAT02_FD_205744 | JGI IMG/M metagenome (GOLD analysis project Ga0335395, IMG submission 205744) | Freshwater microbial communities from Lake Fryxell liftoff mats and glacier meltwater in Antarctica - MAT-02 (spades assembly) (version 2) ...
TGCTATTTTATTGCTGTTGCCTCAAAACGGCCCCAAAAACCAGCCCCAAGTAGAATGGCTTGATATCGATGGATTTCACCGGTGGCAAACGGATTCTCATCGCACGTTGAGGTTTACAGTTAAATTAACGCCAACATCCGACAAGTCGCCGCCTACCATCGAGGCCCGGTTTTTCCGAAGCTGGACTCCCCAACAAACTTTTGCTGTCGTGCAGTGGTACGCTTGGCCTAACGGGGGTTCTCCAGCAACCAGCCGCTGGTTTTGGGAAGATAGCATTGCGAGGCTGTCGAACCGCCGGGCCTCTTGGGTTGCTGTCAGTATCATCGTTCCGATTCAACCGCAGGACGATATTAAGATAGTTGAACCGCTGCTGGAATCTCTGGGCCAAACTGTTCAGGCTCAATTAATGGCAGAAACTTTCTGAGTTTAGAGTTTTTAACAAATTTGTGTGCGGGTAGAGTTGAATGTTGGCAGCATCTCAATGAGTATAAACAGGGCGATTGAAATCGCTTCTATACAAACAAAGACCGCCTCCGCGGGCTAGAAGAATCAAGAGGGGAAATTTAACGAATTTGGTATAAACAGGGCGATTGAAATCGCTTCTATACAAACAAAGACCGCCTCCGCGGGCTAGAAGAATCAAGAGGGGAAATTTAACGAATTTGGTATAAACAGGGCGATTGAAATCGCTTCTATACAAACAAAGACCGCCTCCGCGGGCTAGAAGAATCAAGAGGTAATACCAATTATGAAAAATATTGCTACAGAAAAATTATAGAATCTCATCTGTAGGGAAACGGCATTGCTGTGTCCGGCGGGAGAGTATAAAGAATATAAAATTTAAGTGCAGGCTTGCGGACATGAAACTTAAAAATCAGCGAATTATTCAAAATATCACCCTTTTTTATACCCTCAAAATGCGGGAAAAATTCACAATCAAAAATCGCGTCGCTTTTTCCTTGGCTGTCCTGCACTCAACTGCTTGGACTTTATCTTTTGCTGCTGTATTCTGGGGCTTTAACGGTAAAGTTTTTTCGGAAAAGGCTTTAGCTCAATCTGTTGTTCCTAGTTCTGAACAGTTCTTACCGCCACCACCACTGCGCGTACCGCCACCGCCAGCAAACTTCAACAGACAAATTAACCCAGCTTTTCGGAATCGGCCCTACCGCCTGGGCCCGGGAGACCAGATTTCTATTCAAGTTCAGCGCTTCCCTGAGTTAAATTTTACAGGTGCAATCAGCCCTGAAGGGGTAATTGTACTGCCGCTGATTGGAACAGTAAATGTGCGTGGCCTCACCGTCGAGGAATCACAGCAGCGTCTCCGCGAGCGCTTTGCCCAATTTATCAAAAATCCTCAAGTCTCGGCTGCTTTGCTGGTTCAGCGCCCGGTAGTGGTGACGGTGACGGGGGAAGTGGCGAGACCTGGTTTTTATCCGTTGCTAACGCCGCAGCTTCCGGCGGCTCTAGCGGCGGCTGCTGGGACTAATCCTACGGCTGAACTGCGGGCGGTGCGGGTGCGACGGACTCTGCCGGGTGGTGCTGTCGCGGAGCAAATTGTGGATATTTTGACACCGCTGCAAACTGGTATTGCTCCGCCGGATTTGCGTTTGGAAGATGGAGATGCGATCATTGTACCTTATAAACAAGTTACGCCCGATCGCAAATCCGATCAAGATTTAGCATCCAGATACAGCTTAGCCGCTGCCGCTGTCCCCGTCCAAGTAACTGTCACCGGAGAAGTGGGCAAACCTGGTTTTTACACGCTTCCGGTGGGTTCTGGTCGAATTTCCGCTGCTTTGATGATTGCAGGGGGAGTCACGGGAAAAGCTGATTTGCGGGCGGTGCGAGTAAGGCGGACGCTGGTGGACGGCTCCTCGGTGGAGCAACCCATCGACCTCTATACTCCCCTAGCCAAGGCTAACGATTTGTTCGATTTTCCTTTGGCCTCGGGAGATGTGATTGTCATCCCCCAATTGGACGCGAGTATCAAAAACCTAGACTACGACAAAGCTCTGGTTGCGCGGTCTACCCTGATTAAGCCGATAGTGTACGTTCGAGTTTTGAGTTACGCTAGTGGTGGTTTGACCTCGTTATACCTAGAAAATGGCAGCAAGTTTTTGGATGCTATCAACAACTTACCTGTGAATCTGGCTGACTTGCGCAAAATGGCCTTAATTCGGTTTGACCAAAAGCAAGGTAGAGCAATCAACCGAAAGATAGATGCTAAAGCTGCTTTGGAGGGCAATGTTTCTCAGAACCCGATGCTGGAAGATAATGATGTGATTGTGATTGGTAGAAATCTGGTAGAGCGTGTTAGTTATGTGATTAATACTTTTACTCGACCATTCCGCGATACTTTGGGATTTATTCTGTTTTTTGAGCAGTTGAGAAATGGGGTAAACAATCTGTTTGGGCCGTCACCTTCTAATAAGTAGTCATTAGTCATTAGTCATTAGTCATTAGTCATTAGTCATTAGTCATTAGTCATTAGTCATTCAGTAGGTTGTTACAAATAAACACTAGATGGGGAGGGAGAGGGCGGGTTTTGTACTCGTAAACCCGTTTTTGTCAAAGATTGTTAGCTAAACCTGCCCCTACAAGATACTGTATTTTTTTGCCCTTACCTACTTAGTTATGATTTATCGTTAACAATCAACAATCTAAAATCTAAAATCTAAAATCCTTATGACTTTATCAGTTGTTAAACGTTATTTAATTGCTTTCGACCAATACAAGTGGGTGGGACTGGCCACTCTGGTGGCAACTGTGGGCGTGTCGGGAGTAGTGGCTTTGCAGCCAACTCCGCCGCCAGTTTACGCTGCTGCTGGTACGCTGGCATATCGCAGACCGACGGTAATTTTTTCATCGACTACTACTAAAATTCAACAGGAAGGACAAGAAATAACTAAAGATACGCTGTTGGATAGAAGGCTGATTGAAGCAGTTGCGAAAAAAGTCAATGTTTCTGCTAAAAAGCTGACAGACGACGTGCAGGTAAAGATGCCGAGCAAGACTAGCGATCCTAACGCTTTGATTCAAGTATTATACAAAAATGCCGATCGCAAAAAAGCAGAAGTGGTAACAGAGGCGCTGATGAAGGAAATGGTGGCTCGCAGCCAAACTATTAATACTTCTAGATTGCGTGAGACTATTGCCCAAATTAACAAGCGTTTGCCGAAAGTAACTCAGGAGCTTAGAGAGACGGAAAAAAAACTTGAAGCTTATGAAAAACGAGAAGGAACTTCAATTTTAGCAGCTCAGAGCAGTGTACTGCCGCAAGCGATTATCAATAGCGAACAGCAGCAGCGGCAGCTCCGCTTGCAGTTGGGAGGAATTGAGGCTCAACTTAAAAGCTTGCAGGAGCGGTTGGGATTGAATGTAGAGCAAGCTTATGTCGCTCAAGCACTGTCTGCTGATCCAATTATTGCACAACTGCGAGTGCAACTGTTTTCGATCGAATCTCAGCTCAAAATTCTCCGTAGCGACTTGCAGGAGGAACACCCGAAAATTGTAGAATTGGTGAAACAAAAACAAGCTTTTGAGCAGCAGTTGCAGCAGCGACAGTCTGAGGTGCTCGGCGGTAACGGGGTGGCTGCTCCGCTCCGAAGTGCCGATCGAATTCGGGTAGACTCTTCTTTAGACCCAGCTAGACAGCAGTTAGCTCAAAGTTTGATTGCTTTGCAAACGCAGCAGGATATGGTGCAACAGCAACTCAAAGGAGTCGAGAAAATTGAACAGCAATTGCGCCGGGAACACGCCACAATCCCCAACAAGCAGTTAGAACAAGCGCGGTTAGCTCAGCAAGTGGCGTTGAAAAAATCTCTCTACGATAAGATGCAGTCGGCTTTAGTAGATGCTGAGGCGGCGGTAGCTGAGACAACCGGGAGTTTGACAATCGCCCAGTTTCCCAAAACTGATGACATTGAGTCAAGCAAGAGGGGTTTGCCGGTGATGCTGGCGGTGGGGGGATTTGTGGGATTGATGCTGGGCGGTGGGTTGATATTTTTATTGGGGATGCTCAACGGCAAGTTTTACAGTTGGGAAGAAGTGCGGGCGGCTTTGGTGGAAAAAGAGGTGCCGATACTGGGAGTTTTGCCTGAAGTGATTGTGTTCGATTCCTATGGGGATGAGATGCCTCTAGCTTTAGAACCCAATTCGCCTTATTTGGAGTTTTACGAGCGGTTGCGGACTAATTTGCGCCGAATTGGCGAAAAACCCGTGAAGGTGGTGTTGCTGACTTCGGCGGCTCCTTTGGAGGGGAAGAGTTTTAGTGCTTATAATTTGGCAATTGCGTCGGCTCGATCGGGTAAACGGACTTTGTTAATTGAAGCAGATTTGCGATCGCCTTCTAATGTGGAATCTTTGAAAATTGCTGCTGATCCTCTGGCGACGGTGGAACCTTTGCACTATTACGGCAATATGAGCGAGTGCGTGCTTTTGGTTCCAGAGGTAGATAACCTATACGTGGTACCGAGTCCGGGCTTTTTGCGACAGGCTTCGGCGGTACTGGAATCGAGCGAAATGCGGAGGTTGTTCGAGGATGTTCGCAACCGCTTTGATTTTGTGGTTGTGGATTCTCCGGCTTTGAGTGAATGCAACGACGCGCTGACGCTGGAACCTTACACGGACGGTATCATTTTGGTGGCGCGCCCTGGTTATACTCTGTCTAGTATGTTGTCTGAAGCTGCGGATCAGTTGCTGGAATCTGATGATGAGGATTCGAGTAAATCGCTGCGGCTTTTGGGGGCGATTATTAATGGTGCTGATATTGCGGTGAAGTTCCGCAATGATGTTGATGAGTGGGAAATGCCTGTGGGTGCGATCGGCGATGGGGCCATCGAAGTGCGATCGAGACAATTACCCCAACAGTTTAAACCCAACACTTCGACTTCGCTCAGTGACCGGCAGTCACAGTAAATCCAGTTGATTTTACCCCGCACGAGCTGTTAAGTTCGATCGACCGCAGGAGTTTTGATGCACCTGAAAAATTGGTTTATACCTGCTATTCTTTTGATTCCGGGCGTTTGGTGTGTTTTTTCTGGATGAACTGTTCCAAATCGGCGATCGCATCTTCAAAATCCGACAAATTGATTTTCGCAGGTCTGGTCTTCTTCGGCGGACTCGAAGGCAAGGGCTGAGGCGGTAGAAGTTTAGGCTGTACTGGTTGACTGCTGCTTTCAATATAATCAAACAATTCATCAAGGGACTCAAAAAAAGCTTGAGCCGAGGCGCGGCGGGAATCTTTCAGGTCGTCGTCATCTATCATAAGTTACTCCACAGATAAGAATTCTCTGTTACTCAGTTTATCTCTCTGTCACAATTCCATCACCTACGGACAATTACCGTACTGTAAAAGTCAGGAGTGTTCCACTCAGCTAAAAAAGATTGTGTAATTAAACCTAGTCTAGTCGAGAATAAGGGTACAGGACTGGCACAACTATTGCTGTTGTTCGAGGGTTGCGACTGCCGCAAGCAGCAGATGCGATCGGCGGAAATAAGCTGTTGAGTGCGTCCAGGACTAAGATTTCAAAGGCATTAGGAGATTGTAAGGTGACTCAGGGATTTGATTACGATTTAGCAATTATCGGTGCTGGCGTAGGCGGACATGGTGCCGCCATACACGCGGTTAGCTGCGGGCTGAAAGTGGCAATTATCGAAGCAGGCGACATGGGCGGGACTTGCGTCAACCGTGGCTGCATTCCCTCCAAGGCGCTGTTGGCGGCTGCGGGGCGGGTGCGGGAGTTGCGGAATGCCCACCACCTCAAGACTTTTGGGATTCAGTTGGGAAGTGTGGATTTCGATCGATCTTCGATCGCCAATCATGCTAATACTATGGTTAGCAAACTTCGCGGCGACTTGACCAACAGCCTCAAGCGTTTAAACGTCGAGATCATCCAAGGTTGGGGCAGAATCGCCGCTGCTCAAAAAATCACCATCGAAACCGATAAAGGCGAGAAAACTATTACCGCCAAAGATATTATTCTCGCTCCCGGTTCGATTCCCTTCGTCCCTCCTGGGATAGAAATTGACGGCAAAACTGTATTTACCAGCGATGATGCTGTCAGATTGGAATCGCTACCGAAGTGGATTGCAATTATTGGCAGCGGTTATATCGGTTTAGAGTTTTCGGATATTTACACAGCCCTGGGTTGTGAAGTTACGATGATTGAAGCTCTCGATCAATTGATGCCAACTTTTGACCCGGATATTGCTAAATTAGCAGAACGAGTGTTAATTACACCCCGCGATATTGAAACAAAAGTTGGTTTGTTGGCTAAGAAAATTATCCCCGGTTCGCCCGTAATTATTGAATTAGCTGATTTCAAAACTAAGGAAGTTGTCGAAATTTTGGAAGTTGATGCTTGTTTGGTAGCGACTGGCCGAGTTCCGGTAAGCAAGAATTTGGGGTTAGAAACTGTTGGCGTGGAAACGATGCGCGGTTATATCCCAGTTAACGATAAGATGCAGGTTTTGGTGGCGGGAGAACCTGTGCAGAATTTGTGGGCGATCGGCGATGTTAATGGCAAAATGATGTTAGCACACACTGCATCTGCTCAGGGAATTGCTGCTGTCGAAAATATTTGCGGGCGGACTCGCGAAGTTGACTATTTGAGTATCCCAGCGGCGGCTTTTACTCACCCGGAAATTAGCTATGTGGGGATGACGGAACCTGCGGCGAAGGAGTTAGGAAAAGCTGAAGGGTTTGAGGTCGCTTCTGTCAAGAGTTATTTTAAGGGAAATTCTAAGGCGATTGCGGAGGGTGAAACCGACGGTATGGCTAAGGTGATTTACCGGAAAGATACTGGGGAATTGTTGGGAGTTCACATTTTCGGTTTGCACGCTTCGGATTTGATTCAGGAGGCGGCAAATGCGATCGCCCAGCGCGATTCTGTGAATACTTTAGCATTCCGAGTTCACACGCACCCGACGCTTTCGGAAGTGTTGGATGAGGCTTTCAAACGGGCGGCTGGGGCGGCGGGCGGTCATTAATTTGGGCGGTGGCTTCCGAAGGCTGTCAATTCAAGTCTCAATGCTTGATTAATTTCGTTTTTAGTCGAGTCTCGATCCCCCTAAATCCCCCTTAAGAAGGGGGACTTTGAAATCCATTTTTCTCCCTTTTAAGAGGGGCTTTGAATGCTCTTGTCCCCCCCTTCTTAAGGGGGGCTAGGGGGGATCGAGGGGTTTATTGGAGCGATGGGAGGCTGATAGTTTGATATCATCCAACAGAGCATAGTTCTCGTTTGTCATTGCGAACGAAGTGAAGCAATCGCCGAGTATATGCTGCGATTGCTTCACTCCGTTCGCAATGACGGATGGATGAAGTGCGATCATGATATGAGGTGTTTTTTGAGCTGAATGTGCGATCGCGATCGCCCCTTTTTGATAATTGTGTTTAAATGGAACTAAACCAGCGAAAAGAACTATTTAGCAAAGCTTACGTGCGGGCTGTGGCAGCAGTGGCCGGCGTGAGAGTCGATCAACCAGAGTCAGATGATAACAGCATTGACTTGCACCTCACAGCAGTAGGTATTCAGGGGCCTGCCAACTGTCCAGAACTTAACTTACAGTTAAAATGTACATCAAGGGCTCTACTCAATGCCGACTATATCCGATATCCTCTGAGTCTCAAAAACTACAACGATTTGAGAATCGACTCCTTTGTTCCTCGCCTTTTAGTTGTGGTTTTAGTCCCCGAAAATATAGGAGACTGGATACAACAATCTGAACAGGAAATGTTTACGAGGTATTGTGCCTACTGGGTATCGCTGCTGGGGATGCCTGCAACTCAAAACACGACCAATATAACCGTTGAGTTGCCCCGCAGCAATCTGTTTACCGTAGAAGCTCTCGAATCCATGATGCAGCGCATTAGCCAACGAGGTTTACCATGAAAGTAACTGTGCGAGACAACAAAATTCTCAAGACTATAGATCCACAAGTTCTGGGAGAATACTTGCAGACAAACGGCTGGCATAATGAAGGCTTGTTTTATGGAAGAGCCTGGATTTGGCACAAGAATAGCGACAAGGGCGAATTATTTGAAATTAAGCAACCTGTCAGCCATAATTTTGATGATTATGGTGTAGTTATGGGTGACACGATAAAGGAACTAGAACAAGTAGAAAATCGCTCCCAATTAGATATTTTAAGCGATTTAATTACTTGTTTAGAAAATACTGAAATTCAAGGATTTGTCGTTAAATGCGATCGCCAAGCAGGGGAGAAAATTGGTAAAGTTGCGATGATGGGATTTGTGGTTGGTAAGTTGCAGAAAATCTATCTTGAATTGAAAGAAAATGATTTGATTTTGGCACTGAAAGCTTATCAGGAAAGAATTCCGGTAATATGCGGCGGCGATTTTGTCAAGGAGGGAAAATATTTTGTCGGGAAAAATTTGCGGAATTTTGCTTTGATGGCAGAGGAAGAAGGGAAAGTGGTAATTTGAACGGCTTGCCATAATTACAAATTACCACATTTTTCCTCGTAGCTCATTCCTGATCTATAGCTTTTAATGCTGCTAAATATCGCTCTTGAATATCTTTGCGATCTAATTCATCAAAATTTGCCTGCTGGCTGGCGCGATCGGTCAAATCTGCGTGTCGCTTGAGTGCTGTTAGGTGTGTGGTTCGATCGGTGAAACGAGCTACAACTGCGATCGCCTCTAGCAAGCGCATGGTGACAGCTACATTCGATTTTCCATTCTGTCGAATTTGGTTAAAGGCTGCATCGATCACATCTACAAAGGCGATGGGTTCAGCAATTATCCGCAACTGGTTGCTGTCGTCGTAGCGGTAGGGAGAGGGAATCTCTCTTTGGGTTAAACGACAAAGGGCTGCACTAAGTTGGTCAATACAGCGGATAGCCGTAAACGGATCGTTGATTCCTGGGGAAAGAGCGCGTACTGCAATCTCAACGAGTTGGTCGATCGAAAACTCCACATCCTGCTTCTCTGTTCGCTGTGAGCCAATCAGAAAGGCATCGTTAATCTTGGATGTAAGTTGCTCGTTTACCTCTTTTCCCGGAAAGACTTGTACGAGTTCGCTTCCTTCGACAGTAAAGCGACCGGGGCGTTGTAGAATTTGTAGCAACAGGTTATGCTCCGTCGCAACTTGCATTAGTTCCTGATTATTAATGGCTTGAACGTAACCGCCATTAATTGCTAGAATTGGACGGGCATCTCGATCGAAATTAGCTGGAATGTCAGTGGCAATATCCGATTGGTTGTCTTGCTGCTTGTTCTTGGATTTACTGGTTCCGATAGTTTCTGGAAACAGTCGATCGATCGCATCATCCAGTTCGTCACCAACTACTGTAATCACGTTATCTACCTGAATCGATGAGGCAGAATGATGAATGAAGTAAATCAATACGCCAATGCTGGCGATCGCCAAACCGAGGCCGCAAGTTACCGCCAAGTGGGGGACAAACTCATGTTTGTCTGACCCATTGATCGTTCGCAGCACCATCAAGCTATACACAAATGTAGAAATGAAAGTTCCCAGGACAATTTGGTTTCCCCTGTCTTGCATGAAGTTACGCAGCAAGCGAGGGCCAAACTGGGAAGATGCAAGCTGAAGGGCAACGATCGTAATTGAAAAAGCAGTGGTTGCAACGCTCATCATTGAACTGGCGATCGCAGAAAGAATCGCGCGGGAGCCGCTAGGGCCGAGAGTATAGGCCCAGCCCAATTCTCCAATCAACTGGGTTTTTTGATTTTGGTCGATCCAGATGGTGACAAACGAAAGCGCGATCGCCAAAAAAACCATCACGGTTGGCACAAACCAGAAAGTAGAATTTAAGGAATCCCAAAAATTGCTGAACTTTGTATTTTTCACCGATCGTTCCCCTCAGTATTTTTATTGTTGGAAATTACTTTGCCATTCTCAGATTTAGTGCGTTGAGACTCGATTGCGGCAAGTTGTCTGAGGGCGTAGCTGATACTGCGCGATTTGGGAACTTCAGCTTGTCCGGCGGGCCAGCCTTCTCGCTGACGCTTGCGATCGCCATCTCTGTCTTCTGTCTGATCGTGGAACAAAATCTGCTGAGTTTGGAAGGGCAGATCGATCCCATTTGCTACTAGCTTGTTTTTAATGTTAGTTAATACGAGATCTTGAAAATCTAAGAGTTCGGCACGGCGAGGCGGCTGCACCCACCAGCGGGCCCGAATGTTAACACTGCTACCAGCTAATTCTACGACGATCGCATCGGGAGCGGGATTTTTTAGCACTCCATCTACTTCATCAATTGCCTCTAAAATTAATTGTTTCGCAGTATCGATATCATCGCCATAGCCAATGCCGATGTCATACTGCAAACGGCGATTTTCAAAGGCTGTGTTCACGATGACTGAGTTAGTAAATAGTTCCGAGTTCGGAATTACAATGCGCCTACCATCATAGGTTTTGATGATCGTCGCCCGCGTTTGAATATTTTCTACAGTTCCTTCAAAGTTTTTGAATACAATTTGGTCATCAATGTGGAAGGGTTCAGTGAGCAGGATCAAAATACCCGCCAGAAAATTTTGCAGGATATCGCGAAACGCAAATCCGATCGCCACACCACTAATCCCCAATAGCTGAACGAGATCGCTGGCTTTGAGGGAGGGAATGACCACCGACAGAGCAATAAACAATCCTGTAAGAACTGCTGTTCCTTGTGCTAGTCGTCCCAGCACCAATCCTAAATTGCGAGCTTGACGGTGAGCGCTGGTTAGTTTTCTGACCGCTCGTTTCAGGATTTTGCCAATAAAACAGAAAATTGCGAAAACAATCAGTGCCAGTACAATATTTGGTAATAAAATCAGGAAATCATTTGCCATTGCCTGGATTTTACTCCAAACATCGGTGATTTTTGTTGTTGTATTCACAAGAGTTTTAGCCAATAGATAAAATCAGATTCTATGCCTAAGCGATGGAATCTGCCTCTACCAAAGGTTAGGAATTTGCGGAAGTGGAGCGCCCTGAATGCCTGTTATCTTGGTTGGGGCGCTGGTAGATGGGCGGCGGTTAAGGTTTAAGTGAGAGGGCGATTCCTTCCGGGATAGCTACCCTAGAGGAACGCGAAAGCGAACGCTGGTGCGTACTTTTAGTAATTCAGTTAAGATGAGATATTTGTGAGGAACCACTGTTAAGAATTACCTCAGCTATGTCTTGGCGTGTAGCACCGAAGGTAAGCAAGGTGCGAATCAGGAGATCGAGGGAAGCGGAAGGATCGCCAGCTTCTATTTTAGCAACTCTTGACTGGCTAGACTTAATTCTTTGAGCAAGTTCGTACTGAGTCATTTGTTGGCTAAGTCGGTTTTGTTTGATGGCTTTACTCAGTGCAAGTTTCATTTCTATAAAGGCTGTTTCTTCGGGTGAAAGTCCTAGAAATTTCTCTGCTGTTCCGATAGTCCATCCTGCTGCTTGTAGGCGTTGGCGTTTAGCTGTGTCCATAAAAATACCTTCCTGATATCAATTCAAATTTGGTCGTATTGTTTCAACCGTTTTTTACATTTTTCAATTATAAAATCCGGTGTTTTGTTCGTAGTTTTGTTAAAGACATCGAGTATAATTATAGCATCTACGTCTATTCGATAAATGATGCGCCAATCCTTGCTTGTCCCTGAATCGGTTAGACGGATCTCGTGACAATGAGCTCCGATGCTTGGCATAGGGCGAGAGAAAGGCATGGATAGGCTTTCGCCATCCTGTAGCTTTCGCAGGAAAAATCCGGCTTGAATACGCGCCTCAGTAGAAAAAGGCGGTGTTTTTACTTCCCCACTAAGCCAGACAAGGGGTTTGCTTTCCGAATCTACCATCTATATTTTAGGTTTTTTTAGATTGTATGTCAAATCAGACATATAAATAATATAGCTTGTCTTATCAAAAAATATTAAGGTGATAAAAATTACCTATGGTCTTAGATGAATGGTTGCAGTGGCAAACCTGGTACGCACCTTAGTACAGGAGAAAATTGTATGGTACAATATCCGAAAATGAGAGAAGAGTTATTAGAGACTCTCCGCAGTTTGAGCGATCGAGAATATCAGCATAAAGCTTGGCTAGAGAGCGATTATCCGCCAGGAATCGAGTACGATAGTTTTGATGAGGCGGTTCATTTTCTTTACGATGATACAGTATTGGCAGAAAATCCTGATGCGGCAATCGGAGTAATTATTGAAAATGAAAAAGAAGCCCGTTTGATGTCAGCAGTTTGTCAGGCTATAGATTTAGTTTTTGATGTGTTGGGGACAGAAGCTTCTGATGAGGATTATATTAACTCTTCTGGGTGGATAAGCGTAGTTGAGGCGGCATCGAAAGCGTTGCAGGCTATGGAAACTAAATCGCAGCAAGCGGTTAAGGTTTAAGTGAAAGTGCGATTCCTGCTCGGGATAGCTACAGCGCGTACTTTATAGTAATTCAGTAATAACTACTATTTTGCCAATATTGGTCTTTTCATTACACAAGCCACTTTTCCATAGGCTTGATATGAACCCTGTAGCCCTTCCAGAGTATGAATGATGTCCTCCAAATCTCCACATTTACTTGTCCAATCTCCCGAAGAAATCTGCCTAGCCATGTGTGTTGGGATTTCATCTTCATCTACATAAATTGCTACTTTCTCAAAAGCGACTTCGGGATTACTGCTCTCACAAATCTGATATCCTAAAGTTTGAAAAGCACTTATGAAAGCTGGTAAAGATTCGATTCGCGGTTCTTCAGGCCAGTAATAAGGACGTTGAGAGATAGGCCACCAAGGGCGATCGCACACGCCAGCAGCCCAAGCAACACAGTTATAATCAGGTGTTCTTGGACTTTCTACGCTGTATGTAGTGTTTCGGAGGTTGGGGAAACGAATTTCTAATGAAACAGACTGCATCTAAATTAATTTCTGCTCCCTACCCCATTGTAACCAAGCTTCAACGGCTTGTTTAAAGTTATCTTCAGGGCCAACTGGATCTTGTTTTGCGATCGCGGTAAGGGCCATAAACCAATGATCGGGTTGTCGCTCAAGTTCACGCAGAATCAGCGGGATAACTGGTTTACCGATGCTAATAATTTTTTGGTAAGCAGGATGATTTAATTTTTTGGTGGGTGAAGAGAACATTTCTGTGTCATAACGCCATTTTTCTGCAAGTTCTAAAAATGTTTCTTCCAATGGCTGCTGAGTTTGTAAGTCGGAATGCTCTAGTTTATCCATGAGCTGTAATCGCGCTGTTGATTGGCTTTATGGGATTATAGCATTGTATTGGGATCTGGTAAAAAGGGCGATTCATGCTCGGGATAGCTTCGCTCGATCGCACTTTAAGCAGAATGCTGCAAATCCGGCTGACTTTTGGTAACAACAAAAGGAGATTCGACATCAATCAGCCAGTTTTCATCAATAACTTTCTGATTCGTATCTAAAATCAGAGTTAGTTCGCCAATTTCCTCATCGCCATCATCGCTAACTAAGTTGTTTTCGCTAGCAGATAAATCAGCTTTGAGTAAAAATTTAAGCTTGATCCAGTGAGAAGTGGGATGGTTGTTGATAATGTTTGTGCCGAGCGATCGCCCGATTAACTCAGCACAGATAGGATGAATAAAAGCAATTTCTTCATAGAACTTATTATTGCTATCCCAGTAACCTCTTATTTTGTAATTACAGGATTCTAAATGTTGGGTTGCGAGGTGATTTAGATGAATAGGTTCTAAGATTTTAGCAAGTTCATCCCAAATTTTGTGATTTGTCAAAGTTACTGCATTCATCAGCTTTATTCTCCGTTAATGACTTGTCTTGACACCTGGGAAGTGTAAAACTCCTTCAATAAACTTTCCGTAATAGCGATAATCTCCGCCCGATCCTAACACCTTAGATTTGAGATCGTATCCTTCTGCTTCTGAAGGAACAAGACCTATACTACCATCGGGGGGTACTCTACCATTTTGAATGGCTTTGAGATGTTTATTGTTTTGATCGTATCTTTGGCCGAGGCGGATTTGCTTTTTGCTAAAAGATACTAGCATATCAGCCAGCGTTTGATATATGATGTCAGGCTGAATATCCGCCCAATTATTGGGTAGAGATTCCATTGGGTTGTCTGCGATCGGGATTCTTTGATTGTACCAAAAACCGATCTCCGATTTTTTCCTACTGACTATAGCTTGTCTGATGAATGGTCGTCAAAGCGGTGAAAATCTCCTATGGTGTTGGAGAAACAGAATTTAGTGATACTCGAAAAAAGAGCGATCGCACCTCAATCATATAAGGGCGATCGCTCTTTTAGCAGCTAAGTCTATTCTCAGAAATACCATAGCAACATAGCCTGTGCCTAGCATTTTAAGGTCAGGGATTTAAAAGACTATTGGGTTTTAGCTGATTCAACTATATCCTGAACTCTCTTAATTGCCTCTTTGATAGGTAATTTACCAGTTTCGACAGCCCTCATTAAATCCTGAGCATCTTTAGGACTAATTAGATTAAGCCTAACTGGTTCTTTCAAGCAAACGATAAATTTTGTCTTGTCACTGTCTCCAACCTTAGATGCTCTTTCTTTTGCTTGAACCTCTCTTAGCAGTTCTTGTAACTGTTTGAGAATTTCTGCTTGTTTCCCTTCGTTGAAAGTGCCATCAAAGAAGATCCTCTTTGCTCCAACGAGAGCTGCTGCACCTAATGCTGCACCGCCAACAACAAATCCTACTGGGGGTGCAACCGCTATTAGCCCAAATAATATGGATGTACCGCCGAAAGCCGCAACAGCAGCACCAGCACCTACCGCACCTACCGCACCAATCCCAATATCAGCTAAAATTCCGAGTTTATCATCTGGATTTTTTTCCAGTTGCTCGATCGCTTTAAGGATTTGCTCCTTAGTTAGGGTTTTATTTCCTGACATATTAAGCCTCCTGATTGTTTCAAATTTTCTTATTTAAGCAGTGATAACGTTGAGAAAAACTGCATTGAAAACATCAATCAGTAGTTGAAAAAACAATTTGGCGAGTTCAATAATGTCTTGTGCTACTCCAACTATCCCATCTACTTGACGGTAGCCTTGATCTAGTCTATGTCCAGCGATCGCACCAACAGTTATACCTAGCACTGCTGCCAATGGCGCTAACACTGGGCCTATAATTGGTACTGAACTTACCAATAGTCCCACAGCAGCTCCTAGAGCAATGCCTGTAGCTAAATTAGGATGTGCTTTGACAAACTCGATAATTTTGAGCAGAATAATTTTCCCTACAGCCAAAACTTTGTTACCAGATTTTTTCGTGTAGGTAGCCAACTCGTGCAATCTGATGGTGACTTCGTGGGGCAAGCCGATATCATTTAACCAGACATACAGATCGCTACTACTCATTGAATCGGCATCTACTTGCCAGAGAACCATTTTTAAGTTTGCTTGTGGGAGGGATAATGCTTGTGCAGTCATTTTTTTACTCTGGTAAAGCTGTAATTGTTCATCTTAAAGATGATTGTGAATATAAAAGCTAAGTCTTGTCCAGTCTGAAAAAGTCCGATAAAGTATACACTTTTACATTATTAGCCAATTCACCCACGTCAGCAAAAGCCTGAAAGATTCCGTCAGGCAGGAAAAAGTAATAAAAAGTCTGATTTAATAGATAAAACTTTGACACCACCGAAACTGATGGACGTTCAATAAATCAATTATATTATAGATTGCCTAGGTTGTCAATACGGGAAAACACTTAGATGAGCAATATTATTCAACTCGTTAAGAAGTTACAGTTATTTCTTCACTTTTATCGTCAAAAACAATCAGTTTGACAATCTAATTTTTTAATAAAATTTGTCCTGATTCTATGGTAAAGACGCTCTTAAAAGTCGGTTGAAAAATTACCCGATCGCGATTTACGCATTCCTACCAAAGAAACCGGGTTTTTAACCAGGGTTAAACCCATTAACGCAGAAATTTCGGAAAAAACCCGGTTTCTGCCTCAGCGCCCGATCGCCATTTACGCACTTTGACTCAAGAAACCGGGTTTTTAGCAAGGTTAAAGGCACTCACACAAAATTTCGGAAAAAACCCGGTTTCTGCCTCAATGCTATAAATAAAGACTTCTAATCACCCGATCGCCTTTATAATATTCTTAGTATTGGTAAGCCAAAAACCATGTCACTCACACAAACCCAAGTCACCTATACTGAAGCTCAAGCGAATCTTGAGGAACTGTGCGAACAAGTCATCAACGATCGCGATGCCATCATCATCACCCGCAAAGACGGCGAAAACGTAGCCTTAATTGCCGCTGACGAATTGGCAAGCTTAATAGAGACAGTCTACCTGCTGCGATCGCCCAAAAATGCCGATCGCCTGTTAAGCGCCCTGAAAGACGCACAAGCCAGAATTGTCAAACCTCAGACTGTCAGAGAATTACGCCAAGAAGTCAACGAGTAGCTGAGACTGACTCCACAGCAGCCGATTTAGCAAAATTTCCTTCATCTTTGTCACTAAAACCCGTGCCAAACTCAGTATACTCCCGCACTCTAGGATGGCGAAAACCGAGTACAATATCTTCTTTCGGAACACCTGCTGCTAGTAAATCGGTAGCCACTCCTTCTTCCGTATCATCATATTGAATCCAGATTTTATCCTCGATTAAATTGATGTGAATTGGTGTAGCGTGAAGGTACTTGTTCTCATTCCAACCAATATCCAAGACTAAGTAGCCTCCTCGTTCATCATCAAATAAAAGTTGAGACTGATAGCCGTCAGGTATAGTATTGCGAAAGTTAGCGTGTTCTTGAAGTATGGTTTTGATAATTTCTTGGTATTTCAATCGGGTATCCATTGAACTATTTCCTCACTTTCTTTGTCAAAAACAATCAGTTTAACAAGATTATTTTTTAATAATACTTGCCCTAATTCTATGGTAAATACGCTATTGAAAACTTCCTCAGAAATGGCCAGATATAAATTTCGATTAATCTGCATTTCATTGAGCACTTGGCGGTAAAGAATGTACTGTCCTAAAGCTTGTTCCAAATCTTTTACATCCGATCGCCCTACAAAACTCTTAACTTCAACAACAATTTTTTCAGTTCCTTTTTCAGCATTAATTAGACGTTCTGCACCGAGGTCAGCAGATAAGCGCTTGCGACCAATTTGAAGGGGAAATGGATCGTGAGTAATCGTCCAGCCATCCTTTTGTAGGGCACGCTTAACTGTATCGTGATAAATATCTTTAGCTGACACGCATTAGCACTCAGATTAGGAGGATTCACTGCAACCATTATATAATACGTTGAAACTTGTTGCGATCGCCCTTTATCCCCCTTACCATGCTTCAAATCCGCCGCCGTCCGCCCAGCACATCAGTCTCCGTACTCTACCTCAGCTACAAAATCGCCGTACCCGACTCCGAACCCCGGCACATCCTCGAAGAAATCGTCTGGGAAAAAGAAGCTGAAGTAGCCCAAAAGCGCGATCGCACGCCGCTAGCCGAACTTCACAAAAGACTCCCCTTTGCGCCCCCCATCCGCGACTTCCTCGGCGCACTCAAAAACGGTAAAACCACACCCGCAATCATCGCCGAAGTCAAAAAAGCTTCCCCCAGCAAAGGCGTAATTCGTGAAGATTTCGACCCCGTGGCGATCGCCCAAGCATACCAACAAAACGGCGCTAGCTGCATCTCCGTACTCACCGATGAAAAGTTCTTTCAAGGCAGTTTCGACAACCTTTCTAAAATCCGTGCCGCCGTCGAATTGCCACTACTTTGCAAAGAGTTTATTATCTATCCCTACCAAATCTATCTCGCTCGGATTAGCGGCGCAGATGCTGTATTGTTAATCGCCGCCATTCTATCTGACAAAGACTTACAATACTTTGTTAAAATTGTCAAGACTTTGGGCATGACAGCTTTAATCGAAGTTCACACTCTCGAAGAACTCGATCGAGTATTAACCCTAGAAGGCGTTCACCTGATCGGCATCAACAACCGCAACCTAGAAGACTTTTCTGTCAGCCTAGAAACCACCAGCCAACTATTAGCCTCGCGCCAAACGGAAATCCAAGCAAAAAACATCCTCACCGTCAGCGAGTCAGGAATCCACACAGCCGACGACCTCAGCAAAGTTGCCACCGCCGGAGTCCAAGCCGTCCTGATCGGCGAATCCCTAGTCAAACAGCCAGATCCCGGCGCCGCTTTAGCCTCCCTTGTCAAGGCGCATCCGCACATCACCAAAGGCGAGACTGCTTGACAAACACCCCCGAATTCTGATAAAAATTGATTAACTAGGTAAATAATCAGAATTTCTAGCCTGCATCGACTCAAGCGCTTAACTGAAAAAAAATAGCACTCAAAGCTATATTGCGGAGAAATATTTTGCCGAAAAGCAATTAAATCTATTCGCTCTCGGCCCTGCGATCGCCAAATTTAGCGCTATCAAACCCAGCCCCGAAGATGCGATCGGCAAAGCAGGGGTTTTTGTACGCTTAGAAAAAACATAAAAAATCGGGCATCTAATGTTCACCTGTGATGCCTCTTGCAATTGCAATGAGGTGTCGGTTCGCTGAGGTATATTAGCTTTCATGGAGCCAATCCCCCTTCCTTCGTACATTCATTATGAATTGCTACTTCAATTGTTAGAACGCAAAACGATGTTTGCTGTCAGTCCACAATCGCCGCAGCAGCAACAAGTTCACCAACTTATTATTACACTGCGTAAAGCCCTTGCCATTCAAAAGCAATTAGAACAAAGCTGCCAGCGATCGAACTTAGCGGTAGAATACCGCTGGTCTTTAAATGAAACTAACTCTACGGGAGTTAAAAATTAAAAGTTAAAAAACTTAGAGTGCAGACTTTAAAGTTTCAATTTTTGATTTATTCTATTAACTCCCACAGAAAAAGTTAGGACAGGATTATGGACAACAAATTAATGCTGATGATTCCCGGCCCGACGCCGGTGCCCGAAGCGGCTTTGCTGGCGATGGCAAAACACCCGATGGGCCACCGCAGCAAGGAATTTGACGCGATTTTTGCTGAATGTACCGAAAACCTCAAATGGTTGCACCAAACTAGCAGCGATGTACTGAGTTTGACTGTTTCCGGTACCGGCGCGATGGAAGCTGGGATAATTAATTTCTTGAGTGCGGGCGATCGAGTTTTAGTCGGTACCAATGGTAAATTTGGCGAACGCTGGGCCGAAGTCGCAGAAGCTTACGGTTTAAATGTCGAAATCGTCAAAGCCGAGTGGGGCCAACCTTTAGATCCCGAAGATTTCCGCGAAAAACTCGAAGCTGATACAGAGAAGCAAATCAAAGCTGTCATCATCACTCACTCGGAAACCTCCACGGGCGTTCTCAACGACCTCGAAACCATCAACCGCCATGTCAAAGCACACGGTGAAGCTTTGATTATGGTCGATGCTGTCACCAGTTTAGGTGCTGTCAGCGTGCCGATGGATGCTTGGGGACTAGATGTCATTGCTTCGGGTTCTCAGAAAGCTTACATGATTCCCCCTGGTTTGGGTTTTGTGGCCGTTAGTCCGAAAGCTTGGAAAGCTTACAAGACTGCGACACTACCCCGCTATTATTTAGATTTGGGCAAGTATAGCAAAGACGCTGCCAAAAATACGACTCCTTTTACTCCGCCAGTCAATATGTTTTTTGCGCTGCAAGTTACATTGCAGATGATGAAAGCAGAAGGATTAGAAAATGTATTCGCGCGCCACAAACGATTAATGATGACTACCCGTGCGGCTGTACAAGCTTTGGGTTTGCCCTTATTTGCTGCTGATGGTTGCGCCAGCCCTGCGATTACTTCGGTGATGCCGCCTGAATCTGTAGATGCTCAAAAAATTCGGACTTTGATGAGAAAGAAGTTTGATCTTGCTCTCGCCGACGGACAAGACCATTTGAAGGGTAAAATCTTCCGAATTGGTCATTTGGGCTTTGTGTGCGATCGCGATATTCTAGCAGCAGTTTCTTCTTTAGAAGTGGTGCTGCGAGAAATGGGTTACGAAGGCTTTACTCCCGGTGCCGGCGTTGCCGCTGCTGCGAAACTGTTAGCTGACTCTTAATCCAATAGATATCTCCAATAATTCTTGTGGAACAGGCATCTTGCCTGTTTAAAAAAGTCTTTTTGGGAGATATTCAATTTATTAAGGGGATTGCGGGTTTTGGATACTTTCTAAAATCTAAAATCCTTTTAATATGCTTGGGCTAACCAATCAAAGATTTTGTCCAATTGTTCTAACGTCACCAAACCGTACTGCCACAATACCATCGGCAGGGAATTCGGGTCTCGATCGCGTTGTCGCTGTTTGTTACCGCCAACACGTTCGGCGACATCAATTGAGGCACGAGAAATTGCTAAATCTTCTTGTAAAAATCGAATTAATCTTGTGTATGTAGCGGGTGCCATGAATTTTTCCTCTTAGTGTAGGACACCATTTTCCGATCAGAACCTGATGTTTTTGATTAGTAATAAGCCAGTTTTAAATCTGTCTTGGAACCGTGGATAGCTGTAAAAACAGTATTGGCCGAAGTTGAAAATGGCAAGTTTGTTGTTGAGTGCGACTCTAAAACCAACCTTTCCCAAAAAGTGAAAGGTTTGGGGATTTTTTCGCTATGGGATTGAAGAATGTGCGATCGACTTGCGATCGGTGAACTGAATACCTCGGCATCTATGCAGCGCGAATCTAAATAAATTCTGCTACCTACTTAAAGCTACTCGCACCGCTTCCGAGCTTAACTTCATCTGCCAAAATGCAGAATCCGCAAATCTACTTCGGCAATCTTGGTGAGATATTTCGATCGAACCGGAAATTGCTACCAGAACTTAACTTTGGCAATTAAATTGGCTCGTAGCATCTTACTTCAGATAGGTCTAGTAGATGGAACTCGATCGCCAGAAGTTCCAGAGAATTTCTTTTCGTCCCAGGGGCCATGAAGGCTGAGCATCATCTCTCAGGATTGATCGCGAGTCGCTGACTCATCTCATACCTTGGACTAACTATTTACAGCTTTCGCGAACCAGCTCAAGTCCAGACTGACTGAGATTGACATCGTACCAAATCTTTTGGCGTTTGTGCTGCATCTTACATTAATAATTTAGCAGATTTTATCAATTTTTGTAAAGTTTATAAATTTTTGCCTAATTTTTCCTGATCCGAACTCAGCCGGATATGAAGAGGGGGATTGACCTCAGAAACCCGGTTTCTACGAAATTTTGTGTTTATTACGAGAAATATGGGAATAAACCGGGTTTCTAGTCCCCATGCGTAAGCCCTGAGACTGTCATAATTGTTACTAGAAAAACTCGATCGCAATCCGATCGCCCACTTTGACACCAAGTTCAGCAGCCCGCCCGCCCCGGAGCTCGATCACTCGATCGACAGCAGTATCGGGCCCGTAGGTAGGACAAGGATCGGCAGTACAAGGAGGTGCAGAAACTTCGATCGCTGTGACTACTCCATCCCGCAGAAAAATCATATCCAGAGAAATTTTGCAATTTTTCATCCAAAAATTGACCCACCGCGCCGGTTTAAACTCAAACAGCATTCCTCTGTCATCGGCTAAAGAAGTTCTGTACATTAAACCGATAGCCTGTTGTTCGGATGTTTTAGCGACTTCGAGTTCAATTGGGCGATCGGCTATCCGAGCTCTAGCAGAAACAGGCAAAACTTGACCGGATTGTGTCTGCGTCGGAGACTGCGACACCAAAGTACCGATAGCACCAGAAGAATTCCCGACAGGTAAAGCCGGCGAACATCCCAGCAAAAATATAATTACCCCAATATTTAAGAAATTAGCGAAATAACTCATAATGATTTAAGATTTGAAATGGGGAATTGGTAATTTTTAACCAATGTCAACAGTCAACAGTCAACAGTCAACAGTCAACAGTCAACAGTCAACAGTCAACAGTCAA
>Ga0335395_10000653_pt1 | contig 21849 bp, 23 predicted proteins | sample MAT02_FD_205744 | JGI IMG/M metagenome (GOLD analysis project Ga0335395, IMG submission 205744) | Freshwater microbial communities from Lake Fryxell liftoff mats and glacier meltwater in Antarctica - MAT-02 (spades assembly) (version 2) ...
CTAATTGATCTTGTAGTTTCGATGAGTTAGACGGGGGCGTGCTCGCGCCTCCTTCAGCTCTCCAGCGCATTGAGCGCGCGGGAGCCCGCGCCACGGCGGTCGATGTACCGGCTCGCGGTCTGCAGGTTTTTGTGCCGGAGGTGCGTGGCGACGGCCGCGACGCCTCCGCCCCCGTCGGCGATGCGCGTCCCGCAGGTCTTGCGGAGCACGTGCGTGCCGTGCCAGGTCAGGTTGCCCTGCTTGACGAGCTGCTCCATCCAGCGCTTGATGCTGTGCTCCTTGCAGTGCTCGCCGTTGTCGGTCGAGAACACGAAGGGGCCACGCTGGTGCTTGATCGCGCCGAGGGCTTCCACGAGCCGCCGGGTGAGACCGACCTCTTCCTCGGTCCGCCCCTTCGGCACGCCGAGCTTGCCGCGCACGATGTTGTGGCGGATCGTCATGCTCACGCGCGCGAGGTTCAGGTCCGACCACTTGAGCCCGAGGATCTCCCCGCGCCGCAGGCCGCCGTCGATGCCGAGCAGCACCATGGCGAGGTACTCGGGCCCGAGTGCCTGGGCGGCGGCGAGCAGCGCTTGCTGATCGGCGTCGTCGTAGGCGATCGGGCTCTTGTGGATCCTCGCCGGGATGTCGAGCTTCACGGGCTCGCGCTCGATGAAGCCCTGCTCGATGGCGACGCTGAACAGGCGCCGCAGCGACTTCAGCACCTCGGTCATGGTGCTTCGGGCCTTCTTGGTGAGCGAGGTCTTGATGGCCGTCAGGTCCGCCGGCTTGACCTCGTCGAGGCGTCGCCGGGCGAGCACCGGGAGCAGGTAGAGGCGCAGGTGAACCTCGTAGTTCATCAGGGTGTTGACCCCGAGCCGGTTGGCCCGGCACAGGTCGAGGAAGATCACCGCGAACTCCTCGAAGGTCGGCGCGGGCGGCTTCTCGGCCTCGGGCTCGGGGGCGAGGAGTTGCGTGAGCAGTTCCTGCTCGAGCGAGCGGGCCCACCGCTCGACGTTGGACTTGCCCGTGACCGGTGCCTTGACGCGCTTGCGCAAGGTCCGGCCGTTGGGCCCATTGACGATGATGTCGACTTCAAACTCATTCTTCGTTCCCTTCCACGGGCGCAGCTTGATCATGGGAGACCTCCTGCGCTCGCCTTGTTCGCCGAGAGCCATTGTGCGATGACCCGACGGTCGAAGCGAAGGCTCCGGCCGATGCGAAAAGCTCCGGGGATCTGGCCGCGGGCGACCCGCGAGTAAACGGCGCTACTGCTCGTGGCGAGCAGTACAGCGAGGTCTTGCACGGTGAGCACCGGCGGCGGCAGATCGAGGTCGCTGCGAGACCTCACGCCTTCCTTGACAACGTTCTCGGGGATCGCCCGTTGGCTGTCGTTTGGGACATGTCGTCTCCCCACAGGCACTATGTAAGGATAGGTTTTCGCCATGGTCGCCTCCTCCCAGTTCGAACTTCGAGCGGCGCTCGCGGCCGCGGACCCACAGCCCGCGGTCGACGCTTCGCCGCGGCACGCGAACAGCGGGCAGTGCTCGCCTGCCATCACCCACCAGTGCACTAACGCTGACGCTGCCAGGCGGCTCCGCACTGGACCGCAGGCGGGCGCCCCAACTGCCAGCGCGATCAGCTGGCCTTGTGTCCCAGCCAGTCGTAGAACGTCGCACGAGTGAAACGCCAGGTATTGCCGAGCTTGCGCGCGCCCGGCACCTGACCGTCCCTGCATAAGCCGTAGAGCGTGTTGCGTGACAGGCCCGTGAGCGGCAGCGCCTGGCTGAAAGAGAGGGTCAGCGCCTCGCTCGACCCGGGCGCCGGTGCCTCCACCTTCATAGCGAACCTCCCCCGCTGCCGCGGATGAGGCCGAAGACAGCGGCACCGATGAGACCGGCGCCGATGAAGTAGGCCGTCTCACGGTGGCGCGGCTCATCGATGTATCGGGCACCAACGCCCACCGTGGCCGCGCCGACAAGGCCGAGCCCGGCATACGCCGCGGGATGGCCTCCCAGAAGCATCGGCAACACCGAGCCGCCGAACATGGTGCCGCTGAAGGTCGTGGCGTGCCGCCAGCCGGAAGTCTCCGGACGCGTCGCCGAGCTCTCGCTTCGCGGCATCACGGGATCGGCGTCATCGAGGCGGTCTTCCTTGATCCCGACGACCTCCAGCACGTGGTCGAGCCCGACGGCGAGGCGCACCACGGTCTCCACGTGGGGTCGCGGGTCCGGATCGGCCAGCAGCTCGTGAACATGTCCGCGGGAAACGCCCGAACGCCTCGCCAGCTCCTGCTTGCTCATGTCCATGCCGACCCGCACCGCCTCGATCAGGGCGAGCACGTCACGCGGCAGGTTGCCCTTCGTCCCCCGGATCTTGCAGCCGGACAGCGAGAGCTTCAGCAGCCACGTCTCAAGCGGCTGCCGGAGCACCGCCTTGATCGCCCGCTGATCAATGACATCGAACTCGACCGGGGCACCCGCCACGGTGCTGCGGACATATCCCATCATTTTCTGTATATCACCACTACAATGCATCATCAAATCTCCTTCATCTTCAAGCTACCAGCGCGGTGCGGGCTTGTCATCCTGCGTCGAAAACGCGCGTTGCAGAGAGAACAGAGGTATCACATTCACTATCGCGCGCTTTTGAAGTGACGCGACCTGTCGCTGCTCGAAAGAGCTCGTACGCGTGCCGTGTTGTGTCGCGTACGCCGCCGATTTTCGCACATCCGCACGACGGGGTTTCAGCAGTCGAGGGAGATCTACACCCCCGCGTCTCCGCTCCTCGGTGTATGCTCCGGGAACGGTCATGCTAGAGGTACAGCGGCGGCTTCGTGAACTCCTCGATCTTCCAAAAGACTTCGATGCCTTCGGCGTGCTTGTGCTGCAGTGGCTCGCGCACCGATCGCAGCGGTTCAGCCCGGTCTGGGAGGTCCACGGCCAGCGCCACGTGCTGGTTCATCCTCAACATCGGGCCCAGATCGAGCCAGACGGTTCGACGATGGCCCTGCGGTACATGTGGCCACATCGCGGTAGCCGGATCCTCGCGCGAGGGTCGGCCGACATGCTGAGGGGTCACCTTGCGCAGGTGCTCCAGTCCGGCGGTCCCTATGGGGGGCCGGAGTCGGATCCGCCCCCAGAGGGCCGGCGATTCGCCATCACGGGCTGGGAAGGGCCCACGCTGACCGACAAGGCCATCACCTACACCTATGGCGCCGGCTACGAGGCGCGCGTGCGCCCAATCGATGGGCAGCACAGCCTCATCCTGATCAGCCCGGAGGGTTCGTTCCTCCTCGAGCATTTCGGTCGAGAAGCCAACATGGCGGGCGCGGCTCACTTCTACCAGAGCGCCGACGATGTCTCCAAGAACGACTTCCATGATCTGAGTCGGCCCTGGCAGGTACGGGTCCGCGGGACGCCCCAGCGACTGCTTTACACGGCTCTGCCGGGGCTCGTTGGCTTCGCGCGGACCGAGGCGGGCGAGGTGTACCTCTGCCTACTTGGTGTGAACGACCTCGCCCTCATCCTGATCGCACCGGACGGCGAGCCGCGGTGTCTGGTTCGCGGGGGGGCGCTGGAGCTCAACGGATGGGAGTTGCTCCCGAATGAAGCCCCCGACATGCTCAAGGGCTCACCTCCTCGGCTTGATCCGGTCAGCATCGCAGGGTCACTCGATGAGTTGACGAAGTTGGCACCGGCCATCCGCGAGCACCTGATCATACTCTCACGCGCTGCGGCCAGGGTGCCGGGCACCCGCGAGGTGCGGCGCGTGCTGTTTGCACTGAGCCTCGCGCACGAGAAGGGCCGGCGAGAGAACTTCCGCGATTCTGACGAGAAGATCTTTGCGTATCTGGTCGATGGGCGATACCTCGACCGAGCCCCCCAGGAGCGCGTCCGGAGGAGCGCGCTCTTGTGGCTCGCAGAGCACACGCCGCTGGTCAAGCAATCCTTCTTCCAGCGGAAGCGCGTATGGACGATTCACCTCGAATGGTTCAGCAAGCCGACGCGTGAATGCATCGAGGCCATGATGGCGTGTCACCCGCAGCTCCTGAACCTGGCCGAGCCCGACTGACGGCGGCTACTTCTCGTCCGCCTTGGCCGCGCGGGACCGACGGCGGTGTAGACGTTGCCACTCCGACGTGATCACCGAGCAGACCACGCGCGTGCGGCTGCAGCCATGCATGGCCGCCAGCTCGATGAGGTGGGCCTCAACGTCCGCCGGCAAGCGGAAGTGGTTGGAGCGCGCCTTGGGCTTGCTCGCGCCCGGGGCCGGCAGGGCATAGCTGTCCACGGGCGCCGGCTTCGGGCGCCGTGGCTTGGCCGGCGCCCGCCGAGGTGTACGTGTAGGCACATCGGCACGAAGGGGATCCTCGAGCACCGGCCCAGCTCCCGCTGTGGTCCTGGTTGCGGTTGCAGGCTCGGGTGCCGGAGTAGGTGCGAACACAGGCACGGTTGCCTGCACGTGTGCAGGATCGGGTGCTTGCACCCGTGCAGGCTCGGGTGCTTGTGCGGGTTCAGGCGCGGCGACCTGGATCTTGGCCTCGTGCAGCAACTCGATGACCCGCGGCGATGGGCCCGGTGGCTGGCGAGACCCGGCGAAAGCGACCATGCCGTACTGCGGCCCGCTGCTTTTTGGTTTACGCGTCGTCACGTCAGATCTTCCCGTCCAGGCCCTGCGAGATCAGGATCTCCGAGCACAGTTGTTGGATCGCGTGGTCACCCTGGGTACCGCGGCCGTAGGGCACCTCCCACACGGGCTTGAAGTACTCGGCCGCCTTGGCGATGGCCGCCGAGGTCGGAACCGGATCGTCGCGCAGCTTGGCCTGCGGGATCTGACGAGCCGCGCCGCGAAGGCCCTCGAGCGCGCGCTTGCCGATCAAGTCGCAGCGGTTGAGCACCAGCAAGATCGCGCCGGTGGCCTTGCAGAGGCTGTCGTGGATGTTGCCGAGGTTCTCCATTGCCAGGCGCCCGTCGAGCGGCACCACCCAGAGGTCGGCGGTGACCTCGTCGACCACCTCGACCGCCGGCGGGCAGTCGACGATGAGCAGGTCGATGTTCTCGATGTTCTTCGGCAGCTTCATCGGGCTGAAGAGGACCTGAAGGTAGTCGTTGACCTTGAAGAACAGGCCGTCGTGGACCCGGCAATCGCCCTTGGCCAGCCAGCGACAAACGTCGCCCTGGCGGTCGAGGCAGACGACCATGGTGCGAATGCGCCGGGCAGAAGCGAACAGCGCGAGGTGTACGGAGAGGGTGGTTTTGCCGATGCCGCCCTTGTTGTTGTAGAAAACGACCGTGTGCATGTGAGCCAGCTTGAGGCGTAGCCCAGAGCAGCGCCACGGATTGGTGGCACGCCTTGGCACCCCTTGGCACTGCTTCGACTTGAGATTTCTGGCGCATTTGCCAATTCGTATTATGTGCATAATAGCGCGGCGCTGGTATCCGGGATCGCCATCGCGCATACGAAAGAGGCGATACGCGGAATCGCGTATCGTGGCTCGCACCGATTCACTCGCCGGTCACGGCGCACGCGTGGCGTCGATCGGCAAGCCGGTTTGCGCGGCGAGGTCGCTGGCGACGCCGCTGCCCGCGTGGCAGCGCGAGCGGCGGCTGGCGGGAGCCTTCCGCCAGCCGGGTCGCACCCGGCTGGCGGATGCGAGGTCGCAGTCGATGCCGGTGACGCACGCGCTCGGCACAACCCGACGGGCCCGCAGTGCAGTCGCGCCGCGAGGTCCCAGCGCGGCGCGTGGTGACCGAAAAACGGGGCGAAACGCGCAGCGGCCTGCCTGCTGGATCGGACCCTACAGGCCGTCAGACGCCCGGCAGCCGACGCATGGCGGGCACCGGCGACGGGCGACGACGGGGGCCACGAAGTGGGCGACGAGCGTGGCCAGCCGCCGGGCGGAAAGTGGGCACCACGAGCCGCCCGCACGTGGCACCGACGTGGGGCCTATCCGCGGGCCTCCTGCGTGGCCAACGAACGGGCGACGAGGGCCCGCACGTGGGCGCTACGGCGGGCGACATGCAGGATGCTGAGGAGCGCCAACGTTTGGGCACGAGGACGGGCAGCTTCGAGGGGGCGCCGGTCTCCTCGTACCTGGTTGTCAGCCATGACGACCCCCTGTGAACTTCGATCGGATGCGCGCGGCCTCTCGCTGCCCACACGGACGAGTTCGGTCCCGCCGTGGCGCCGATGCGGCATGTTGGTCTGACCTGCGCATGCCCCCGACCTCAAGCGCCGGCTCGACCTCGTCGCCACAGGCGGACCCGCCACTCACGCTGGCATCAGAGGCCATCCTCGGACTCGGGCGCCAGGAGCCGGTACACGTGGCCGAGCTCGAGCATGAGGCGGCTGCCGTCGCTCTCCCACTTGCGCTGGACGGCCTGATAGTCCAGGTGATCCAGGATCCAGGCGCAGGCGGGTGTCACCTCGGGCTCGAGCATCGCCCGCAGGAAGGCGGGAATTGAGCAGTAGGAGCCCAGGTATTCCATCCCGTCGGGGATCGTGTCGCTCGGATCGGGCGCCGGAACAGGGAGGTCCAGGTCGTCGTCAAAGTCGACGTCGATCTCTTCGGCCGGTTGCTCGCTCGAGGACGTCCCCGCCGGGCTCACTTCCAGCTCGATGTCCCCCGTCACGTAACGCCTGGCCATCTACCTGTCCTCCGGCTCGCCGGGGAGTGGACGGAGATCGAGCGGTGGCTTGTCAGGATGTTTGCCCTGCGCCACACCGGGACAAAGCTGTTCGACGAGGTCGAAGGCGTCATGGAAGACCCGACTGCCGAGGACGGTGCCCTGGCTGTCCTTGAGCACGGCTTCGGTGAGATGGCCGTCATCGGTGCCACCGCCGGTCGTGTGCCCGTCTGGAACCCGCAGGATGAGTCGGAAATTCCCGAAACCGAAGCTAACTTGTATGCCCATGAGGACCTCCTGATCGCTTTCTTGGGTGTTGTGCTGGTGCGAGGCCGGCCTGGATCGCTCGTTGCCTCGAGTCTTTACGGCACCTAGCGTCACCTTACGCCACCTCAACGCAGATAGGCAAGGCGAATCCGATGGGCTAGGTTCGCGCGCGTGTCCGAGAGCGAGACCACCGAGGCCGTCGCGGAGGCCGCCGGCGTCAGCATCTCGACGGTCTACCGCTGGAGCAAGAGCTACAAGGTGCTGCCTGCCTACGTGGATTCATACGGCGGACGGGTCGGGCGCACCGCACTCTGGCCCGTCGGAAGTATCGAGGCCGCGACCCTCGTTCGGCGCATGTTGAGTCTTGGGCTCAGCTTCGCCCAGATCCGTTCAGTGCAAGCCAACCACACGGTGGATGAGCTAAAACGCGCATGCGACCTTGGGCGCGAAGCATTGCTCGCCAAGCCCGCGGCTTCCGGCGACGCTAACGGCACGCCCTAGGACGACGACGCGCAACGCCGGAGGGTCCGTGGCCGAACAGGTCTCCGGCCGTGACCGTAACTCTCACGCCATGGGCTGTTGTTTCCGCGCAACGCCGGACCCTTAGACCTGACCGCATCATCAGCTCGACAGCAGACCTCTGCGCCGCTACGATTTTGCACTGCGCGCGTCCGAGCGCGGTCACGAGGTCTGCCATGTCCCGGTCCGGAGCGCTGCGAAGTCCCATCGAGCTCGTCACGGTCGGGGACTTCGATCCGGGGGTCGACCAGGCCATCGAGTACGACTTCATCGGCCGCAAGATCGCCGGCCGCTACACGGTCCGCGCGCACATCGGCGGCGGTGGAATGGCGGATGTCTTCCAGGCCACCGACGAGGAGCTCGGCGTCGACGTCGCCATCAAGCTGCTCAAGCCGCGCATGGCCTCCGACGAGCTGCGCGCCCGCATGGTCCAGGAGGCCCAGGCTGCCGCGCAGGTCCGCCACGCCAACCTCGTGCGGGTGTTCGGCACCGGCAAGCTCGACGCCACCGCGTACATCGTCATGGAGCTGCTGGACGGCTCGAACCTCGAGCAGTACGTCCGCGAATATCGGGACCAGCGCATCCCGTGGCGCGAGGCGCTCGCGCTGCTGCTGCCGGCGCTCGAGGCCCTGCATGCCATCCACGAGCGGGGCTACGTCCACCGCGACATCAAGCCCGGCAACATCCTCGTGACCCGCGACCCCAGGCACCCACCGACCGCCATCGTGATCGACCTGGGCCTGGTCAAGCCGGACCGGGCCCTGAGGACCGCCGACAGCCCGCCGACCACCGAGGTCGGCCGCATGCTCTGCACACCCGGTTACACCTCGCCCGAGCAGGCCCTCGGGCGACCGGTCGATCGCCGCTCCGACGTGTACTCGATGGCGATCACCCTCTACCGCGTGCTCGCGGGGCGACTGCCATTTCACGAGGTGCACGGGAAGCACATCGCCGCGGTGCTCGCCCGGCACATCTTCAACGAGCCGACCCAGCTCGTCGACGCGGCTGAGACGGCCAACATCCCGCCCGGGGTCGCTGCCGTCATCGAGTCGGCGCTGCGCAAGGACCCTGCACAGCGACCGCAGACGATGCTCGAGTTCGCCGAGGCACTACGCGCCGCGGCTGTGGACGCCGCCCCGAGCGGGACGCCGCGCCGGCATCGATTGCCCGCCTTGTTGCTCGCAGCGGGCCTGGGCATCGTCGCCATCTTGCTGGGCATTCAGGTCTCGATCCCCACGGCAACGCCGCGCCAGGACGATCTGACTCCGCCGGTGACAGGTGACCTCGCCTCCGTCACGCCCGCGTCGGCAACAGCCAGCTCCGGAGAATTGTTGGCGGCAGCCCTGAACGGGCCCCAGCTCCTTCCGATGACAGGCGTCGAGCCCCCGCCTGCGACCAAGCCCGAGCCCCCTGAAGGGACGCCGATCGGTCTCCCGGCCGACACTCAGCCTTCTCGTCGGCGCCGCAATCCCGAGGCTGCGTGGCATCAGGCCCTCGCGCTCCAAACCGCGGATGTCCAGCGTTGCGCCGACAAGGAGACCGGCAGCCTCGAACGGCTCGCCGTCAACGTGAACCTCGACAACACCGGGCGCGTGTCCGCCCACGTCGCTGGCGCCGCGGACATGCCCCTCAGCCGCTGCCTCGACAGGGCTCTCAAGGATACGCTGCTCGCCGCACCCCGTGGGCCCGCGTCCTTCGTCCACGTCTTCAAGCTGCGAGCGACGCCGCCTCGCCGCCCGTGATGCCCATGCTCCACGCCGTCGCACTGCTCCTCGTCCTCGCCCCCGCCCAGAGCGTCCTGTCCCCGGAGGCCGCCGAGTACAACACGAAAGCCATGCGCTTTTACGACGCGGGCCAGCTCGCGCCCGCCGTCGACGAGTTCTACGCAGCCTACCGGTCGATGCCCGACGCCCGCCGGGACCTGGCCGGCCGCGAGCAGCTGGCCGGCTCGATGCGCTCGACGCTGCTTGACCTCCACGAGCAGACAGGCGAGGCCGCGCCGCTGTGCCGCCTTCAGAGCATCCTGCAAGAGCACGGCGACGCACTGGCGGCAGCTTACCCAAACGATCTGGACAAGCTCGAGACCCGCAGTGCGCGAGCTCGCCACGAAGAGGCGACGCAACTCGCCGCCTTCGATCCCGACGCTTGCAAGCCACCACCACCGCCTATAGCCGCGGCTCTCCCAGCCCCCGAGCCCCCGGCGCCCGCGCCGTCCACATCACCGGCCGCGGCAGCCCAGCCACCAGCGGATGATAGGATCCCGCCACGTCAGCTCAAGATCGCTGGCGGCGTCACACTGGGCCTCAGCGCCGTCCTGCTAGGCGTAATGACCTACGGGCTTGCCACCGAGGCCAGCCAGCGCGCGCGAGTCGCCGAAATCAACGACAAGCCGGCCGACTGCCCCCTCACGCTCGCCGAGTTCAACGACCTGCAAACTTCCCGCGGGCACGCGCTGGCCGGCCGCCGCATCGCCATCGGCACCGGCGTAGCCGCAGGCGTGACGGCTGCGCTCGGAACAACGCTGCTCGTTCTCGCCCATCGCTCCGCCCGAACCAAACGCTGGTCCGCGGCGCCCTGGTGGTCGCCCACGGGTGGCGGCCTGACCCTTCACGTAAAGCTCGGCACCGCCCGTTGACCGACTCCAGGAGACACCCGACGATGTCCTCTCGAGGTCTCCTCATGACGCGCATCCACCCGCCCCCCATCTCGCTCTCCTTGTCCCTGCTCATCATCGCGTGTCACTCGGGCAGTGACGCAGGAGGCGGACCCGTCGATCTCGAGACAGCGAGCAGCTCGCCGACCAGCACCGGCACGGACCCACCGACCACCAGTCTCCCGACCACCAGCGCGACCAATTCCACCTCAACGGGCTCGTCGTTGGACACCACGTCGACAAGCTCGAGCAGCGGAGGCTCGACCGGCGCGGAGACCACGGACAACGATCCCGGCACCTCGTCGAACGGCACCACTGAGCCCGCCCCGTCCGCGAGCTGCGGAGACGCCATCCTCGATCCCGGCGAGGAGTGCGATTTGGGGGCCGCCGAAAACGACAACCAGGGCGCCTGCACCATCGAGTGCAAGCTCGCCAAGTGCGGCGACCAGTTGATCTGGACGGGCAAGGAAAGCTGCGACAACGGATCCGAGAACAATGACAGTGTATACGGCGGATGCACCACCCAGTGCACGTACGGGCCCAGATGTGGTGACAGCAAGCTTCAGGGTCCCGAGGAGTGCGACCTCGGCCTCGACAACGGGACCGGCGAATTCCTGCCCAATAGCGTCCCATGCACGAACACCTGCCGATTCGCAGCGAAGATGGGCTTCCTGAGCAGCGTCGCCTACACGGGCGGCGAGATCGAAGGATCAGAGAAGGCCCACGAGAAGTGTCAGGCCCTCGCTGTGATGGCCGGCCTCGACAACGCGCCGAACTTCAAGGCGTGGATCAGCGACGCCCAATTCAACCCGGCCAGCGGCTTTACGCACGCCATCGTGCCCTATGTCCGCCGTGACGGGGTACGCATCGCCGACGACTGGAACGACCTGACTCTGAATGGCCCCGACGAAGGTCTCTTCGTCACCGAGAAGGGTGTATCGCTCCCGGGCACGTATGTATGGACCGGCACAGCGGCAAGTGGCACCCTTGCCCCGAACACGCTCACCTGCCAGGGGTGGAGCAAGTCGAGCCCGGGGGACAAGGGGCAAATGGGTCTGAGCGGCGTCGACAAGGTGCAAAAGGATGCATGGATGCAATGGATCAACAGCGACCAGTGGACGATCTACACGGACTACGGTTGCCACAACGCGAATAGAATCTATTGCTTCGAGCAATGACAGGCGATCAACAATTTTGAAGCACTCAACTCCCATGCACGATCGACGCTTCCCCGGCATACGCGTCCTGCTCCCCGTTGTGACCTTGCTCGCCACCGGCTGCGTCGTCGAGAGCATCGATGCGATCATTGCCGAACGCGGCGTGACGGACTGTCCATCGAGCAGCAGCGAGAGCAGCGGGAGCCTCGACACATCGACCGGTACCAGCACTGGCACCAACTCCGACACATCTCAAGACAGTTCGGGAACCTCGAATACATCGACATCCACCGGCGGCACCGAGGACGAGAGCACCGACTCCAGCGGTAACAGTAGCAGCACCGGGCCGTCGCTCCCGACGTGCGGCGATGGTGTCGTGGAGGGCGATGAGACCTGCGATGATGGCAATGCTACGCCCGGGGACGGCTGCCAGGAGTGCGCGAAGGACTCGATCGTGTTCGTCACCAGCGAGGTGTACCAAGGCTTCGCGCTCGGCGGGCTGTACGGAGCAGACCAGCGCTGCCAGAGTCTCGCCGCGAAGGCTGAACTTCCACGGTTTCTGACCTTCAGAGCGTGGCTGAGCACACCCACCATGCCGGCCGCGGATCGATTAATCCACTCACCTGGCCGCTACGTTTTGGTCAACGGCTTGGTGGTTGCACAGAATTGGGACGCCTTGACCTCGGGGTCGATCGAGAATGCAATTCTTGTCGACGAGTCATCCCAGACCAGAGAATCGGGGGTCTGGACCGGGACGTTGGTAAACGGCCAGCCGGCGCTGGGTTCCGAGTTCTGCAAGGACTGGGATGATGATTCCGGCTTGCTCAAGTTTGGTGGCACGGGTCTGAGCATGAATACTGACAGCGCCTGGTCATTCTTCGATCAGGGCCCCTGCGGCTCTGAACTCCGTCTATATTGTGTCGAACAATGAGAGCCGACTGAACGAGGTCGACATCGCCTGGCTCATGCCACGCTTTCAAGTGCATCGGCGCTCTCAGCGCAGCCTTGCTCGATTGGGGGAACTGGCGGAGTCCAGGCTGGGGGCGCTGCGTCGTCTGAATCCGCACATGAGGGCCGTGGCCTGAACGACGTACACTTTCCCCGGGACTGAAGAGCCCGTTCGGCCCTGTCCTCCTTGAGTACGTAGCGGACTGTAGGCTCAAGTGTGACCTCCTGCCGCCCGCACCGGCCCTGCGAGCGTAGGTGAGCACGAGTCATGGGTGGCCGCAGGTGGAGAGCGGGCAGGCGCTCAGATGGGCCCCCACCCCCGTTGATCCTTGGCCATGTCGGTGGTATGCCGCACCCTCAGCACTTCGCCCCGGAGCTCCGATGCAAGCCTTCGCCCTTGAAAAACCGATGACGTACGCGGACTTGCAGTTCCTCGTGCGGGTCGACGACCTGCTCGCAGAAGCCCTTCGCCAGGTGGAGGAGTTGGACTTCACCCTGCTCAAGCGCAAGCTCATCGAGGAGAAGGGCTGGACCGCGGAGATGTGTGACGAGGTGGAGGGGCTGTACTGCAAGTTCCTTGCCTTGAACCTGCGGTACCCCGAGCGGAAGATCTGCCCCTCGGGGCCGATCGACGATTTCTGGCACGCCCACATCCTCGACACGCAGGCCTATGCCGCCGACTGCGATCGACTGTTTGGTCGCATGCTGCACCACTACCCCTACTTCGGAATGCGTGGACCCGACGATCGGGCAGCCCTCGAGCAGGCGTTCTCCGAGTCGATCGACCTCTTCATCCTGCACTTCGGCGTCGATCCCACGGCGGGCGATTCGCGGGCACGAAGCTGCAGGCCGCAGCGTTGTCCGTGAACGTCCCAAAGCCCTGCGAGGCGAGCCGCCTCGCTCCAGGCGTCTGAAGCGCAGTTGAAGAATCATGCAGCGCGGCTTCTTCTTCAGCCCCGAGGAGGACACCGAGCTCGAAGCGACCAACTCGGTCTTCTGGGACAGCTTGCTCGATCACGTCCGTGAGGACTGTCGAGACGGGCCGCCCCGGAGCATCCTCGACGTTGGCTGCCACCGCGGTGGCCTTCTTGCGCGCCTCGTCGCCGAATGGACGCCGCAACGCGCCTGGGGGATTGAACCGCTTGCGCTGGCGCGAGAGCGGGCCATCGCGCGGCTCCAGGGGCATGCAGCAGACGTCCGGGTCCTTGATCCGGTCGAATGGCCGCGCGTGCCAGAAACGTCGTTTGAGCTCATCACCTGTCACGAGGTGCTGTATCTCGAGCCCGATCTGACCGCCTTCATGGCGCAGGTCCATCGTGCTCTGGCACCCTCCGGACGGGCGTATCTGGTACTCGGCTGTCACGCCGAGAACCCCGTGTGGGCCGACTGGAAGCCCCATCTGGAGGCGCTCGGCCATCGCGTCCACGATCATCGCCCGATGGACATCCTCGCTGCGGGCGCGGCGCTCGGCCTTCTCCCCTCGCTGAGGCCGCTGCGGCAGAGCGGGTGGGTCACCCACGACCCACTCCGGAGCGAGTTCACGTTTCCGAGCGCGGCTGCCATGCTCGATCATCACTTCAAGCACAAACTCCTCTTCAGGTTCATCCGCTCATGAGACCCGCGATCGCCACGCCCGAACTCATCGCAGAGCCAGAGATCGCCGCGTGGATCGCATCGCGCTGCACTGCCGCGGATGCCCTGCCCGCGATTGAGCGCGCTGCGCTGTCGGGCACGATCAAGGATGAGTTCCTGGCTTCCACGCCCTGGCGATCTTTCCAGGAGCGTGCGCTGGCGCTGTGGAAAAACCACGACCACGTGATCATTCGTGGCGCACCGGCTGCAGCCGACGGCGCCTCGCTCCTTTACCTGGCACTCGTGCTATGTCGACGATTCAAGGCTTACCGCGGTGACAAGGTCGTCAAGCACTTCCGTATGTCGCCGTGGACCACGGATCTCTCTCATACCATCCAAGAAGGGCACTTCCACACGGATATCAACACCACCTCCGAGCCCCCGGCGGTGACGGCGATCCAGTGCCGGATCCCGGATCCCGGCGCTCCAACGTACGGAGAGGTCCGAGTGGCGCGGCTTCCTGACCTCCTGCAGGCGCTCCGTTCCTCCGGCGACGGGCGTGCGCTCGAGTTCCTGCAGGAGACCGACATGACAATGGTCAACGAGAGCTCACCCGGGGGTTGGACCGGACGCATTGTCACCGAAAAGCATATCCGTTTCCATCCGGAGACCCTCCGCGCAGCGCAACGCCGCTACGGCAACCTGCCGGCGGACTTCGAAGACAACCTCCGGGTCATCAAGGAGGCCGCCCTCTCTGTCTCCGCGCCCATCCAGCTCGGTGCCGGCGACGCGCTGCTGGTCTCCAACACACGCGCCTTGCATTACCGTGGCACCTGCTCGGTGACGTACCATTCGTTCCCGCGGGGATTCAACTCGCGCGAGGTCTACGTCCTCCACTTGCTCGACGAGCCCGTATGACGAAGACCAAACCCCGCGACGCTGAGCAGCGCATCGAGTCGTTCGATATCGTGGGCGCCGACGCGAACAATCTCAAGCACGTCGATGTCCACATCCCGCTCAATCGCGTGACCGTCGTGACCGGCGTATCCGGCTCCGGCAAGAGCTCGCTGCTCACCGACACGCTGGCCGTGGAGGCCGACCGCCGCATGCGGGTCTTCCTCGGGATCCGGCAGCCTCATCTCGAAGGGCCGCCGCCCCGCGCGTTCATCGGGCCCATGCCCGCCGCGATCCACGTGGGACAGCGGGCCTTCCGTGCATCGGCGCGCACGACCATCGGCACGGCGACCGGCCTCCTGACGACGCTGCGCCGGCTCTTCGTCACGTGCTCAAAGCCCTACGCCGACGATCTCGGGCGTAGCGTTCCCGACCCCTCCCCGGCGTCCTACGCCGCGTGGCTCGTCAAGCATTACCGAGGCCAAGCCATCATTTGGGCCGCGCCAGTGCGCTATGTGGCAACCGACGGCCTGCGGCATGTGCAGCGGCTGCGCGAGCACGGCATTGACGAGGTCGTCATCCGCAGCGAAACGGACACCCCGAAGGTGTGGGAGCGAGGCCGCGCGGTCCCCCTCACGAAGTTCAAGCCCCTACGGGCCGATATCAAGCACATCCTCGAGGCCAAGGTCGGCGCCATCGACATCAAGCCCAAGGTGCAAGTGAAGAGCGTCGAGGCGCTCTTGAAGCAAGCCTTCGAGGCGGGCCAGGGGCAGGTGGTCATCGAGCTACCGGAGGCGACGCAGCCCGATCTCCGCGGCCCGTTCGGTCCGCGCCTCGACACTGTGCTCCACCATGTCGACCCGGACTCGCCGTCCGTCTTCTTTCGGCCGAGCACTCACCTCCTCTCGTTCAACGCCCCCGAGCACCCCGAGAGCGGTGCGTGCAAGACCTGCCTCGGCCTGGGCCGGGCAACGGCGCTTGACCTACGGGCCCTCGTCGCTCACCCCGAGCGGTCGATGCACGAGGGAGCGTTCTCCCTCTGGACCGACAAGAACTACAAATACGTCAACATCCAGCATGCCACGATCGAGGGCCTTCGTGGCCTGCATGGATTTTTCCCCGACGTGCCGTGGACGAAGCTCCCCGAGGACGCACGCCGACTAGTTCTCGAGGGCGCGGGCGCGGAGCTCATCACCGACAAAGATCCGAAGACGGGCCGGAAGCTGAGCGCTCCCCGCCCGTTCGAGGGCTTTCGCCGCGCGATCCTCGAACGATTTGCGAAGGGCACCAAAGTCTCGGAGAGCTTGCGGCACCTCGTCACCGAGGGCCCGTGCCCCGACTGCCATGGGACGCGCTGGTCGGCCCAGGCGCGGGCGCTTCGAATTGCTGGCCTGGGCATTCATCATCTCCTCGCCGCGCCCTTCATCGATCTCGTAGCCATCACCGACAACAGCGGCGACCTCGCCAGGGCGGTCCCGGCCGAGGCTGCCGCTCTCGTTCGCGCGCTTCACCATCACGCTGCTGCCTTCGTCTCGGTGGGACTGAGTCACCTCACCGGCGATCGGGGCATGCTGGAGATCAGCGAGGGGGAGGGCCGCCGAGCGAGGCTTGCCGCTGTGCTCGATGCGCGCCAGGAGGGGCTCTGCATGCTCCTCGATGAGCCCGCGCGCGGCCTGCACGACGAGGATGTGCAGACCATGGCCGAGGCCATCGCCGACCTCGGCCGCAGGCATACGATCGTGGTGAGCGAGCACCGCCACGCCCTGAACAAGGCCGCCGACCATGTGATCGAGCTCGGCCCTAGAGCGGGCAGCGCCGGCGGCGAGGTCGTCTACGAAGGCCCGGTCAAGCGCAGCTCCTGGGCCAAGGAGCCGGCCATCGAGCGGGCCCGCATTCCGAAGCCCTCGAAGCCCTCCTTCCTTGTCCTCCACGGGGCGACCATCCACAACCTCGACAACGTGGAATGCAGCATTCCCCTCGGCCGCCTGACGTGCCTCGCGGGCGTCTCCGGCTCGGGCAAATCGAGCCTCGTGCGCGGCGTCCTCGTCCCCGCGGTCGCGCAGGCGCTCTCGCGAGGTATCGAGATCGCAGACTTCGATCAACGCCCTGGCACCTGGACCCGCATCGATGGAGCCGAGCACATCAAGGGCCTCGTCGCGCTCGATCAACGGACTCCGCCCGCAAACCGCCGCAGCATCGTGGCGACCTTCCTGGACCTCTCGGACGGCATCCGCACGGCCTTTGGCGCCTCGGAGCAGGCCCGGCGTGCAGGCTTGTCAACCAGCGACTTCGGTCTCAATGCTGGAGCGGGGCGCTGCCAGCTCTGCCTCGGCATCGGTGAAGTCCCGGAGCACGATCTCTGGACCACGTGTCCCGGCTGCGGCGGAATGCGCTTCGGACAGGAGGCCCTCTCCGTCCGAGTCGAGGACAGGAACATCAGCGAACTGCTCGACCTCCCGGTCACCGAGCTCATCGCGCGACTTCCCACGTTCCTGTCGGCGCATCAATCCCTCCTGGCCGCGATGGCAGACCTCGGCCTCGGCCACATCGCGCTCGGCCGTCGTATCGACACATTGAGCGGAGGCGAGGTCCAGCGCCTACGAATCGCCAACAAGCTCGCCGAGCGTGGAGCAGGCGATCTGCTGTTCGTCCTCGACGAGCCAGCTGCCGGTCTGCACCCACGCGACGTCGAGCACCTCGTCCATGCGCTGGACCGCATCCTCGACCAGGGTAAGAACACCATCGTGTTGGTCGAGCACAACCCGGCGATTCTCCGCGCGGCTGACTGGATCATCGAGTTCGGCCCCGGCAGCGGCCCGCACGGCGGCCGTGTGGTCGCCACCGGTACTCCCGAACACCTCGCGGGGACCGACACCGCGACCGGCCGCGTGCTCTCCGGACGGTCAGCCCCCGCGCGTCCGCGCCTGAGTCCGGCACCCTCGCCCCGTATGCATGGGGAGCCTCCCGAGCCCGCGAAGCAGGCCGAGCGCATGAAAGCCTGGATACGGCACCTGCTCGGCGACAACATCACCCTGCCCGAGGACGCACCGGAGGGAAATTCGCCCGAGCGACCAATAGCGATCCTCGGCGAGCGTAGCTGGCGAGGTCGTCGCGCCTTCGAGATCGGGGACCTCGACCTCGAGCTCGCCAAGCTCCTGCTCGACCTCCAGGTGCACGAGGTGACCCCGGACGACATCCATGCACTCGTCGCCACCTGGACAAAGGAGCCCGACGCCCGACTCCTGATTCACCCCTTCCTGAGGGACATCCAGGTCTGGGGTCCTCGTCTCCCCATCTCCACCGTTCAGACGGCCAATAAGCACGTCAAGGCCATGGGCCTGGCACTTTTGACCACGGACGGCGATCCGCTCGTATCGCCCGATCGCACGGACCCGCTCAAGATCCGCGCCACTGGCGACCGCTTCGTGCCACACCGTGGGACCCGGGATGAACGCGCGCGCATCATCAGGGACGCGCTCGCCCTCGGCGGGAATCACGTCGAGCTGCGGAGCCCTCGCGGGAATCTCCACGGCCGCCTCGGACCGCGACTCCTCGACCTCGATCGCGGCATCGTCGCCCCCATGGCGGTCGCCCCCTTCCACTTCTCCCGCCACGATCGCCGCGGTCAGTGCCCCATGTGCAAAGGCGCGGGCCAGGTCATGACGATGAACGAAGACCTCGTGATCGCGGACCCCCGCGCCACCCCCGAAGCGGACAGCTTCCTCCACGCCGCGGCGGCGAACGTGATGAAGGGCGTCCGCCGCAGCGAGCTCATCCCCTTCCTTCGGCGCCTCTCCGAGGAGGGGCTCTGGGATCGCGCCACGCCCTACCAGCGCCTCGACCAAGCCGCGCGCGACTTGCTTCTCTTCGGGTGCTGGACCCGCCCAGGCCACGGCACCTTCCTCAAGAACCCCAAGGACGACCCCTCAGAGGTTGGGGTCTGGCTATGGTGGGATGGCCTCTACAGCGCTCTCCAGGGTCAACTCGAGCGGAGCACCGATGCCCGATGGAAGACCGCGATCGAAGCGTCACGCGTCGCCCGTACCTGCCCGACGTGCGACGGGACCGGTCTTGCGGTGCATGCCAGGCTGCTACCACTCGCGGGACGCTCCCTCCACGAATGGATCCGCGATGGGGAAGGGGGGGCGCTTCACGAAGCGCTCCACCGCTTGAAGACCTCCACGCCCCGTCAGCAGCGCACTCAGCAGCGGCTCCTCGCCTGCCTTGTTCCGCTCGCAAAAGAAGCCCGCTCCCTGCCGTTGCGGCAGTCGATCGTCGTCGATCTGGCGCACGACATCGGCCGTCGCGTCGTCGAGGCGTTCACGGATATGCAGGTCGTATTCACCTGAGACCACGTATGCACCGCCTCTTCGACGAGCTCGCCCACCGCTACGATCTCTACACTCCGCCGGACCATTACCGTCACGATCACCGCTTCGTCATCGAGCAAGCCCTCGCCCTCGGAAACCCCTGCCGGCTGCTCGACATCGGCTGCGGCACCGGCGTGCTCGTGCAGAAAGCCCGGCAGGCCGGCATCCTCGCCACGGGCATCGACGCCTCGCCCGCGATGGTTCACGTCGCCGAGGCCCGCGTAGACCCGGGCCTCATCGGTGTGCGCCGGATGCAGGAGCTCGACGATGAGGCCGCCTACGACCTCATCGTCTCCCTGGCCTGGACCATCAATTACTGCGCCGACCGTGCCGATCTGCTCGACATCCTCCGACGCATCCACCGTGCGCTCCGCCCTGGCGGCCGCGTCATCCTCCAGGTCGCCCATGCCCCCCACGTCGACGGGCGACTCCAGGAAGACCGCGAGCCCGGACCCGGAGGCGAGCCCGACGACGTCACGTTCCTCTACCGATTTTCGGCCCTCGATGGCGAGCGTCTCCCTATGCGCGCCGAGTACGTCTACGCCTGTAAATCGATGAACGAGCTCCTCCACGAGGAGCACACCCTGCATATGTCCGACGCACGCGTGGTCGCCGAATGTGCTCGCGCCGTCGGGCTCGAAGACGTCGCGATCTATGACTCATGGCGACTCGATCCCCCCAAAAGCTCACCCAGCCCCTTCGTGAGCGCATCCAGGGCACCCACATCCCGATGAGCACTCCAACGAGCGAAGAAAGCTCGGCCACCGGCCAGGTTCGCCTGAGCACCTACGTGCTTTTTGTCGATTACGGCGCTGATATCGAGATCCAGCACGCCGTCCGGGGCTCGCTCCACCGCGTCGACCGGCCCACGTATCAGGACCTGTTGCGCTTCCAGGCCTTTCGTACGCCCGCTGAGCATCACGAGCGCTGGATCGAGGCCGGCGTTCTCGTCCCACCGTTCCGGGATCGTCCCGAGCACCATGGCGGCCTCCGTCCTGGCACCGAGGCGCAGCTCGCACGGGACTACCAGGACTGGTACTGGCGCCGTGAAGTCGAGGCAGAGCGCGAGTATGTGTCGGGTCGGATTGAGCCCGGAGCTTGACCGCGTTTCGGGTCAGGCTGCGACCGGGGCTTGAGGGCTGGAGAACACGAGGCGAGCGTGGCTCGACTCCCCGCCCGGAGCGCGGCAAACTGGTGCTGATGGAGCCGGAGGGTGGGCTACGCGGCGGTCTGTGGCGATCGCAGGGGCGTGGCGATCACAGGGTGAAATTTAGGTGAGATTCAATACCCAAATAACAGAGCATGGCGGCATCAATTCGGAGGAATTTGGAAGGCGGTGGGATCGGGTGGACACCGTGAAATCTGACAATCAAAGAGCCAACGGGACCATCCCGCGACCCGAAGCCACCGCCACGGCCAGTATATCTGGCCCAGGGCTACGCGTCGAGCGTGAAAGGCGGCACGGTGATCGCTGGCGACGTCCTGGATCGCGAGGAGCATGCGCGGCGGATGCTGGACCCGGAGACGTACCGGCCCGGCCCGTGCGCTGTGTGCGGGCGACGGATGCACGGGCACGGCATGCGGTCGCGCAAGCCGGTCGGTGAGGCGCCGATCGACATCCGGCGCTACACCTGCCCGTCGTGCGGCGGCGCCGTGCAGGTGCTGCCCTGCTTCGTGGCGCGGAACTTGTGGCGGACCTGGCCCGTGGTGGAGGCGGTCTGCGTGGCCACGCCGGAGCGGCGGCTGACGACGACGGTCGCGCCACGGACGGTGGCCCGGTGGTGGGCACGGCTCTGGCTGAGGGTGATGTCTCTGCTGCAGGTGCTGAGCGCGGTGCGGCTGGCGGCCTTGACAGAGCTGGTCGCGCAGATCGGCCTCGACGCGACGCGGCGGGACTTGCTCGTGGCGTATCGTCCGCAGGCCGGGCGCCTCGGGGCCTGCGCCTCGCTGGCAAACCTCCTCAATCGCCTACGACCTGGGCTGCGCGTGATGTGACCCAAGAGACATAGCCCTTCGGACAGGTCGGCCCACGGACGATCCCACCCGATATGGCGAGAGCACGCGGATACAAGTGCCTCATGAAACCCGACAAAGAGCGAGAGATCGCCATCTGGCGCATGAGCATCCTGGGGACGCTGGTCAGCGCGCGCCTCGAACACGGCGATAGGGAGGAGCTGCTCAGGGCGGCCGCGTTGCGCACCTACGTGGCGCCCGACGGCCGCCGTATGCGCTTCACCTGGCGCACGCTGGAGGGCTGGTACTACCAATACAAGAGCCGAGGATTGACCGGGCTCGCGGTTCGCCCGCGCGCAGACACAGGGGTCTGCCGGTCGATCCCCGAGGCGGTGGCGAAGCACATTTTGGCGCTGCGCCGGGAGGTGGGGCGGCGCAGCATCCGGGTGCTCATCCGGGCGGTGGAGCGGGCGAAGCTGGTGCCTCCGGGCACGCTCACCAAGTCGAGCGTGGCCCGGCTGCTGCGCGCGCACGGCCTGTCGCGGCGGCCCAGGGCGACGCCGACGCGCGAGCGTCGGGCCTTCACGGTGGCGCTGCCCGGCGACCTGTGGATGGGCGACGCGATGCACGGGCCGCCGGTGTTTGACCGCGACGGCGTGCTGCACAAGAAGTCGTACCTGATGACGCAGATCGACGTCGCATCGCGCTTCCTCATCAACAGCGATTTCTACCTGCGCGAGGCCGCCGCGTACCAGGAGGACGGCCTGCGGCGGGCGATCACCGCATTGCAGGCGGCGAGAAGCGGATCCACTTGGGGCAGTTTGGCGGATCCACATTTGATCCCGCGCCGGAGGGTTTGACGGCGTGAAAAAGCCCCGGCCGCGGGTGGCGGTCGGGGCGGGCGAGGA
>Ga0335395_10000655_pt1 | contig 21786 bp, 15 predicted proteins | sample MAT02_FD_205744 | JGI IMG/M metagenome (GOLD analysis project Ga0335395, IMG submission 205744) | Freshwater microbial communities from Lake Fryxell liftoff mats and glacier meltwater in Antarctica - MAT-02 (spades assembly) (version 2) ...
TCGATCGCCACCATAGCTCCTTCACTACCTATATAACGATGCCAACCAAAGTCAGAAGCAGCTTCTACTACCAGGCGCTTAGTTATAGCCTTGGGTAAGACAGATTCTTTGTAGGCAGCATCCTGTTCTTCAAAAAGTTCCCAGCAAGGTAGAGATACCACCCGGACTTTCTTGCCCGCAGCAGTTAGTTCCTTAGCAGCGTCTACACATAGGTGCAACTCTCCCCCAGTACCGATCATAATTAAATCGGGAGTGCCTTCACTATCAGAAAGAATATAACCACCCTTGGCCACGTTCTCGATCGTAGTTCCTTCGAGGTTAGGCAGGTTTTGGCGGGAGAAAGCCAAGAGGGAGGGGCGTTTTTTGGTGGCTACCGAATTCTCGATCGCCACTTTATAAGCTCCAGAAGTTTCATTCCCATCAGCAGGACGGAAAACTAAAAGATGGGGAATGGCTCGAAGGGAGGCTAGGGTCTCCACGGGTTGGTGAGTAGGCCCGTCTTCTCCTAGAGCAATAGAGTCATGGGTCATGACATAGATAACTCCAGCTTCCGAGAGGGCAGAAAGGCGAATTGCTCCCCGCATATAGTCGGCAAACACCAAGAAGGTAGCACAGTAAGGAATCAGGCCACCGTGGAGGACAATGCCATTACAGATAGCTCCCATAGCATGTTCCCGCACCCCAAACTTCAGGTTGCGGTTGCCATAATGCCCTTTTTGGAAATCTCCTGATTCCTTGAGTTGGGTGTAGTTGGAATGGGTCAAATCGGCAGAACCACCCAAGAGTTGAGGTACACTACCAGCGATCGCATTCAGGGTAATTTCTGAGTGTTTCCGTGTGGCCAAACCCTTATCAGCAGGGGTGTAGACAGGCAGGGACTTTTCCCAACCTTCAGGCAGAGTCCCACTCAAGAAAGCCTCATACTGGGCAGCTTCTTGGGGATATTTAGATTTATAGGTAGCATAGATGCCATTCCACTCAGACTCAGCACTGGCTCCCCGATCGACTGCTTTACGGAAATGAGCCAAAGCATCAGCCGGGACTTCAAAGGGAGGATATTCCCAGCCTAGATTCTTCCGAGTTAATTCTACTTCTGCTGCTCCAAGTGCCGCTCCATGAACATCAGCAGAGTTGCCTTTGTTGGGGGAACCATAGCCAATAGTAGTGGTGACTTTAATCATAGAAGGCTTATCAGTGACAGATTTAGCTTCAGCGATCGCCTGAGCAATGGCATCTAGGTCTGTATTGCCATTGGGGACATGGAGGACGTGCCAGTTGTAAGCTTCAAAGCGCTTGCTGACATCTTCAGTGAAGGAAACATCAGTGGAGCCATCAATAGAAATGTGGTTATCATCATAGAGGGCAATTAATTTACCCAAACCCAAGTGACCAGCCAAGGAACAGGCTTCGCTAGAAATTCCTTCCATATTGCAACCATCCCCTAGGATCACGTAGGTATAATGATCGACGATCGTTGCATCTTCCTTATTAAACCGCGCAGCTAAGTGTGCTTCAGCCATGGCCAAACCCACCCCATTAGCAATCCCTTGACCCAAAGGACCTGTAGTAACTTCCACGCCGGGAGTCATAAAGTTTTCTGGATGTCCGGGAGTTTTTGATTCCCACTGGCGGAACTGCTTGATATCATCAATAGTGACGCTATCGTAGCCTGTAAGGTGTAAAAGGGCGTACTGGAGCATACAGCCATGACCAGCAGAGAGGACAAACCGATCGCGATTTGACCACTGGGGATTTTTGGGGTTAAACCGCATAAATTGATCCCAGAGAACGAAGGCCATGGGGGCGGCGCCCATAGGTAGGCCGGGGTGACCTGATTTTGCTTTTTCCACTGCATCGATCGCCAAGAAGCGGATCGAATTAATACAAAGCTCCGATAAAGATTGAGTTGCAACTGCCATAGGTTCGGGTTGGTTGGGTTTGAATATTTATTAGGGATATTTTCTAAAAGCGATCGTCACATTATGACCACCAAAGCCAAAGGAATTAGACAAAGCCACCTGCACCGTTGCCTGACGGCTAGTGTGGGGAACGTAGTCTAGATCACAAAGGGGATCGGGGTTATCTAAATTAATTGTTGGGGGAATTTGGTCATTTGCCACAGCCATTACTGTTGCCACTGCTTCAATTCCTCCAGAACCCCCTAGGAGGTGGCCGGTCATCGACTTGGTAGAACTAATAGCCACTTTGTAAGCACTATCTCCTAGAGCTTTTTTGATGGCAGCGGTTTCGGTGCTATCATTGGCTTGAGTGCTAGTACCGTGGGCGTTAATATAACTAATTTGCTCTGGGGAAATCCCCGCATCTTTCATGGCCAAGCGAATGGCTCTAGTTGCCCCGTCTCCCCCCGGTACAGGGGAAGTCATGTGGTAAGCATCACAGGTCATACCATAACCAATCATTTCTGCATAGATCTTCGCTCCCCGACTCAGGGCGTGGTCTAGTTCTTCTAATAAAAGAATCCCTGAACCTTCTCCCATAACGAAGCCATTGCGATCGATATCAAAAGGCCGACAGGCCTTAGTTGGTTCCTCATTCCGGGTAGACAAAGCCCGAGCTGCGGCAAACCCCGCAAAGGAAAGGGGAGTTACTGCTGCTTCTGTACCACCACAGATCATGGCTTGGGCATAGCCCCGTTGGACTAAGCGAAAAGCATCACCGACAGCATTTGAGCCAGCCGCACAGGCAGTAACCGTGCAGTTGCTGGGGCCTTTTGCTCCAGTTTGAATAGCTGTTAAGCCTGCTGCCATATTCGCAATCATCATGGGAATCATGAAGGGGCTACAGCGATCGGGTCCCCGGTTGAGGTAAATTTCCTGTTGGTCTTCCAGAACTTTTAACCCCCCAATGCCTGTACCAATAATGACTCCTACCTGTTCAGCATTGAGATCATTAATAGTAAAGTTGGCATCCTTTAGGGCTTGTTTGCTGGCAGCGATCGCAAATTGGGCAAACCGATCCATCCGCTTGGCTTCTTTCCTGTCTAGGTAGTCATGGGGATCAAAGTTTTTTACTTCCCCCGCAATGCGGCTATCATGGCGGGAAGCATCAAATAAAGTGATTGGGCCAATTCCATTCTGCCCGCTGAGCAACCCCGACCAATACTCCATCAGGTTATTGCCCAGGGGAGTAATCGCCCCCAATCCAGTTACTACAACCCGTTTTAGTTCTACACTTGTCATAAATTATGCAAATAGGGTCTTTGACACCCAGTAACGCTAAACAAAGAAAAATATTACTCAAGAGTAATGTAAATTTTTAATAACTACTCTTAGGCAGAGGCTTGGGTTTTATCACTGATGTAGTCTACAACAGCTTGAACGGTGGTAATTTTCTCAGCAGCTTCATCAGGAATTTCTACATCAAAAGCTTCTTCTAAGGCCATGACTAGTTCTACAGTATCTAGGGAATCAGCATTAAGATCGTTAGCAAAATTAGCTTCGGGAGTGACTTTATCTGATTCTATTTCTAGTTGTTCGGCTACAATTTTTTTTACTTTTTCAAAAATTTCGACTTGGGTCATAGTAGTTGTTTTGTTAAGTGGGTTGCTGCACTGATCCCCGGAATGCGGAAGTCTTCAGCATTTCTTTATCTTATCCCAAAGGGGTACTGTTGATTAATCTCTGGAAGTCTTGGTGGCAATTCTCTAAGTTACTAGCTGAGGTCAACCCCAAGGAAGCGATCGAGGGCATGAGTGCGCCAAGCTAAAAGCAAGAGGAGAGACCAAGCCAAGGCAGTTAACCCCAAAAATGCGTAGTCTTCAACCCTTAACAAAGCTAAATTAAAAAATTCTCTTAGGGGGGGAATAATTACAATCAAACCATAGAGAAGAAATAGACCCAAGGCCACAAAAGTATACCGCCAATCTCCCTGCAAAGACTCCCCACCTACCCATAAACGGGCGGGAGGTTTCAGGAGGGGCAGGAGTAATAACTGACAAAAAATTAATACAGTCACCAAGGCTGTGCGGGGGATAGCGTAATCTAGCTGACTTAGGGGAATAGTTGCTGGGGTATGGGTCATGGTTTTAGCTAAATAAAATAGGTAAACCAGCATACTTATAAAGGTAATACTAATTACTGCTGGTAGGACAAAGTGCAAGATATTTCTGATTAAACTGCGCCATTTAGGAACTCCCGGCTTCGCCCAGAGAGGAATAAACATGGTAGGAAAGCCTACTCCAATCAGGGAGACGATCGCCGTGTGCTTATTCACAAAAGGAAAGTGATCTACCATGATCGCACTAGCAAAGATCATCATCGTCATGGAGAGCGATCGAACTAAAAATAATTTCACCACATCAATAATCCCGTTGCGAATTTTCTGCCCCTCCAAAAAGGTAAAGGGTAACGCTGCAAAGGAATCCTTCAGCAATACAATATCGGCCACCCCTCTAGTAGCTTTAGCCCCACTTTCCATGGCAATCCCTAAATTTGCCTGTTTTAGAGAAAGCACATCATTTACCCCATCACCGATCATGGCCACATACCGTCCACACCGCCTTAATACTTGGACTAATTTTGCCTTTTGTTCTGGAGTGATTCTGCCAAAGACATTATTTTCTAAAGCCGCCAGTCGGAACTCTGCCTCATCCATCAGAGCTAAATCTGCCCCAGAAATTCCTTGGATTTCGTTGGCTACTCCGGCTTGTTTAGCTAGAGCAATCACGGTTTCTGGATTATCCCCCGAAATGATTTTTAGTTCAATGCCCGCAGTGCGAAAGCCAGCTAAGGTCTCTTGGACTTGGGGGCGGAGTTCATCGCTGAAGGTCAGAATGCTCAAGGGAGTTAGCTGAGAAGGCAGAACAGGAGTTGTTGAGAGTATTGCTTCTGGAGTTGAGGCAAACATTAATACTCGTAAGCCTTGGCTAGTCTGGCTATGTAGATACGCTTGATATTGATCAAAATCGGCAATCTTAGGGGCAAGAATTTCTGGCGCACCAAGGATATAGGTTATTTTCCCCAAGTCCTGCTCTAGGGTCAAGGCACTCCATTTACGACTAGAAGTAAAGGGGACTTCGTGAAGAATAGATTTGGGTGGATGGGTATTTAGGTAATGAGCCTTTCCCCAAAGGACGATCGCTTCACTGGTCTTATTGGTAGTAGTCACCCCGGCTGCGTACCCAACCAAAACGGTTTGTAGATCTTTTGCCTCCATACCTAAGGAATAAATATTTAAGAGGTGTAAATTATTACTAGTTAGAGTTCCCGTTTTATCTAAACACAACACATCAACGTTGCTGAGGGATTCCACCGCATTTGACTGCTGAATCAACACATCCTGGCCGATCATCCGCACGGCTCCTAGGGCATAGGCTAAGGTAATGGCTAGGTACATGCCTACGGGAACTAGCCCAGCAATCACGGCGGCTCGATGGACAAAATCTGTCAGCGATCGAGCTTGGCTAAACATACTCACCCCGGAGAGAATCCATAGGAAACAAGCAATCAGCATCACTACCCGGATAATCAGATTAATTTCCACCTGCAAAGGAGTCTGTACTTGGCGAAAAGCTCTAGCACTGGTGGTTAGCTGATAGGCGGTGGTATCTTTCCCCACTTTGGTAGCTTGATATAACGCCCGACCACTAACACAGAAAGTCCCAGAGTAGACTTGATTTGTCTCTACTTTGGAGATTAATTCTGATTCCCCCGTGAGTAAGGATTCATCTACTTCTATCTTTCCCGCCCCCACTACTTGCCCATCTACCAAGATTTGCTCCCCTGAGGACGCAACTAAAATATCTCCTAATACTAATTCTTGGGGTTCTATTTCCTGCTCTAGGCCGTCCCGAAGAACTGTCACCCTAGGACGATTGAGGAGGGCAATTGCATCTAGCTGTTGTTTTGCCCAGATTTCTTGGCAGATATTAATTAAAACTCCCCCAAAAATTACTACCACTACCAGTACTCCATCACTGTAGAGTTTCAGGGAGATCATCACCGCACTGATAGCAAAGAAAACTATATTAAGGAAGGTAAAAATATTTTCCCGGATGATCTGCCAGTACGATCGCCCGGTTTCTAGTTTGACATCGTTGCCCTGTCCTCGGTGGCGACGCTCGATCGCCTCTTTATTGGTCAATCCTTCGAGGGCAGTATCCTTAAACATCAGTTTTAGTTTTTAAGATTCTTGTTTTGGTAGTCCTAGGGCAATAATTTTGGGGAAATTCTTACTTTTTGAGAATCCTCAGCGATTATCTATTTTCCATAGATAGCCAGATATCAGGTTTGTGACTATGTGGGCAATAATTGGCACCAGCAAATTTCCAGTACTTAAGGCACTAAAACCTAGGGCAAAACCCACGATCGATGCCCAGATTACGTAGGGCCATTGTTGCTTCCCACTGAGATGCAATACCCCGAAACAAATACTTGAAATAGATAAACCTAGTATATTCAACCCAAAAGCTGGTAACATTACTCCCCGGAACAATAGCTCTTCACTCATTCCCGGCAGTAATCCTAACCAAATTAAATCTAAAAAGGTTAAAGGTTTAAGCACTAATTCTAGATAAATATCTGCACTTTGGCGATAGCCTGTCCATAGACGATAGACGATCGCACTACCAATACTAATGCCAACTCCTAAGGCCAAGCCAAAGAACAGGTTCTCTAGTTTCCAAAATACGGGCAGCATCACCACAGAACCAAGACGGAGCCAAAGTTTGGCAACCACTAAAAGAATTACTGCTGTTACTGCCATTGCCACCAGAATCTGCCGCCGACTCAGGGGGGGCAATTCAGAATTATTAGGAAGTTGTTTAGTCACGGGAAATCTATAAAATAATTTGCGGATGGATTTAGAGAACATGACTTACGCAAACTTCACAATTAATCTTTATAGGTAGGGCGCAAGGCCTTGCGCCCCTACTGGATATACTGTGTCTCCGTAAGTCCTGAAAAAGACCTGTAGTTTAAGGCTATCACTGATTGGGGGGAAATTTAGTAGTCATTCCAGCAATTACCGCTGTAAAATAGCCAATCTGGCCATAGGCATAAACTAGATTCTCAAAGCTCAAGGCCGGCTCAGGAAGATATTTAATTGACTTATAACAGCCCCGCAGAAATCTTTCCCCCATTGCTCGGAGTTCTGGGCGATCGCTAGGATTAGCAATTTTTTGGCGTTGGTATTCACTAATGCCCTGCCACCAAGCCCGATGGAGGAACCAACTAGGCTTTAACCTTTCAGGGACTACCTGATGAGCTACTAGAGCTTGGGGCAAATATTTCACTCGCCATCCCCCCCGGAGAGCCAACTCTGTAGCATAAACCTCCTCATTGGATAGAAGATTTTTGCCTTTCCGCCCTAAATTCACCGCAAAACCGCCCATAGTTTGCCAAAATTCCCGACGCAGGGCATAGTTTAAGCCTCTGGGGGTAAGTCCGGGTTTGTGGATGTCTAGCTCTAGGTCTCCTAGATCATAAGCACCCAAATTACCAGCTAGGTCTGGGGAAATCCACCAAGGCATAGTTTGATGATTGGGCATCAGGAGGGTGACTTTGCCCCCAGCGATCGCTAAGTTTTTATCCCCGGCAAAAGCTTTATATAGTATCCCTAACCAACTAGGACTAGCCACTGCATCATCATCTAGATAAGCAATAATTTCCCCTTGGGCGGCGGCGGCTCCAGTATTTCTGGCCGTGGATAGGCCGAGAACTGGTTCATAAATATAGCGGAACTGGGGATGATCTAGGTAAGTTTGGGCAATATCGGCCGTACGATCGCTTGAGGCATTATTAACCAAAATTACTTCATAGCTAGGATTGTCAGGATATTCAGAAAAATCTTGATTTAAAAGACTATCGATCGCCCTTGCCAAATAATCTTGGCGATCGTGGGTACAGATCACAGCCGAGATTCTGATCATAGTTAAAAAGAGGTGCGTTACATTTCATTAACACACCCTACTGAGTGGTTAAATTGGAAGTTTTGATCGGAATAGTAATGACAAATTCTGTCCCCTGACCTACTTGGGAATGACATACTAAGGTTCCCCGATGTCTTTCTACCACTACTTGATAACTAATTGCTAACCCCAATCCTGTACCTTTGCCTACCTCCTTAGTTGTATAAAAAGGATCAAAGATTTTTTCTAGCACCTGCGGGGGCATTCCTTGAGCATTGTCAGAAATTCTAATTTCTACTCGTTGATCTAGCCTCTGGGTGGCGATCGTAATCTGATTAGGAGAGTCTGGCAATCCAACACTGGTAGAATTAAGCCGGACTTTTGTGGCCAAGGTTTTGTCTCTTTCTTCTAAAGCATCGAGAGCATTAACTAGAAGATTCATAAATACTTGATTTAGTTGCCCCGCATAGCATTCCACTAGAGGCAACTTGCCATAGTTTTTAACCACTAGGACGGCAGGATTGTTAGATTGCGCTTTGATCCGACTTTGGAGAATCATTAAGGTGCTATCCAGATTTTCGTGGATATCTATTTCTTTCATTTCAGATTCATCTAACCGAGAAAAAGTCCTGAGCGATCGGACAATTTCCTGAATTCTGGTTGCCCCTAGTTTCATGGAACCCAAAAGTTTGGGCAAGTCTTCCCGGAGATAATCTATTTCGGAATCCTCCAAGACCTGAAGAATTTCTGGCGGCGGAGTTGGGTAATTTTTTAAGTATAGATCTAAGATTTTCAAGATAGTAGCACTGTACTCTTGGGCATAGGTGACATTGCCATAGATAAAATTCACCGGATTATTAATCTCGTGGGCCACCCCCGCCACCATCTGCCCAAGGCTAGACATTTTTTCTGTTTGGATGAGCTGAGTTTGAGTTTGGCGCAGATTAACTAAGGCTTGGGTTAATTCCATCGTCCGTTCCCCTACTCGTACTTCCAATTCATCTTTACTTTGCTGAAGAGCCACTTGGTTTTTCTGGAGAGCTACAAAAGATTCCTGTAACTGCTGAGCCATTTCATTGAAGGTATCTGCTAAGGTTTGAATCTCTCGGACTTCCTTAACTTCTACATATTGATCTAACTCTCCCCTTGTCATGGACTGGGCTGCTACAATCAAACGTTTCAGGGGGCGGACAACCCACCGGGCAGTAAAAATTCCCACTACTCCCGCCATGACTAGAGCTAAACCACAGAGGAGTATAGTCACCTGATTATTGGCATTAATCTGCTGCATAAAATCTGCCTCTGGCAGCACCACGACAATCAACCAATCCAAACCATTTTTATCCTGAAAGGGCATAACTTGGACAAATTGTTTGTCTCCCTGCCAGTCAAAGGCAAAGCTTTCTGCTAGATAAATACTATTCAAACCTTGAAATTTATTTTGAATTGCCTTAGTTGTTGCTTTGGTTAAGGGATTTTGGCTATCGATCGCTAAAAGAAGATTAGCCTTTTTCTCGGCATCGATACTATAGGGTTGTTCTGAAGTGGAAGAGGCAACCAAAAGACCCGATCGCTCCATAATAAAAGTCTGCCCCGTCTGCCCTATTTTCAACTGCCTCAAGAAAGTAGTTATATCTTGCAGATACATATCTACTCCGGCTACACCTAAAAGATTAGAGCGATCGCCATAAATTGGTTGGACTGCGGTGATGGACAACAGAGCAGGCTCTCCCACAGCTAGATAGATAGGGCCCCAAGAAGGCCGGTTGAACTTGAGGGCTGATTGAAACCAAGGCCGTTTCCGGGGATCGTAGGGAAAAGGCGCGGCTAAGGAATTAAGGCGGTTTAATTGCTGATCTACTCCATAGGTCATGTACTGCTGATTAGTAGTCAGATCAGCAAAATCTAGATTATAGAGAACCTTTCCCTTCTCCTCATACCTACCCACTCCCACATACTGTCCTTGAGGATCTGCCAGCTTCATAAAACCGATCGACTCCAACCCCTGAACTCTTGCCATCAAGTAAGGACTGAAGGTACTAAAATCTTGGGTTTTTAAGTTTAATCTCCCCGATATCACATCATCAGTCAAAACTTGAGTAGCTAAATGGGGAGTCTGGAGATAGCTAATTAGTCGTCCCTTAACTCGCTCACTAATTTCTAGGCGTAATTGAGATGCCACTTCATTTACTGCCCTCTGCCCATTCTGAAAGGAAAGATAACCGACTAGGGCTACTGCCCCCAACACCTGTAAAAGAAAAGGAATAACTAAAATACCACTGAGGGGAATACTCCTATGCGATCGCTGAGGCAAGGATTTTTTCAGGAGTATAGAATTCCTGGTGTTGATTGGTACTAGTTTTTCCAACATTTATTTTTCTTAAGTTAACATTTGAAGACTTGATTCTAAGGATTTTACGCTATCTTAACTATTTAAATGCTGTGGAAAATAGTCAAACTCCTCTATATCCATACTTTTAATCTCTACTTCATCAACACTTTATAAATTTTATAGATAAGTTCACAAATAATGACCATATTTTCTGGACACTGTTCCAATCTGCTGTATACAATTAGCTATTAGGTTTGCCAATATAGGGAGTCAAAATACCGATGCGAATTTTAGTTACAGGCGGCGCAGGTTTTGTCGGTTCTCACCTGATCGATCGCCTTATGGATGCAGGTCACGAGGTTATTTGCTTAGATAACTTCTATACAGGGACTAAGCAAAATATTCTCAAGTGGATGGGTAATCCTTATTTTGAGATGATCAGGCATGATATCACTGAACCTATTCGGGTAGAAGTAGATCAGATTTATCATTTAGCTTGTCCCGCCTCCCCAGTACATTATCAATACAATGCGGTTAAAACCGTAAAAACTAGTGTCCTGGGAACGCTAAACATGTTAGGTCTGGCAAAACGTCTCAAAGCAAGATTTTTCCTCGCATCTACTTCGGAGATCTATGGAGATCCCCACGTTCATCCTCAAAAGGAAGAATACTGGGGCAATGTCAACCCGATCGGGATTCGCAGTTGTTACGATGAATCGAAACGTATCGCTGAAACCCTCTCCTTTGATTACCATAGACAAAATGGTGTGGATATTCGGATTGCCCGGATTTTCAACACCTACGGGCCAAGAATGCTAGAAAATGACGGGCGGGTAGTAAGTAATTTTATTGTGCAATCCCTACGGGGGATTCCTCTGACGGTTTATGGGGATGGTTCTCAGACTAGAAGTTTTTGTTATGTTTCTGATCTGGTAGAAGGATTCATTCGCCTGATGAATGGGGATCACACAGGCCCCGTGAATTTGGGTAATCCGGGAGAGTATACAATCTTACAACTAGCAGAGAAGATTCAGTCTATGGTTAATCCTGAAGCTAAGATCAAATTTGAACCTCTACCCCAAGATGACCCAAAACAGCGACAACCAGATATTACCCGTGCTAAAACATGGCTAGGCTGGGAACCAAAAGTTCCTTTAGCTGAAGGTTTGGAGCTAACGATCGCCGACTTCAAATCCAGAATGGAAGCTAAGTAATTTTAATTAACTAGGAAACAACTATGCGCGTTTGTGTCATTGGAACTGGATATGTAGGTTTGGTTACTGGTGCATGTTTGTCACATATCGGACACCATGTAATCTGTGTGGATAACAACGAAGAAAAAGTCAAGCTGATGAAATCGGGGCAAACCCCCATCTATGAACCCGGTCTGTCGGATATTATGCAATCCGGGATTCAATCTGGCTTGCTAGAATTTACCTCTGATCTGAAGGCTGGAGTAGAACATGGAGAGATCCTATTTATCGCTGTGGGGACTCCTGCTCTACCCAACGGTGAGAGTGATACCCGGTATGTGGAAGCGGTAGCTAGGGGGATCGGTTCCCACTTGGGTAAGGATTATAAAGTAATTGTCAATAAATCTACGGTGCCGATCGGTTCTGGAGACTGGGTACGGATGATTGCCTTAGATGGAGTAATGGAGCGCCAAAAGGCGGCTGTTGCTGTAGGCGGTGGGGGCGGGAATGTTGGTAAACCCTCAGAGGTAGATTTTGAGGTGGTGAGTAATCCAGAATTTCTCCGGGAAGGCTCGGCAGTGCATGATAGCTTTAACCCCGATCGCATTGTGTTGGGCAGCAATAGCAAGCGGGCGGTGGACTTGATGCAACAACTCTACAAGCCCATTGTGGAACGGGTGAAAGCTGATGATAAAACTTTACCTCCAGTGCCAGTGGTGGTGACGGATCTAAGCTCGGCGGAAATGATCAAGTATGCAGCGAATGCTTTCCTAGCTACTAAGATTAGCTTCATTAACGAAGTGGCTAATATTTGCGATCGAGTAGGTGCGGATGTAACCCAAGTTGCCAAGGGTATTGGTCTAGATTCTCGGATTGGGAACAAGTTCTTACAAGCGGGTATCGGCTGGGGTGGTTCTTGCTTCCCTAAAGATGTCTCTGCCCTGATCCATACTGCCGATGACTACGGCTATGAGGCACAACTCATGAAGGCAGCAGTTAGTGTGAACGATCGCCAAAAACTCTTGACCCTAGAAAAATTACAGCACGAGCTAAAAATCCTCAAGGGTAAAGTAGTAGGTCTCTTGGGTCTGACCTTTAAGCCCGACACTGATGATCTGCGAGATGCACCTTCCCTGCAACTCATCGAGCAGTTAAACAGACTAGGAGCTAAGGTGAAAGCCTACGACCCGATCGTATCCCAAACCGGAATGCGTCATGGTCTATCGGGGGTGTTGGTAGAAACTGATCCTGAACGCCTAGCTGATGGCTGCGATGCCCTAGTTCTAGTCACCGACTGGCAACAATTCCGGGATTTAGACTACGCTAATATGGCCAAGCTCATGAACAATGCTGTGATCATCGATGGTCGCAACTGTCTGGATAAGGCTGCTGTAGAAGCTGCTGGCTTCCGTTATGTAGGTATCGGACGCTAGATATATAGGGTGTTGTAATGCACCCTCCTAATTTTCTGTGGAGATGCAGTTATTGTTTATTAGCTGCTAAATTAATCAGACCAGTGATAACAATTGCTGGTTTTTTTGTTGTTCCTTGGGCATAATTGCTTATGTATAATTTGGGTTAATACGTTACTAAATCTCAATCTTGGGGTAGTTTCATGGAACCTGTAATGGCGATCGCAGCGGCGGAAATTGTGAAGATTGGGTTTCAGGAGTTTGCCAAATCTGGGGCTTCAGATTAAGATATAAATCTACAAACCAAAACATAACTATTGGCTAAAAGTCTATGCCGAATCAGCTTTTCTATGGCGATAATCTTGAGGTTTTGCGGCGACACATCAAGGATGAATCGGTAGATTTGTGTTACATTGATCCGCCCTTCAACTCGAAGCGTAACTACAACCAGATTTATAACAACGTAGGCAAGGAAGATCAGGCGCAGGCTCAGGCTTTTATTGATATATGGACTTGGGATGATTACGCCAATCAGGGCTTAGAAGAAATTCAAACTAATTATCAAGGACGTTTCACCGCCCAAAGTATTGATTTAATCTCTGGCTTAACTAAAGTCCTTAGTAAAGGTGCTTTATTAGCATATTTGGTAAGTATGATACTGAGAATAGTAGAAATTTACCGAATCCTGAAACCGACAGGTAGCTTTTATCTTCACTGTGATCCAACAGCTTCTCATTATTTAAAGATTATTTGTGATGCAGTATTCTGTTCCCAAAGTGGTGATTTTCAAAATGAAATTGTTTGGTGCTATAAAGATCCTTCTGGTAAAACTATTAAATTCTTTAGACGAAAACATGATGTAATTTTATTTTATAGCAAGTCTAATGAGTATTACTTCTATGCTGATAATATTAGAGTTGAATATGGAGCTAGTACGAAACAGCAAATTGCTAGTAAGACAACTTCCTTTGGTCGAGTTGTTACTGGTCATCCTTTAGGAAAAATTCCTGAGGATTGGTGGGAAATTCCAATTATCAATTCTCAGGCAAAAGAAAGATTAGGCTATCCAACTCAAAAACCCGAAGTATTATTAGAAAGAATTATTAAAGCATCTAGTAAGATCGGTGATGTGGTTTTAGATGCTTACTCTGGTTGTGGAACTACGGTGGCGGTTTCTCAACGGTTAAATCGGCAGTGGATTGGGATTGATATTACTTATCAAAGTATTAGTTTAATCTTGAAACGATTAGAAGATGCTTTTGGTCAGGGAGTATTAGAAAATATTGTATTGAACGGGATTCCTAAAGATATGAACTCTGCTGAAGCTCTGGCGAATAAGCAGGACGATCGAACTCGGAAAGAATTTGAAAAATGGGCAGTGCTGACCTATTCTAATAATCGTGCCATCATTAATCAGAAAAAAGGTGCAGATAAAGGCATTGATGGGATCGCCTACTTTCGCAGTGAAAAAGACGATCCAGAAAAGATTATTTTGCAAGTGAAATCTGGTAAAGTTTCCTCCAGAGATATCCGAGATTTGCAAGGCACAATGACCCGTGAAGATGCAGTGTTGGGAGTATTTATCACCCTCCAGAAACCAACTAAAGACATGATCAAGGAATCTAAAGAAGCAGGGATTTATCGCAGTCAATACATGAGTAATCCGGTGGATAAAATTCGGATTGTTACTATTCAAGAAATTATCGAAGAACAAAAACGCCTTGATATTTTGTTGACTTTAGAAGTTTTGAAATCTGCCGAAAAGCAAATGGAAGTTAAGCAAGGCACTATAGATTTTAGTTAGTTAAAATGTAAGGTAGCCCCAAACACGTCTTAAACACGCTAATATAGACAAAAGATCAAGCTATTATTACTAGCGGCAACTCTATGACCATCAAAGCAGTCCAAACATCGTATTATACTGGGGATGCTTACTACCGGACTCCCCCACCGGACTTAGAATCCTTGCTGCTCAAGGAACGAATTGTCTATCTAGGACTACCCCTATACTCTGCTGATGATGTGAAACGGCAGGTAGGAATAGATGTAACTGAGTTAATTATTGCTCAATTACTCTACTTGCAATTTGATGATCCAGAAAAACCTATTTTCTTTTATATCAACTCTACAGGAACTTCTTGGTACGATGGCCAGGCGATCGGCTTCGAGACCGAGGCCTTTGCCATCTGCGACACCATGAACTATATCAAGCCCCCCATTCATACCATCTGCATTGGGCAGGCCATGGGCACTGCGGCGATGATCCTCTCGGCCGGAACTAAGGGCTTTAGAGCCAGTTTGCCCCACGCCAATATTGTTCTTAATCAGGCTAAGAGTGGTGCTAGGGGACAAGCTACAGATATTCAGATTCGAGCTAAGGAAGTAATTGCTAACCGCACTGCCATGCTGGAAATTTTCTCTAAAAATACTGGACAACCCGTAGAGAAAATTGTTAAAGATATGGATCGGATGTTTTATCTTACACCGGCAGAAGCAAAGGACTATGGGATTATCGATCGAGTCCTCGAAAGCCGTAAAGATATACCCAAAGCTCTAGCAGGTGTTGGTTAGATAGCAACAGGAGCGCAAAGCCTTGTGTCCCTAACCTGAATGGTTAAGGCAAAATTTGCATAAGCCCTACGACTATCAACTAACTATTAACTACAACTCAACTATAAGGAATAAAAATCATGCCTATTGGTATTCCCAAGGTTCCCTATCGCTTACCCGGTAGTGCTTATGAACAATGGATTAGTATTTATACCCGTCTCAGCCAAGAGCGGATTCTTTTCTTAGGGCAAGAAGTCACTGATGGGATTGCTAATAGTCTCGTAGCTTCCATGCTATACCTCGATTCTGATGATCCTACTAAGCCAATTTATCTTTATATCAACTCTCCCGGTGGTTCCGTCACAGCAGGAATGGCAATTTTTGATACCATGCAATACATTAAATGTGATGTAATCACTATCTGTGTAGGGCTGGCAGCTTCTATGGGTTCTTTTCTGTTGGCAGCAGGAACTAAAGGTAAGCGCTTAGCTCTGCCCCATTCCCGAATTATGATCCATCAACCCTCTGGTGGGGCGCGGGGACAAGCGACAGACATTGAAATTGAGGCAAAAGAAATCCTCCGTATTCGTCATCAACTCAATGGTATTTATGCTACAAATACTGGTAATCCTATTGAGAAAATTGAAAAGGATATGGATCGAGATTTCTTCTTATCTGCTCAAGAGGCAAAGGAATACGGATTAATTGATAGTGTAATTGAAGAAAGAATCTAGCTATGATCCCCCCTGCCCCCCTTCAAAAAGGGGGGTTAAAAATATTGCTATATAGCTTAAAATTTTGAGGAATACTGACTAAAAATAACTAATGAATCAAGCAGAATGCTATGGTTTACTAAATTTAAAAGAAGGAGCATCGATCGCAGAGATCAAGTCTTCCTATCGACGTTTAGCAAGAAAATATCATCCTGATGTGAATCCGGGGGATGCCCAAGCTGAGGCGAAATTTATTGCTATTACGGATGCTTATCAATTTCTCTTAGAAGTAGCTAAACAACAGGAAATACAGATACTCCCAGAAGTTGCACCGAAAACTCCTGTCAAAGCGGCAACTAATGCCCGGAAAGCCCAGACTACCGTTACTAAAAAGCAGCCTAATAGTTCTACAGGGCGCTTGTCAGAGGTAGAAAAGCAACTTAAATCCCAGTCTTATCAACAATTACAATCTATGCTCAAGGAACAACGGTTTGCTAGGGCGGTGGTTTTGGTGGAGGGTCTAGCAGAAAGAATTCCTAATGATTTGGAAGTGAAGCAATGGCAGGCGATCGCTTACCAGCGTTGGGGAAGGTATCTTGTCAGCGCTGGCCAGCTAGAAAAAGCCCGTATCTATCTCAAAAAAGCCCTCCGCACAGATCCCCACAACCGAGCGCTCTGGGCAGAAGTAGAGCGAGATTTTCAGCGAATTGAATACAATATTTTGTAGTTATCAACCTGCACCAATACGCCCTAAAAACTTCTATATTTTCTGTTCACTACTTTCCCCATTCTTTCTATTCTGGAATATGTTTATATAAAGACTGCAACCATTGCCATTCTTGGGTTAAACCCTCCTTCAACGAGACTTGGGGATTGTAGCCGAGAATCGATCGAGCTTTAGTCACATCAGCAGCAGTGTGGCGGGCATCTCCTAAGCCAAAATCCCGATAGTTTCTTTTAATAGGTCGACCAATAATATCTTCCATAGTCTTGAGGACATCTAAAAGTGCGACCCTACTACCGCCGCCGATATTAAACGTTTCTCCCACAGAGGCATTCACGGTAGACGCAGCTAAATTAGCACCTACAGCATCACTAATAAAAGTAAAATCCCTAGTCTGCTTGCCGTCTCCATAAATTTCTACAACTTCATCTGTCAAGGCAGCCTTGAAAAACTTATGAAAGGCCATATCTGGGCGTTGCCTAGGCCCATAGACAGTGAAATAACGCAGAACTGTAATGGGAACTTGGAAGTTTTGGTAATATAACCAACACAGACGCTCGGCGGCTAATTTAGTAATGCCATAGGGAGAAACGGGCTGGGGGCAGAGGGATTCTTGAGTGGGCAGGGTTTCGGCATTACCATAGATGGAGGAAGTGGAAGCAAAAACTAATCTTTTTAGGGATTTGGCATTTTTAGTAGCTTCTAACAAAATTTGGGTAGTATTGATGTTGCGTTCTGTATAACTCCGAAAGCCTTGACCCCAACTAGAGCGGACTCCGGCCTGAGCAGCTTGATGGTAGATAAAATCCACATCATCTAATAATTCAGACCAATTTAAGGTTTGCATCTCTCCCGTAATCAGCTTGAAATTGGAGTGCTTGAGGGCAGCAGATAAGTTTTGGTGCTTAAGCTCGATCGCATAGTAATCATTAAACTCATCAATCCCAATTACCCGATCGCCCCGGCTCAGTAGCATCTCTACCAAGTGGGAACCAATAAACCCCGCCGCCCCAGTCACAATACTCACAGCCATAAAATTATTTGATTAGCTTTTTGATTAGCTTAAATTCTGAAACTCCATCACGCTAATATTACAGCCGCCTGCAATCTGAGACAAATTCTTCTTCTATTTTTTTAGCTAAATTAGTTGAAATTGTTATCGTAAATTGCTGGGAGTAATTTATTCCCCCCACCAGAGGCAGATGAAATTAAGGGGACTGCTATAGCTTGTATAAAGTTATCTATTTCATTAAAATAACCTTATAACAAGTTCTATAATACTTTGGTTAAATATAAGTGAAAGTTTTAGTAGTAGGTAGTGGGGGTCGGGAACATGCGATCGCTTGGAAACTGCTCCAATCTCCCAAGGTAGAGCGGGTATTTTGTATTCCGGGCAATGGCGGCACCGCTATCCTGCCGGGCTGTCAAAATATGTCTCTCCAAGTAGATGATTTTGAGGGTATTGCCCGGATTGCCTCAGTGCAGGGAGTTTCCCTTGTAGTAGTAGGTCCAGAGGCTCCTTTGGCTTCAGGGATTGTAGATTATTTGGAGTATAGACACATCCCTGTTTTTGGCCCGAATAAAGAAGGCGCAAAAATTGAAGCTAGTAAGGCTTGGGCAAAAAAAATCATGCACCAAGCTGGGGTCGCTACCCCCAAAACAGAGGAATTTAATAATTTACCAGCGGCGGTGCAGTATCTAGAGACCCAAAATTTACCGATGGTGATTAAGGCTGATGGTCTGGCTTCCGGGAAGGGTGTAAAAATTGCCCAGACAAAAGAAGAAGCGATCGCCGCCCTTGAAGCTCTATTTCATCTGGGGTCAAGCAAAGTTTTAATCGAAGAATTTATTACTGGGCAAGAAGTATCGATTTTAGCTCTGACTGATGGAATGACAATTCTGCCCCTCTTACCTGCCTGCGATTACAAAAGAATTGGCGAGGGAGACACGGGAGAAAATACTGGCGGCATGGGAGTATATGCTCCAGCGCCTTGGGTAACGGAGTCTATGATGCAGCGGATTGAAGCTGAGATTCTCCGCCCCACGGTAGCAGCCCTCCAGGCGCAGGGTATTACCTACCGGGGAGTATTATATGCTGGGTTAATGATTACGGAATCTGGAGATCCTTTAGTCTTGGAATTTAATTGTCGCTTTGGAGATCCAGAAACCCAAGCAATTCTGCCCCTATTATCAACTCCCTTGGTGGATTTACTGATTGCCTGTGCTGTAGGAAACTTATCTAAATATTCATCCCTAGAGTGGAAATCGGCAGCCTCTGTCTGTGTTGTGGCGGCCGCTGCTGGTTATCCGGGTAAATTCCCTAGAGGAGATGAGATTAGCGGTATCCCTGTCGGAGCAAGCCTAGATATTCCAGAAGTTCCAGAAGTTCAAGTCTTCCAAGCAGGGACTATACTGAAACAACAAAAGTTAATTACTAACGGGGGCAGAGTCTTTAGTGTGACGGGTATTGGGGCAGATTTACAGGAAGCGATCGCCCAAGCTTATACCGGGATGGCAGAAATTAACTTCTCTGGCATGTACTACCGTCGAGATATTGGTAAAAATCAAATAGGTATGCAAGTAGAGAGTGAAGTTGCCCTAGAGACCTCTCCCCATACCCCTGAAGTCGAAATTTTAGATAAACCTTCATCCCACGAGTAGTGAGGCATCCGTGCTATGCAAAAACTAAAAGCCCTGCTTGACCATTGGTGGTCTGAATTTACGCTCCAAACTCGTTTGATGGCAGCAGCTACCCTATGCGTTTCTTTGGTGATGAGCGGTTTGACCTTCTGGGCTGTAAATAGCATTCAACAAGATGCCCGACTGAATGATACTAGGTTTGGGCGAGATATGGGCTTACTATTAGCCGCAAATGTGGCTCCCCAGATGGCAGAAAATAATTTAACAGAAGTTGCTAGATTTTCTAGACGCTTTTATGACAGCACCTCTAGTGTGCGTTATATGCTCTATGCCGATCAAGAGGGAGATATTTTCTTGGGCATTCCCTTTTCAGAAACACCTATTCGTAACTCCCTGACCATTCAACGGAAAATTCAACTGCCAGAAGAATACACCAGTAGTATTGCCGCCGGGGATTTGTCTTCTCCGCCCTTGGTGCGGCAGCACCTAACTCCTAATGGAGAAATTACTGATGTATTTGTGCCGTTGATCCATGAGGGGAAGTATTTGGGGGTTTTAGCGATCGGGATTAATCCTAATCCCATTATTGTGACTTCTTCAGACCTGACTAGAGACCTGACGATCGCTGTCTTCATTACTATTTGGGTGATGGTCATCCTCGGTGCTGTCTTCAATGCCCTGACTATTACCCAACCCATTAAAGAATTACTATTAGGAGTCAAAAATATTGCCAAAGGTAACTTTGAGCAAAAAATCAATCTGCCCTTTGGGGGAGAATTAGGAGAATTGATTTTTAGTTTTAATGAAATGGCCGAAAAACTAGCTAGTTATGCCGCCCAAAATATTGAAGAACTTACTTCAGAAAAATCAAAACTAGAAACCTTAGTTTCAACCATTGCTGATGGAGCAGTGTTAATTGATACGAATCTCCAAGTAATTTTAGCTAATACTACAGCCCAAAGAATTTTTGGGTGGGAAGGAGTGAATCCAGTAGGAGAGAATGTCCTGCATTATTTGCCGGCAGATGTGACAGTTAAGCTTACTCGTCCTTTGTACCAAATTATTAATAATAAGATTCCAGAATTTAATCATGATAATGAAAGCGATGAATTTAGATTAACTCTAAGCCAGCCCGTGAGTCGGACAGTGAGGATTTTGTTAACTAGGGTACTAGATCAATATCGAGAAAATGTTAAAGGCATTGCTATTACAATTCAAGATATTACTAGAGAAGTGGAATTAAATGAGGCCAAGAGTCAGTTTATTAGTAATGTTTCCCATGAACTGCGGACTCCTTTATTTAACATTAAATCTTTTATTGAAACTCTCCATGAGTATGGCGATGAATTATCTAATGAGGAACGTAAGGAGTTTTTAGATACTGCTAATCGGGAGACCGATCGCCTAACTCGCTTAGTTAATGATGTGTTGGATCTCTCCAAATTGGAATCCTGTCGAGTTTATCATCTAGAACCTATAGATATTATGCAGCCTGTTGAACAAACCCTGCGTACTTACCGCCTCAATGCTAGGGATAAAGGCATCGAACTCAAACAGGAAATTATGCCCCAGCTACCAGCGGTTAAAGGCCATTACGATCTTCTATTACAGGTATTTGCTAACTTAGTAGGGAATGCCCTAAAGTTTACTCCTAGTGGAGGTTTAGTGAGTATTCGAGCCTACTTAGTAGAACCAGAGCAGGCGACTCAGGGAGAACATTGCCCCCTCTCGTCTTCCCAAGAAACCACGCTCCGAGAAACTTCAGGAATTGCTAAGAACCAAACTCAGGCTCCTATGGTGAGAATTGAGGTGGCTGATACAGGCATTGGTATTGATCAAGAGGATCAAAATGCCATCTTCGATCGCTTCTTCCGGGTAGAAAACCGAGTCCATACCTTAGAAGGCACAGGATTAGGGTTATCGATCGTCAGGAATATTATTGATAAACACCATACTAAAATTCATTTAATTAGTGAAGTGGGAGTCGGGACTACTTTTTGGTTTGACTTAGAGATTTGCCAAGAACCAGAAACAAACTCCCATCAAGTAACTTCATTAACCACAATCCAAGAAACTTCTGGCTTTGATAATGATTTAAGTCAAATATTAACTGAAGTTTAGAGCCATTGATTTTTAGATTGATTTTTCGGGCGATCGCTTTTCTTCTAACTCACTCAATATCTTGCCATTTTTTGGCGATCGCAAACCTTTCCAAATGATTCACATTCGTTGTTGCTACCACCACAGGGATGCGATCGCCCACCTCCTCTGCTATTAAATATGCTTGAGCCGCTAAAATCACATCTCCATCTAGAGCATCGGGACTTGCGGTAGGTTTCCCCGCCTTTCGTGATT
>Ga0335395_10000656_pt1 | contig 21783 bp, 24 predicted proteins | sample MAT02_FD_205744 | JGI IMG/M metagenome (GOLD analysis project Ga0335395, IMG submission 205744) | Freshwater microbial communities from Lake Fryxell liftoff mats and glacier meltwater in Antarctica - MAT-02 (spades assembly) (version 2) ...
CAGAAAGCCACCTCTGGCTCGATCATCCAGAACTCCGCCGCATGCCGGGTGGTATTGGAGTTTTCCGCCCGGAAAGTGGGGCCGAAGGTATAGATATTGGATAACGCACAAGCAAATGTTTCACCTTCCAACTGACCGCTGACGGTGAGGAAGGCGCGCTTGCCGAAGAAGTCTTCCGCGTCTTGTGAAATTTGCGCATCCGGCAAGGTCGTCACCCGGAACATTTCACCCGCGCCCTCACAATCGCTCGCCGTGATGATGGGAGTATGGACATAGATGAAATCCCGCTCTTGGAAAAACCGATGCACCGCGTAGGCCATCCGGCTCCGCATCCGGAACACCGCGCCGTAGAGATTGGTCCGTGGCCGCAAGTGGGCGATGGAACGCAAGAACTCCGGGCTATGACCTTTTTTCTGCAACGGATAATCATCGGGTGCCTCGCCAAGGAGCTTGAGCGAAGTCGCCTGCATTTCCCATGTCTGGCCGCTGGCAGGGGAGGGGATGAGCTTGCCGCGCACCTCAATGGATGCGCCGGTGGTCATCTTTGCGATGGCTTCGTAGCCGGGAATCGTCGCATCTGCTACGATTTGTAAATTTCCGAGGCAGCTGCCGTCGTTGAGTTCGAGAAAGGAAAACGTCTTGGAATCGCGCCGGGTGCGGATCCAGCCGGCGACGAGAAGATCGTCCGTGGGCTCAGTGCGTTTGAGAACATGTTTAATCAAGATTCGCATGGGCTTCGATAATCAGCCGCCCCGCGCTTGTCAAAGTCTGGCCGGGAAATAGTTGAAAGTTGCCTCGCCCAGAATGAGTAATAGTCTCATGGCTCTCAGAACGGCACATCATCGTCGTCATCGAAGTCATCGTCCTTGCGCAGATCTGCCATGGAAGGCTCTGCACTCGGGGTTGCGCGGCTGCTAGAAGCTGAACTACCGCTGCTCCGGGAAGGCTCGGCACTGCCATCGCCGCCTTGAATTTTCCAACAGGAAAGGCTGACGTAGTATTTGCCGTTATATTCGTTGCCGCGGATATCAAAGGTCACTTGGACTTCTTGGCCTTCTTTGAAACTATCCAACAGCGAGCACTTATCCTTCACCACCTCGAATTTCAGATCCTGCGGATACTTATCCTTGGTGGTAGTGACCACGAATTCCCGTTTGGTGAATCCGCTTGGGAAGCTTTGGGTATCGTTGATCACTTTAATATTTCCTGCGGTCTCGAACATGCCCCCAATGTTTCTTATTGCGCGAAGATGTCAAACCCTTGAAAGGAAATTCCTCACTCCAACAAAGTCGTCCTAGTGAAAAGTGAAATGACGTGAATTCCACGCGCTTCGATGGCTTGCCTGCCGCCTTCCTCGCGGTCCACCAGCACCAAGGCGAAGGCGACTTTTCCGCCCTCGCGCTCGATCGCATCGATGGCTTTGAGAGTGGAACCGCCGGTGGTGATCACATCATCGACGACAATAATCGTATCTCCGGATTTGAAATTCCCTTCGATTTGTTTCCCCGCACCGTGGCCTTTTGGTTCCTTGCGGACGGTGAAGACTTGCAGCGCTTCTTCGGGATGCTGGGCGGCGGAGGCCATGCCGATAGCGAGTGAAATGGGATCCGCGCCTAGGGTCATGCCGCCGATGGCTGCGATTTTCAAATGCTCGGAATGAATCTTCGAGCGGACGGCGTGCCAACCTAGATCGCCGATGAGGTGGGCACCGAAGGGATCGAGAGCAGTCACGCGGCAATCGATGTAAAGATCACTTTGTTTCCCGGAGGCGAGGGTGAAACTTCCGGTGCGGACGGATTTTTCTAACAGGATTTTCTTTAGAGCGCTGACGGTTTGGAGCATGCCGCGAGCATTAAAAAGGAACCGGACGAGCGCAAGCATGGAGCGAGGGCTGCAAGAATTTCGCTTCTACCTCTGATAAATTTGACTCGTCAGCGGACGGGAATCTGAGGAAAGTCCCGGCAGTGGAAATCCAGTAATTCCATTAATTTCCTAAATTTTTCCGTATGAAATTTCTGATTCCCGCCGTGCTCATCGGCCTACTCGCCGGACTACTAGGCGCGCTCTGTGGCGTGGGTGGAGGGCTCTTGATGGTGCCGGCATTTGTCGCTCTGCTGGGAGTCGAGCACAAGCAGGCGGTGGCCACTTCCATGGCGGTAATCATCGTGACGGCGATGGCGGCGACAGCGAATAATTCGCGGATTGCGGGGCTAATTGATTGGAAAATCGTCGCCGCAGTGGGCCTGGCCTCGGCAGTCGCCGCGTGGTTTGGCAGCGATCTCATGCGATCATTGAGCAATCAGACACTCACGCGAATTTTCGGCTGCGTGCTCGTGCTCTTTGGCGTGCGGATGCTCTGGAAGGGGTGAGCCGCTAGTGCAACTCGAGGAGAGATGGGCACCGCGAATCTGGCGAATCGAGCGAATCTGTAAGAAGTAGAAACAGGAACGATTTATCTTTCCCTATCATGGAGTTTGATCTTCTCACAAATGACTTACACGATCTAGGTTTGATGCTCACTGGAGCTTCTCAAGAACCGCGTTCCAGACACGCTCCACGTCTAGCTCGCTTTGGCAGCGGCCATCAAGCTGGCACTTGGGCAGCAAGCACGGCGCGCATTCCACATGCCGCCGCACTACCGCGTGGCGCTTGCCCAACGGGCGTTTCCATGCTGGATCATTCGGGCCGAAGAGCACCACACAGGTGGCCCCGGCATGGGAGGCGAGGTGGGGCAAAGAGCCATCTGCCGCAATGATCAAGCGGTGTGCGGCCAGTAGCGGCATTGCCCCGGCGAGCGGTGCGGCGTGGATGAATTCGATGCCATCACCGAGTTTCTCCGCCAGATTCTTGCCCATCGCCCGCCCTCCATCCACACTGGCCACCGTCACCCGCAGGCCCTTTTCCTGCAAGCGCCCGCCGATTTCCAGCCATCGCTCCATCGGCCATTCGTGGCTGGGACCAAAGTCGGAACCGGGGCAAAGCAACACGCAGGCCGCTGAGGCATCTTCCTGTAAACTAGCTGGAGCGAAAAATTCCGCCTTTGCAGTTTCCACCCCAAGAGTCTCCACCGCCGCAAGATAGTAGCGCACTCGGTGCTCCAGCGGCGACGCAGCGAGCGGCAGAGGATGGGTCACCAATTTTCTAAAATGTTTCTCATCTGGCCCAAGGCGGCGCTCGATTCCAGCAAGGCGGAATGCCTCCATGGCTACTCCATTTTCCCAACCGAGGGAAGCTTGCCAACTCCCGCGAATCTCATTGGCCACCAGCTTTGGTTTCGCCTTCGGTGGGAAATCGATCACCGCCAGTCCATCGAGCGTTTGCCAAAACTCTTTCTGCTCCTCAGGGCATAAAATACCCACCCTGAGGCCAGATGCCACCAACGCCCGCACGGCTGGCACCGCAAAGCACGCCTCGTCCCAGCGCTCTGGCGCCGCCACCAGCATTCCCGTTTGCTCATTTGTCACCCGCGCACTTTAGGGAGATTCCAGCGCCCCATGCCAGCTTGATTTATGGTGATGATTTGCGGATTGCCAAAGCCCTAAGTGCTGCATAACTTTCCGCCCCGCAGGCTTCCGATTCCCGGATTCCTGCAAATCAAACCGCCTTTATCATTGCTGTGGGATTTTTGGATGCCATCAAACGCTGGCGATTGGCCCAGCAGGGACTTTCTTCAGGAAAAAAACGCCGAGTTCACGTTGAAAACCCGGTCGTCCAAGCCCTCGAAGATAGCATCTGGCTGAAAATTTCCCTCTACGTCTCGTTTGCCGTCGGCACCGGAGTCCTTGTTCTCGGCGCTTCCAGCGGCACCGCCTTCGCCATCGATCCGATCAAAGGCGCACTCTACGGCTTCATCATCGCCATCATGGCCATCGTGATGTTTCAAGTCAGCCTGCAAGCATCATGTCGCCGCAATACCCGCGTGGTTCTGGTGCTCGGCGGCGTGATCGCTCATCTGATGCTCGTTCGGCTGATCATGGGCCTCACCGATCTTGGAACAATCCCTGAAATTTTCCGGTTATTCTTCGTCCCCTTCGCCCTCGCTCCCATGCTCCATGGCGTGCTACTAGGAAGGGCCGTGGGCGCGTTTTCCGCAATTTACGTCACGCTCATCGGCTGTTTGCTCGTGCCCGAGGCTGAGGTGCTGCCTTTCATGATTCTCAGCATGGTCTGTGGAATTAGTTGCGTGCTGCTCACCAACCGGGTCCGCAAACGCAGCCAATTACTCCGCACCGGCATCTTGGTCGGGTTAGTGACTCTGCTCCTCGGTCTGCTCCTCGGGCGGCTCGATGTCGGAGCCATTTTCGGCCAAGATTCGATCAAACAGCTTCAGCTTCTCGCCATCGGCTCCGGCGCTGCAGTTGGCACGGCCGTCCTCACCGCTCTGATCATCAGCGGTTTACTCCCTATTTTCGAAGGGTTTTTCCATCTGACCACCGATATCAGTTGGCTCGAACTCAGCGACCTCAATCACAAGCTACTGCGGCAAATGCAGCTAGAGGCTCCTGGGACCTTCCATCACAGCCTTGTCGTCGCGGCTCTCTCTGAAGCCGCCGCTGAGAATATCCAAGCGAATGCGCCGATGTGCCGCGTTTGTTCGTATTTTCATGACGTCGGCAAATTGAAAAAGCCCGGATACTTCATCGAGAATCAAAATGACGGGGGAGAAAATCCCCACGATACTCTCACTCCTACGATGAGTGCCCTCATCATCATCGCCCATGTCAAAGATGGCATCGATCTCGCGGTGAAACATAAGCTCAATCCCCGCATTATCGATGTGATTCAAGAGCATCATGGAGATTCGCTCGTCTATTTTTTCTATCGGCGGGCGCAGGATCAAAAACGCGCCGAACTGGAAAAGGTGGATCGCGGATTGGAAAATCCCGAAGACCTTCCCGTCGTGGAGGAGAAAAATTTCCGGTATCCCGGTAACCGCCCCAGCACTCGCGAAAGTGGAATCATTTGCCTCGCCGATAGCATTGAGAGCGCCTCCCGCTCCCTCCAGAAACCCACTCCTTCCAAAATTCGCGCCCTTGTCGATGAGATTGTCCGCAGCAAGATCAATGACGGCCAGCTAGACGATTGCCCGCTTACTTTGCGCGAGCTTGCCATCGTCAAAGACAGCTTTTCCAGCACCCTTCGCAGCATGCTCCACAGCCGCATCGACTACCCGAAGGACGATAGCCACGCCGTGAAGCGCCTTCTAAACATCGAGCGCGGCGATGCCAGTTCGGGTGGCCAAGTGATCCACATGCCGAAGCGGGCCTGCAATTCTTCCACAGGGAAAATCGCCACCTATGTCACTCGAAGTCATCATTGGTAACAATCAGGAAGCTACGGAGATTCCGGAAAGCTGGCTTACCACGCTGGAAAGTATCGCTCACCAAGCTGCTTCATTGGCTTTGGAACATGCTGCCGTGCCAGACTCGCCACTGCTTCACCTCGCCACCCTTGAAGTCGCCTTGGTGGATGATGCCACTAGCGCGCAAGTCCACCGGGATTTCATGGACATCGATGGAGCTACCGATGTCATCACCTTCCACCATGGTGAAATTGTCATCGGCACCGAAGTCGCAGCCCGTCAAGCAAGCGAATACGGTGAGCCACTGCCACGAGAAATTCTCCGCTACTTCATCCATGGATTGCTCCACCTCGCCGGCCACGAAGATGATACCGCTGACGCTCGCGCCACCATGGAAGCTGCTCAAGAATCCATCGTCACCCAGCTATGGACTGATGAACTGAAATTACGCTTCGGAATCTAACGGCTCCACTGCCCCAAACAATCTCCCCAAAGCGGGCGGCCGCAACTCTGCTGCCGCATAGATCAAGAGCCGGATTTTTTCCATTGTTCTTCTAGCAGTCAGACTATCCCGGCACAGCACCCGGATCACCTGCACGCCGCCCACCAACGGGCCATGGCCCAGATAGACATCTTCACCATTGAGTCGATCAAGTGCCGCCGCAGGCCATTGCTGCGCCATTTCGCCAGCCGCATAAATAGATAGATAATGCGCCGCCGGAAACTTCGCCCGCAGAGCCTCCAGACTCTCATCGCCCGGCTGCAAGCAATAGCGCTCCCGTGCGATCAAATCATCACCTAACCATAGATCGAATTCCCATCGCAGCTCCTGATAGTTGAAAACTTCGCCCATAGCCACCCGCCCCGGAGCGATCCATTCAAAAAACAATAAACCCGCCGCCGCATCCAGCCGGATCTCCGTGCGTTGCACATACCTCGCCCCCGCATGCGGGATGAATGGCTCCGGGATCCACTCCAGGCAACCATTTCCCGCCACCTCGAATTTTTGATAACTCACCGCCGCCCCGCCCCGGCGGGTGCGATAGACCCGCGAAGCAGAAGGCGTGCTCAATACCAACTTCGCCCCCGCTGCCACTTCAATTTGGGATTCAAGCACATCGCCATCGAAGAAACCCGCCGTAGGATTTACGATACTTAACACCCGGCGTCCTTCATCCATGTGGGATTTGCTCAGATGAATCGGTGCCCGGAAACTTTGCTCAGCAATGATCGGCACGCCATCCTCACGGCACGCACAAAGAACTTTCAAATGCCCAGAAAGCGCCGAACCTGAAACAGCGACTCCGCATGGTTCCCTAGACAAAAAGATATTCATATTTTAGCCATTGCAATAATTCATCCTTACCCTTCTCCGACTTCAGATCCGCAAACAAAACCGGCCTCGCCCCGCGCTGGATTTTTGCATCACGCGCCATCACCTCCAAGTCCGCGCCCACATAAGGGGCGAGATCCGTTTTATTGATCAGCAGTAAATCGCTGGTCCGAATCGCCGGCCCGCCTTTGCGCGGAATCTTATCACCCTCTGCCACATCGATCACATAGATATAGGCATCTACCAATTCAGGCGAGAACGTCGCAGACAGATTGTCGCCGCCGCTCTCGATTAAAATAAGCTCCAAATCCGCGTGGCGATTTTCAAAATCGATCACCGCTGCCATGTTCATACTCGTATCATCCCGGATCGCCGTATGTGGACAGCCGCCTGTTTCCACCCCCGTCACCCGATCCGCAGGTAATACATCTTCACGTAGTAAAAACTCAGCGTCCTCGCGAGTATAGATATCATTGGTGATCACAGCTATAGAAACATCACCTTTGAGCCATTGGCATAGCCGGAGCACACACATGGTTTTCCCGGAGCCCACCGGGCCACCGATTCCAAGGCGGAATGGACGTTTCTTGGATCTAGGAGATGAAGAGTCTGGCATTGGCGCGGGCATGGCGGAGTGAAGCGATTTCTAATAAAGGATTGAACCATCCTGTGGGTTCTACGGAAAGTGATTGATCGATTTTTTCACCCAACTTCATCAAGCTGCGGCGGGCGATCAGTTGGCACGAGGTCTGGCCTATCCGCATCAGTTTCATCGATGCGGCGGTGAGGCTCACGATTGCCTGAAATGCGAATGCTCGGGCTGCTTGCTCCACGGGCACACCCGCAAGCTCCAGCGCCGTTACTACCAGATGATGGCTGCGGGGTGCCGCCTGGCGATAGCGTGAAATCAGCGGGGTAGGCACCAATTGTGCCAATAGATCCAGCCGTTGCGAGCCGATGCGGCGGCTCGCATCACGCAGCTCTGCGGGAATCCGCCACGCATCCAGCTCGCGATCAATCGTCAACATCAGTTCGAAATCTTCAGCCACCACAGCCGCATAAGCCCGCGCGAACATCGGGACCTCAAACTTCAGCAACGCCGGTAAAATCTGCCGCTCGATAAATTTCTCCAAATCCTCGGCATTCTGAATCACCCCGGATTCTACTAACTCTTCCAAGCCGAAAGAATGGGCATACGAGCCGGAAGGATAGGCGGTATCAGTTGCTTGCAATAACCAAAGTTGAGGGTCGGAAAACATCAGTGCGCTAATAAGTATTAAAGATGGGCCATTGCCTTGAGCGGTGTAAAAAGCACTTCTGGCTCGGTGAAGCTCCAGCCCTCCCGCGCAAGCAACTGCCCCATCGCATCATCATGCAGCACCCGGATGCAATCGGATAAAATTTGTGCAGGCAGATGCAGATTGCCAATTTTCCATCCCACCAACGCTGCGTATTCCGCCGATTTGATCGGAATTTCATAAACCGTTTCTGACAACTGGCGGACGATGTAGTCACAACCATTCTCGTGGAAAATCACACAGCCATTGGTGAGTCTGTCTTCAAGATCGAATCCGAATTCTCTGCCATCCGCCGCCGCCGCCCGCCAACGCCGTTTCAGAAATTGCCGCCGCTCCGCACCCAGCGTTACCTGCTGGCTAGCAGGCAATGCCGAGGTCGGGGCAAGCATTCGTTCGATAAGATGCATTTAGGAAAATTTAGAGCGGTGAATCACCCCGAAAGCCTAGCACATCCCATGCCTAAATGCTTGCGAACAAACACCTTAGCTCTAGGCAGACTGGTGCTAGCCTTTTGGTCTGCACGTTCTACCGCTTTGCTTCGACTACCCCCCGCAAGCTCGCTTAATCATTGGCCGAAATTCTGGCGGATTTGGCTGTCATCCTCAGAATGCACTGAGTGAAGTTCTTCTTCGCCTTTGACGAAGGATGGGATGTCCGCAGGGTCCAGCAACATCAAGGTCGTGGACCAGATTTCTGCAAGTGCCGCCGTTGCAGCAGTGACCCAGACATGGGCGCACGCTTTCGCTGGCATCGCAATTGCCCCAGCAGGATGGACGATGTGGCTACCTTGAATGGCGGTGCCGGAAGCACTGAGTGACGCATTTTTCAAAGTGATGCGGCGATGGTCGCTAGCACCTGTTAGATCGACGGGCCAGACTTGCGGGCCGAAGGCGAGTAATGAGCTGGCTCCTGCGGAGAGCATTCCACCTTGTGAATTCCATTCCACAAGGAGGGCTCTGAGTTGATCCAGCGCAAAGCCTTTGCCAATGCCTCCGAGATCCAGTTGCCTGCCGGGTGTGACACATGTGACGGCAGCGACATCCGGATGAATAATGATACTTCCTTGCAACGGTGGTAGATCGCCAATTTCCCGGTTCTTCTGATGTTCGATGTGGTTGCCTAAAGTAATATCAAACAAACCACCTGTGCGAGCATGAGCATCTAGCGCAAGCAGTAAACACTGGTGAGTCACCTCGCTGATATAGCGTATCTCGCCTTCCTGCATCTGATTGATGCAAGAGATGTCACTTCCCTCAACATAACGGCTGAGGCGGGATTCGAGGAAATCCAGTTGATCGAAACATTCCTTTGCCATACCAGCGGCGGCTTGCTTGTCATCCTCGCAAAGGCGCAAGCAGAAGATGGTATTCATCGCTTCATGCTGGAAGAGCAGTGATGCTGGCATTTTCAAGGAATCAATCATCTTAATTTCCATCTTCCATCCAGATTTTCCAAAGATCATTCTTCACGAAAAGATAGAAAGGCACCCCCGCACGGAGACCGCGTGGTAGCAAGGTATGAGATGTTTCCAGCTGGGGAGATACAGTATCGATCACTTCCGGCATTGCAAAAACTAATGCGCGCTCAGCAAGATTTGATGGTGCTGATGGCCAATAGCCGACTTGATCAAAGCTTCGCAAATACCACGGTAGCGGCCAGTAGTCTTTGCCAATTACGGCAACTGGCTCTAACGGGATTTCTGGGGCAGCCTGTTGTAGCTTGAGAAGCCATGGCTCGAGGTTCTCCATCTCATTGCGTGTGGGGACGTAGGCGAAAGGATTCCGCCCATCTGATGCCAAGCGCCCACTCGCCAGTCGTGCTTGTTGAAATTGGGTGATCAATGTGATTCCCACCAGCAATGATAGGCCGAGCTTCGTGGTGAGATGCCTACTCGCTATTCCAGTGATGGCGAATCCTGCTAATAGACAGACATGCGCCCACGGCAGACAAGCCAACCATGGTGTTTTATAGGAAATGAAACTATAAATCGCGAAGTGTCCAAGCGCTGCATAGGCAATGAATCGAATCACGAATGGCGCGGGCGAATCTTTGCGAAAACTCAACCCGAACGCGCAAACCGCCAACAAGACCACCGGCGTGCCAAACCACCAGATGCCGCCTGATCGCTGCGGTAAGGCCAATAATTGAAAATACCAGTCGAACGGTTTAGCATGCCCTTCTCCGGTTTTATAGACAAAGAATGTTTTCACGGCATCCAGAGCTCCCTGCGGTTGGCGGAAGCCATTGGTGTAGAATAGGATTGAAACAATCGCGGCAGTGAGCAGAGAGAGGAAGATCGGATTTCGATACGTTTTCCAATTGAGTTGCAGCCATTGGGAGTTCATTGCTTTGCGATTTTCCCAAGCGATCCCACAGGCCGCCGCTGTCCATGCGATGATGCTGAAGGCAAACGTTTCTTTACTGGCAAACATCAGACCAATGAATATTCCGGGCAGGCCATAGCGAGGGAAGCGGATGATGCAGAGTAGCGCGAACATGCCGAATGAGACCAAAAGCATCTCATGGATAAACATCCGGCTATAATAAACCAACAGCGGTGAAGTCGCGAGCAAGGCGGTGGCCAGTAACATCGGCAGCACGCCGAGACGCTTGATCCATAGCAGAGGAACGAGCAGCACCATGCAACCGGCCAAGGCGGGGAGAAAACGTAGGCTGCCTTTGGATAATTCCTGCCAATGGTTTTCATGTTGGCTTTTGGAAATCTGCATCGCGAGGCCACTGAGAATCGGGCCGTGATAGTGGGAGGGATCGAATTGATAATCCGCCGATTCCATCCGCGTGGCGGTGATGCGTGCGCCGGTGGCCTCGTCCGCATGAAATGGACGCTTGGATAATTGATCGAAGCGGAGGAAAATCCCGCTGACGATGATTGCAATCCAACAGAAACTAATAATGACCAATTTCATGAAACGGCTGAGATACGATGAAAGAATCGATTTTCTCGCAATGTTTATATGCGTTCTTCCTTCCGATGTCTGAAGCCACCGCCACCATCCTGCTCGTCACCCCGGTGTGGGCGGACTCCACTCGTCTCGTGGGATTTGGGATGGAGCTTGCGACTGCCCTTGCCGCCTCGCCGCTGCCAATTCGCTGGATCATCGCGGACGATGGCTCTGGTGAGGCTGAGAAATCGCGGTTATTGGAACTCAGGGAAAACTTTGCGGAGATTTTCCCGTTCGTTGAGGTGTATTTTGCAACTGAGCATCGCGGTAAGGGCAGTGTGGTGCGGGAGGCGTGGGCGCAGGCTCCGGCGGCAGAGTGGCTGGCATTTGTGGATGCAGATGGAAGCGTGAATGCCGAGGATCTGCTCGCGCTCATCGGCATCGCCATCGCGGCGGATCGCTCGGTGTTGGGCATCCGCAAACGCACCGCCACCACTCGCTTGACCGAGAGTCCGTGGCGGAGTGTGGTCCACCGTGGATTTCTCCTCGTCGTGCAGTTGCTGTTAGGCTTGGAGTGTGAAGACCCGCAGTGTGGGGGCAAGATCATCAAAGCCAGCGATTACCGGCGGGTGGTCGAGGGTCTTTCAGAAAATGGTTTGGCCTTTGATACGGAATTGCTCAGCGCACTTCACCGCAGCGGCGCGGAATGGCTGGAAATCCCGGTGAGCTGGGAGGAGAAAAAGGGTGGAAAAGTGAAGCCGCTGCGAGATGCCTGGCCGATGTTGATGGCACTTTTGAGAATCCGATTCCAAAAGTAGAAGCGAGGTGGAGGATTTTTGAGTTTCTCCAGCGGCGCAGGCCACGCTAGGCTGCTGCCATGAACGAATCGAAAGTCCCACCGAAGAACATTGTTCTTATCGGATTTATGGGAAGTGGCAAATCTACCGTCGGGCGCGAGCTCCATCAAAGATTGGGTTATCCTTTGGTGGATATGGATCAGGTGATCGAGCGACGAGTCCGTAAATCAATCACTGCAATTTTTGCGAGCGAGGGTGAGGCCGCATTTCGGGAAATGGAGACGAAGTTATTGGAAGAACTCAGCGCGCCCAATGCGCTGCGGCGGATTATTTCAACTGGCGGTGGGGTGATCGGGCGGGAGGGAAATCGGGCGCTGTTGCGGCAGTTAGGCTACGTGGTCTGGCTACATGCCCCGCTCGCGGTGATCATGGATCGGACGGCGAGGAATCGGGATCGGCCCTTGTTGGACACTGAGGATCCTGCGGCGCGGATCACTGCGTTGATGGAACTGCGGAGGCCGCTCTATCAGGAAGTTGCCCATCTCAAGGTGGATACGGGAGGGCTGGATAGTGGAGAAATCGCGACCGGTATTCTTGAAAGCGCACGCTACTTTTTCGCCCATCAAGCATGACTGCACATATCCAGCAGGTGAAGGCGTGGGCGGGCGAATTGGGGTTTGATGATTGCCGCATCGCCAAGGCTAAGGAGGCGACTCATGCGGATTTGTTCAAGCAATGGATCGCCGAAGGGAAACAAGGCGAAATGGCTTGGCTGGAGCGGACACCGGAGCGGCGCTGTGATCCGAGGGAGGTTTTGGAAGGATGCCAATCGATCATTTGCCTAGCATTGAACTACTATCCGGGTAGTAGTCCATTTCCTGAAGGGCATGGTGGTGGCTATCGGATCGCCCGCTATGCTTGGAACGATGATTATCATGATTTGATCGAGAGGCGGCTGCGCGAGTTTGATGCAAAATTGCAGACGCTGGGTGGCACGCAAAGGTTCTACGTCGATACCGGTCCGGTGTTGGAGCGCGATTTCGCGAGCGATGCGGGGCTGGGCTGGAATGGCAAATCCACGGTGCAGATTCACCGGAACATGGGGGCATGGTTTTTCCTCGCCGAGCTGCTGACCACGCTGGATCTCACGCCGGATGCTCCCTTCGGTGATCATTGTGGGAAGTGCACCGCCTGCATCACCGCTTGCCCCACCCAGGCCATCACAGCGCCACGGCGGGTGGATGCGCGGCGCTGTGTTTCCTACCTCACCATCGAGCACAAGGGCCCGATCCCGCTGGAGTTCCGTGAGGCGATGGGGGATCGGATTTACGGTTGTGACGATTGCTTGGATGCGTGCCCGTGGAATCGCTTTGCGGTGGAGGCGCGGGAGCTGACGTTTCATGCGAGGGCCACGGTGTTTGAGAAAAAACTACGGGATTTTCTGTTGTTAGACGATGATGGCTTCCGGCAACTTTTTGCGAAATCTCCGATCAAGCGGATCAAGCGCGCACGTTTTCTCAGAAACGTCTGCGTGGCATTGGGCAATACCGGGACGCTGGAAGACCTGCCCGCCTTGGAGTGCGCGGCAGCAGATGAAGATCCGCTCATCGCGGAGCATGCGAGCTGGGCAGTAGGGCGATTGCTTGCTCGCCATCATTGAATGCCATTGTGAGAAATTTTGGCTTTGCAGAGCGGCCCGATGGACTCAGTTTTCCGGCCTACCATGGCTACTTCTCATTCCACTCCACAAATTGTTATCGGCGGCACTATAGCGATCGATCATGTAAAAACTCCAGAAGCGGAGGCGCAAAACCTGCTTGGCGGCTCGGCTGCCTATGCGGCGCTGGCGGCTTCGTTTTTCTCGCGCCCGGTCCATCTCATCGGCATCATCGGTCGGGATTTTCCTCAGGAGCATCTGGATATGCTTGAAACACAAGGCGTTACTCTGAGTGGAGTGGAACGCTCGGAAAATGAATCATTCACCTGGTCTGGCGAATATCATGCAAATATGAATGACCGCACCACTCACCGGGTGGGGCTGAATGTGTTAGAGAGTTGGAAAGTAACAGTTCCTGAAACTGCGGCGGCTGCGGAAATCGTGGTGCTGGCGAATATGTCTCCGGACAATCAGATGGAGATGCTCGCTCAGTGCGATGCTCTCAAAGGCAGCACGGTGGCGAACCGCTTCGTGATCGCGGATACGATGGATCTTTGGATCGAGATCGCGAACGAGCGATTGCATGAAGTTCTACCGCATTTGGATTTGTTCGTCCTCAATGAGGGCGAAGCTCGTGATCTCGCGGGGACTTCCAATCTGGTGAAGGCCGGAAGAATTTTGTTGGAGAAAGGCCCGGCGAATGTGGTGGTGAAATTGGGAGAATTCGGTGCGATGTTGTTTTCCAAAGACGGTGAAATCTTCCGATGCAGTGCGTTTCCTTTAGAACATGTGGCGGATCCTACGGGTGCGGGGGATACATTCCTTGGTGGAATGGCTGGCTATTTGGCATCAAAAGGCCATGCGCCTTATTCAGGGCCAGTGTTGCGCGAAGCGATCATCAAGGGCTCGATTCTTGCCTCATTCACCTGTGAAGCGTTCTCGACGAAAGCACTCGAAGGTCTTAGTGAGGCGGCGATCGAAGAACGCTTGGAGGCTTTCCGCCAGCATACGCAATGGTGAGGTGCTGCCTCCACTTATGTAATTGTCAGGATCTATACTCATCCTATGATGTTACAAAAAAAGTTTACCCAAGCGTATCTGATGATTCTATCAGTTTTCTGCATCCCAACACATATTGCTCAGGCCGGTAAGGTGGAAGCCACGGAATACAACGGCCTGCCTGCCTACCGCTTGAGCGATGGGAAAACGGAAGCGGTGGTGGTGCCCTCGCTCTCAGGTCGAGTCATGCATTATGGCATTGTCGGTGGCCTGAACTGGATGTGGAACGCGGCCCCTGAGAAATTGCAGGGCGATGAATATAAAAACTACGGTGGCGATAAAACGTTTGCTGGACCACATTCGGTATGGGAAACATTCAGTGAACTCTGGCCGCCAGATACCACATGGGACAGCCTGCCGCATCAAGCGCAGGTGCTTCCTGACGGTAGGCTGAAGACCGCCGGGAATATTTGGCGAGGGTTTGGTGTTCGTGTGATTCGGGAATTTTCATATAGCAACTCCGGGGAATTTGTTATCACGCATACTTTGGAAAAAGTGGAGGGAGAACCTCGCCAGCTTGCCATTTGGCCCGTGACTCAAACCATTACGCCGGACGCCGTGATACTCCCTCTCAAAGTTAATTCGGCATATACCCGCGGATTTTATTCCTTCGGCGATTTTCCTGCGTCGGCTAAAATGGAAGTGATACCCGGAGCGGTTGCAGAAGATGGTAAACCGTCAAATTTGAGGCTGCTGAAAGTCACGCCCACACACGGAGCGGGCTATAAAATCGGTGCTGATTCGCCGTTGTCGGCCATTGCTGCGATCAAAGGTAACGTGGTGTTTTTGCAGCGAGGCGAAGAACTCAAAGGCCAGTATTCCGACGGCGGAGCTGCTGCTGCTGGGTTACCCGTTGAGTTTTACGATCATGGGGAAAGCGGTACTGCCCATTTTGTGGAGTTGGAACTGCTCTCGCCGCTCGTTACCCTACGTGCCGGGGAATCAACAACATTCACCACTCGCTGGAGCGTGCACACGTTGCCGGAGGCACCGGGTGAGCACCTCCCGGCGGTGGAACGTCTTTTCGTGGAATGATCCCGATTCCTTTGACGGCGAGGTCCATCTATCACACTCCGACCGCTGATGGCTACATTCAAACACTCCTATTCCTTCGATCCTACGTATAGTTATACATTGGAACAATTATTAAGCGTGGATGCGCCCCATGAACCAAAGGATTTTGAAGAGTTCTGGATCAAACGCTATCATCGGGCGATCGCGACGGAGCCGCGTCCGAAGATGCAATCGGCTGGGCGGGAAAGGCACAAGTGGATCGAGCATCAATTTTCATATCAATCGACGGACTCGATACAAATTGGCGGATGGTGTTTGAAACCAATGAAGGGCACGGTGGAGCGGGTGATGGTGATTTTGCACGGCTACGGCGGGCGTGATGTGCCTGATTTCCACTGGGAGTTTAAAAATACGGCGCTGTTGTTCCCGTGCTTGCGGGGGATGGGTAGAAGTCTGCATCCGCAGATTCCGGCAAATTCAATGGCGCACGTCGTCCATGATATCCAAGACCCGAATCGCTATGTGCATGGCGGCTGTGTGGATGATGTCTGGTTGGCCGTAAGCGCGGCATTATGCTTATTTCCGCAAGCAGAAGGGCGAGTGGGATTGATAGGATCGAGCTTTGGTGGTGGAATCGGGGCGTTGGCTTTGGCTTGGGATAGGCGGATTGATCGGGCCCATTTCAGCGTGCCTAGTTTTGGAAATCATCCATTGCGACTCACCCTCACAACCACCGGTAGCGGTGCCGCAGTCCAAGCATTTCACAAAAGAAATCCGCAAGCCGTCGAAGGAACCTTAGGATACTATGATGCGGCAGTGGCTGCGCGGAGGATAAAGGTTCCCGTGCATTTTGGTTGTGCGCTATTTGATCCAGCGGTGGCACCGCCGGGACAATTTGCGATCCACAACGCAGTTCCGGATAATAAGGAATTGTTTGTCCTCCGGGCAGGGCATTTCGATTATCTAGGGAATGATGAGGATGAGCAGGCAATGTTACGGGATGTGCACCAATTTTTCCTGAAGAGTTAGCACGAGAACTAAGGGACTCCGCCAAAAGGAAACCAGTGAAGCTGTGTGCGGAGCACCTTGGACTGCTACAGCCTGCTGTCGCTTTGGGCGATGCAGCCTTGCTGCTAGCCCTGACGGCATTGGCACGCTGGGGGCCTGATGGAACCTTGGCTTGCCCCGCTCGCAGCAGGCTGCATTGCGGAAGGCGGCAGCAGTCCATAGACTTCGTCGGAAATTGGACCCGAACGCATATTTATTTTTGGCGGAGTCCCTAAAAAGGCCAAATCCTCTACGAATGAAGCCTTACAATCCCCTTGAAAAAGAAAATCTTCGGTAAGAGTGTTGCCGATTCTCTGATCAAGCAAAACTGGTTAGTCTAGGATTGATCGAACGATTCTCAGGGGCAGGTGTTTATACGATCTACTATGCGGGAACTTTCGACGCCTATTCGAAACTCAGGGAGTGGAATACGAGTTCTGACGACTTGAAAGTCCCGATCTAACTGGGACACTCTGCACTCAGGTAGAAGTTGGGCTGAAAGGTGCGCCGCGTCGAAGCTCTCCGAAGAACAAATTCGTCATCATATTGGGGAATACTGGACTTTATACAAAGGTTCAGCTTCCGACGAGCATTAACATCGAAGGAAGAATGGAACAACCACAGATGAAAAGGATAGACGCAGATGAAGGGGGATGTTTGGGGTTTTTGGTGTGTGGGGATGGATCTTTGGATTAGAATTTTATAAAACCCGGAATAAGGCAGAGTTTGGTTTGTTTCAATCACCGGCGGCGCCGCTTAGGAGTTCTTCGATGCGGGAGGCGGGGAGTGGGGCGGTTTTTAGTTGCTCTGGGGGGAACTGATTTTGGCGGGCGGCGAGGGCGTAGATATCGAAAATTGTTTGCTCTTGCTGGGGACTGGGGTGGAGGAGTTTTGCCCATTCCAAGCCATTTGCGGGATCGCCGTCTTGGGCGATTTTCCCGGCGACCATGGCGATGGCGGGTTGGAGGTCGTCCATGGATGTTTGGAGCGCGAGCCAGTCACGGGCATGGATGGGATCACGATCAAACCAGGTGGCGAAGGCGAAGTTGAGTTCTTTAAAGTCTCCGGCTGCGGCGAGGCGGATGACTTCGGTGGCGGGATCGGGTGATGGGTGAGATTGGATTTGTGGCTCCCGCATAATGGGGCGGGTGCTTGCTGGCTCTGGTATGACGGCTTGTTCCCAAAAGGGTGGATCAGGAACTGGGCGCGGGCGCTTGTGGCTTGCAGTTTCCGGCTTCGCGAGAACGGGTGGCGGGGATCTTAGTGCGAAAAACGCGGCGATGAATGCACAAGCGATAGCGAGGATGAAACTATATTTCATGCGGGAGCTAGAGTTTCCTGCGGAATGAATTCTGTGGTCCGGCTGGGTTGGGCCATGCCATCGAAGCGCAGCAGGCGGGCGGAGTTAAAGATGACGAAGAAGGCGCTGAACTCGTGGAAGAAGGCGGCGGCGATGGGGTTGACGAAGCCGAGCGATGAAAGTGCGATAGCGATGATGATGAAGGCGAAGCCGCAGAGGAGATTTTGGTTGATGATCTTAACGGTCTTGGAGGAGAGCAGCAGTAAATCGGCGAGGCGGCGGAGATCGCCGGACATGAGGGCGACGTCTGAGGTGTGGACGGTGACGTCGTTACCGAGGGCTCCCATGGCGACGCCGAGGTCGCCCTCGGCAAGGGCGGGTGCATCGTTGAGTCCATCGCCCACGACCATCACGCGCTTGCCGGCGGCGCGGAGGGCGCGGATGTGATCGACCTTGTCTTGGGGCAGACAGTTGGCTTTGAACTCGGTGATGCCGACGTGGGCGGCGATGGTCTCGGCGACTTCGTGGCGATCACCGGTGAGCATGACGAAGTCGGTGATGCCGAGGGCGCGGAGGCGTTCGAGGGTTTCCTTGGCTTCGGGGCGGATGCGGTCTGCGAGTAAGAAAGTGCCGGCGTGTGCGCCATCGATGGCGATGAGGACGAGCGAGTGACGGGTGTGGGTGGCGGGATCGATGGCGAGGGTGATGCCATTTTTTTGGAGGAAGCTGGGGCGGCCGATGAGGATGGCTTTTCCTTCGATGCTACCTTCGAGGCCGAGGCCGTGGTGCTCGGTGAGGGCGGTGACGGCGGGGCGCTCGTTTTCCGGGATGATCTGGGAAATGGCGCGGGCGATGGGGTGATTCGATTGGCTCTCGATGGCGGCGGCGAGGCGTAGAATACTAGATACATCGTAGTTGCTGGAATGGACGAGGGTTTCCTCGAGTTCGAGTTTTCCCTCGGTGAGGGTGCCTGTTTTATCGAAGACTACGGTATCGGTGAGGCGGGCGGACTCGAGGTGGCGGACGGATTTCACGAGCAGGCCCATGCGCGAGGCGGCGGCGATGGCGGAGACCATGGCGGACGGGCTGGCGAGCACGAAAGCGCACGGGATGGCGACGACGAGCACGGCGATGGCGCGCTCGATCTCCTGGGTGAAGAAGAAAACGGAAGCGGCGATGAGCAGGATGAGAGGCGTGTAGTAGCGGGCGTAATCCTCGGCGAGGGAGATGATGGGGGCTTCGGAATTTTTAGCCTCCTCAATGATGGACTGGACGCGGCCCATGACGGTTTCTTGGCCGGTGCCGGTGACGCGGGCGTCGATGGCACCGTTGAGGTTATTGGTGCCGGCGAAGATTTCAGAGCCGGGGCCGACCTCGACGGGGACGGACTCGCCGGTGATGGTGGATTGGTCGATCAGGGCGTGGCCGGTGAGGATGGTGGCATCGGCGGGGACGGATTCGCCGGGGAGGATGCGGATTTCATCGCCGGGCTGGAGGTCGGTGGCTTCGACTTCGGAGTGGGTATCGCCGGATTTGCGGCGGGCGCGGATTTTGGAGAGTTGGCGGAGTTTGGCGAGGGCCATTTCCACGCCTACGGTGGTGCGCTCTTCTAACATTTGGCCAAAGAGCAGGACGATGGCGACGATGGCACCGGTGAGATATTTCTCGGTGGCAAGGCAGGCGGCGAGGGCGAGGACCACGTATTGATCCATGTAGAATTGAGTGGCAGCGAAGCCGGTGGAGCGGATGGCATTGATGAGGCCGGTGACGATGGGAACGGCGACGATGAGGGCGGCGAGGAGGGCGAGCGTCTGGCGGACGACTTCTTGCTCGGGGCGCAGCCAGCCGCTGAGGACGGAGGCGAGCATGAGGGCGGTGGCGGCGAAGAGCAGGCCGAGGCGGCGGCGTGTTTCGGGATCGAGCGGGATTTCGGAGGTCATGGGAAATTAGTGTTAGCGGGAGAATTCCGGGGTGGGCTCAAGCATGAGTGAGGGGCGGGCCTGGTCGGCGGGGAGGAGGGTGCGGGAGTGGGCACCGCCGAGCACGGTATCGAGGGTCTCGCGGAGGATGCGCTGGGAAACGAGGCCGGGGCTGAGGCGATGCTGGGCGAGCATCTGGGTGAAGGCGGCGGTTTCGCCACCGGCGGTTCCAAGCAAACTTGAGGCGTGGCCTTCGGCGCGGAAGACGATGGAGGCAGCTTCTCCGCGGTGTTTCTCGAGGGTCTCGTCATTGTACTGGCGAGAATTTTCATACATAGTTTTGGCAAATTGGCGGGCGTTTGAAACATCCTCGAAGGCGGCGACGACTTGGCTGGGTGGGGCGAGCTCGATGATATCGATGGCAATGATGCTCACGCCGAGGTGCAGTTCCGCAGCGAGGGCGCGGGTGGACTGGGCGGCGGTGGCGGCGAGCTCGCGGCGGTCTGCGGTGAGGGAGGTATCGATATTTCGCGTGCCGATCTGGCTGGAAAGTGCGCGGTAGGCGAGGCGGGAGAGAAGGGTTTCGATATCGTCGCCAGCGGTGGCGTAGAGGAAGGGGTCGTTAATGCGGTAGCGGAGCACGAAGCGGCCTTGGAGGATGTTGAAATCGGCGGTGAGGGTGTAGCCATCAGTGACGGGATCGAGGGTGGCGCCTTTTGGGGTTTCATAAACGGCTTCTGCGGCACCCCCGTTGTAGGATTGCTGGATGGCGGTGGTGAGTTGCTCGTTGGTGAGTTCGACGGGCTTGTCGGGATCGCCAATTTTCACACCGCCAGTGGCCCAGCCGTTGAGCGGGATGCTGAACTCGCGGCCGGTTTCGAAGCGGATGAGGCGGTCGAAGGGATCGGGCATGCCGATGAGCAGGCCGGGGCCGTGGACCTTGGGCTGGATTTTTCCGAAGCGAAGAAGGAGTGCTTGCTCGTTGGAGCCGACGGTGTGGATGCCGGAGAGGGCGTAGAATAGCAACAGCGCGGCGAAGAGCCAGCGGGCGTGGGCGGTGAGGTGCTTGAGCAGGATGAGCAAGGCCTCTACCGCGCGACCTTGTTTGCGGATGGAGTGGGATTTCATGGGGTGGCGGGGAGATTGGAGATTGGAGATTGGAGATTGGAGATTGGAGATTTCAGATTTGAGATTTGAGATTTGAGATTTGAGATTTGAGATTTGAGATTTGATCGGGTGTGGAATTGACAGGGGTGTGAAACATGTTATGCATGCGGGATGAGAACGATGACGGTGAGGGACATACGGCAACGTTGGCCGGAGGCGGAGCGCAGCTTGGCTGCAGAGGGTGAAATTGTAATCACCCGGGATGGCAAGCCGGTGGCGAGATTATTGCCGATGGAAGAGGTCGCTGGCCCGGCGAGGAAGCGATTTGATCCAGAGGAGCATCGGCGGTGGCTGAAGGAAATGTGGGGGGACGAAACTTTTGATAGTCTCGCCCCTTTAATGGAGGATAGGGAGGATCGGAAATTGATTTCTGAATCAGTATTAGCAGCTTTTGCCGCGTTGGATGACAAAGATGAAATTGCCCCTGATGACTCGAATGCTGAATCCAAACGTGGAAGGGAATTTTGATCTACATTGATACAAGTAGCCTTTTGAAAATGTTCATGCGCGATGAACATATTGAAGCCGTAATTTTGTCGATTCACCATGAGACGGCTGTGGTGGTGAGTTCGCTCACCGAACTTGAAGCTTCCATTCAACTGAGAGGACTGCATCTCGGAGGGAGTATGGGATTGGCCCAATATCGCTGCACGTGCGGACGGCTGACTGAGACGATTGCAGGTCATCCCTTCATGATCGTCCCACTGGCGAGTAGAATTTTTACCGCTGCGATCGTGCAGCATGCGGCGACCTATGTTCACTGTCGCTCTCTTGATCGACTGCACTTGGCGGCGATGGAGGAGCTGGGTGTTAGACGATTGATGACTCATGATAGGAGGCAAGCGGAGGCGGCGCGGGAACTGGGATATGAGGTGGTGATGCCGGGAGTGGACTGAAGAATTTGAGATTTGAGATTTCAGATTTTAGATTTTAGATTTTTCACTCGGTGGGGGTGTCGTTGAGGAAGGGGGTTTCGGTGTTTTTAAG
>Ga0335395_10000657_pt1 | contig 21667 bp, 20 predicted proteins | sample MAT02_FD_205744 | JGI IMG/M metagenome (GOLD analysis project Ga0335395, IMG submission 205744) | Freshwater microbial communities from Lake Fryxell liftoff mats and glacier meltwater in Antarctica - MAT-02 (spades assembly) (version 2) ...
CTTCCTGCCGATTGCCGAAGAGCACGGCCTGATCGAAAAAGTCGACCGCTGGGTGCTGTCGCATGCGATCGCGGTGCTGTCGAAATCCAAGGCCGGACCGCCGCGCCGGCTGCTGGTGAAGATTACGCCGCAGAGCATGCAGGACAGCAGCCTGCCGGGCTGGATCGGCAACCTGCTGAAGCAGACCGGGGTCAACGGCGACCAGCTGGTGTTTGGCGTGTCCGAAACCCGGGTGATGACCTACCTCAAGGCGGCCAAGGATTTCCAGCGCGCGATCGCCAAGTTCGGCTGCGGCCTGTGCCTGGAGCAGTTCGGTGCCAGCAGCCATTCGCTGGATGCGCTGAAGCACCTCGACCCGACCATGCTCAAGTTCGACCGCAGTTTCACTGAAGACCTCGGCCGCAATACCGAACATCAGTCCAAGGTGCGCGAATTGGCCAGCCGCTCGATGGACCTCGGCAAGTCCACGATCGCCGAATTCGTGCAGGACGCAGCCAGCATGACGGTGCTGTTCACCAGCTCGGTGCACTACGTGCAGGGCAACTTCCTGGCCGCCGCCGGCCCGGAAATGAACTACGACTTCGGCGGCTGAGAGCGGTCGCTCTCAGCCCGTCCGTCGACGCTTCAAAAAAGACAAGGCCCGGATCGCTCCGGGCCTTGTCTGGTTTACGCCGCCGCAGGCTGGCGTCACGCGCCTCGACGCAGGGCCTCGATGCGCTCGGGCAGCGGCGGATGGCTCATGAACAGCCGCTTCAAGCCGACCGCCATGTGGCCGGAAATGCCGAATGCGGCGACCTCCTTGGGCAGGCTGTTTTCGCCGTGCTGGCTCTGCAGGCGCTCAAGCGCAGCGATCATCTTGTCGCGCCCGGCCAGCTGCGCGCCGCCCTGGTCGGCGCGGAACTCGCGATGCCGCGAAAACGCCATCGTGATCATCGACGCGAGCACGCCGAGCACGACCTGAGCCAGCAGGCTGACCACGAAGTAGCCGATGCCGGGGCCGCGCTCGTTGCGAAACACCAGCTGGTCAACGAGCCGACCGATCACCCTTGAAAGCACGATCACGAAAGTGTTGAGCACGCCCTGCAGCAGGGCCATGGTCACCATGTCGCCGTTCGCCACATGGGCGACTTCGTGCGCGAGCACGGCCTCGGCTTCATCGCGGCTCATGCCGCGCAGCAGGCCGGTGGAGACCGCCACCAGCGAATTGTTGCGGCTGGGGCCGGTGGCAAAGGCGTTGATCTCTGGAGCCTCGTAGACCGCCACCTCGGGCATCTTGATGCCGGCGGCCTCGGCCTGGCGCTTGACCGTGGCGATCAGCCAGGCCTCGGTCTCGTTGCGCGGCTGCTCGATCACCACCGCGCCGGTGCTGCGCTTGGCCATCCACTTGGACGTCGCCAATGAAATGAATGAACCGCCGAAGCCCAGCAGTGCGCCGAAAATCAGCAGGCCGGGCAGGTTCTGGCCGGTGCTCGCCAGATAGGCGTCAACGCCGAGCAGGTTCAGTACGATGCCGGCCACCAGCAGCACCGCGATATTGGTGGCCAGGAACAGGGCGATGCGATTCATGGATGTCGAGCCTCTCAGGGGTTGGGAAACCGTTGCTTCTATGCGAAGCATGGAATGGGTCGCGTGAGCGCGGATTCAATAGCGGGCCTGAACCGCGGTTCAGCCTACGTCGGACGGTTCGCGCCGTCGCCGACCGGCGACCTGCATCTGGGCTCGCTGTTGGCGGCCTTCGGCAGCTGGCTGATGGCGCGCTCAGTCGGCGGGCGCTGGCTGCTGCGGATCGAAGACATCGACCCGCCGCGCGAGGTGGCGGGCGCCGCAAAGCGCCAGCTCGAGAGCCTGGCCGCGTTTGGCCTGAAACACGACGACGAGGTGCTGTGGCAGAGCACGCGCGCAGAGGCCTATCGGGCAGCACTGGACACGCTGCTGCAGCGCGGCCTCGCCTTCGAGTGCCGCTGCAGCCGCAGCGACCTCGCGGCGGCGGGCGGACTCCATCGGCAGTGCGTCGCCTCACCCTCCGGCGGCGCGCCCGCGATCCGGCTGCGGGTAGCCGACGGCCGCAGCAGCAGGATCCGCTTTGTGGACCGTATTCAGGGCGAAATCCACCAGGCGGTTGATCGGGACTGCGGCGACTTCGTTCTGCTGCGCGCCGATGGCTGCTGGGCCTACCAGCTGGCGGTGGTGGTCGACGATGCCGCGCAGGGCATCACCGCGGTGGTGCGCGGCGCCGACCTGCTCGACTCGACGCCGCGCCAGATTCTGCTGCAGCGCGCGCTGGGTCTGCCGCAGCCCGTCTATGCCCATCTGCCCCTGCTGCTGGATGCCGAGGGTCGCAAGCTCTCGAAGTCGGACGGTGACACTGCGCTTGATCCAACCGATCCGCTGCCGGCACTGCGTCGCTGCTGGCGTGCTCTGGGTCAATGCGAGCGCCTGCAGCGCGCGCCCGCCCTGCAGTCGGCTTGGCTACAGGCCGCGATCGAGCAGTTCGACGTCACCCGCGTTCCGCACGCGGTACGTCAAACCGAGCGCGACCTGCGCATGTAAACTCACGCCGCCGCTGCGAAACCGGCGCGCGCGGCTTTGAGGCGAACTCCAATAATCGCCGGTCGAAAACGGGAGAGGAACATGACGGCACGGGTTGCGCTGGTGACGGGCGGGACGGGCGGCATTGGAACGGCGATCTGCAAGCGGCTGGCGCAGATGGGCCACAGGGTGGCGACCAACTACCGCAACGAGGCCAAGGCCCGCGAATGGCAGGCCAAGCTGAAAGCCGACGGCTTCGATATAACGATCGTGCCCGGTGACATCGGCAGCCCCGAGGGCGGCATCGGCATTGCGCAGGCCGTGGTTGATGCGCTCGGGCCGATCGAAGTGCTGATCAACAACGCCGGCATCACCCGCGACGGCACCTTCCATCGGATGAGCGCCGAACAGTGGCACGACGTCATCAACACCAACTTGAATTCGTGCTTCAACATGACCCGCCCGGTCATCGACGGCATGCGCGAGCGCACGTGGGGACGTATCGTGCAGATCAGCTCGATCAACGGTCTGAAGGGCCAGTACGGTCAGGCCAACTACGCCGCGGCCAAGGCCGGCATGCATGGCTTCACGATCTCGCTGGCGCGTGAGAACGCCAAGCTCGGGGTCACCGTCAACACCGTCTCGCCGGGCTATGTGGCGACCGACATGGTAATGGCGGTGCCCGAGGAGGTCCGCGCCAAGATCGTCGCCGACATCCCCACCGGGCGGCTCGGCAAGCCCGAGGAAATTGCCTACGCGGTTGCGTTTCTGGTGAACGAGGAGGCCGCATGGATCACCGGCTCCAACCTCGACATCAACGGCGGCCACCACATGGGCTGGTAGGATGTGAAAGCTCTGGCCAGGCTTGCCGCAGGGCGAGCCTGACCTCACCACTTGACCGAGGCCGCGGTTCACGGCGGGAAACAACTCGCCGCCGCATGACTATCGCCCGGGGTGCCCAGGACGGGCCTATGCCATTCTCCTTCACAGACGCCGAGCGCCCGCCGCAGCCGCGGCACAGGCGCCGGCCCGACGCACCCACACGAGCATCGACGCCCATGCCCATGCCCAAGCCCAAGTCCCGGGTCATCAAGAAGTATCCCAATCGCCGTCTCTACGACACCGAAATTTCCAGCTACATCACGCTTGAAGACGTTCGCCAGCTGATCGTCGACGGCGAAGAAGTGGAAGTCCGCGATGCCAAGACCGGCGACGACCTGTCGCGCTCGGTGCTGCTGCAGATCATCTCCGAGCACGAGGAGAAGGGCACCCCGATGTTCTCCACCAAGCTGCTGAGCCAGGTGATCCGCTTCTACGGCGACTCACTGCAGGGCTTCATGGGCAGCTACCTGGAGCGCAGCATGCAGCTGTTTCTGGACCAGCAGCACCAGTTTCGCAGCCAGCTCAACAGCATGCTCGGCGACACCCCCTGGTCGATGTTGAATCAGCTCAGCGAGCGCAACCTCGACCTGTGGCGCAACTTTCAGGAAGGCATAATCCGCCCGGCCGCCGGCGCAACGGGCGCCAAGCCCGCAGAGCATCAGCCGGAGCCCGGAGACCCCCCCGCTTCGAAGCCCAGCAACAGCGGCCGCCGCACGCGCTGAGCCTGCCCGTACCGCATACCGCAAGGGGGGCCGGCTCGTCCGGCCCTTTGCATGTCCAGAGTGCGCGCGCCGCTGCCGCCGCACGCCCCGTTGTCATCGCCGAGCGCGCATGGGCCCGCCGCGGGCCGCGCGGCTCCCTGCGATTTTTCGCGATGACTTTTTCGCACTCCCGAGCCAAGGAAACTCTCATGACCGAGCGCGTCGCGCTTGTCACCGGCGGCATCGGCGGCATTGGAGCCGCCACCTGCGCCGCCCTGGCCGCCAGCGGCCACCGCGTCATTGCCGCCGACATCAGCGTGCCCGAGGCGCGACTGCATGCGCTGCGCGCGCAGCCGAACCTGGCCTCGCTCGAAGCGCTTGAGCTCGACGTCAGCGACCTTGATGCCTGCGAGCGCGCGGTCGCCGGCATCCTCGCCGACCACGGTCGGCTCGACGTGCTGGTCAACTGCGCCGGCATCACTCGCGACAGCACCCTGCGCAAAATGCAGCGCAAGGACTGGGACGCGGTGCTCGGAGTCAACCTCGACGGCCTGTTCAACCTGTGCAAGCACGCGATCGAACCGATGATCGCGCAGGGCTATGGCCGCATCGTCAACATCAGCTCGATCAACGGCCAGACCGGCCAGTTCGGGCAGACCAACTACGCCGCCGCCAAGGCCGGCGTACACGGCTTCAGCATGGCGCTGGCCAGGGAAGTGGCGGCCAAGGGCGTCACCGTGAACTCAGTGGCGCCCGGCTACTGCGACACGCCGATGGTGCAGACCATTCCGGCGCCGATCCGCGAAAAGATCCTCAGCCAGATTCCGGTCGGGCGGATCGCCCAGCCTGAGGAAATCGCTCGCGTGGTTGATTTCCTCGCCGGTGCAGGCTCGGGCTACATCACCGGCGCGCTGGTGCCGGTCAACGGCGGGCTGTTCATCAGTTTCTGACAGCGTCGGGCGCACGCAGCGCACGCGCTGGCCCTGACTCAGCGCTGCTCGAAGCTGTCGGCAAAGCCCGGCCACTGCTGCGACAGCCGAAAATTCGCAACCGTATCGGCGACGCCATCTCCGCTGCGAGCGTTGTCGCGAGCATTCACGATGCCGGTGGCGAAGCCGTTGAAGTTGACCCGCGGGTTGGAGAAATAAGGCCGCCGGGTGCAGCCTCCGGTTGGGCACTGGTAGGACATCACGGTGCGGAACGACTGCGCGCCCTGCCCTTCCACGTAGTGCCCGAACGACCACGGGTACGAGACCGACGACGGGCTGCCGCCGTTGGCGGGGTCATGCTCGAAGCCCATGTTGTGGCCGTGCTCGTGGGCCCAGCTGAGGTTACCGACCGCGCAGTCGCGATCGGTAATCTGCACGGCGTTGCCGGCGAAGCCGGCGCTGACATTGCGCATCACATAGGCGATGCCGCAGGAGTTCGGCAGATTGGCCACCAGCAGGCTGGCCATGTCCGCAGCCAAGGCAGTGCGGCGAGCCTGCATGCGGGCGTTGGCGCGGAACTTGGACAGCTCGACGCTGGCCGACTCGGCACCCTCAACCCAGTCCTCCAGCAGCTCGATGCCAACCACCCGAAAGCGCGCGCGCATTGCGCTGTTGGCAAATGCGCTGTTGCCGGAAGTCACCGCCGCCTGCGCCTGGGCGCGGATCTGGTTGACTCCGCCGGCAGCATCGCGGGCGGCGGGCGAGTACATCAGCAGCACGTCGATCTGTTCGCCGGAATCCAGCGGCACCATCGACCCGGCAGGGCCGTGCCCGGGCGCATGCCCTGTTGCAGTCTGCAGCGGCTCGACGACGACCGGCCCGGCACATTCGGGCAGCTGCGCGGCGTCCAGCTCGATCAGCCAGGCCTCGCCGGCTGCGGTGCCGGGCACGATCTCCCAGATCCCCTCGGGCGCACTGATGAAGCCGGCCACGGCCTCCCCCGCCACGCTCAGCACCACCGGATACTCGCCCTTGGCGTCCAGGCTGCCTCGCCAGGTGAATCGATCCTCGGCGTGCAGCTCAATGTCGCGCGTATTCGCGGACACCGCGCCCCAGGGCATGGGCAGCAGAATCTGCTGCGGCGCACGCGCCAGTATTTCCGCCTGGGCGGCAATCGCGAAACTTCGGCGGGCGGGCAGATCGGGCACGGCTCTGGAGGTGCCGGGCAGCAGCACCCAGGCAGACTCCGGCACAGCGGCCTGCACGTGGCCGATGAAGGTGATCGGCGCCACCAGTACGGCGAACATGAGCCGGCGCAGCAGGTTCATCGGACACACCCCACTATTCAGAAACACCCGATATCGTTAGCCGCCGCGAGGGCGGCGGCGGCGAAGTTTATCAACTGCATCCTTGACGTTTGTCGCCAGGCTGCCCTGCCGCTTCTCTACGAGCGTATGCGGCCGCCCCGCCGACGAAAGACGCAACGTCGATCGAGGCCGATGACGATGCCGCCGCGATCGACGATGCTGCGGCAACCGCGCTGGCGCAGGCGTCGACAGCCAAGACCATGAACTATCTCGCTCATCTCTACCTTGCCCAGCACAGCGACGACGCCATGCTCGGGGCAATCCTCGGCGATTTCGCGCGCGGCAGCGAGCTGCAGCACTATCTGCCGGAAGTGCAGCGAGAAATCCACCTGCACCGTCGCGTCGACAGCTACGCCGATGCACATCCGCGGCTGCTGGAACTCAAACATGTGTTTCCGCAGGGTCGGCGTCGTTTCTCCGGAATCCTGCTCGACGTGTACTTCGATCATCTGCTGGCACGAGACTGGCGCGCGCATCATTCGCAGCCGCTGCACGAGTTCAGCCAGCGCGCCTACCGCGTGCTGCTGCGCGACGTCGCCGCCCTGCCGCTGCGGCTGCAGCAGATCGCGCCGCGGATGTCCGCCGACGACTGGTTGGGCCGGTATCGGGAGCGCGACAGCGTCGACGGCGCGGTGACCCGCATCGCGCAGCGGCTCAGCCGCAGCGGCGATCAACTGCTCGCCTGTCTGCCGATCCTGCGGCGACATGAGGTCGAAGCGGAAGCCGCATTTGCGAGGTTTTTCCCCGAGCTGCAAACCTTCGCCGCGCGCACCCGCCAGCAACTCAGCCCGGCCGCGTGAGTTCTTGGCAGTGCTGGCCCCCGCCGCGACCTGCGCAATCGAGTCGTCCGCGCTTCGCGTGCCGCGCTGGATCTCACTCGGCGCTGCGGCACGCCTCTTAGATGGCGATAGGTCCGAGCCCGTATTCCCGTCCATCGACATTGCCACCCTGGCGTTTAGCCGCGGCCTGATGCAGCTGGCGCTCGGCGGGCTGGTGCTGTGGATGGTGCAGCGACAGAGCGAATGGCCCGGTCCGCGCTGGTGGGCGGCGGGCCTTGCCTTGAGCGGCGTCTCGCTGCTGGCGTTTACCCTGCGGCTGCCCGCCTTTGAAACGCTTCTGGTGGCGTTCAACCACCTATCGCTGGGTCTGGCCGCGGTCTGTTTCCTGATCGGATTTGCGCAGTTTGGAGCGCGTCCGATTTCCCGGCGCCGTAATCGCCGCCATCGCGGTGATCACCGTGCTCAACCTGCTCTGGTGGGAGTGGCTGCATCCCAACGCGCGCATGCGCATCCTCTCCACCGCGGCGGCCCAGGTCCTGTATTTCGTGGCGCTGCAGCAGCTGCTGCGGCATCCGCCGCGGCTGGAAATGGCCGCGATCTATCGCGCCCTGCACTGGATTGTCGTCGTCTATTCCGCTCTATTTGCATGGTCTTACGCCAGCATCGGCGAACTGTTGCCGACCACCGCCCGCGCCGACGCCGGCTACCATCGCAGCGTATTCAGCCTGGCTTCGATGCTGTTCCAGCTCGCACTGGCGGTGACTTGTCTGGCTCTGCAGTTTTCGCTGCTGAGCAGCCGCCACGCCGAAGCCGCGCGACAGGACTGGCTGACCGGGCTGCTGAACCGGCGCGGCTTCTTCGAAGCCACCCGCAGCGCCGAGGCCGGCAGCCTGATCATGCTCGACGTCGATCACTTCAAAACCATCAACGATCACCATGGGCATGCCGCCGGCGACCGCGTGCTGCGCAGCCTGGCGGAGGTGCTGAAGAGCCAGGCGGAACCTCCGCGGCAGGCCGCGCGGATTGGCGGCGAAGAGTTCTGCCTGTGGCTGCCGGGGCAGTTCTTAGAAGAGGCCGAAGCAGTTGCCGAATCTTTGCGCGACACGTGCGCAAAGCTGGCCGTGACGATCGAACGCGAAAACATCCACTTCACGCTGAGCGGCGGCATCACCGAGCGTCTGGCCGATGAACCGCTGGACGCCCGAGCTCGACCGTGCCGACGCCGGCCTGTACGCGGCCAAGCGCGCCGGCCGCAATCGCGTGGCGCGCGCCTAGCAGCGGAGTGCGGGCTTGCTGCATGGGCTTGTCGGCACCTCTGCGATTCCGACAGGCCGCTGCATCACGCTGGCGGCCGGAACCAAGCAGACGCAGCCAGCGTCGCAGCGAAAACGACTGCCTGAGCCTGCGACGACGGGCGGGACACAGCGGCTGCAGCTTTCGGTATTCTTCGGTTCCGCGGCCGCTATGTGTCGCACCCTCACGCCCGGATCCGTGAACGCGCAACACCCCGCGCATCCAACTCACTAGCCAGAGGTCTCTTCAGCATGCGCATTCCGATCAGCTCACTGCTCGCAATCACTCTCAGCCTCGCGCTGCTCACCGGCTGCAGCAGCAGCGACCCGGCGAACGAGCAAGGCACCGCATCCGGCAGCGCGCAAAAGGAGGCCGTCGCGCCGCCGAGCGCTAGCCAAGGCGCGGCGCTCGAACCGGCCCAGGAGAGGCTGCTGAGAAAACTGCGAAGAGTGATTGAAGACGACGCGCAGCCGGCTTTTCTATCGATCGCCGGCGAGGCCCTGAGCTTTGAGGACGGCCGGCTGGTGCTGCGCGCAACGGCCCAGCAAGTGCCTGATGCCTTCGACCTGTGTGACTCGGTATTCTCCAGCGCTGGCGGCTTAGGAAAACTCACCCATACCCAAATCTATGTCGATGGGCGTCTGGCCGCGGAAGGCATCGTTGGCCCCGATAGCATCGGCGAATGCGTCAACCGGTAAGACCCTGAAGAACTGAAGCGTTGATGGCGACGCCCCGATGCGGGCGTTCGTGGTCATTGCCAAGGTGCGGAATCGAGGGTCGCCCAAGCGCCGTGACGCGAAGCCGCACAAAACTATTCGGATGCTGCGCAAGGCCGGCCTCACCGGCACGACCCTTAGCCGGCTCACTCAGCCGCGATACGCGCGGTTGATGCACTGCTGGTAGCGCGTCTGCACGCGGTTGACGAACCACTCGGTGGTCAGCGTGCGGGTGATCTTTGGGCTTTGCAGGGTAATCCGCGGGATCACCGCGCGCGGCAGCGGTTTACCGACCTTGGCCTCGGCACGGGCGAATACCTCGCGCCAAGTCGCGGTGTCCTCGAAATCAAAGCGGTCCTCGCGGGTAAGATCGCGGCGGATGCGTGATTCGCTCAGGCCCAGCGCCGCCGCCGTCGCCAGCGCAGTGGCCTCCGTCTGCCCCACGCGGCGATCAAACACGCCGGTATCCGGTAGGCGCAGATCGCCGTCGGCGACCAGCGCTACGCCGCTGAGCACGCCCAGCGCGCGCTGGAACGCGGCGTTGCGGCTGGCATACCAGCCGGCGTTGAAATCGGCGTAGCGGTAGAGATGGCGATCGTAGGAGTTCGGGTACTGCAGCAGGTGAGCGATGCCGAAGTAGACCCCGCCGCGGCGGCTGAACACCTCATCGCGAACGCGCAGATCTTCGCCATAGGGATACGGCTTCCGGCGCGCGTGGCCTTCAGCGAAGTTGATCGCCACCTGCATCGAGCCGCCCGTGCGCACCGGGTTGGCCGAATCCAACAAGCGCGGCCCCAGCGGCACCCGATCGATGATCTCCTCGAACAGATCGCTCATGTCCTTCTCGGTGCGCAGCGCGTCCAGCCGCTGTCCGAAGCTGCGGCCGTCGCCGGAAGGCAGTCGCAGCACCGCGGCAATGGCGATCTTCGGAATCTTCAGCCGCGCTGCGCGGCGCTCGATTTCGCCGCGCGCGATCTTCGGCAGATTCGGCACGCTCGGGTTGGCGCGGTAGCCGGTCTCCTGCTCGATCACCGCCAGCGCCGCGCACAGGTTCTCGGTGCTTGGCAGCAGCTCAAGATGAGTGAACGCCGCCTCGATATCCCTGGCCCAACCCTCGCGCTGGTCGAGCTTTGCAGGCAATAGATCAAACAGCTGCGCTATGACCTCCTGCGGGCTGCGCTCGGGCCACCGCGCTTTGGGCGGGGCGGCGCAGGCGGCGAGCAGGGCAAGCACGCACAGCGCCAACGTGACGCGCAGGCCACAGCGAATCGGCTTCTGACCGATGCGTACGCTCATGCGTTGCACGGCGCGCCGGGTTCCACTGCATCGCTGCAGCGAGACTGCCGATTCCCGGTCAAATGGAACGCGCCTCCTCCATCACCGTGTCCTCAACCACTCCTCAATCGCCCCCGGCACTTCGCGCTGGGCGCGGCTGGAGACGTAGATGCCGATGTGCCCACCGCGGAAGCTGAGCTCGGTGTAGTCGCGCGTGCCGGCTGCGGCTTTCAGCGCGCGTGAGGCATCGGGCGGGACCAAGTGGTCGGCTTCGGCGTAGATGTTGAGGATCGGGCAGCGGACGTTTTTAAGATCGACCCGGCCCTCACCGATGAACAGGTCGCCGCGCAGCAGCTTGTTGCCCTGATAGAAATCCCTGATGAACTGACGGAACGCCTCGCCCACCTGATCGGGCGAATCGAAAATCCAGCGCTCCATGCGCACGAAGTTCTCGACCTCGACGGGGTCGTCCATCACGTCGACAAAGCCCACGTACTTCTGCAGGAACAGGCGGTAGGGCTTGAGCGTGAGGTAGCACAGGTTCATCAGGTCGGCCGGCACGTTGCCGAGGGTATCGACGAACAGGTCGATGTCCAGGCTGCGGGTCCAGCTCGACAGCATGTTGTCCGGCGTGTGGAAATCCACCGGGGTGACCATGGTGATCAGGTTGCGCACGCGCTCGGAGTGCAGCGAGGCATAGCACAGCGAGAACGCGCCGCCCTGGCAGACGCCGAGCAGGTTGATCGCCGGCAGCCCGTGGCGCCGGCAGACTTCCAGCATGCAGGCGTGCAGATAGCCATTGATGTAGTCGTCGAGAGTTTCAAAACGATCGGAGCGGTCCGGATAGCCCCAGTCAATGATGTAGATGTCTTCGCCGCGCGCCAGCAGCTGGCGCACCAGCGACTTGTCATGCTGCAGATCGACCATGTAGGGCCGATTGACCAGCGCGTAGCAAATCAGGATCGGCACTTCAGCGGTGGGTTCGCGCTCGCCGCGGTAGCGAAACAGGCAAACCCGGCCGTCCTGCCAGACCAGCTCCTTCTCGGTGGCGCCGAAATCGACGTCACCGGCTTTCTTCAGTGACTCCAAACCGGCCTGCAGCTTGCGCTGCGCGGTCATCAGGTCGTTCATCAGGGTAACGGGGGTAAAGCCCAGCGGGCCAAAGGGAATGTTCGGCTGCATGGCTTAGTTGGCCTTTTCGCGCGGCGCAGGCGGCGCCTTCGGTGTAGCGGCAAACAGCGGCGGCAGGGCCTTGCGACGGCTGCTGGCCTTGACGGCGGACTTCGCAGCGGACTTCGCCGCAGGCTTGCGGACCGAGGCGCTGCGGCGCTTTGGCTTGCCGGGTGCGGCTTCCACGGACGCTGCGGGCTCGGCGGTCACAGCCTTCGACGCCACCGGGGCGGTGCTATCGACGGGCGCCTTGGACGCCGCCGACCCAGCGGGCTTTGCCTTGATCGCCTTGGGCTTGAATGCACTGGGCTTGGCCGCCTTGGGCTTGGCTGCCTTGAGTTCCGCCTTGGCCGCTTCGGCTGCAGCGGGCGCGGGCTCAGGGCGGGTCTGCGGCGCAGCGCGCTTGGTCGCCGCGCTGGCCTTGGCCGACTTGCCGGATGTGGTCGAGCGCTTGCTTGTAGCCTTCGATGAGGCAGTCGTTGATGCAGAGCCGGACGCGGCAACGGGCGCGGCGGCGCGGCCGCTGCCGGCTTCCAGTTCGGCGACGCGCAGTTTCAGCGCGCGCAGCTCGCGGCCCATCTCGTAGGCGCGCTTGTGGCTGGAATCGAGCTCGCCGCGCGAGGGCAGCCCCAGCGATTTCAGATGCTGCTCCATCAGATCCTGGCCGCACTTGCGCTGACGCATCTGCGCGTTGACCAGCTCGCCGTAGACGTGTCGGTACTCGGGCCCAAGTGCGGCTTCGGCGAAGGCGGCTTCGGCGGCGTCGATCCACAGATCGAACAGCGCGCGCGCCGACTGCAGCTGGCGACCGGGTTCGGAGTGCTCGCGCAGGCGCGTCTCGAAGCCGCTCTGGGCTTCGCGCTGCACCCGCTGCAATAGGGTCATGTAGCGCTGCATGGCCGCGTGCTGATCGATCTGCGCCTGCGCAAAGGCCTGCAGACGCTGCTGGTGCTCGCGCATCAGACCGAGCGGCGCGGAGTCCATGTTGCCGCGCATCTCGGCCGCAAAGCCGGGCGAAAACGCGGCGGTGAACGGCGCCATCAGGGTCGCCGGAAGGGCCGAATCGCCGATCGCTTTCTGCCACTGCTCGGCGATCGCGGCGGGGTCGAGGTTGTGCTGGGCCAGCAGCGGCAGCAGCGCCTGCTGCATCTGCCCGAACATCTGCTGGGCCTGCGCGAACAGGTCGGCACCGGGCAGGGCCGTCGCCTGCGGCGCCTGGCCGAACATCTGCGCGAAGGCGGCCATCGGCGAAGGTGGCGAGACGGGCTGAGGCGGCTTCATCAGCCCGGTCCAGAAGCCCAGCATCTGCTCGGTCATACGCGCGGGGTCGAAAGAGGAAAAGTCCGGTGCTGCGGGGCTCATGCGCGCCTGCCTTGTTCTGTAATTGAACTTTCAATTGCCGCGCGCTACGCAGCTGGGAGCGCGCCGGATAACCGCCGGAATGCTAGCACGGGGCTGCTGACAGCCGAGACTGCGCGAGGCCTGACGCCGGCGGCCAAGCGGTCTATCTTCGGCCGCGGAAAGGCGCACATCGAACGCATGCAGGGGCAGGGTTTGCGCCTTCGACGCGGGCTCAGGCGGTGTTGGGCTTCGCCGGCGGCTCAGCGCCAACCTACTGGAGCCGATACGTTGGAAAGTGATCAGGTGTGCGAGAGCGCGCTTCATCGTCGCGCTGAGCCGCAGGCGAAGCCGCTCTGGCAGGTTGACGCTGAGCCGCAGGCGAAGCCCAACGACGGTCGGAGCACAGACGTGGACGCTTCCGCTGCAGCGCGACGGGGCGATGGGGTGCTGGGGCACTGGAGCGATGGATTGACAGGTCGATAGGTCGACGGATCAACGGCCGACTCTCGCCTCTGCCGGATTGCCGGATTGCCGAGAGAGGCCCATCTCCTCCGCCTCGCTAGCGCGCCTTGGCTGGAAACCGAGCGCAGCCGGCTCAGGCCTGTCCCGGCGGGCGGCGGACGCTCAATCCTCGGGCAGCGCCAGATTCGATGAGCTCAGCGCGGCCGCGCCATGCCCTTGCATACCGCGCGGCGTGGCGGCCACCCGCAGCCGCGCATCGACCGGGCCACGGTTGCGCTGCAGATCCGCCCAGGCCATGTCCAGCGCGCGGTAGGCGTAAGGCATCAGCGGCAGATAGCGCGCCGCCAGCGGCGGCAATCCGAGAAAGGCGTCGAAGTGCTGCACGTGCGGCAGCTGCCAGTAGCGCAGCGGGCGCCCCGCGGCCTCGGCCTGGGCGACATAGGCCGCGCTGCTGAAAGCATCGGGGATCAGGCCGTCGTCGAGCCCGTGAGCAACGATCAGCGGCAGGCCGACGCGCGGCGCGCCGGCCCGGGTCTGCACGATCGCCGCGCGCAGGGCCCGTGCGTCCTCGCTGTCGCCGGTCCACAGCTCGCGCAGGCACGACAACCCAGCCAAGGCGGGTGGAGTTTCGGAATCGGTCGGCGACACCAGCTGCACGCCCGCGGTCGTCGGAATACCCGAGCTGTCGCTCGCCCACAGCGCGACGTCGGTGGCGCTGGCGGCGCGCGCCTCACCGTCGGCACCGACCCGGGCCGCATGAAAGCCGCAGGGCATCTCGAAGGGCCCGCGACGCAGGTAGGCCGAGGCGTAGACCGAGCCGACCGAGCGCCACATTTCAAAGCTGACGCTCAGGGCGCCAGCGGCGATCGCCGCATCGCTCCAGCCGCCGTCGTGAAGTCGCGCCAGAGCCTCGGCGATGCGCTCGGCCTCGCTGCCGGCCTTCAGCGAGCCTCGCGCTGCGGCGGCTTCGCAGGCCTGCCGCCACAGCGGCGGAGCCTCGCCCTGGTGGCGGGCGAAGGGCGCGTCGGCGAATCGCGCGTCCAGCAGCGCGCAGGGCATCAGCAGGGCCGCTTCGCTGCCGTAGTCGTAGGCCGGGCGACCGTGGCCGGCGACGTGCACGTTCGGCGCGATCGCCACCGCCGCGTCCAGCCAGGGCTCGGCGTCCTCCGCCGCACGCAGCACCGCCGTGCCGCCGTTGGAAACACCGACGGCGATGACCGTGGTGTTGTCAAAAGTGAAAGGCGCCTGCCCGGGCAGCGCGGCACTGAGCTGGGCCAGGCCGAACTCGGCGGCCTGGCGCAGATGACGACCCCAGTCGGCCTCGGGATGGTCGCCGGAATGGGCGTGCTTGAGCGCCACCCAGGGCTCGCGCTGCGGCGCGGCGGAGAACCTGAGTTCGGGCGCATCGGCCTCGGCAAGGCCGGATAGGCCGGCACCCAAGCCGCTGTGCAGATCGACGAAACCGCTGCCGGCGCCCTTGTCGGTATAGGCCACCGCGCAGCCGCGCGGCAGGCCCCAGCCGCCGGCCAGCGAGATCGCGCCGTACACGCCGCGCGAACCCGATGAGGCGGTAACCAGCAGGCAGCGCCGCCGCGCATCGAAGCTGTCCGGCAGCTGCAGCAGCACGCGATGCGGCTGCCTCGCATTCGGCAGCGTGGCGTAGGCATGAAACTCCTGACCCGGCACCGCAGGCAGCTGGCCGTAGACCTCGGCAAAGCCGCCGCCGGGCGCGAGATCAGCGATGCCGCGCCAGCTGGTCCAGATCGCGCGTCGCCGCAGTTCCGCGGGCGTCGGCGCCTGCGGGTCGGCAAGTTCGGGCGGCAGCAGGCTGCGCAGGCCGTCGAGACCAAGCCCGGCGCTCAGCAGGTCGTCCTCGCCGCGGTGGTTGCTGATGTGTATCTCAGATCGCAGCATCGGGGGCCTCTGCTCGCGGGTGGGCGCATCGACGACCGCGACAGGCGGGCTCGCCGAGCAGGCAGCCAGCAGCAGGCAGGACGCGAGCAGGCTCGAAGGACGCAGGCAAAAATGCAGTGGGCTCATCGTTCACATGCTCGACGCTGCCGCAGTGGGCGGACCATCGTACTTTGGTCCAGCGCGGTTCGGGCCTGCCCAAAAAAAAGGAGGCGGAGCAGGCTCGCGCCTACCCCGCCTCCGGACAGGACTGTCGCAGCCCCCGCGAACGACAGTCGTGCAGCTGGGGTCGCCGGCGGGCGATGCCCCGTAAGCGTGGCCGTCCGTGGCCGTTTACGTCCTCCCCAAGAGGCGCTGCCGGCGTCCCCCGACGCCAACTGGCAGCGCCCGCGCTTCTAGTTGTAGGCGGATTCCCCGTGAGCGGTGAGATCCAGGCCCTCGCGCTGCTCGTCGTCGCTGACGCGCAGGCCGATCAGCAGCCGGATCAGATACAGCGCAACGAACGCGACCACGCCGGACCAGACGATGGTGATGACCACCGCCTCGGCCTGGATCAACAGCTGCGAGGCGATCGAGAAGTCCTCGGCCCCGCCGCCGCCCAAGCTGGGTGCAGCGAATACGCCGGTGAGCAGCGCGCCGATAATGCCGCCGAGGCCGTGCACCCCGAACACGTCGGCAGTGTCGTCAACGCCCAGCAGGTGCTTGAGGCCAGTCACGCCCCAGAAGCAGGCCGGCCCCGCGATCACGCCAATCATGATTGCGCCCATCACGCCGACGCTGCCGCAGGCCGGGGTGATCGCTACCAGCCCCGCCACCGCGCCGGACGCGCCGCCCAGCATCGACGCCTTGCCGCGCAGCAGGGCCTCGGCTGCCGACCAGCTGACCACCGCCGCGGCGGTCGCCATCAGGGTGTTGATGAAGGCCAGTGCGGTGCCGCCGTTGGCTTCCAGATTGGAACCGGCATTGAAGCCGAACCAGCCCACCCACAGCAACGAGGCGCCGACCATGGTCAGCACCAGATTGTGCGGCGCCAGCTGTTCACGCCCGTAACCGAGACGCTTGCCAACCATGTAGGCCGCGACCAGGCCGGCCACGCCTGCATTGATGTGCACCACGGTGCCGCCGGCGAAATCCAGCGCGCCCTTCTCGAACAGGTAGCCACCGCTGGCCCACACCATGTGCGCGATCGGCAGGTAGCAGAGGGTGAACCAGATCACCGCGAACATCAGCACCGCCGAGAACTTCATTCGCTCGGCGAAGGCGCCAACGATCAGCGCGCAGGTGAGGCCGGCGAAGGTGGACTGGAATGCGACAAAGATCAGCTCCGGGATCATCACCCCGTCGGTGAAGGTCGGCGCCAGGGAATCCGGCGTGATGCCCTTGAGAAACAGCGCATCGAAAGAGCCAATCCAGGCGTTGCCGCCGACGAAGGCAAGGCTGTAGCCGTACACCGACCAAAGGATCACGATCAGCGAGAACACCGTCATCACCTGCATCAGCACCGACAGCATGTTCTTGGAACGCACCAGACCGCCGTAGAACAGCGCCAGGCCCGGCACCGCCATCATCACCACCAGCAGGGTGGCCACCAGCATCCAGGTGACATCCCCTTTGTCGACGGTGGGCTCAAGTGCGGCCTCCCCGGCCGCAGCCGCGGGCTCGGCCACGGCCATCGGCGCTGGCGCGGGCTCGGCGAGTGCGGTCTCTGCCATCTCGGCGGGCGCGGCGTCCTGGGCCAGTGCAACTCCGAAACCGAAGGCAAGCATCAGCGCAAGTGCGGCCAGCAGGGCGCGCGAGCGCAACGTGTGTCTCGTTGTGAGCGTGCTCATGTCCAAACTCCTTTGAGGGTCGCTCACACCGCGTCCGCGCCGGACTCGCCGGTGCGGATGCGGATGACCTGGTCGATGGGGGTGACGAAAATCTTGCCGTCGCCGGTTTTGCCGGTGCGGGCGACCTGGCTGATCGCCTCGATCACCACGTCGACCAAGCCTTCCGCTACGGCGGTCTCGATCTTCACCTTGGGCAGGAAATCGACGACGTATTCGGCGCCGCGGTAAAGCTCGGTATGGCCCTTCTGCCGGCCAAAGCCCTTGACCTCAGTGATCGTGATGCCGGAAACCCCGGCCTGCGACAGTGCTTCACGCACCTCGTCGAGCTTGAACGGGCGGATGATCGCGGTGATCAACTTCATCGGTAGGCCCCTTTGTAGGTACAGCTGCGCATTGCGCTCCCCTTGCGTGTGAATCCCCGATCTGACTGAGCACGCGCCGTGCCAACTGCTGCAAAGCAGCAGCAATGACCATAATCAACTGATCTTTATGCTTATTCCTTATCGAACACAGCAGCAGTTCGCTCCTATTTGGTGCGCACTGAGCGGATATTCCCCAAGCTGGGGCGACGCCGGCACTGGACCATGGGCCTACCGACGCCCGTGCGGGCAGCCGCTACCATCGCCGCATGACCACCCTGCTGATCGCCGATGACCACCCGCTGTTTCGCGCCGCCCTCGGCCAGGCCCTGCGCAGCATCGATGCAGAGCTGCAGCTGCTGGAGGCGGACAGCCTGGACGCCGCACGCGCGCAGCTGACCGCGCATCCGCAGGTCGACCTGCTGCTGCTCGACCTGCACATGCCCGGCAGCCACGGCTTGATGGGCTTGGCCGCACTGCGCGGCGAGTTCCCCGGCGTGGTGGTGCTGATGGTGTCCGCCCAGGACGACCCGGAAGTGGTGCGACGGGCGCTGGCCTATGGGGCCTCCGGCTACGTGCCCAAGAGTCTCGACCTGGCGGGAATCCGGCAGGCGCTTGAGGCGGCACTGGCGGGGGAATCCTGGCTGCCGCCCGGCCTGCGGCAGGCGGTCAAAAGCGCGCCAGCGCAGCCTGCGGACCTCGACATCGCCGCCCGCCTCGGCCGCCTCACGCCGCAGCAGATCCGCGTGCTGCAGCTGGTGGCACAAGGTCGCTTGAACAAGCAGATCGCCGATGCGCTGGGCATCCAGGAGCGCACCGTCAAAGCGCACGTCAGCGCGATCTTCGAACGCCTGGGCGTGCGCAACCGCACCCAGGCCGGCGTGCTGCTGCGCTCACTGGAGCTGAATGACCCGGTGCGAATGGCGGCGGCGGTGGATCGGCTTTGAGCGCGGAGTGGGGACTCGCCGTTCACCCGACGCCCCTAACCCCCCCGCAACTCTCGTCAGCTGAGCGCCGCCAGCAAGCCGCAGCACCCGCTCCGAATCCCGAATCCCCAATCCCCGCCGTCAAGCGAAATAAGGCGTCTCGCCTTTAGCGTGATCGGTCGCATCGCGCACCTCGCGGATCTCCGGCACGCGCTCCTTCAGCGTCTTCTCGACGCCGTTCTTGAGCGTGTAGTCAACCTGCTTGCAGCCCTGGCAGCCGCCGCCGAAGCGCAGCACCACGATGCCGTCGGCGGTGATCTCTTCCAGCGACACGCGGCCGCCGTGGCTGGCCACTCCAGGGTTGATCTCGGTGTTGAGCACGTGCTGCACGCGCTCGACCAGGCTGGCTTCGGCATCCGGCGGCACGCCCTTGATGCGCGGCGCACGGATGGTCAACTGGCCGCCGGTGGCGCTGTTGACGAAATCGACATCGGCATCGGTGAAGTACTCCGCGCCGGCGGCGTCCAGGTACAGCATGAAACCCTGGCACTGGATTTCCCACTCATTGCCCTGCAGGTCGACGGCCTCGACAAACTCGAGCTTGGCGTCCGCGCTGGGCGTGCCGGCGCGCACGGCAGAGAGGCGGATGCCGGCGATGTCGCCGCCCTGCTGCTCTATCAGGCGGGCGAAATACTGCTGGGCGGACTCGGTGATCTGGATCATGGCGGAGGCTAGCGTTTGAAATCGGACCAAAATGGTACCGCATGCAGACGCGGCGGCTGTCTACGGGATGTCCGCGCCTGTTCAGATGCGACTTCAAAGCGCCGCGCACGCACTCGGACTGCGCGCGCCAGGCTGCCTGAACGCGTTGACACATCGAGCGCTTGCCTGCCCCGGCCCAGGGCGGCGGCAGCCGGCACCGCTATACTGCCGGCCCCTCTTTGACTGCCCCCGGGATGCCCCATGAGCACGCCTGACTCCCTCGCTGGGCTCGCCGCCCACGCCTGCCAGCCCCTCCGTGGCGACAAGCACCGGCTGCCGCTTGAACAGATCGAAGCCGCGCTGGGCGTGCTGCCCGGCTGGAAACTGATCGACGACGGCGAGGTGCTGGCGAAGTCGTTCGAGTTCAACGACTACTACCAGACCCTGGCGTTCGTGAACGCGCTGGCCTACGTCGCCCATGCCGAAGATCACCATCCTGATCTGTCGGTGCACTACAACCGCTGCATCGTCTGTTTCTCGACCCACGATGTCGGCGGCGTCTCGCAGAACGACCTGATCTGCGCCGCCAAGGCCGAGCAGCTGTACGGCACGCCCTGAACCGATGCGCTGGCTGGCGCCCGCCCTGCTGCTGGCGTTCGCCGCAGCGCTGACGTGGCTGGCCGGGGCCAGCCTCGGCGCCCAGCTGGAAGCCCGCGCGCGCGCCGAGGCGGCCCGCTACGCAGCCGGTGAAAGCCCTTTCGACTGGCGGTTCAGCGACTCAGACGCCGTCGTCGGCCCGCCGCTGGGCCTGCAGGTGCTGCAGCGCGACGCACAGGGCTTGAGCCTCGCGCTCATCAACTCCCAGGCCGACCTGGGCCTGCGCCTTTCGGGGCACCGAATCGATCCACGCAGCCTCCCGCGCCTGCGCCTTTACTACCGCGCCGACGCGGCCCTGGAGCTGCGCTTGGCCGTCGCCAGCGACCTGCGTCCCTCGCTGGACGCCGGCCCGCCGCTGCAGCTTTCGCCCGGCACGCATCGCCTTGAACTGATGCTCGCCGAGCGGCTGCCGCCGGGCGCTGTGAGCCTGGCCCAGCTGCGGCTGCGGCTGCAGGGAGCGCCCGGCAGCACGCTGCAGCTGCAGCGCGCAGTGCTGCTGCCGGAGCGCTGCGGCGAGGCCGGCTGCCCGCCGTCGCGGGTCAATCTCACGCTTCAGCGCTCGACGGCCGCCAGCTTGGCCGAGCGCGACGCGCTGCTGAGCCGCCAGCCGCAGGCGCTGATCGGGGCGCCGCATTCGCCGTGGCTGGTCGGCCTGATCGCCGTGGCCGCTGATGCGCACTGGGGCTTGAGGCTGCTGGCGGCGCTGACCCTGCTCGGGCTTGGCGCGCTGCTGCATCACCGCTGCCGCGGGCGAGCCCACGCGCTTGGCGCGCTTGCGCTCGGTGCGCTGCTGCCGATCGGCCTGCTGGCGGTCGGCCTGCCGCGCTTTCCGTCCCACTGGAGTGACGCCCTGCTGCTGGGTGCGCTGGTGCTCGTGATCTGGCGGCTGCGGGCGCCGGCCCGGGTCGCTCCCGCCGCAGCTGCAGGCCCGGCCTGGTCGGCCGCCGCCCTGCTGAGCGTCGGTGCGCTGCTGCTGATGCTCGCAGCGCTGCTGCTTACGACATCGCAGCTGGCCTACGACGCGCGCCCGCTGAGCGCAGAGCGGCTGCTGCGCTACGGCGCCTGGGCCGGCCTGCAGCAGCTGTGGCTGGCGCGCTTCACCCTGCCGCATCTGCAGGCCCTGGGCCTGAGCCGGGCGAGCGTGCCGGCCGCCGCGCTGCTGTTCGCCGGCCTGCACCTGCCGAACCTCGAACTGATGGGGCTGACCCTCATCGGCGGGCTGGGCTGGGCCTGGCTCGCGCAGCGCTACGGTCGCCTGCTGCCGCAGGCAACCTCGCATGCCCTGCTGGGCATCGCTGCCATCGCGCTGCTTCCGCCGGCGCTGCTGCGCTCGGCGGAAGTGGGCGGGCGCTTCGTGTTCGCGCCGCTGTAGGCGGCCGGATCAGCGCGGAGCTCGCCGCGGCCCGGCAGAGAGGAGCAATCGCATCATCGCGGCGATGATCATGCAGCAGGCGGTGATGCTCAGCGTCATCGGCTTTGTGGTCGGCAAAATCACCGCGACCTTCGCCGCGCCGATGTTTCCCAAGCACGTACTGCTGGTGCCGATCAACACGCCCACCGGCTTCATCGCGGTGCTCGGCATTTGCGTGCAGGCCAGCCTGATTGCCATTCGCATGGCGCTGAAGGTGGATCCCGCCGAGGCAATCGGGTGATGCCATGAGCCGACGCGGCGTGCGCATCGAACACTTGAGCAAGCGCTACGGCAGCGGTGCAACGTAAGCGTCCGCCCACGCCACCTAGCGGCGCAGCTGCAGATGTGCTGAATCTCAGCGGTTGATCGCCTGCCAGCCTTCGAGAGGCAGCAGCGTGTCGATATCTCGGTTGAGGGTTGTTGGCAGC
>Ga0335395_10000659_pt1 | contig 21659 bp, 35 predicted proteins | sample MAT02_FD_205744 | JGI IMG/M metagenome (GOLD analysis project Ga0335395, IMG submission 205744) | Freshwater microbial communities from Lake Fryxell liftoff mats and glacier meltwater in Antarctica - MAT-02 (spades assembly) (version 2) ...
TATATTTAACAATTAAACTAGCCTAAATGTCAAGCTTGACAAGGATTTGATTTACTTTTATATATATTTGTTCAGATATTTTCAATAATTTAGCTATTGATTTAGCATAGTAAGTAAGGAAGAACCCTTTGTTGCGGGCTAGGGGTTTTGATGTGATGACAACGAGCGAACAGGGAATGCTAACTCAATCGGATAACAAACAATTAGCTTATGCTGCATCTATTGAACGATGTTTGCTTACTCATAATCGCGTAGATTTTGAGCGATCGCTTATTAAAAAAATCGCGATCGCCCGTGTGAGATTTGGGATGGGAGAGGGGCGCACTTTGGGAATGAAAGGGCGATTCATGTTCGGGATAGCTACGGCGCTTACTTTTAGCTGTGTACTGAAATTGCCCATAATTTAACGTGCAGTTTCAGCTTGAATTTCTCGAAGAATAGTTGAGATTTCGTCTGCTGACTCAAGGTGTCTCGCGAGAACTTGAGCAGTTTTGTCCAGCAAGCGTTCAGAAAAGACTTTCGCTAAGTCTTCCCGTAAACATTGCCCTATATAAAACTTAAGTAATGCTTCTACAGACATATCTCGATTGGCGGCTATTTTCTGAAGTGATGCTAAAGTATCTATGGGGATGCTTAGCGAGACTGTTTCCGCTGTACGAGGTCGCAATTGCAATTTTATTTGTTCTTCAGAATTGTTCATATAATTTCCTTTCTGTGCGGGTAGCAGGACGGGAAGAAATGATGCGTATTCGCAAGCTGCGTTCTACATAAACAACCAGTAATAGGCGTTGAGTGTGGGAGTAACCGAGGATAAAGTTACGCTGTTCGTCATTGGCAGTTGCATCTCCCTCTTGATAGAATGGATCGAAGAAGACTTCTGCGGCTTCTTCAAAGCTAACGCCATGCTTTTCTAGGTTGCTCTGGAATTTGTTTGTGTCCCATTCAAACTCAAGGCCTTGCAGTCTGTACACACTATCCATGCTTCGATATTAACATTATTTAAATAAGAGCGATTCCCTACGGGATAGCTTCGCTCGCGCGTACTTTTGGACTGAAAGGGCGATCGCCCGCGTGAGATTTGGGATGGGATAGGGGCGCGCTTTTGGAAGGAAAAGGCGATCGCCTACAGGATAGCTGCGCGGCGGATACTTTAACCGCAGAAGAACGCAGATACAGGTGGATGAATGAGAGGCGATGGCGCTAAATCTGTCTGTGCTAACATTAAATAGCTTAAACATTACCTATTAAGAGTCTTTTACTAAAATGTCGAAGGAATCAGTCATCACAGAACATATTGAAATTACGCCTGGGGTGCTTGGTGGTAAGCCACGGATTGCGGGTCATCGAATTGCTGTGGCACATATCGCGGAAATGTATCTTAAAATGGGGATTTCTGTAGAAGAAATCGCGGGAAAGTATGATTTGCCACTAGCCTCGGTTCATGCCGCAATGACATATTATTACGATCATCGAGAAGAAATCGATCGTCACACTGCGGAAAGCCGATCTATTGTGGAAGAATTAAAGCGCAAAAGTTCACCATCTCCGTTAGAAGAACAATTGAGGGCAATTAGAGGTGAGTGAGAAAATTCGTTTTCATTTAGACGAACACATTGACTCTAACATTGCGCGCGGTTTGCGTCGGTATGGGATAGATGTTACGACAACAGTTGATGCAGGATTGCGTACTAAAAGTGATGAGTTACACCTCGCGTTTATTCTCGAACAGCAGCGCGTGATAGTAACTCACGATGACGATTTTTTAATTATGGCAAGCGATACCACAGATTATCCGGGGATTGTCTATTGTCTTCCTAATTCTCGTTCTGTTGGCGAGATTATCCGTAGTTTGATTTTAATTTATGAAGTTTATACGCCTGAAGAGATGATGGGGAGAATTGAATATATTTGACATGATTGTAAGGCGATTCCCTACGGGATAGCTACGCTTCACGCGCTTTTGGAATGAAAGGGCGATCGCCCGCGTGAGATTTGGGATGGGATAGGGGCGCACTTTTGGAATGAAAGGGATCTCGCCCATTGATAGAGTTTGAGTGTTACACTAAAAATACAGCATTGTTCGGTGACAATTGCGTCATACCCTACTTGCAGGAGGAAAATACATGATAACTACGCTCGAAATTGACAAAACTCTTCTTCAAGAAGCCCTTGATTTGAGTAATCATCCAACACCTAATACATTAATTGAAGCGGCTTTACGCGAGTACATTCAACGTCGCAAGCAACTAAAAATATTGGAATTGTTCGGTACTATTGACTACGATGAAGATTATAACTACAAGCAACAGCGACAAACAATATGAATGTCCTTGTTGATAGTTCAGTTTGGTCGCTGGCATTGCGGCGCAACACGACAAATGATGCGATCGCGATCGTTAATGTGCTGCGCGATTTGATTGCAGACGGACGAGTTGTTTTACTGGGGGCGATTCGTCAGGAGGTGCTTTCTGGGGTGCGCTACAAGGAACAGTTCGCTCGATTGCAAGAGTATCTTCGTGCTTTTCCTGATTTACAGCTAACAACTGAAGATTATGAGTTAGCGGCAGAGTTTTTCAATACCTGTCGCAGTAATGGTGTTCAGGGTTCAAATACTGATTTTCTGCTATGTGCTGTTGCTCATCGTCGGGGCTACAGTATTTTGACTACGGATAAAGATTTTGATAATTTTCGATCGCACATTCCTGTCGTATTGCTATGAGTTTATAACGGGTAAGAGCTTGATTGGATGCGCCTTTGAGATTTAGGATGGGATAGGGCCGATCGCACTTTTGGAAGGAAAGGGCGATCGCCCGCGTGAGATTTAGGATGGGATAGGGGCGCACTTTTGGAATGAAAGGGCGAGATCACTTTTTGTTATTTGGGGGAGAGGATCGATCGCGATCAATTTTTACTCTCGAATGCGAATTCTGTAAACTTCTACCAGTAGTAATTTCCCTCGATAATGCTCCTCACTATCGTGCAATGATAAGTATTCTGTTAGCCTTGCCATCAACTGAGGAATAATTTCCGGGTGATTTCTCAGTTGAATAGAAATGATTCCCCGATATGAGCTTGGTGGATAAGTCACAATATCAGCGAAATCTCCATTGAGAGAAACAAGTATGGCATTTAATTCCTGAGCTTTAGCAATGACAATAATATCTGGAGATTCGATTGGGATGTAATCTCCCAATACAAAAACTTCATGCTCGGTATCGCGAAGGATTTGAATAATAGACTTAGGAACGCATTGGTCGATGAACAATCTTAAACTCATTAGGCAACTGTTTCAAAATCCGACAAATCGCGAGCATAATCAAGACAAGCATCTATCTGTTCTTTGACGAGATCGGGAAACTCATCCATAATTTGTTCGACGGTATTATTTGATGCTAAATAACCTAAAATGAGACTCACGGGAATTCTAGTTCCTTTGATTCTTGGTTTACCTCGCAGTACGTCGGGGGTACTAACGATATGTTCTCTCCAGTTTACAGGCATAAGTTGTACCTTCTCATCTGACAACTTATATTTTAACTTAGGGATGGCGATCGTCCTTGTTGTGATTTGGGGGAGAGGGGCGATCGTACTTGGGAAAAATCAGGCCGATCGCACTTTTGGAAGGAAAGGGCGATCGCCCGCGTGAGATTTAGGATGGGATAGGGCCGATCGCGACCAAATAGTAAAATAAGCTTAACAATTGACAAGCGAAAATTAGGTTATATTAAAGTGTAATCAACAAGACCGCTTTTGAACCATACTGCACGGGAATCAGTGCCATGTCTATTTCCAAACCTGAAAAGCAACAGTCTTTAAAAGCGATTAATCCCGCCGATCTTCAAATGCGAGCGATCGCCTACAGTTTAGATACTTTAATTCCAGGGCTCTACATTTGGCTGGGTGCGCTCAAAATTCGGATTGGGGGTAGCGAACCCGAAGAAAGCTATCCGGGGACAATTCACAGTCCAATTGGCATTGCTTTAGTATTTCCAGGCTACCGCATCTACAGCACTTACCAAGGTAGCTATGACCCTTGATAAGCATAAGCTTGACGGTACTATTGAGTACGATGAAGAATAACTACAACCAACAGCGACAAACAAGCGGAAAGTCGAGATATTGTGAAAGAATTAAAGCGCAACAGTCCACTCTCTCCGTTACCAGAAAAATTGAGATTAATTAGGGGGTGATGAGGAGTTATAATGAAACTACCCAATGGCAATCAGGCTGAAGTTTCTCTGCAAAAGCTGGTCGGCTATTGCTTAAATCCAGAGCATTCTCGTGGAAAGCACAAAGCCAGAGTCTTTGCTTCGGTTTTGGGAATCACGGCTAATAATGCAGAAGTTTTGCAAGAGCTTATTCAAAAGGCAGCCATTGAAGGTGAAGTTGTCCAAGAAAATACTACTGATTTTGGGCAACAGTTTAAAGTTGATTGGACTGTACCCGATACAGTGGGGATTGAGCTTCGGACAATCTGGGAAATTACTTCGACTAATTCTAACCCTCGTTTGATTTCAGCTTTCTTAAACCATGATAAAAAACTTTAGACTTTTGGATTCTGTTGCGATTCTCCAGCCTGTTTCAAATACGCGATTAACGCTAGTGGAACCGGAATATGAATCTATTTCTAGTTTGCCAGTAGGACTTGTGGGAACTATTGTTGAAGTGTATGATACGGGAAAGGAATGTCAGTATTTAGTGGAGTTTGCTGATAGTGAAGGGATTGAATATGCTATGGCTATTTTGAAAGCAGATGAAATTTTAGTTCTGCAATATGAACTCGCAGTTGCTTAATAATGTGAGGGGAATAGAAGTTACATAAAGACGATCGCGCTTTTGGAATGAAAGGGCGATCGCCCGCGTGAGATTTAAGATGGGATAGGGGCGCACTTTTGGACTGAAAGGGCGATCGCCCGCGTGAGATTTAGGATGGGATAGGGGCGCACTTTTGGGAAGGAAGGGCGATCGCCCGCGTGAGATTTAGGATGGGATAGGGGCGATTCCCTACGAGATAGCTTCCCTTCACCCACTGAATTTATTTCTGCTAATATGAATGGCTTAAAAATTATTTATTATGAACGATGAATTGCGACAACAAATTTCTGAAATAGCTAGTAAATTTAAGCTATTTGAATGTAAAGCTTGTGCTGTAAGAATTCAAGAGTTTTTAATTCAAAGGGGCATTTCTGGAAAAAATGTGAAAATTTACACTGGCAGTGCCAAGGGAAAATATGGTAATATTTACCATGATGACCTCGGACAGAATATTGCTACGAATGGACGGCATGAAGGGATTGCAGTTAAAATAGATGGGGAGGAATTAATTTTTGATAATATCCATAATGAAGGAATTCCTAAACAAGAGTGGCTGGGAAAGTTTTATTGTTTAGCGCTCGATTTGGGCGGGGAATTTGAAATTGCGGAAATGGAATTTTAGCGAAAAAGAAATAAAAAAATGTTAGATTTGTATGATTTGCTAGGGAAAATCAAGAAAAGATCGTCTTTGTACTTGGGGAAACAATCGCTTAGCCATCTCCATGTTTTCTTAGATGGCTATACTTTTGCCCGCCGTCAACTTGGCATCCCTCTCACAGAAGAAGAAAAACAATTTGAGGATTTTCAAGAATGGATAGAGATTCGATTTAACCAAGCAGATACTCAATCTTGGAGTCGGATTATTCTTTTTTATGCTGAGGATGAAGCAGATGCACTGAAGCGCTTTTTTGATTTGTTTGAAGAATTTGTCAGTTGTGAAAAGTTGCCGAAAGATGATGCAACAAATAATTACGAAATGTCGGATGAGTTGAGTGTTGTAGCTGGAAATATTTGAGTGTGATATTGATAAGGATGGGAAAGAGCGATCGCACTTTTGGACTGAAAGGGCGATCGCCCGCGTGAGATTTGGGATGGGATAGGGGCGCTCTTTGGTATTTGGGATGACCACCGCCCTGAATCTTTCTGAATCTTTTACCGAGTTTTAGCGTAAGCTATAGTAAAGATAGATCTGTCCTGTTAATCTCCGATGACTACACAATCTGTTTCGCGTTATGTCGCACGTCACCCAGAAATCTTGCAAGGCGAACCAATTATCGCAGAAACGAGAACTTCTGTTCGTGCGATCGTAGAATTGTGGCGTTTGGGTATTACTCCTGAAGAAATTCCGATGCACTTACCTCATCTGAAATTAGCTCAAGTTTTTGATGCACTGAGCTTTTATTTGGATAATCAGGAAGAAATAAATACTTATATTGAGCGCAATCGAATTCCTGAAGAATTGATTCATCCTGCGGTTAAATCTGCAATGGAAAAACTGTGAAATTGTTTGCAAGTATCTATACAGATGAAGATGTTTCTAAGCTTGTAGCCACTTTGTTGCGGGCTAGGGGTTTTGATGTGACGACAACGAGCGAACAGGGAATGCTAACTCAATCGGATAACAAACAATTAGCTTATGCTGCATCTATTGAACGATGTTTGCTTACTCATAATCGCGTAGATTTTGAGCGATTACACCTAGAATATATGACAGCAGGACGCTCACATTCTGGCATTATTGTGATTCCTCAAAAAAACGCCTATGAGATTGCCCAACGGGTTGCTATTCTGTTAAATACGCTAACGGCTGATGAAATCGCCAATCAGCTTTTATATGTGTAAAGCGATCTTAGCAACATTGAGCCAACCGACCATAGCATCTTTTAAATTAATTACCACTTCTTCTATCGTGTCTCCTTCAGTAATGCAGCCTGGAAGTGCGGGGACTTCTGCCCAATAGCCACCTTCTTCTGCTGGATGGATGATTGCTCTAATTTTCATACACTTATTGAGTTATTTGTTAAGCATATTATAGCAACTATCAATCAATTACAGTTCGGTTAATGCTATTCGTGAGTAGTTGAGTTTTTAGGGGCGAATCCGGTCGGGATAGCTGCGCCGCGCGTACTTTGGATTTAGGAGCGGAGATGGGATGGCTATTTTATAGCGATCGTGTCAAAATGTTGCCTATAATAAAAATTGCAGTACCAGCCATCGCCAGGTATTAAACAAGTGGAAATAATCTATAAAGTTGATCGCGCAAATTCTGCTTACTGTTATCCTCTTTTAGAAACATCAGATTTAGAGTCAACTTTTCTCCAACTGGCAGAACAATGGCGGCGGGAGACAGGGATGATATCTTTAGTGACGAAAATGTCAGTACACCCGGCTTATCAAAGAATTATTGGCATGGGTCAACCTGTTGTGCCCTTGATTTTGCGCGAATTAGAACAGGAACCAGATCATTGGTTTTGGGCCCTGCAAGCGATTACAGGCAAAAATCCCGTGCAGTCCCAACAGCGCGGCAGGTTGCAGCAGATGGCCTCCGCATGGATACAGTGGGGTAAAGACAATGGCTACAGATGGTAGGCTGGAAAAATATCAAGAAGATGAATTTCCTAACTTAGCTGCCACTGGATATCGCATCACTAGCTTGCGATCGGCCTGAAACCCTTATTCTACGGCGGGCAATCAAAAACTGTCCGAAGTATCGATGTTACAAAAATAAAAACTATGATGCTTGCGAGACTCTTAGAAAGTAAGTATAATGTTCCTCAAGTCTCTATTCACCGCTATCAAATTTAAGGAAATATAGATATGGCTGGCAACAACGTTTATATGGGTTCGGGGAACTCCGGTAACTATAACGAATCAATCCAAGGCAATTACATACAAGGCAATTACATAAATATCGATCGGGATTTATCTCAAGCAGCAGCTAAAACTGAACAATTATTAATTAAACTTCAGACACAGGGCTACACTCCACAGGATGCTCAGCAGAAAGTCGCTAGTGACTTAGTATCTCAGGCTAATAATGATTCTCAATTTAAAAGCTGGTTAGTCGATTTTGCACATTATGTAAGTGATGCTGGTGCTAATGGTCTGATCGGTGAAGCAGCGGTAAATGTAGTCAAGCTAGCGCTGGGGCTGTTAGGTATTCCTCTGTTTTAAAGAACGAATAAGCTGTCGCGCATTTAATCTAGGCAGCCTTGTTTATTCAAATTCTTGTAGGGTGACATCCAGCCCACCCTAAGAGTTAAACTTTTATTCAGACAAGCTTATTCAGCCAAACAATGACAGGAAAAAAAAGACAAATATTTAACATATTCAATAATTTAATATCTCGGCTGCGAAGAGTTAAAAAGCAAGGATATTACTTCTTTTTTAGTGTATTACTGGGATTAGTCGGTATTTTATTTTTTTGCAGCGGCGTTTTAACTATAACTAGGTTTATAGTTAGCTGTGTAGCCTTTGGGGGGTGTAAATTTTTCTGGTTTTTAGCTGTTAATACTCCACAAGAATCAAAAGCCCACTTTGAAGACAATAGCAAAATTGGCGAGCGCAATATTCACATGAATGGTGGCAATTATAACCAATCTATTCAGGGCAACTATATCCAGGGAGACTATATAAAAATACAAGATTGTTACATAAACACCAATCAGGAATTATCTGAAGTAGTCGCAGAGTTTCGCGATGTTGTGACTCAACTTAAAAACCAGGGATATAGTGCGGAAAAAGCTGAGGTGCAGGTAGCTAAAGATTTAGAAGAACAAGCCCGCAGTAACCCAAAAGTCAAAAAAAGACTATTTAAGTGGAGAAAGTCTTTAAATAATCCATCCAACACTAGAATAAATGATGAAGCTGATGCAGCTAGAGAAGTTATTAAATATGCTGTTAATTCTCAATATAGTTCGTCTGCTAAATCCACTTACGTGGCATCGGGAAAGTATTATAAGTTATCGAGCCTGCTCGAAGCTAGAAAATGGAAAGAAGCTGATGAGGAAACAGAGAACCTTATACTGGATATACTAGGCAAAGAACAAAGAGAGTCCGCGTTTCTTTACAACTTCTTATCTGGTTCTGATGTGGAGATTTTACCAGGTAAAGACCTCAACATTATAAATAAACTCTGGGTAGATAATAGCAACAAACGCTTTGGTTTTAGCGTGCAAAAGCGTATTTGGGAAAGCGTTGTTGGTACTGAATCTGACGAAAAAAACTATTATCCTTATCAGCAATTTCATGAGCATTATAAGCAGTTTGGCAAGCGTGTTGGCTGGTATGTGAAGGGTGATTGGATATACTACTCTGATATTAAACATTCTCCAACATCTCTACATGGACATCTTCCAATCAAAGTGATGTTAAAGATATTTTCTAAAAAATGCGACTGCGATGGCTCGATTTTTAGTGTTTTCATGAAGCGTCAATATTACTCGTAAGTGAAACAATTAAGTTATTTTGTGTGGAGCTAGTAAAGTAAGCGCGATCGCACTTCCACCCACCAATCTAACTTGCATAGGTGCAGACGCAAGGGCGGCTTCCCGTCAGCGTAGCGCAAGTATCGAGTAGAGAATCGCCTATAATAGACTCAAGCCCCTCTCGTTTAACACAGGGATTTATCTTATGACTATAGCCAAGGAAGTTGTATATGACAGCAGTAGCAACAATAGTGGCTCAGGCTTCACTATCACTCTCAAACGTCTCGTCGAACTTTATGAAGGAGATGATGATGAAGATGAATATGGCGCTTTAAAACCCAGTGATCGCGCTTTCAAAACAGCAGTTAATTTGGTTATAGAAGCGCATTCTCTGATGGGAATAACATTTCCTAAAGCATCAGCTTGTACCGACCATCAAGGCGGAGTTAGCCTAACTTGGACAAGTATACAGCCTGCTCGTAAAGTCCGCTTGTTTTGTCCCTTTACTGACGAACAGCCAATTCGTATTTATCATCGCGAAGATGATGAACACGGTTCAGAAAATTTAATCTCCGCAGCAACGTTAGTCGATCGGCTAAACTGGTTTAATCGAGTATGAATGAACAACCTTCTGGCACTGAGTCCGATTTTAAACCACTACTTAACAGTGAAAGCGTCTATCGAGCATTGCTTCGGAAACAGTGGATTAATGAAGATACTGGATTAGTTGAATCTGAAGCTTACTACTTGCGTAAAGATAAAAATGAACGAGGTCTTTCTGTGAGCATTGCTAGTGTTTTTACTCCCGAACAATGTGCTGCAAGATTCAAAAAGTGTTATGGAGTTGCTCGCCTGGAAGTAGCAAGCATCCGCGAGTTAGGCTTAGATGTAATTCCTGATTCCATATCTCACGCTGAAATAATACATCTACCTTACGCTGAAGACGATGGTGAACAAGCTGATTTTATTGCTGATTCTTTGGCACAGCAGTCTCAAATTGTCTGGCTACGTCAGTAAGTCAAAAGCATCAAAAAAACGATCGCCCTTGTCGCAAAATTAACCCAGTCAGGACTTACGCATAAGGCCAGAGAAACCGGGTTTTTTACCTAATCTGTGGACTATAACGCGGATTTTTGTCAAAAAACCCGGTTTCTGACTACCCGTGCGTCCAGGACTACCAGTGCTCAAATGATTTAAAAATCAACAAATCGGAATAAAGTCCTATGCCCTCACCCTTTCCCGGAATGAACCCCTACTTAGAACACCCCGATTTCTGGCAGGAAACTCACAATCGATTAATTATTGCGATCGCCGATTCCATCATGCCTCAAATTCGCCCCAAATATGAAATCGCCATTGAAAAACGCATCTATCAAATTAACGACAGCAATGACAATAACGAGGACTCACTTTTAGTCGGCATCCCCGATGTAGCAATCAAACGTCAACCCAATGCCCCCGATGTTCCTACTGGTTCAGTTGCCACTGCAACCCTCACAATTCCCACTACCGTCAAAGTGCCAGCCCCCGAAAAAATTAAACAGACTTACCTAGAAGTACGAGAAATGGCAACTAGACAAGTTGTCACCGCAATTGAAATTCTTTCTCCAGTCAACAAACGCAGTGGAGATGGCAGAATTACTTACCTCAAAAAACGCCAAAGTATTTTAGGTAGCTTAACCCATTTAGTTGAAATCGACTTGCTGCGAAGAGGAGAACCCATGCCCGTACTTAACAATTCCATTCAAAGCGATTATCGGGTTTTAGTCAGTCGCAGCAATCGCCGTCCTATGGCCGAACTTTATGCTTTTAATCTGAGCGATTCTCTACCTGTATTTCTACTTCCCTTGCGCGAAGAAGATGTAGAACCAATTGTTAATTTACCAGAATTGTTCGCAGGTGTTTACGATCGCGCGGGCTATGATTATCGCATTGATTACGATCGAGACCCGATACCGTCCCTGTCAGAACAAAATCTGGCTTGGGCAAAGGAACTTTTACAAGCGACTGGACTGCGAGATAATTAATCCTATTTAACCCGATCGAGTGACGTAAAAAATTACCTCCTCTTAGTCTGCGAAGGCAGACTTCGTTTGACGCTTACGCGATTTCAATCGCCGAATCATCAGCAAGTACCTTCACCAAAAACGCCACACACTCAACATGAGAAGTCTGAGGAAAGAAATCCGCCGGCTGTACCCGCGCTAACTTATAATCCCCATTTTCACACAAAATCTTCAAGTCGCGAGCCAAAGTAGCAGGCTTGCAGCTAACATAAACAATCCGATGCGGTTTGATTTCCTTGATGGTTTCCAAAACCGCCCGATCGCACCCTTTACGCGGCGGATCTAGCAGTACAATATCCGGTGTCAATCCCAAAGTAGGCAGCAAATTCTCTACAGTTCCCACCTGAAAATCGACATTTCTCAAATCATTTAATTCAGCATTTAATCGGGCTTGCTCGATCGCCACAGGTTGCACTTCTAAACCGATCGCTATTTTGACTTGCTTGGCCAGCGGTAAAGTAAAAGTCCCAATCCCGCAGTAAGCATCAACCAAAACCTCGTTTCCCTGCAAATTCAATTCGCCCACAATCACCTGCAACAACGCTTCAGCAGCCTCTGTATTCACCTGAAAAAAAGTATCGGCTCTTAGCTGAAACTGCAAGCCAGCAAAGCTTTCTCGCAGATAAGAAACTCCCGCAATACAGCGAGTTTCTGCACCAAAAATTACATTTGTTTGAACAGAGTTTACATTCAAACAAACACCGACCAGTTGAGGATAGCGATTCAGCCACTCAGATGCTTGTTCTTCGATTCCCGGCAATTCTCCAGTGCGAACTATTAAAGTTAGCAGCATCTCGCCCGTGCGCCGTCCGATTCGCAAGGACAAGTGACGCAATTCTCCTGTATGTTTCTTTTCGTCGTAAACTGGCCAATCTCTCCAATGGATGTCTTCTTTGACTTCTTTTAACAAAGGATTGAGGCGCGGGTCTTGCACCGGACACTGATTCAGATTGACTAATTTGTGGGTGCTTTTTTGATAGTAACCTGCTTGGACTTGACCTGTCGCAGAAACTGCCACGGGATAAGTCGCTTTGTTGCGGTATCCCAAAAATTGGGGAAATCCCTCGATTTTTCCCGTTAAAATTTCATCGACTTGCAAATCGCTAAATCCGCCAATCCGTTCTAAAGCTTGAACGATCTGATTTTGCTTGGCTGTAAGCTGATATTCATAATCTACGTGCTGCCACTGACAGCCGCCGCACTTGTCGGCGACAATACAGTTAGCTCGGATGCGGTGTTCTGATGCTGAAAGAAGTGTGTCCAGCTTGCCTGTAGCATAGCCTGGTTTGACTTGCACGAGGCGGGCGAGGATGCGATCGCCTGGAACGGTATCGGACACAAATATAACGAGCTCATCGTAACGACCAACTCCGTCGCCGGTGTCTGTCAAGTCGGTAATCTCAAGCTCAATCAGTTGACCTTGCTGGCAAGGGTTTGCCAATTTCGTCGAGTTTGGGGTGGGGAATTTAGATTTGGTCACAAGTAGTCGTGGTAGGATTTAATATGGTAATGCAAAATCGCTCTCTGTTTACTGAGAGCTAGTCGTAGCGAAGCGGGGCTAAGCCATCGCACCCAAGTTCAATCACAGGCTGTATTCCTGCTGAACGTGTTGCTGCTGCTAAAGCCCAACTTCAAGCCCGCAAGTCAAGCCTGCCGTGAGTTGCCCCGATCGAGTCGGTGCGATATGCTGTTGGGGCGATGTAACCAAAACTCGTTAAACAGTTAAAGTGTCGGCAGACATCAAAACTCTCACTCGCAGTTTTTGAGTTTTTCCCGCAGTACCCTGGAACACAGGGAAACTGGCTTGAGCACTAAGCATAACGCTTGGAGAGATTTACTCGCTACTTCTAATGTCGATAAATGTTAGAAGCAAAGTAAATCAGTGGCTGCTAAGAATCTCATCTTTAAGAGATGAGAATGTCAATTAATCTTACTCTCAAATATCCTCAATTTTTTTTGAATAACAATGAGCGTAGTTAGCCAACTAATTCTACAAGCCGACGATGAACTTCGCTATCCCAGTACCGGCGAACTTCAAAGCATCAAAGATTTTTTTAAAACGGGAGAACAGCGGGTGCGTATTGCTACTGCGCTTTCTGACAGTGAGAAAAAAATTGTTGAAGAAGCTAGCAAAAAACTCTGGAAAAAACGCCCTGATTTTATCTCCCCCGGAGGTAATGCTTACGGCCAACGCGAACGGGCTTTGTGTCTGCGCGACTACGGCTGGTACTTGCGTCTGATTACCTATGGTATCTTGGCGGGTGACAAGGAGCCGATCGAAACTATCGGTTTGATTGGCGTTCGGGAAATGTACAATTCTTTGGGCGTTCCTGTTCCTGGGATGGTGGAAGCTATCCGCTGTTTGAAGGAAGCTTCTTTGGCTTTGCTCAATCAGGATGATGCTAAGGAAGCAGCTCCTTATTTTGATTATATCGCTCAGGCAATGTCTTAATTGCTTTTGTGGCGGATGTGGCGGAACATTTGCGCGTGATTTTGGGGTAATTATATCTCGCCATTGCTCGTAAATGTTTCGCTTCTGTTTTCGCTGAAGGAAGTTCGGCAACGGATTTTGTAGCGGATGTAACGGATGTAATGGACGTAACGGATAGAAAAAAGAAGAATCAGTAATATAAGAACTCATGTTTCAGCAATTAACAGCGTCCTCACCGTTGGGCGCGGTTGCTATTGTTAGGAAATCTGCCTGATTTCTGCTAAGAAGCAATGCAGTTTGAGCTTTCCCAAATTTCTAAAATGTCTTGTCTTTCTATACACATTTCAATTAAAAAGTCAAGTGTTTTTTGGAGATATTGTTTTTTGAATTTCCGACAGTCGTACTGAATTGATGTTTTGAGCTGCGAAAGTTCTCTAAGGGTGGGGCAAGTTTGAATTTGGTGGGCTAACGCATTTTGCCATTCTTCCAGCCTGCGGTAGGAGATAAATTGTCCGCCTTTGTCGAGCCGATGCACAAACACCACGTTAGCCCAAGACTCGACTCGCTTAATCAGATTTTGACTGATTTTGAGGAATTGGGCGATCGACCGGGCGGTGATGCGGAGCTTTTTCGAGGGCTGGATACGGCGAAATAGTGGTGTCATGGCTGTATACTCAGGGCTTGAGATGCAAGTTCTGTTTAGACTTAATTACATATTATCGTATAACAGTCTCATTGCACAAGTGCAAGTTGATTTAATTTAAACTTAAATTTAAGCTCAGATGTTGCACGAGCAACCCTCAATCGTTGATGCTGTGATAGCTTCAGGGTTAAGCTAGGTAGAAAAAATGTCAGGACTTTATAACAAAGCTGTGGTAGACAATCTGCAAGAATTGCGTCCCGTTCGCTTCACTGAGACGGGGCGGATGCGTTTGGGCAAGATGTTAAAGGCTGCAAGACAGACAACAGGTTGGTCTGTTAGCGAAACAGAGTTTAAAACCAAGGGTTATGAAGAAGCGCTGTTTATGGCTATGAATCAACCCGTACCGAAAGATGTCGGTATCAGTGCCGCGACAGTCAACCGTTACGAACGCGGGAAGTTGGATAATCTAGACTGGCGATCGCTCTCTCTGCTATGCTTTGTCCTCAAGCCGATCGATCCGGTGACAAATCAACCCCTCGAACCGACAAACGCCCTTTACATCGCCTGCGAACATCCGCCGTACAACGACGCGAAGCTTTACGAGGAGATTACCTTGCATTAGTTGCGAGTACAACAAAGTTTACTCTTCCACCTGACTTTCGAGCCACTGATTAAAAACCGTCACCGCTGCGCGCACCCTCACCAACAAGGGCTGCATATTCTGCGCCAACTCTAACACGCGATCGCCTTGCAGATCGACCTTATATCTGTGCACTACTAAATGACGAAATTTCCGGTAATCATCAAGTTCTAACAATATGGAACCCTGCCATAGCGGAGGACGGTTTTTGCCACCCGCCTCCGCGACTTGGCGCAACAACTCCTGATGCCAGTTTTCGCCGCGGGGCATACCTCCATCCAAGGTAACAGCCACTCGCTCGCTAATTCTTTCAAATCCTGCATACAAATCACTCACGTAACTAGCCAAAGTAGGAGTCATAAAAATTTCTCCTACTGTACCAACTTGTGCCAAGACTGTTTCCACAACCGCCCAAGTTTGGTCGATTCTAATCATCTCATCTTCAATGCGAGTTTTGAGAGCTAAATACATATTATCTGGCATGGGTTTTTCTTTGAGAATCCGACAGCGCAACTGAGGTGAAGCATCTTCCAACTGTACCAAATCTACTTTCAGCCAACCTGGACACAAAGATTCTAGTTCGCCGTAAGCCTTCCACCACTGAGCGTTTGAGATACCTACCACGGCCAAATCTAGATCAGAGGCCCAGTGCCAAGGACTATCACCAGCCAAGGAGCCAAATAAAATGACCTCTTTTGCTGCGTAATTTTCCTTGAGCAATTGGATACATTCTTTCGCTACAGATAGAGCGATTTCTTTGCGAACTTCCAGGGATTCTGGCTCTATTGTTTCACAAACTCTTTGGTAATTCATATACAAATTGTACGCGATCTTTTTTTGTGAAGATAGAATCGACAAACGCCTTTTACAATAGATATCTTGCAAAAGGCTCAAATTATCTGGAAATTATCTGCGTTGATCCGTGTTGATCTGCCTGACATCTGCGGTTCCTACATCAAGGTTGGATTTATGCAAGAAGTCTATAGCCTGCGAACATCCGCCGTACAATGACGGGAAGCTTGACGAGTAAATTAATACCATTTATCAAAAATTGTGCTATGAAACAAATTTTGGGTTGGTTTCCACGGGCCCCTGAAGGTGCGTCGCCGTCAGATTTTCGATTTAATTTAGGGATTGTTTATGGCGACGCACCCTACGAATGCTTAATGCGCGCCCTTTTGCTTCGCCAATAAAGCTTTAGCTTTTTGCCACAAAGCATCTAACTCCTCTGGCGGATAATCCGATAAAGGTCGATCGCACTTTGCTTCAACTAAGGCAAACCGTTGCACAAACCGCTGATTCGTTCCCTGCAAAGCGGACGACGCATCTAAGCCATACCAGCGAGCTAATTGAATCAACACAAACATAATATCTCCCAATTCCGACTGCTGCGCTGCTTTGTCCTCGTGTTTGAGAGCGTGTTCAAATTCTGCCATTTCTTCGTGGAATTTATCCCAAACGCCGTCCACACTTTCCCAATCAAAATTTACTTCCGCCGCTTTTTGAGAGATTTTTATCCCGGCGGCGATCGGTGGTAAAGTGCTAGCATAACGGCTCAGTTTTGATGCTAAAGTTGGTTTTTGAGAAGTTTCGCCTTTTTCGGCTGCTTTGATTTTTTCCCAGTTTTCGTTCACTTCTTCGACACTATTAATCTCGACATCGCCGAAAACGTGGGGATGCCGCCGAATCAGTTTTTCGGTAATCCCCGCAGCGATTTCGGCAAAGCTAAATTGATGGGATTCGCTGGCAATTTGTGCTTGCAAAATTACCTGTAAAAGTAAGTCGCCCAATTCTTCGACGATCGCACTTTTGTCTCCTTTGCGAATCGCATCGGCGGTTTCATAGGCTTCTTCGATGATGTAAGGAATCAGAGTTTGGGGAGTTTGGGCTAAATCCCAAGGACATCCGCCGTCGGGATCTCGCAATTTTGCCACCACTTCCATGAGCTCTTGAATTGCTGTGAGCGATCGACTTTGGGAATTAGACATCATCATTTACCTTTTAGATTTGCTAGATGTGCGAATGCGAGGTTTGCGTTGGCGCGGCTTAATTGACCTTGGCGATCGTAATTCATTCAATTCTTGCTTTTTGAATCTTTTGTAAGCAGAGCCGCCCCAATCGCTGAGATAGTGGCTCATCGCGCCTAATTCTAAGCCGATGTAAACAGAAGAGAATTCGATCGGGTGTTCCGAGATCGATCGCCAACAACCTACAACCACATCCTCCCAAGTCCACCCAGGAGGGCCAAATTTTTCAGCAATCGCCAATCCCAACGTCCCGAAAACCGCGATCCAGGTAGTCAGGTACAAGATTCGCAAAGCAGTACCGATCAAAGGGCCGTGAGACCACAAAGAGCGGTGGCGCAGGTTTTTTTGGTAGGGGAGCCAAATCGGTTTGAACCATCCCCAGCGCTGATACTGGCAGGAGTAGATATCCAAGTCAGGCCCGAACATCAGCCCGCCGAATAAGAAGCTGCCAGAAACGAGCAAAGTCAGGTTGCTGCTCCGAGTCAGGCTAAACGTCAAGGCTGCCACAGCGGGCAAACTCCATAGGGTTATTCGATCGTGCGTGCGGCCAGAGGGCATTTAAACTTTAGGATTTTTTTACTTGATTTTTTTCGGCTACTGTGATATGATAAATCCCTGTAAGCGCAATTGGGCGATTAGCTCAGTGGTAGAGCGCCTGCTTTACACGCAGGATGCCATAGGTTCAAGTCCTATATCGCCCATACCCAATTTAAATCTTGTTTGCAAGGACTTGAAGTTTAAGTCCTTCGCTATCTGCTATTTCTTCGGAACAGGCAAGATGCCTGTTCCACAAGCAGAAATTTAATGTCTTGTGGAACAGGCACCTTGCCTGTTCTTAAAAAAACTTATTGGCAACGGTGCAAGATGTGCGATCGGCTAAACTTAACATTTTGTGGCGGATGTCTCACAAGTTGGCACCCGATGCAGGAAAATTAATTAATTGATTTTCCTTTTGACAATCCTGATATATGAAGCCTAAAATAACCAGCCCGATCGCCTGGAAGCAAGCTGAACTTCTCATGCAGCCCGCCATGATCCGAGTTATTGACAATATCCGCAAACAATTAGAGGAGTCAGTTTGGACGGGAACTTATCAAGAAGTGCAGGTTCCCATTCCCGGTTATCAACTAATTTTAAAGCATCAAGGCGACCAAAGATCCGTCGATATTTGGGAACTTTGCTACCAAGTCTGCTTTGTCAACTACCAGCCCGCCCACACTCAAATGCAAAGCCAGGAAGTTTTAATTGACACTCATTTGATTGAAGATGATACTGGCGATATAGATTGGAATCGTCTTGATGCCAAAGCCAGTCAATTAATCCAGGAAGTATTCGCTAATTTGAGTAATTAGTTACTGGTTACTGGTAACCAATAACAACCGTCAACCGTCAACCGTCAACAAAATATTATGATTCAAGAATTGCACGATATTCAAGCAGCCGCCGGCGCTACTTTTACCGAGTTAACAACCACAGAAACAGTCATAGTTAGTTTTGGTAATGATGCAGCCGCCATTGCTGCAACTAAACAGGGTGTAGCTTTGTACGATCGCACTCACTGGGGACGCATTCAAATCTCAGACAGCGATCGACTCCGCTTTTTGCACAATCAAAGCACCAATAACTTTAATATACTCAAACCCGGACAGGGTTGCGACACCGTTTTCGTCACATCCACCGCTCGGACGATCGACCTCGCCACCGCTTATGCTACAGAAGATGCTGTCATACTGCTAGTTTCGCCTAACCGTCGTCGCCAACTGCTGGAATTGCTCGATCGCTATATTTTCCCAATGGATCGCGTAGAATTAACAGATTTAACCGATACAACTGTTGCTTTTAGTCTTTTCGGCCCGGAAAGCACTCAACTACTAGAAAAACTCGGAGTTACCGAACTACAAAATCAACCTTACGCTGCTCACAAATTAATAAATTTTGCAGGTATGGACATCCGAGTTGCTGTTGGTAGCGGTTTAGCAACACCCGGATACACCTTAATTACAGCAGCTAGCGATGCAGCCCGCTTGTGGACTGAGTTAGTCAAAGCTGGGGCCGTACCAATGGGCGATCGAGTTTGGGAACAACTGCGCATCCAACAAGGCCGCCCCGCAACAGATTTTGAACTCACAGACGATTACAACCCCCTAGAAGCCCGCCTTTTACACACAATTACCTATGACAAAGGCTGCTACATCGGCCAAGAAACAATTGCCAGATTAAATACCTACCAAGGAGTCAAACAGCAACTTTGGGGCGTGCAGTTGAGCGGTGCAGTTGAACCCGGAACAGCAGTCACAATGGGAGAGGAAAAAGTAGGCAAACTTACCAGTTTTACAGAAACCGAATCCGGCTTTTTTGGTCTTGCTTACATCCGCACCAAAGCAGGCGGCGAAGGGCTGAAAGTGCAGCTAGGAGAAATTGCTGGAGAAGTAGTAAACCTGCCTTTTTTAAGTTTATAAGCTTTGGTTTGTAGTTGGTAGGGTGCGCAATGCGCACCAGCATCTAAGGATCGCAAATTAAATAACTTACAATTTTAATTATTATTGTGGAACAGGCAGGAAAGCCTGTTCAAGACGGGCTCTCCCGCCCATCCCACAAACTTGTGGAAGTTATTTAATTCTCATTCCTAAGTCAATCGGTGCTTACGGCCCACCCTACAAAGTACAAAGTAAAATATGCAGTTTAAATGCAGTATAGTTTATTAAATGATCACATATCCCTCGCCCAAAACAGCTTGAATGACCTGCACTTTGGGCTCTACGGGGTCGCTGTAATGAGTGTCAATATGTGCGATTAAATTTTCTCGATACGCTTTGAGATACGAGTCAAGCACTTGAATATCCTGCTGTCCTGTCGCGTAATGGGTATCTTTTCTAAATTGACCCGATTCCTTAACAAAAACCATGTCAACTTGCCACAAAGCTGCATCAGTCGGGCGATATCCTAAGTCTACAATATCGTAGGCTACAAATCCTTGGCATTTCATAAAATGAACTATATCATACATTTGAGCGAACAAACAAACTTCGACAATGACATATTCTGTCTGCTGCAATATCTGAGTTGCTCCCATTAAAACATCTAATTCTAGTCCGTCTACATCAACTTTAATTAAATACGGGCCGGATAATTTTTTTTCCCTGCATATTTCATCAAGCGTAATTGCTGGTATGTTCCTCAAATAAGGATTGCGGTTGTCAGCATTGACACCTTCGGAAATCGAAGAGTGCACCATATCGGGACTGATGTTAAGGGTGAAAACTCCTGATTGTTTGGTAGCAGCGGCAATGATATATTCTGCACTTTTGAGGTGGCGGCAAATTTTGGCGAGATAAGGTTCATTTTCGGCGATCGGCTCAATCAACAAATGTCGCGCATCGGGGAAAGTTTCATAAAGGTTGAAAGTCCCCAATGCCGCACCGACATCAATCACAGTTTTCGGTTCATAACCTAAATTTTTTGCCGTCATAAGGCTGCCTGACATCGTGTTTCTGAGAGTTCCTGTTTCTTGGTTCATAATATTTATCCTGATTTTGAGTAGGCGATCGTGCTTGATATCGTTTCCGGTTGCATCGGAATGATCAGCGAGTGTCCTGATTTCGGTAGCATTAATAATTCCGATGCTACCGGATGTGATCTGAGATACCTGTGTCCGTAAGGTGCAACCTAAGCACCCTACAGATAGAGTTTGTGCGTGCAAGATTGTCCCTATTTCGCTGACTTCTGCGATTTGTTTTCGGGTTCGACAGATTGCAAAGCTTCATCGAGAATTGCCCGCGCCACCTCGGCTTTGCCCCTAGCATCTCGATAGCGGACATTAGCTTGAGCGAAGTTTTTGAGAACCTTGAAACCGTCTTTGAGACTGGAAATTTCCTCGGCAGTCACAGCCTCATCTGTAAACAAAATGTCGATCGCCTCCCGGATTTTGAGGGCTTCTTCGCGGGATTCCATCACCTTCAATTTGAGACTTGCCAAATTGCTCAAAATCTGCACAGCTTCAGTAATCGCGTCTTCACCGTCAGACGCAGCATCTTCGATATCCCTAACTTCTACAAACTGTTTGGGCCCAAATCCTTCTACAAGTTCCGTGGGCAGCTTGCCTTCATCCATCAGCAGCATCAGCTTATCCATCGCTTCTTCGCGGGCTTTCGCTGAATCTTTCCCTTTGACAGTTAAAATAATTTCGGGGCTTTGAGGAAGTGTATAGCGAACCATATTTTGACAGCCTGTGTGCGAAAACAATTGAATGATATTTTATCTTGATTCGATCGCCTGTTGCAGCTATCAATCAGCCCCACTACCAACAAGAATTGGTTTAAAGCCGGAACCCTTGCAGGGAGAAATTATAATCAGACTATTCATTACTCCAATCCTCGGACTTCTTTTGTCAAGTGCTGTCAACCCAACGATCGGCTCCCCTCGGCTTCGCTCAGGCCAAGCTGTCAACTGTCAACTGTCAACTGTCAACTGTCAACTGAATAAACAACCGCTTGCCAAAAGTTGACAGATATGCACTCAAAAGGAACGCTCAACCATGAAAGATAAATTTCTCAATTTGCTCAATTTCATTCTAGTAGCTGATGTATTTTTCGTCTTTGCCAGCTTTGGGT
>Ga0335395_10000662_pt1 | contig 21643 bp, 21 predicted proteins | sample MAT02_FD_205744 | JGI IMG/M metagenome (GOLD analysis project Ga0335395, IMG submission 205744) | Freshwater microbial communities from Lake Fryxell liftoff mats and glacier meltwater in Antarctica - MAT-02 (spades assembly) (version 2) ...
GCGCCCAGCGTCTCATGTCGTTGCAGGACTTCGGCGATCTGGTCGCCGATCGTCATGACCGGATTAAGTGAGGACAACGGTTCCTGGAAGATCATCGCAATCTTCTTGCCGCGCGCATCTTCGAGCGTGCGTTGATCGGCGGTGCAAAGATCGATATCGCCCAGTTGAATCACACCCGAATCGGTGCTCACCCCTACTGGCAAGAGCTGGAGCAAGGCCAGCGCCGTCATCGACTTGCCGCAACCCGACTCCCCCACGATGCACAGTGTCTCGCCGGGGGCCAGTTCGAAAGCCATGTCGTGGACCACAGGGTACCGCTGCGCACCGTTGGCCACTGAGATGTTGAGGCCGTGCACGGCCAGCGCTGCCGACCTCGAAACCGCAGGTGGGGAAATGCGCGTCTCGGCCTGCATCACCATGACCGGTCAGGCCTGTGCGCCGTCCATGTCGCCGACCATGTAGCCAAAGTCCCCGGACTCGATCAGATTGCGGCTCAGATGCGACAGGATCATGACACCTTCTGCAAAGGGTGCCGGAATTTCCTCCAGCACCTCAAAGGTGTAGGGGCTGACCACACGGCCGAGCAACTGCCCCTTCTTGATGACCTCGCCCAGCGGCGGGGCGAGTGTCTCCAGAAGGCCGGCACGCGTTGGCCGGATGGTCTTGATGGAGCCCACCACGATCTGCTTGGGCGCAGGCGTTGGCGCACCCGCGATGACTTGCAGATGGCGAAGCATGTTGAGCAAGCCCTTCAGGCCGCGCTCCACGTAAGGACGCTGATCGATGATGCCGCCACCCAGTTCGATCACGACGGAGGGAATATTGCGACGGTCAATGGTCACGGCGGTCGTGGTGCCATTGAATGAAGTGCCCTCCCGGGTCGCCTGCGGGCGGTACAGCACGCGCGAGCCGAAGCTGCGCGAGAGGGCTTCGTCGTTGCGCATGTAGACATAGTCGACGGTCGGCCGGTCGGTACCGGAATGCATGTCGATATGGACGTCGATCTTTTCCAAAAATTCGCGGGTGATCGCCGTGGCAAGTTGCTGCGTGTAGCTGCCATGGGGGTCACCTGGAAACTCGCGGTTGAGATTGAGCTCATCAATGGTCGTGAAGCGCCGGTTCTGTGCGTAGGCTCGTGGATTGGCCACCGGCAGTAGCGTGATGCGCCCGCGGATCGGGACCGATTGCAAGGCACGGTAGAGGTCGAGGATGATCTCGGTGCCGGTGGGCTCATTGCCATGGATCGCGCCGCTGATGCCGATCGTGGGTCCGGGGGCCTGACCCACGATATCGTGGAAAGTCAGTGCAGCATCGCTGCCGTCGGCGTGGTTGCTGAAGCTTTGTCGGCGAATGGTGAACGTGTTCATCGTGGTCTGTCCTTCTTCCTTTGGATGGGTTAGCTCTTGGCACTGGGGCGGGTGTGGGGCCCGCGTGAAAGGCCTTTCGGGTCGAGCAGGTCCCGCAAACCGTCGCCGAGCAGGTTGAAGCCGAGAACGGTCACCATGATGGCCAGCCCGGAGATGATTGCAAGCCACGGCTCGCTGCGCATGAAGCGCGTTCCGTAGGCCAGGGTCCAGCCCCAGGTGGGCTGCGGCGGAGGCACACCGAAGCCGAGAAAGCTCAGTGCCGACTCAGTCAGGATCGCATTGCCAATACCCAGCGTGGCCAAAACCAGTACCGGCCCCCAGGCGTTTGGCAAAATCTCCCTGAACAGGATACGCATGTGCGACGCGCCGACGGCCCGTGCGGCAAGCACATAGGCTTGCTCACGCAAGACCAGCGTGGATGAGCGAACGACGCGGGCGTAGTCGGTCCAGAATATGACGACTAGCGCCAGAGAAACGTTCAGGATGCCGGGCCCCATCACGGCGACAATGGCAAGCACCAGGATCAGCGCGGGGAAGCCGAGAAACACATCGGCCACACGCATGAGCAGCAGATCAACCCAGCCGCCAAAATAGCCCGCAACGAGTCCGACCAGGGTGCCAAGCACGGCGGCCACGAAGACCGGTATCAGCGCGATCGATAGCGAGATCCGCGCTCCGTAGATCAGCCGCGTCCACAGGTCGCGGCCAAAATTGTCGGTACCGAGCCAATGCTCCATGGAGGGACCAGCAAAGCGGTTGCGCATGTCCATCTGTTCGACACCATGTGTTGCGATCAAAGGCGCAGCGAGCGCGGCGAACAGGATGGATAGAGAAATCACTAGCCCCGTGACCAGCGACACGTTGATGCGGAGCGTGCCGAGCTTTTTCATTCAAGCCATCCGTACGCGCGGGTCGACCAGCGAATAGCTCAGATCGACGAGCAGATTCACCAGTGCAAACATCATGGCGAAGCACAGCACGATGCCTTGCACCAGCGGCAAATCGCGCTGCGATATGGCGGCGATGGTGAGCTGACCCAGACCGGGCCAGCCAAAAATGGTTTCGGTGAGAACGCCGCCGCCCAACAGCAATCCGAATCGCAACCCGATGATGCTGATCACTGGCAACAAGGCGTTTCGCAAAGCATGCCGCACCATGACGCGCGTGCGCCGCAGGCCTTTGGCATAGGCGGTGCGCACGAAATCCTCCTGCAGAACTTCGATCATCGAGGTGCGCACCAGCCGACTGATGATGGCGGCGGAATTGACGCCCAATGCGAAGGCTGGCAGCAGCAGATGCGCAATCGAATCCGCCAGCACCGCGGGTTGTCCCGACAGGGCCGCCCACACGGCCGAGCCGAGCGGCTCGCCGCGCCCGATGGCGGGCAGCCAGCCCAACTTCACCGAAAACGCCAGCATAAGCAATATGCCAAGCCAATAGACTGGCATCGACACGCCGAGTTGCGCCAGCAGCATCAGCGCCGTGTCGACTTTGGTGCCCTGGCGCATAGCGGCCAGAACACCCAATGACACGCCGATCACGATCGCAATGACCAGGGCTGCCACTGCGAGCTCGGCCGTGGCACCAATCCTCGCGCCGATGATGGACGACACGGACTCGTTTTGGAACAATGACCGCCCCATGTCGCCCTGCAGCAGAGCACCGACATAGCGTGCCAGTTGGGTGCCCCAGGGCAGGTCGAGCCCCAGGGTGGCGCGCAGGTTAGCGATGTCCGCCTGGGAGGCTTCCTGACCCAGCAGCACGGCGGCTGGGTCTCCCGGGATCAGCAACAGCAGCGAGAAAGTGATCACCACCATTCCGGCCGCTGTTGGAATGAGCAGCAGCAGCCTCCTTATGACATAGGCCAGCATGGGGTCGAGGGCGGACTCACTTTTTCTGGAAGGCGATCACGTCACGCAGATACCCACGCGGATTCGGCTTGACGGTGCCAAGCGCCTTCGAGTAAAACATCTGGTATCCCTGATACGACAAGACGTAATAGGGCAGGTCGTCGGCAATGATCTGCGCCGCCTTGCCATAGGCGGTCTTGCGCAGGTTGATGTCGAGCGCTTCGCGCCCTTCATCCAGTAGCTTGTCCAGGGCAGGGTTGTTGTACTTGCTCCAGTTCAGCGTGCCCTTGCTGTGGAACTGGCCGTACATCAAGCGGTCTGGATCGACGATATTGAGCCAGCCGAGCAGGGCGACCTGGTGCTGGCTTTTCTGCACATAGTTGGCGGAAAACGCGGGCCAGTCCGTCACACGCACCGTGGCCTCGACACCCGCCTGCTGGAAGATGCTTTGCATGAATTCAACGCTCTGCACACGGTTCGGGTCCTCGCTGTGGGTCGAAAGCACAACGCTGAGCTTCTTGCCATCTTTGGTGTAGACGTTGCCCGCCATTCTCCATCCCAGCGCCTCGATCGCCTTCTTGGCCCCTGCCACATCGAAAGTGGGTTGCTTGATGTTGGCCGAGAAGGCCCAAGACGAGGGCAGGAGAATCGACGAAGCCTCGCGGTCGACGCCCTGGTAGATATCGCCTACGATGGTCTTCTGGTCCACCAGCATGGCCAGCGCACGGCGCAATTTCGGATCCGCGAGGGTGGCTTCACCCGTATTGAAATTGAGGTAGGTGATGCCCAGCCCTGACGTAACGGCATTGCCGAACTGGGCGTTGGCCTGCAGCCGCTTGATGTCTTGCGGGGACAGTGGCGACTGGATCAGATCCAGGTCCTTGGCCTCGAAGGCCTGCGCCCGCGCTGTGTTGTCGCTGATTACGACGAGTTGGAGTTCCTTGAGCTTGGAGACTCCGGCCCAGTAGTTGGGATTGGGCTCCAGCACCATCCGGCTGCCACGATTCCAGCGCGCCAGTTTCATCGGGCCGGTGCCGATGGGCTTCAGACCAATATCCGCTCCCCCCTCCACTGCCTTTTTGGAAACGATACCCATTTCGAGATAGGTCAACAGGGGGGCATAGGGGCTCGAGAGAGTAAACACCACGGTCTTGGGATCGGTCGCCTCGACCTTTGCGATCGGCGTGAAAAGACTGCGCAGCGGCGCGTTCAATTCAGGCTTCAGCAGCGTCTGGTAGGTGAACACCACATCGTCGGCTGTCAGCGGCGAGCCGTCGTGGAAGGTCACCCCGTCGCGCAGCTTGAAGATCCAGGTCTTGGGGTCCGGGTTTTGCCAGCTCTGCGCCAAGTTCGGCTCTGGCTTCAGATCGGGCGACAGCCGAACAAGGCCGTCGTAAATGAGGTCGGTCGCCCGGTAGGCAGAGGTGTCGCGCGCCAGCCGAGGATCGAGTGTGCCAGCGTCCACGTCGACGCCAACCCGCACGGTTTGCACCTGCGCCTGGACGCCCATGGGGATCAATGGGACCGACAAAACAAGAAAAGCCGCTGCAAGCAAACGCCGTTTGATCATCATCGTTCCTTTGGAAAAAATGGGTGGCTCGTTCATAACGTAGCCAGGTCACCGAACTCAACGCGGCCAGCTTTCATCACCACCGCGATGCGTTCACCTTGTCCAGCCAGGCAGGCCAGATCAGCCATTGGATTGCCGTCGACGATGAGCAGGTCGGCGATGGCACCTACCTGCAATCGTCCGAGTTTGCCTTCCTGACCGAGTACCTCGGCCGCCGTGGTGGTGGCACTGGCGATGATCTCCGGGATGCTCAGTACCTGCGCACGAATACGAAATTCATCGCTTTGCAGCCGGTGAGACTCTCCTAGCAAGTCGGTACCAAAACCGATCTTGACACCGGCGCTTCGCAGAATGTCCAGCGCCAGCAGGCCGGCGTCCTTGACTTTGGCGATCTTGGCCACGCTCTCGGGCGGCAAGCCGTACTTCGCGCCCTCCGTCGCCAGCGCCTCGTAGGTTACAAGCGTCGGCACGGCAATCGCCTGGTGGGCAGCCATAACTGCGGCTGCGGAGGCGTCGCACAGGTTCGCATGTTCGATGGTTCGCACACCGCAGCGCACGGCGCGCTCGATAGCGGCCGGGGTGTAGGCATGGGCCATCACATAGCTGCCTCGGCCCCGTGCTTCCTCGGTCACAGCCCGAATTTCGTCCTCTGAATACCCGAACGCGCCGATCGGATCCGTTGGTGAGGCCACGCCCCCCGAGGCCATGATCTTGATCTGGTCGGCACCCATCTGAAACTCCTCACGCACAGCGCGGCGCAAGGCATCCACGCCGTCCACCACACGCGAGATGGCACCGGCACGCACGCAACAGGCGCAATGCAGCTGGTTCCCGTTGAAGTCGCTCTGCGGGTTCATGTCACCATGGCCGCCGGTTTGACTCATCGCGCGGCCAGAAACAAAGAGGCGCGGCCCCTGGGTGAGGCCCGACTCGACGGCCTGCTTCAACGGCAAGCCGGCACCGCCTGCATCTCGTACCGTGGTGAAGCCCCGGCGCAACATGCCGCGCAGAATGGGAATCGCCCGCAGCGTCACGAACACATTGGGCTGGTGCACTAGCCCCGACAAGTTCAATTGCGATGCCATCACGTGCACATGCAAGTCGATCAGCCCTGGCATCAGGGTCTTGCCCCGCAGGTCCACCACGATGGCACCAGGCGCATCGATGGTTTGCTCCGACACCTCGCGAACCAACCCGTCCCGCACCAGCACCTGGACGCCCTCGAGTAGCTCGGGCGCGAGCGGGTCCAACAAGCGACCGTTGATGAAGAGGAAATGTGTCACGGTGCGATCCGGAAAAAGACTTTTGTAGTGGACCAGTAAACACGCGTACCAGCTAACGTTTTTTGCGAATAAGCGATATCATTTCTGTAAATGGTAGATACCTGCGCATGAAAAAAAACGTGTTCGAAACGATGGACCTGAACCTCCTGCGGGTCTTTGCGACGCTGATGGTGGAGGGCAACGTGACGCGCGCTGCCAAAAGGCTCTGCCTGACGCAGTCGGCGGTCAGCAACGCGCTCAAGCGCTTGCGCGAGACAATCGGCGACCCTTTGTTTGAACGCACCATGCATGGGATAAGACCCAGCGCGGTGGCTCGCGACCTTTGGCAACGGCTGGCACCACATTACCGGGCCATAGCACAAGAGATCAACCCGAACGCCATTGACCCAGCCCAGTTGCAGGGTTCTTTTTCGGTCTCGATGTCCGACTACACCTGTGCGCGCGTCATGCCGACGCTGGGGCTATATCTGCAGAAGCATGCGATGGGCGTTTCTATTCACACGGCCGCTTACAGCCCGCTCAATCTGCAACATCAACTGGAACGTGAAGGTATCGATCTGGCCTTGGGTACCAATCTGGACGCGACGCGGCAATCCAACGAGTTGCGCACGCACGCCCTGTGGCCCATACACTTCACTTGCTTCATGCGGCGCGGTCACCCGCTGGCACGCGGCACGTTCACATTGGATCGATTTCTGAACGCGCGCCATGTGGACGTGATGCTGCCGGGGATGACGTCGGCACTCTACGACACCTTGCTGGCCGAGCATGGCTATCGACGCAACGTGGTCATCACGCTCAACCACTACAACGACATCCTGACGTTGATCGCTGGCTCAGACTACCTGGGTGTGTTGCCTGCTGACCTGACGGACCTGGGCGCGGAAAGCGATCAATTGATCAAGTGCGAGCCCCCCATTGCATTGCCGACGCGCTACCTGGTAATGACGTGGCATCAGCGCGATGATGTCCGGCCCGGGCACGTTTGGCTGCGCAAGTCCATCGAAGAACTGTTCACGGCCGTGCCGGTTGCGGCTGCGCTCAAAACCGCAGGCTGAGCGATAAGGTCTAATTGCTCCACTGGTCGGTGGGCCAAACCTCCTCAAGACTGACCCGGAATAACGCGCAGTGGCGATGGCTGGCGTCCACTACCGCACGCACATCAAGCACCGGTGCCACGGCCTGGGGTAGCCACAGCGCATTCAGCGCATCCCCATCGCTCTGTGAGGGCTGACGGCTAAAGTCGGCGGAAACGGCGAAGGCATGGTCAAGCCCTTGCCAGCTAACAAGTCGGCTCGGATGGCCGCCTGGTCGTTGGCACAATCGAGCGCAATGCTCCAGATGCCCCCCAGATGCTCTAACGCCTTCCAGCCGGCATTGGCTGTGTCCACCGCGTCGATGCCAGGGGAAAGGTGGCCGCCACATCCAGACCCTGCTTGTCAGCTTCCGCAAGAATGGCGGCTGGCGCCTGCGGCCCGATACCGACGACTTTGACAAAGCTACCGCCCATGGCCTTGGTTCGCTGAATGGCGGCCAAGCCTTCTGCGGCTGTGCCTACGTTGACCAACGGTGGGCTAGGGTTTTGGAGCACTTCGGGAGCATCCAGCGTCCCGGCCGCGCGCGCTGCAAATTGTTGTGCGGCGGCAATGAATGGAAGTGCGCCGGCCATGTCGCGGATTGCCGTTCTCGTCCAAGAAAGGCTGTGGCTAGCCCGGGCTGACAAGCGAGAGCGCGCCGAGCAGCATCAACACGCCACTGAGCACCATGGAAATAAGGATTGTCACGCCCGACACCGCTTCGACAACCGATGAACAAGAGGCAACATCGCCATAAACACAAGGGCTTCCAAAGTTGTGAAAAGCGCCAACCCGGATCCGCCAGCTGCGGTCGTGATGTGAAAGACATTCAGTGCGGCATTCTGAAACGCATGGGCGAGAATCCTGACCCACAAGCTGCGGAACCATATGAAGAAGCAGCCCCAGACGAAACCCATCATGGTCGCGACAAGGATGTAGCCCGCGCCGTAAGTCATCGCTGCACCGAGCGTCTTCTCGCCGCCGTAGAACCAGCGGAGCGTTCAAACGATGTGCCAGAGCCCTAACAGCACGGACTGAACCAGGTTGGTGCGCATTCGGGACATGGTTGCGGCCAGATGGGTGAGCAACAGGCTGCGAAACAGACTTTCCTTCATCGTGGCGTTGACCAGGTTGAAGGTCAAAAAAACTGCGGGGAACAGCCAATCGTTTTGTTCTGCCTCTTGCTGGACCAGTGTGAAACCTTGGACTCCCATAGAAAAAATCGCGTCCGCTCTCTGCGCGCTGAGAAACAGGAGTTGGGCAAGGAATGTGATAGCCATGACAGCGGCGGTCAGCACGAAGCTGATCCAGATTACAGTGATGACGGAGGTTTTGCGAAAGCCAATTCGATCAAGACCAAAGCCTGACCAGAGGGCTTAAGCGATCACGATGGCGAGGCCCAGCACCTTGGTCACGACTTGCCCGCCAAACCACGCGTCCGATCGAATGAAAAATACGTCGATCAGTCGCAGACCGAAGCACAGCGCAAAGACGACACGGCGATGCGTGCAAGCACTGCTGGATTTTTGGTGTTAGACCGCTGGATATCGAGCATTGATTCCATTCCTCAGATGTTGCTTGGTCAGAATTTGCTTGCTCGTGAATCGCAGCATCGCGGAAGACACGCTTCGCGAGTAGGAGTTTCCTATTCGCGATCCACAGCACTTTTGGGTGATCGCTCGCCACCCAACAACAGCGCAACGGCCGTCAGCACCAGGATGCCGACAACGATCTGAAACGGTCGCAGATTGCTGCCATCGGGCAGCACCATCACCGGGATGATCAAAGACCAGGCATTCACTGCGGTGTGCAACACCAGCACCGGAACGATGCTGCCCCGGCTGCGGTTGAACAACCACGCAAATAGCACCGAGGAGGCGATGGTGCTGAGCACGAATAATTCCATCGGCAGATGACTCTGCATCGTGCCCGCGGTGTAGAACAGCGGCAGGTGCCAGACCGCCCAGACCGCACCCAGCAATACACTGGCAACGCGCCATCCCCACCGGGCCTGCAAGGCTGGCAGTGCGTATCCGCGCCAGCCGAACTCCTCGCCCAGCGGGCCGCCCACCAGGAAGACAAGCAGAAAGTTCATCGCTGCCAACCCCACATGACCTGCAGCCGGTGAAGGCGGCAATGTCCCGCCCAGTGCGACGTGGGCGGCAGCCGCCAGCCCCATGAAGACAACGGGGAACAGGAACGCCAGCACGACCCAGCGCCAGCCCACGCGCCACTGCAGGCATCTCATCAGCCAGCGGCGCAGGCCGACCCTGCCGCTGCCATAGGCGACCATGCCCACTGCCGCGAGGCTTGGCCCAAAGCCGCCCACCAAGGACAGTGTGGTGGACGGAACTGGGAAGTCCGCCTTCAGTGCCGGTGCGAGCAACCAGCACGTCCAGGACCAAGCAAATGCCAGGGCAAAAAACGCCAAAAGGGATGCTGCGGGGCGGGCCTCGTCGTCGTGCTGAGCAGGCTCGGAGATCACGCCCGTGCCGGGCGATGAAGGCAGCTGCTGGGTCATGGCCGGGCCGATGGGATCAGCAGTTCGACGATGGCCGCGCGCACCTCGTCGTCCGCATTGGCTGGTGCATCCACCGGCTTTGCGACGTTCTGGTACCGCTGGGGCACGACTTCTGAATAGTGGGTCTTCCCCTGGTCATCCACCCAGCGATAGACCTCGGCAACCGCGTCGTTAACCCACGCTGACGTCAGCAGACAGAGTGCGACGACGAAAGCGAAGGGGCGAAACCGACACATGGCAGTGGCAAAGAGCGTTTGGAGTGTTTTCATGGTCATGGGGTCTCGGTTCGGTCGCCGCGCACCGGAAAGCGGCCGTTGAACTGGATCGGCCGCGGATCGCCACCCAGCGGTGTACCGGTGGTGCTGGTCCTTGCGCGTGGATGTGCAGATTAACGACCCCGTTCCAGCGGGAAGGCCAGATTCACGATGCCCGCCACCGCGTCGCTGCGGCTTTGCCATGCGATGACCGTACCGTAGGTCGATGCAGCGCCCAGCGCCGTGAAGATAATCACCACGGCCCACGCGCCCCAAGCAACTGGCAGCGCAGACGAAAAGGGGCGGATGCGCCGCCATCCCAGCCACGCCGCCATGGCAAGCGCAACGGCGAACACGAAGGGCGTCCACCAAGGTGGCAACAGCCAGATGCCCTGCATTGCCATGACGGCCAGCGCTGAGAAGCTGCTGAACACCTGCACTGCGATGCCCAGGCCACTGCGCGCAGGCATCCACGCCAGCCAGCCGATCAGGATCAGCGGCGCTGCGAACTGGAATGCGTACAACCAGGTCATGACGCCCACCCGTGCGGCAGAAATTTCATGGCGCGAACTCGTAGACCAACGACGTCAGGTCGCCGACGAAATAGGACTTGCCGCCTTTGGCGACTTCGCCGCGAGTCGGCACCATCATGCCGTGGCGCAGCTGGTAGTTCGACATGCTGCAATCCCAGGGCAGCATGACCATGTCCTTGCCCACCCCGGCGCCGCGCGCATCGGCATGTACCGCGGTGATCAGCCCTGCCTCGTCGAATCGGAACAGCAAGGTCAAGGCGATGGGTCCATCCACCAGCGTGGCATTCGCCGATCGGTCGTCCACCGCGTCCCAACGCACGCCCTGGCTGGGCAGCAGCGCGGTTGGGTACCAAATGGCCTCGGCGAAGTAGCGCATCAGTTCGCCTCGGGCGATCTCGCCGCCGCCATGCACCTCGGCCACGGTGAACAAACCCAGCATCGCCGCGTGCAGCGTGCCTCTACCTGCGATGTAGCTGTCGTGGACGTGTGCCGCCAAGCCCGGCAGCATGGTCACGCTGCCGTTCCAAAGGAAGCCCGGGCGGTGGATGACGGCCCGCTGCCAGGAGGTGAAGGATTTCCAGTTTTCGCCAGTCTCCGACATGTTGATCGTGCCGGCGAGTTTGAGAGTCGCGGTGGCGATGAGCGGCTGTCCGTCCTTCAGCACGGCGCGAAAATAGCGCTGCACCGGCGCGGGCAGACCGTCGATCTCGCGTACGTCGTAAACCTTGTTCAGGCCCGCAGGCGCAGGCACTCTGGCAGCTTCGAGCAGCGCCATCTGCGCCTGGGTCGCGCTGGCCCAGCGTGAGCTGCCGAAAGCGACCAGCCCCGCGCCTCCGGCCACCAAGAGGCCAGTGCCCAAAGCCGTCCACCCTGTCCAGTGCATGGCATTTCTCCGTGGGTTTGCATGGCGTGTCTTCAGGTGCCGTCAGACCCGCACCGCCTGCACCGGCCGCCGCATCGATGGCGGCATGGTGAGGCCGAGTACCAAGCGAACCAACAGATCGGGCCATCGGTGCTTTCCGAGGCCCACCTCCACAGCCGCCAGAACCAGCTACCTGTGGCATGGACTTTGGGACGCGCCGATAAAAAGTTCGCCCATGGGTTGCATGCGCCGATAATGCCCTCTCAAACCAAAACAGTCTGTTCGTTTGCGCACGCATCCGATGAGCGACCCGGTGCGCGACCAGATAGGCGGCACCGCGGGTCACATGAGATTTTGCCCACATGGAAGTAGGGGAATAAGTTTTTCAAGCGCTTTGTTCCCTGTCTGCGTATCCTTCAAGGCTTCTAGGGAATTCGAGCCTTCCGCCAGGCCCCGATAGGCCCCGATTCACAGCCCACTTCGAGGTTTGTCGTTCAGTTCTTGGTTGACGTTCCGTTTTTTCGGGGCTAGCGTCCCTTGTTTATCTGCTTTCAAGAGAGGCGTGGGGCCCCTATAGTCGAATGCTTTTGCCGGTATCGTCCCCAGTTGTCTCCCAAGCAGTGCACCCATGCCCTTCAGATCGAATCCAGTTGTGACCAACGTCTGCCCGGCTTGGGCGGCAATGACTGACCCGGCCTCTTTCACCTCTCCATCCCACAACACCACACCGGAGATACACCATGCGTGCCTACACCACCAACAGCCCTGAGGCCGCCACCCGCGTGCTCGCCATGGCCTTGATCGCCGATGGCCACTGTTCCATGAGCGAAATCCGCACCCTGGACCGCCTGGGCGCACCCGAGGCGCTGGGCCTGTCGCCCGAAAAAGCCAAGCAGGTGATCGACGACTTTTGCGCAGACCTGCTAACTGGATCGCAGGGCGACTGGGCGGCAGCCACACGGTTCGACGCCACCACCCGGTGTCAGCTAATGGCCGAAGTCACCGATCCGGCCCTGGGTTCGAAGGTACGCCACATCTGCGAGGCGATCATGCTGTCCGACGGTCATCTGGCCGACGGCGAAACGGAACTTCTCGATGCACTCGCCGCGACCTGGCCCCGCGCCGCCGAGCGGCCAAAGCGCCTGGAGGCCTGAGGTCGCCACCTCATTTTTGAATCGGGAGAAACACCATGAAAATACTGATCTGGGGCCTGTTCGCCCTACTTGCCTTGCTCTGGACCGGCCTGGTGCTGGTCTCGGCCGAGCTCACCGCCTGGCTGGCCTCTGCCGTGGCCTCAGGCCAGGCGGGCGACGTGATCAACAACGTGGGCCAGTGGCCGGTGCCGGCCTGGCTCAGCTTGTGGATCGACCCGGCCTGGGTCCAGGGTCTGCAGGCCACCTGGGTGCAGCTCATGGGCTGGATGGGTGCAACGGGTCCGGCGCTCGGTGGCGTGATGGGGTGGCTGGTTCCGCTGATATGGATCGTCTGGGGGGTGGTCATGCTGATGATGCTGGCAGCCGCGCTGGCCGGGCATTTCCTGCTGGGCAAGTTCTCCCGCCCAACTGTCTTGGCGCGCTAGCCCGCATGAAACGCACCTTGGCCAAGACGCTGCGGCTGGCGGCCCAGACTTCAGAAATACGGCCCGAAAGGCCCACCGGCATCCCAGAGCGGGTGGGCTTGCGCCTGAGCATAGCCGAACTGCTCCGGCTGCATGGCGACTCGTCCGGCCCGGTGTTGCTGATGCTGATGGCGGTGTTTGCCACGCTGCCGATAGCCGGTGCCGGGACGGTACTGAGTCTGGGCATCTTTTTGCTGTCCTGGACCTGGCTGCGCGGCATGGATAACATGCCCTTGCCCCATCGCCTGGGGCAAGTGACGCTCAACGTGGTCTGGACGCGGCGCTGTCTGCACGGCCTGGCCTGGCTCTACGAACATGCCGACCGGCTGTTGCGCCCGCGCTGGATTGCCATCAGCAATCGGCGGCGGCGCCCACTCTGGGGCGTTTGGATCGCGCTTATGGCCGCGCTCATTTTCATTCCGCTGCCGTTCGGCAATGTGCTGCCCGCCATCAGCCTGGTGCTGCTGAGCCTGGGCTGGATGTTCCGCGACGGCCTGGCGCTGCTGCTGGCGGGCTTGGTGGGCGTGGCTGCCATGGTCTATGCGGTCTCGTTCTCGCATCTGGTGGTCGGGCTGGTGCAGCAGGGCTGGGCCTACTTGCCCGTCTGAGGACAGCGCGCGAGCCATCACAACAACAACCCTTTCGCCCAGAGGAAGACCATGAAGAACGAGACACCCTTCGACCCCAACCATCGCCCCTGGCTTGCCACCTATGCCAGCGCCGGCATCGTGGCCGAGCTGCCAACTCCGCAACATGCGTCTCTCGCCGAGTTGGTGCAGGAACGGTGCACCCATTTCGCCGCCGAGCAGACCGCCAAGCGCCTCAAGCACCCGGCCTTCAGCTGCGTGATGCCCAACGGCATGAACGGCCGCCTGAGCTTTGCCCAGGTCAACGATCTGTCCGACGCCTTTGCTGGCTACCTGCGCCAGACGCTGGGGCTGAAAGCCGGCGACCGGGTGGCGGTGCAGATGCCCAACTGCCTGGCCTATCCGGTGGTGGCGTTCGGCGTGCTCAAGGCCGGCTGCGTGCTGGTCAACACCAACCCGCTGTATACCGAGAGCGAGATGGTGCACCAGTTCAACGACTCGGCTGCCACCGCGCTGGTGGTGCTGGACATGTTTGCCGACAAGCTGCCCGGCGTGCTCCAGCGCACCGGGGTGAAGCACGTGGTGCTGGCACGGGTGAACGAATTTTTCCCGGTGATCCCGGGCGCGGTGATCCGGGGCGTGCAAAAGGTCTGGAGCCGGGTGCTGCCGCCGGTCACGGTGCCGCATGTGCGCCTGTCGCAGGCGCTGGCGCAGGGCCGCAACACGCTGGCCGCCACACCCGCCAAGACTTACTGGCAAGAGATTCACCACGACCACTTGGCCGCCCTGCAATACACCGGTGGCACCACTGGCGTGAGCAAGGGCGCGATGCTCAGCAATGGCAACCTGCTCAACAACGTGAACCAGATGCTGGCCATGGGTGCCACCCACATGGAAGACGGGCGCGAGTGTGTGCTGACCGCCTTGCCGCTGTACCACATCTTCGCTTTCACAGCCAATCTGCTGGGCTTCCTCTCGATCGGTGCGCACAACGTGCTGATCCCCAGCCCGCGGCCGGTGCAAAACCTGCAGCGCGCGGTGGAAAACTTCCCCATCACCTGGATGACCGGCGTCAACACCCTGTTCAACGGTCTGCTCAACGAGGAGTGGTTCACCGCCTACCCGCCCAAGCACCTCAAGGCGTCGATCGCCGGTGGCACCGCGCTGCACAGCGCGGTAGCGCAGCGCTGGGCCGAGGTCACGCGCACGCCGATCTCCGAGGGTTATGGCCTGACCGAGACTTCGCCGGTGGTCAGCTTCAACCCGCTGCGCGGCACTCCGCGCCCGAGCAGCATCGGGATTCCCGCACCGGGCACCGAACTGCGCCTGATGGGCGACGACGGCATCCAAGTCGCGCCGGGTGAGCCAGGCGAGATTTGCGTGCGCGGTCCGCAGGTGATGCAGGGTTACTGGAACAACGACGCCGAGACCGCCGGTGTGCTGAACGACGGCTGGCTGGCCACCGGCGACGTGGCGGTGATGGAACCCGACGGCTTTTTGCGCATCGTCGATCGCAAGAAAGACCTGGTGCTGGTCTCTGGCTTCAACGTCTACCCTAACGAAGTGGAAGACATCATCGCCCAGCTCGATACCGTGCTGGAAGTGGCGGTGATCGGGGTGCCCGATGCCAAGACTGGCGAGGCGGTGCGTGCCTATGTGGTGCCGCATCCAGACCACGCCGACAAGCTGACAACCGAGCAGGTGTTGGCGCACTGTCGCCAGCAGCTCACCGCCTACAAGGTGCCGCGGTCGGTGGTAATGCGCGACGAGCTGCCCAAGAGCCCGATCGGCAAGGTGCTGCGCAAGACGCTCAAGGCCGAAGCCAGCCAGCCCACTTCATAAAAACCGCATTCCACCCGAGAAGACACAAACATGATCACCGAATTCGAAACCCGCCTGCTCGGCATCATGATGATGGTCATCATGCTGGGCATGGGTGCCTCGCTCACCTGGCGCGACTTTCTGATTGCCTTTCGCAAGCCCAAGGGCGTACTGGTCGGCATGCTGTGCCAGTTCGGCGTCATGCCGCTGCTGGGCTTTACGCTGGCGATGGCGCTGGATCTCTCGCCCGGCCTCACGGTGGGCCTGATCCTCATGGCCTGCATGCCGGGGGGCACCACGTCCAACATCTTCAGCTACTTCAGCAAGGGCGTGCTCGCGCTGTCCATTCTCATGACCACGGTGGCTACACTGGCCGCCCTGGTCATGGTGCCGCTGCTGCTGGAGTTCTATTCGTCGATGGCGGGCCTCTCCAGCGAATTCAAGATCCCGGTGTCCAACGTGGCGCAGGTGCTGGTGGTGTTGCTGGTGCCGACCGTGCTCGGCATGGTGCTGCGCAAGCTCAATCCCAACATCGGCGCGACCGTCGAGCTGCTCGGAGGCTTCATGGGCATCGTGGTGATCGTGTTCTTGGTCGTCACCTGGGTGCCGCGCAACCACCAGTTACTGGCCGAGACGCCGTGGCCAGTGTACTTCGCTGCGATCGGTCTGGGCCTGATCGGTATGACACTGGGTTACGGCATGGCGCGCCTGCTCAAGCAGGACAACAATCGCAGCCGCACGATTGCGCTGGAGACCGGAATCCAGAACGGGCCGCTGGCGGTGCTTATCGTGACGCTGAGCATCGTCGGCACGCTCCAGCAAGAGGTGCTGCTGATACCGGTGCTGTACTCGCTGTTCATCGTGCTCAGCAGTAGCGTGGTCACGGTGTTCTTCCGCCGCTGGGCCACCCGCGAGGCGCTGGCCCGCGACCGTGCCAAGGCCGGTACTCTGCTTGCGAACTGATGCGCTGCTCGGGCAGAGCGAAGCTGATAGCTCTAGTTGTCGCGGGGATTCCTGCCGTCACGCCATATGAATGCTCCCCTTTGTGCCAGCCAGGTCGGGACGCTCGCCGGTAACCGACGCAGTCGCCATCTTGATTAGCTGCACGATCTTGCTTTGTTTGACATCCCAATATTCCGCATGTGCAATCCTGACTTCCACCAGGGCGACGTCGGGATCGGTAGGGCCGTCGGGAAACCAGGCGTCGTTCATCTTGGACCACAGCTTCTGTTTCATGGCGTTGTCGTCGACGATCCTGGCCTTGCCGGAAACCGAGACGTAGCTATCTTTGCTGGGGTCGGCATAGGCAACGTTGACCATCGGGTCGCGTGTCAGGTCATCGACAGGGCCGTTGACGCGGGACATGAAGAACCACAGGCTGGAGATTTCGTCGATGTCGCGATTTTGCGTCGTCATCGGGCGCGCATGCAGGTGCCCATTGACGTGGCGTGTAGTGAACATTGCAAAGCGGATGTCTTTGATGATGGCCCACAAGTTCGCGCGTGCCTCGGCCGTATCGCTATGGGTTTCAGTTTTTTGTGACATGCAATCTCCCTTGGTTGGTTTACGACGGCAACCTTGCCACCGCTCCCGGGACATTGAACCCGATCGGCCCGCATCAAACCATCAGGCTTCGCGCCGAGTCGGCGTAGGACCTTTCCTGCTCGGCATCTGCCAATGGCCCACGCTTGCCGGCAAGGTCGGCGGGTTCGCCTTGCCGCGCCAGTCGGAGAATGCGCGATTGCGGAGCTGCGAACTTCAGTTGCCCAAGCTCTCAGCCCACTCGAGCGCCTGCAGGTGGGCCCAGTTGATCTGGTGGTTGCTCAGCACCAGAGCGCTGGCCAATCGGGCGAAGTTCGCGTCGTCGGCCGTTTCGCAGGCAATCGTCAATGCGAGGATGGGTGCCATCGGCCCTTTGTTGTGCAGCAAAGCGGCGGTGATCGATTCAGGCAGCGACACCGCGCCGATGGCTTTCTCCATCGGGATGCCGAGCATGGTGTCGAGCAGCGAAAACACGCCGGTGACGAATGCGTTGTCGGCTTCCTCGGGCGGCAGCAGTTCTGCCGCCAGCAACTCCATCAGGCGCCCCCGCACGATCGCCATCTGCCCCACCACCGGCGGCGCGCCGCCTTCGCGTGACAGGGTCAACAGCAAAGCGGCCCAGCGAAACAGCTTCTTGAGACCGAGGATCATCACCGCATGCCCGAATGAGGTGATCTCGGTCTTGATACCGAAGCCCGAGGAGTTGATATAGCGCAGCAGGTTGAACGACAAGGTCGCGTCGCGCTTGAGCACTGCTTCGATCTGCTCGACCGGAGCTGCCTTGCGCACCGCGTTGATCAGCTGGACGATGACCGCATGCGATGGGCGGATGGTCTGGCTGGTCTCGATCACCGGCTTGGAAAACCAGTGTCCCTGGAACAGCTTGACGCCCAGCGCCGCAGCCTGCTTGTGTTGCGCTGCGGTCTCGACCTTCTCGACAATGATTCTGGCATCGGGCTTTTTCTTCTGGGCCAGGCGGATCACAGGCTCGACCAGGTCGGCCTTGAGAGTGAGCAAATCGATCTTGATGTAGCTGGCCAAAGGAAGCCATTTTTCGTAGGCTGCTGTCAGGACGGTGTTGTTGAAGGCGAGCGTGAAACCATGGCTGCGTGCCTCCGTCAGCGCGGGAACAGCAGCGTCGATCATGGCCTGCGCATTGCCGGCCACTGGCGCAATCTCGAGCACGATCAGCTCGGGTTTCACCAGTTCCAGGTATTCACTGCCCAGGCTTTCGTGCGCGCAGTTGATGAACATGGCGCGTTTGCCCATCAGGGTCGCGGTGTCGGCCTGCGATAACACGTTGAAAAGCAATTGCGCATCGCTGGATGTGGTGTGCTCGCTGGGCCGCCGGGTGCGGTCAGACAACTCGTAGCCAAAGACCTTGCCTTTGTCATCGACGATGGCCTGGCGGGCGATCGAGACCGTGTCGTCGGGTACGCCATCAGCCGTGGTGGCCGTTTGCGGGGAGGGGGTGGTGGCGTTGGACATCTGCCTGTTCCTGTAGGGTGGGTTCAATTCTAGGAGGCTGGCGCTCAATCAGACCAGCCCCTGTGGTCGCACTGCAGGTCGGCCGAAGCGGCTTGCGAATGTCTGATGCGGCCAGCGCAAGCGACCGGTCAGGGTTCCAGGCCGGCCAGGCAGATGTATTTCATTTCCATAAACTCGTCCATGCCGTATTTCGACCCCTCGCGGCCCAGGCCGGATTGCTTGACGCCGCCAAACGGTGCCTCGGCGGTCGAAATCAGACCCGTATTGACGCCCACCATGCCCGATTCGAGACGTTCGGCCACGCGCATCACGCGGCCGATGTCACGGCTGTAGAAGTACGCGGCCAAACCGAACTCGGTGTCGTTGGCGCGGGCAATCACTTCGTCTTCGGTGTCGAAAGCGAACACCGGTGCCAGTGGTCCGAAGGTTTCTTCCCTGGCAAACAACATCTCGTTGGTTGCGCCGGACACTACCGTAGGTTCGAAAAACAGGCCGCCCAGCGCATGGCGTTTGCCGCCCGTGAGCACCGTGGCACCCTTGGCCTTGGCGTCGGCGATATGCTCTTCGATCTTGGCCACCGCCTTGGCGTCGATCAGCGGGCCTTGCGTCACACCGGCGTCCACGCCCGGACCGACCTTGAGCGTATTCACCTTGGCCACCAGCTTGTCGGTGAAGGCCTGGAGTACGCCTTTTTGCACGTAAATGCGGTTGGCGCAGACGCAGGTCTGACCCGTGTTGCGGTATTTGGAGACCATGGCACCCTCGACGGCAGCGTCCAGGTCTGCATCGTCGAACACGATGAAAGGCGCGTTGCCGCCGAGTTCGAGCGATAGCTTCTTGATGGTGTCGGCGCTTTGACGCATCAGTAAGCGGCCGACCTCGGTCGAGCCAGTGAAGGTGAGTTTGCGTACCAGTGGATTGCGTGTCATCTCGCCGCCGATCTCGCTGGCCGAGCCGGTCAGTACCGCCAACAAGCCCTTGGGAACGCCCGCGCGTTCGGCCAGCTCGGCGAACGCCAGCGCGGAAAACGGGGTCTGGGTCGCAGGTTTGACCACCATCGAGCAGCCCGCGGCCAGCGCCGGGCCGACCTTGCGGGTGAGCATGGCGGTGGGGAAGTTCCAGGGCGTGATCGCCGCCGTGGTTCCGACCGGCTGCTTGATGGCCAGAATGCGGCGGTCGGACTGCGGCGCTGGAATCGTGTCGCCATAGGTACGCCGAGCTTCGTCGGCAAACCACTCGATGAACGACGCGGCATAGGCGATCTCGCCCTTGGCCTCGGCCAGCGGCTTGCCCTGCTCGGTGGTCATGATCAGCGCCAGGTCCTCGGTGTTGGCCAGCATCAGATCGTTGAGTTTGCGCAGGATCGCCGCCTTGTTCTTGGCCGAGACGTCGCGCCAGGCTTTTTGCGCCTGGTCGGCTGCAGCGATGGCGCGAGCGGTCTCCTTGGCACCGCAGACCGGCACGGTGCCGATTTTTTCGCCATTGGCCGGGTTGGTCACCGCGACGGTCTTTCCGTCATCGGCGTCAATCCATTGGCCGGCGACATAGGCCTGTTGTTTGAACAGGGTGGGGTCTTTCAGTTTCAACATCGTGTCTCGCTCTGCAAAAAAGAGATGGGGTTCACGCGTTCGCACGCTCGCGGGCCATCATGGCCTGGTCCAGGATCGCCAGGCCCTCGTCAAGCACCGAGTCCTCGATCGTCAGCGGAAACAGGAACCGGATCACATTGCCGTAAACGCCGCAGGTAAGCAGCAGCAGGCCGGCATCGCGCGCGCGGCGTTGCACCTGTTGGGTGAATTCGGGGTCGGGCGTACCGTCGGCCTTGGCGAACTCCACCGCCACCATGCAGCCCAGACCACGCACGTCGCTGATCGCGGGCACCGTGGCGCGCAAGGCCTCCAGATGCCGGGTCAGTTTTGTGCCGAGTTTCTTGGCCCGCGCGCAGAGCTTTTCGTCGGCGATGACGTCAAGCACCGCCAAGGCGGACGCCACCGCCAGCGGATTGGCAGCGTAGGTGCCACCCAGACCACCCGGTGCCGGTGCGTCCATGATCTCCGCGCGACCACACACGGCTGACAGCGGCATGCCACCGGCCAGGCTTTTGGCCAGCGTCATGATGTCGGGCACCACGCCATAGTGCTCCATCGCGAACAGCTTGCCGGTGCGGGCAAAACCGGTCTGGATTTCGTCGGCGATCAGCACGATGCCATGTTGGTCGCAGATCTTGCGCAACGCCAGCATGAAGTCCTTGGGTACGACATAAAAGCCGCCTTCGCCCTGGATCGGCTCGACGATGATGGCCGCGACCTGTGCCGGTTCGATGTCGGCCTTGAATAACTGCTGCAGTGCCAAGATGGCATCGCCTACCGACACGCCGTGCAGCGGATTGGGCATCGGCACATGGTAGACACTGGCGGGGAACGGGCCAAAGCCAGCCTTGTAGGGTTGCACCTTGCCGGTCAGCGCCAGACCCATCAGGGTGCGGCCGTGGAAAGCGCCGCCCAGCGCGATCACGCCCGGTCGCTTGGTCGCAGCGCGCGCGATCTTGATCGCGTTTTCCACCGCCTCGGCACCGGTGGTAAAAAAGGCCGTCTTCTTGGCATGCGTGCCCGGCGTCAGCGCGTTGATCTTCTCGGCCAGTTCGACCGTGCTCTCGTACGGCACGACCTGGTAGGCGGTATGGGTGAAGCGTTCGAGTTGCGCGGCGATCGCAGCCACGATCTTCGGATGCCGGTGGCCGGTATTGAGCACCGCAATGCCGGAGCCGAAATCGATGTAGCGACGGCCTTCGACGTCCCACAACTCGGCGTTTTGGGCGCGCTGTGCGTAGATCGGAAAACCGATGCCGACCCCCCGTGGTGTGGCGACCATCCGCCGCGCATCGATCTGCGCATTGGACTTCTTGCTTGCGGCGGTGGCAATCTGCGCGGATGCGGTGTTGGTGTGGGAGTTCATGGCATTTACCGTGTTCAGGTGTAACGCCAACCAAGGCCCTGTCGCAAAAAACAGTATAGGTTGGTGGGTAACGAGTAAAGGGTAACGGGTAACGGGTAAAGGGTAAAGGGTGGTGGACCGGATTGGCGTTCACTGCCGGTGCGCGGCCGCGAACTTGCGACGCACGAACAGGCCGACGAAGGCGAGCCCCAGTACCAGCGAGAACCAGCCAACGGCAGATGCACCGGTCATCAGATCCTGCACGCTGGACGATCGGGCGACGTACGGAGCGACCAGGATGACGATGCCGATGACCGCGCACAGCACGCCCTTGAAC
>Ga0335395_10000664_pt1 | contig 21558 bp, 19 predicted proteins | sample MAT02_FD_205744 | JGI IMG/M metagenome (GOLD analysis project Ga0335395, IMG submission 205744) | Freshwater microbial communities from Lake Fryxell liftoff mats and glacier meltwater in Antarctica - MAT-02 (spades assembly) (version 2) ...
GTCAAGCGTGTGAACGACCTGATCGCCGAGATCAGCTCGGCCAGCGTCGAGCAATCACAGGGCATCAGCCAGGTGAGCGATGCGGTGAACCAGTTGGACCAGGTGACGCAGCAGAACGCGGCGCTGGTCGAGGAAAGCGCTGCTGCCGCCGACAGCCTGAAGCAGCAGGCCGCGAACCTGGCCGAGGTGGTCGGCGTGTTCAAGTTGGCCGGTGACATGGGGGCCGGGTCGGCTTTCCATGCTGCGCCGCGTGCTGCAAACGCAGCCGTGCACGAGCGGCGAAGCCAGACAACCACGTTCCCACCCAAAAAGCCCTTGGCACCGCCAGCCCTGAAGAAGCCCGGCGCTCGCGCCGCACTGGCTGCCCCCAAGCAGCCAGCCAGCAAACTGGCTCAGCGCCGCGAGCCTGCGTCGGCCGATGCCGGCGCTGACTGGGAATCCTTCTGAACACGGAGCACCCGTGCGACACGGCAACCCGCACCAAACCAGCTTGAGCCGCAACCTGCGCGATCTGCCCAAGCACTTGGTGAGTCAATTCCTCGAACCCGGCGAGGCCAGTCTCGCCAAATTCAAATGGAGCGTCCCATGAACGGATTTGGCCACCTCAAGATTGGTCAGCGGCTTTACCTCGGCTTCGCCGTGGTGCTGGCCTTGCTTTGCGCCATCACCGCATTGGCCTGGAGCGGGCTGAATGCCTCACAAGGTGCGACCGAGCGCATCGTGGAGATGAAGGAACTTGCCGCCAACGCCGAAGAGTCGTTGATGGGCACACAGCTCAACATCAACCGTGTGCTGGCGGTGGCCAAGTCGGGCAACAACCCGGCCGTAGACAGCTACTTCAAACCGCTGATCGCCAACACCACCGCGCGCAACAACGAGATACAAAAAGAGCTGGAAGACGCGATCACCAGTGAGCGCGGGAAAGCGCTGCTGGCTGAGGCCGCTGACAAGCGCTCGGCGTACATCGCGGTTCGCAAGACCTATTTCGATACCGTCACGGCGGGCGATACGGCTGGCGCCGACCAGATCCTCAACACGGGCCTGATGCCCGCTGCTGATGTGTACAGCGGCAAGCTGAAGGAGCTGCTTGATTTCCAGAATGGACTGGTCACGAAGGCCGTTGAGGCATCCGAGGCCACCACCAAAAGCCAAATTGCCCTGTTGACCGGCTTGGCCGCAGCAGCCATCGCGCTGGCCATGGTGATGGCTTGGCGCATCACGCGTTCGGTGACCCAGCCATTGGCCGAGGCCGTGGCAATGAGCCGCGATGTGGCTGCAGGCGACCTCACCTGCCAGATCAAAACGTCACGCGGTGACGAGTCGGGCGATTTGCTTCGCTCCCTCGCCGAAATGCAGTCATCGCTGGTGAACACCGTGACCCAGGTGCGCAGCGCCACCGACAGCATCAACACCGCCTCCGCCGAGATCGCGTCCGGCAACCAAGACCTGTCCGCCCGCACCGAGCAAGCCGCCAGCAACCTCGAAGAAACAGCGGCCAGCATGGAGCAGCTCACCAGCACCGTGCGTCAGAGTGCCGACTCAGCACGCCAGGCCAACCAGCTCGCAGCCAGCGCCTCGCAGATCGCGGTGCGCGGTGCGCGGTGGCAACGTGGTCGGCCAAGTGGTTACCACCATGAACGAAATCAACGCCAGCAGCAAAAAGATCAGCGACATCATCGGTGTGATCGATGGCATTGCGTTCCAGACCAACATCTTGGCGCTCAACGCGGCTGTTGAAGCGGCACGCGCTGGCGAGCAAGGCCGAGGCTTTGCGGTGGTGGCGGCCGAGGTGAGAAGCCTGGCGCAGCGCAGCGCCGAGGCGGCCAAAGAAATCAAAGGCCTGATCGGTAGCAGCGTGGACCGGGTGGAAGCGGGTAGCCGACTGGTGGCCCAGGCAGGCCAGACGATGAGCGAGATCGTGGGCGCAGCGCAGCGGGTGAGCGACACCATTGGCGAGATCATGGCAGCGGCCGGTGAGCAGAGCGATGGCAACGGGCAGGTGAACGTGGCGGTGAGCCAGCTCGACCAAATGACGCAGCAAAACGCGGCGCTGGTGGAAGAGAGCGCGGCAGCGGCTGAGAGCTTGAAGGACCAAGCCACGCGCTTGGCTCAGGTGGTGCAGGTGTTTCGCATCAGCGCCTGAGGTCGTTGAGGCAGACGCTTCAAAAGCGCCCTTGGATTACCCAAATCAACGGCTTGGCCAGGGTTCTGCGTCTTGCCCAGTCAATGTGTGGTCTTTTTACTTTGCGATGTAACGGTACTTGGATAAAGTGAACACAACTTCAAGGGGGTCGACACCATGCCACTTCACGAAATCATCTACTTCAGCCTAGCCTCCGAAGAGATGGATGCAGGAAAACTTGACAGGCTGCTTTCACGTTGCCGCTCCGAGAACGAAAAAACGGGGATCACGGGTGCGTTGGTTTTCTACGAGCGCGAGTTTCTTCAGCTTCTGGAGGGCGAGGAGAGTGATGTTCTTGCGCTGTACGCGCAGATAGAAAGCGACTTGCGGCACCAGCAAATTTACAAGCTTTGGGAGGGTCCGATTGCCGAGCGCAGTTTTGGAGAGTGGACCATGGCATTCCTTGATCAAAAACTGCTTGAGGCCCTGCCGCAAGCAGTGCATCCATCGAGCTTTGACGGGAGTTTGGCGAGCTCGGTAAAGAACTCGACAGGCAAGAAGCTATTGCTCAACCTGCGCAATGAGCTGTTGCAGCGCGAAGCCGAACAAGTGAGATCCTAAAAGCAGTGGCCGGTGTGCAGCGGTGGTCTCGGGATTCGTGGTCTGCCTGATCGGCAGGCTGAGCTTGGCCTGAGTTCGGCCATGTCGCTAAACGATCGGTCTCGTTCAGTCGGTCAGCGCCGGGTAGTCGGTGTAGCCTTTGGCGCCGCCGCCGTAGAAGGTGGATTTGTCCGGCGTGTTGAACGGGCCACCCGCTTTCAAGCGCGCCACCAGGTCGGGGTTGGCGATGTAGGGTCTGCCAAACGCCACCAGATCGTCGCCTTCTTTCACCGCGTCTTTGGCCATTGACAGGTCGTAGCCGTTGTTGACCATCCAGGCGCCCTGGCCGCCGGCGGCTTTGTAACTGGCTCGCATGGCGGCGTAGTCGAACGGGCGTTCGGGCATTTCGCGCGGGCCGCCGGTGGCGCCCTCGATCAGGTGCAGGTAAGCCAAGTGGTGGCCCGCCAGTTTCTTCACCACGTGGTCGAACAGCGGTTGCGGGTCGGCGTCGATCGCGTCGTTGGCCGGGGTCACCGGCGAGAGGCGAATACTGGTGCGCGCGCCGCCAATCGCATCGGTCACGGCGGCCACCACTTCGAGCAAGAAGCGCGCGCGGTTGGTGATTTTGCCGCCGTAATCGTCGGTGCGCTTGTTGCTGCCGGTTTTCAAGAACTGGTCGATCAGATAGCCATTGGCCGCGTGAATCTCCACACCGTCAAACCCGCATGCGATCGCCTGCATCGCGGCGTGGCGGTAGTTCTGCACGATGCCGGGGATTTCTTCGGCGAGCAGGGCGCGCGGCTCGGAGGTGGCCACGAAGGTGGGCACGCCGTCTTGGATCAGCACCGTTTTGGTTTTGGCGGTGATGGCCGAGGGCGCCACCGGCGCTTCGTTGTTGGGTTGTAGCGACGTGTGCGAAATGCGGCCCACATGCCAGAGCTGCACCACGATGCGCCCGCCCGCGTCGTGCACCGCTTGCGTCACGCGCTTCCAGCCGTCGAGCTGCTCGGTGCCGTAGAGGCCGGGCACATCGGCGTAGCCCTGGGCCTGGTGGGTGATGGCGGTGGCTTCGGTGATCAGCAGGCCGGCGGTGGCGCGCTGCGCGTAGTAGGTGGCCATCAGCGGGGTGGGGATGGCGTTGGGCGCGCGGTTGCGGGTGAGCGGCGCCATGACGATGCGGTTGGGCAGCGTGAGGGCGCCGACGCGGATGGGGTCGAACAGGGTGGTCATGGGATGGGATTGAATGAATACGAAAGAATTAGATACCCTTTGAGGGTAGCGCCATACGCCCAGCCCCACCAGAACGCAGCAGACTGGGCGGCGGCGGCACAAATCCCACCACAAGCCGAAAATGGTTCGCATGAAACACCTGCACGACATCCGCTTCTCCCTGCTCGACCTGGTGGCGGTGCGCGAAGGCGGCACCGTGGCCGAGGCGCTGGCCATCGCCCGGCGCACCGCGCAACACGCCGAGGCGCTTTGCTTCACCCGCTACTGGCTGGCCGAGCACCACAACATGAGCGGTATCGCCAGCTCGGCCACTGCGGTGCTGGTGGGCCACATCGCGGGTGCCACGCAGCGCATCCGCGTTGGCTCGGGCGGCGTGATGCTGCCCAACCACGCGCCGCTGGTGGTGGCCGAGGCCTTCGGCACGCTGGCCGAGCTGTACCCGAACCGCATCGACCTTGGCCTGGGCCGCGCACCCGGCACCGACCCGCTGACCATGCGCGCCTTGCGCCGCGACCGGCCCGAAACCGAGCAAGACTTCCCGCGCGACGTGACCGAGCTGCAGCGTTTGCTGGGGCCGATGCAACCGGGTCAAAAGGTGGTGGCGATGCCGGGCGCGGGCACCCAGGTGCCGATCTGGCTGCTGGGCTCCAGCCTGTTTTCGGCCCAGCTCGCGGCCGAGCGCGGTCTGCCGTATGCGTTTGCCTCGCACTTCGCGCCGCGCTACCTGCTGCAAGCCCTCGCCATGTACCGGCAGAACTTCCGCCCCTCTGCCGCGCTCGCCAAGCCGTACGCCATCGTGAGCGTGCCCTTTATCGGCGCGCCCACCGACGAGGAAGCGCAGTACCTCGCCAGCAGCACCTACCAGCGCGTGCTGGGCATCCTGACCGGACGGCGCGGCCAGCTGCCGGCGCCGGTGGAGGGCTTCATGGACCACCTCGACCCGCAGGCCCAGGCCGCGATTGCCGACTTCCTCGCCTGCGCCGTGATCGGTGGGCCAGAGACGGCGCGCGAAGGCTTGCAGCAGCTCGCCGACGCCACCCAGGCCGACGAGTTTTTGCTGGTCAGCGACCTGTTCGACCCGGCACTGCGCCTGCGCTCGCTCGACATCGCGGTGGAGGCCATGCGCGAGCCTGTGGCTGCGGTGCATGGCTGAAGCGCACGGGGTTTGTGGAAGCGGCTGCGGTCGCGATGGCGTTGGCTGGTGGTGGCGCTGGCGGGTTGCGGCAGTGCCGCTCGCTACGGGGACATGGTTGTCTGCGCTCTACAAAAGCTTGGCCGGCATTGTGAATTTGTAGGAGCGGCACTGTCGCGATGGCGTTGGCTGGTGGCAGCGCTGGCGGGCATGTTGGGCACGCGCTTCAAGGCCTTCTTGGAACGCAGAAGCCGCACAGCGCCCCGCTACCATCGGCGCATGAGCACCCATTACGAGACCCTGTCCCCCACCAGCCCCTACCGCGAGGTGTTTGGCGTTGAGCCGCCCCTTGACGCGACAGATCGCCACATGTACCCGCGCAAGATCGGGCACTTCATCCGCGCGGTGCAGGTGACGCCCGCTGAGCCCACCGAGCCCACCGAGCCCACCGAGCCCAGTCTGACCGAGACGCCCGCATCCGCACCCGCACCCGCGCCGCCTGCGCGCGAGCTGGTGGCCGCGCAGTGGGGCCTGGTGCCGCACTGGGTCAAGTCGGCGTCCGACGCCAAGCTGCGCGCAACCAAGCTGGTCAACGCCAAATCAGAGACGGTCTCGACCACGCGCGCCTTTTACGACGCCTGGATCAAGGGCCAGCGCTGCATCGTGCCGATGGCGGCGTTTTATGAAGACGACTGGCGCGACGGCAAGGCCCTGCCCACGCGCATCTCGCGCATCGACGGCCAGCCCATGGGCGTGGCCGGTCTGTGGGCCAGCTGGACCGGGGCGGAGGGTGAAACCATCCTGAGCTTCACCTTGCTGACAGTGAACGCCAACAACCACACGCTGTTGCGCCGCTACCAGCAGCCCGGTTCTGAGAAGCGCATGCCGGTGGTGCTCAACGAAGGCGCCTATGGCGCCTGGCTCACGGTGCGCATGGAAAAAGCCAAAGAATTCATGCGCCAGTACGCCCCCCAATGGCTTGCCGCCAATCCGGTGGAAACCAAGGCCGACAAGGTGCCGAAGGGCTTGATGGGTTGATGCCGCTGGCCGACGAGCGCAGTGGCGACAAACGGCCCAAGGCCCAACCGGTTTACCGCCATCGAAACCCGCTAACCTGTGTCCATGAGTGGCACCGCCTCCCTTTCCACCAAACTTTCGCGCATTGGTGCCGGCCTGCTGCTGCTCGCCCTGGGGTCGATCGGCCTCACGCTGTGGGTCACTTGGCAGCTAGAAGGCGGTGCGGCGGCGGTCAATGAGGCCGGGCGCATGCGCATGCAAACCTGGCGCTTGACCAGTGCGGTGCAGGCTCAGCTGCCGTACGACCAGATCGCCGTGCTGGTGGCCGAATTTGATAAAAGCCTGATGCTGTTGCGCAACGGTGATGCGAGCCGGCCGTTGTTCGAACCGTGGGACGACGCGGTGCGACGCGAGTTCACGCAGGTGCAGGCCTTGTGGCAGGCCGAGCGCAACCAGGGGCTGCAAACCGGTGGCCTCAATGCGCTGACCTCGCAGCGCCTGGCGAGCGATTTCGCGACCGCCACCGACCGCTTCGTGTCCGCCATCGAGCGCCAGCTCTCGGGCTACGCCGCCATCCTCAACCTGTTCCAGCTCGTGATGATGGCGCTGGCTGTGATGGGTGCGGTGGTCATGCTGCACACCGGCTATATGTATGTGATCAACCCGCTGGCCCAGCTGCGCCGGGGACTTGCGCACATCGAGGCGGGGGATTTCCGCACCCGGGTTGATGTGGACACGCAGGACGAGTTTGGCCAGGTGGCGGCTGGTTTCAACCGCATGGCGGTCACCCTGGCATCGCTTTACGGCGGGCTTGAGGCCCAAGTGCAGACAAAAACCGTGCGCATAGAGGCGCAGCGCGCGCGGTTGGAGGCGCTGTACGAGGTGAGCGCTTTCCTCGCCCGAGCCACCCCCATCGAGGAGCTCTCGCGCGGCTTCACCCAGCGCGTGCGCGCGGTGATGAGCGCCGACGCGTTGGCGGTGCGCTGGTCGGACGATGCCAACCAGCGCTATCTCATGCTCGCCTCCGACGCCTTGCCAGCCGACATGCTCGAAGAAGAGCGCAGCCTGATCGCTGGCGCTTGCGCCTGCGGAAACCTCAAGCCCGACGCGCGCATTCGCGTGATCCCGATCCAGAGCCACGAGGCCGCGCCGATGCGCCATTGCGCCAAGGCCGGTTATGAGAGTTTGGTGAGCGTGCCGGTGCGGCTGCAACAGCGGCTAATCGGCGAGATCGACCTGTTCTTTCGCAAGCCTGTGGCGCTCAGCGCCGATGAAACCGAGCTGCTGGACGCGCTCGCCAGCCACCTCGCGAGCGCCCTCGAAGGCCGGCGCGCCAACGCCATGGAGCGCGAGGCGGCGGTGGGCGAAGAGCGCTCGCTGCTGGCGCGCGAGCTGCACGACTCCATTGCCCAGTCGCTGGCCTTTCTCAAGATCCAGGCGCAACTGCTGCGCAGCGCAATCGACCGGCAACAGGCCGATCAGGTGCAGACCACGCTCGACGAGCTCGACGAAGGCCTGCGCGAAAGCATCGGTGATGTGCGCGATTTGCTGGTGCATTTCCGCACCCGGACCAACACCGAAAACATTGAGGGCGCGTTGCAGGAAACCCTGCGAAAGTTTCAGCACCAGACCGGCCTTCCTTCGCGGTTGCAGATCCGCGGCACGGGCCTGCCGCTGCCACCCGATGTGCAGGTGTAGATGCTGCATGTGCTGCAGGAGGCGCTGTCCAACGTGCGCAAACACGCCCAGGCCACTCAGGTGAGCCTGGAGGTGGACAAGGGCGAGCGCTGGCGCTTCACCGTGCGCGACAACGGACGCGGGTTTGATGCCGAACGGGAGCGGGGCGAATCCCGTGTGGGTATGAAAATCATGCGCGAGCGCGCCGAGCGCATTGGTGCGCGCATTGCGCTGGCATCCAGCAGCGCGCAGGGCACGTCGGTCGCCCTCACCCTGCCGCCGCACCCGGTGGCCGGTCACCCGGTTGCCTCCCCACTGAACCTGCAAAACCCATCAGACGCCGTGTCCCAAACCGCCACATGAACCTGCCCACGCCATCCCGCATTCGCCTGCTGCTGATCGACGACCACAGCCTGTTTCGCCACGACCTCAAGGCCTTGCTGGAACAAGACGGGCGCTTTGAGGTCAGCGCCGAGGCGGGCGATGTGGGCGAGGCTTTGCGTCAGCTGGCGCGGGGCGCACCCGATGCGATCCTGCTCGACAACCACCTGCCCGGTGTGCGCGGCGTCGATGCGCTACCCGCCCTCAAGGAAGCCGCGCCACTCGCTCGCGTGCTGATGCTCACCGTCAGCGAAGACGCGCAAGACCTGTCGGCCGCGCTGCTGGCCGGCGCCGACGGCTACCTGCTCAAAACGGTGGAATCCGACCGGCTGTGCGAAGCGATTGTGAAGGTGCTGGATGGCGACTCGGTGGTGAGCCCGGAGATGATGACCAAGCTGGTCTCGGCCTTTCGCCGCCGCCCCGCCGCCGACAGCGCGGCTGCGCCGCTGGAGACGCCGCCCGAGCAGCGCGAAGAGGGCAGGGCGCTGCAATCGCTGTCACCGCGCGAGCGCGAGATCCTGGCACTGATCGCGCGCGAACTCGACATTGCCGAAACCACCGTGAAAATTCATGTGCAACACATCCTGCGCAAGCTGAACGTGAGCACGCGGGTACACGCGGCTGTTTTGGCAGTGGGTACGGGCTTGGCCTGAGGCGTTGGCGCCAGTGACTGGGACACTCCATTCGGTGGCGTGGTACTGGCCCCAATGGCGGGGCGATTTGCGCGATCCAGGTGCCGCTGCTCAATAACAGCCGAGGCCAGAGCAGTCATTCACTTGTGACAGCATGTGAGCTGTTCCTTCGTGGTGCAATGGCACGCACGCTTGCGCCAAGAATGACCCGATAACACGATGAAAACCATTGACGAGATGCTCAACCTGGCCTTGCTGACGGCTGATGAGCACCACCAGATCAGCGCCTGGATTGCGCAAGCCGACTCGCCCGAAGACATTCTGAAAATGCCGGTATCGCTGTGGCAGGCGGTGCAGCGGGCCAGCGCGGTGATGGGGATCGACGACGACCTCATGCGCCCGCCCGCCCTCGACGCCGAAGACATCCATGGCTGAGCAGCCGCTTCAGAGGGGCCGCCGCCCTGCAGACTTGGCGCCGAGAAGCTGATCGTCAAGGCATCACACCCTTCTGGCTCACTCGCTTGTTTTTGCGAAGCCCTTTTTGCCCCACCGTCAAACGCCATTCAAGGCCAAGTCCACATGAAAACCTTGAACATCATGTATGTCGAAGACAACACGGAACTGCGCGACGCTTTGGCGGAGATGCTGGCAGGTCCAGGCCGTGCGGTCGTTGCATTCGCCACAGGCGAGGCGGCGCTGGCCGCCTGGGCGGCAGGCGCGCCAGACCTCCTTGTGACCGACATCGGCCTGCCCGGCATGTCGGGCACAGACCTCACGCGCATCGTTGTGGCCAGGAACCCTGCGCAGTGGGTCGCGCTTTGCTCGGGCTATGAGCACGGTGGTCATGTGTCCACGCTCGGCAAGAATGTGCGCACCTTGCCCAAGCCGTTCGTATTCGAACAGCTGCAAGCGCTGATCGATGAGGTCAACGACGCCTTGAGTCCGCCGTGAATATGCCATTGTTTGGCGGTGCCGACCCAATGGGCAACGTACTGTGGTGGCACGACCGGGTCTACACCGCAAACCATGGGAACTCCCGCTTCGCTCAATGATGGGCACACTCAGGGCCTCGTTGCGCAGCAAGCACTTGCCCTTAAGCTTTGTTATTACCCCGCGCAACTCGAAAACTTTTCACGTCCCCGCCATGAACCTCAGTGCATTTATCAGCCACAACTCGGATGCGATCGTTGACGATTGGGAGGTGTTCGCCAAAACACTCCTGCCGGTGGCTGACACCATGTCCAGCCTGGCACTGCGCGACCATTGCCGGGAGATCCTCCAGGCCACGGTGGCCGACATGCAAACGCGCGAGACAGAAAGCGAGCGCGCTGCGAAGGCGCAAGGCAATGCTCCTCAAGAGGCGGGGGCGGACACAGCCGCTATCGCGCACGGCGCGCTGCGCCATCTCTCGGGCTTCGACCTGGTGCAACTGGTCGCCGAGTTTCGGGCTTTGCGCGCCAGCGTTTTGGCGCTTTGGAGTCGCCAGAAAGCCGTCGGTCTCTCCGCCGTGAGCCCATCGGAAGATTCAGAGATCGAACAGATCATGCGGTTCAACGAGGCGATCGACCAAGCGCTTGCAGCGTCGATCGACAGCTATTCAACGGCCGTGACCACGTCGCGCGACATGTTCCTCGCGGTTCTCGGCCACGACCTGCGCAGCCCGTTGCAAGCCATCAGCATGACGGGTCGCTTGCTGCTCAGGCCAGAGCTGTCGGGTGAAGCGCGTCAAGCCGCGGCGATGCGGATAGAGCGTTGCTCCACGACGATGGGTTTGCTGATCAACGACTTGCTCGAATTCACGCGCACCCGGCTGGGTTCTGGCATCCCGTTGGCAAGAACCGCTTGCGACCTCGGAACCATCTGCACAACAGCCCTCGAAACGATCCGCGCCGGTAACCCCGAGCAAAGCTTCGAAGAGCAGATATCGGGCGATCTGGTCATTTCGGCCGATGGGCCGCGGCTGCACCAGGTGTTTTTGAACCTACTGAGCAATGCCGTTCAACACGGCGATCGAGACAAGCCGATTTCCTTGAAGGCCACAGGCAACGCACACGGCATTGAGGTGCGCGTGCAAAACTTCGGTCGGCCCATTGCGCCCGCCGCGCTACAGAAGATCTTCGAGCCCATGGTGCGAGCGACAAGCCCAGAGACGGACACCAGCGAGCTGTCAAAGTCCAGCTTGGGCCTGGGGCTGTTCATCGTGCGCGAGATCGTGGTCGGCCATGGTGGCTCGGTCACGGTGCAATCGGCGCAGGACGAGGGAACGGTGTTCACCATTCGCCTCCCGCTGGCACACGAACCGGCTGCCCCCGCCTGACTCGCCCCAGCGAGGACCATGGGATCAGCGTTTGGGCCTGCGTGATCGCTGGATCTTGGATCGGGCGCCACTACCCGACATAGCCTCTCTCATCAGCCCATCCCAATCGTCAGGTGGCTGTCCATCGGGCCAACATCTTTTGAAACACCCGATAAGCGTCGTCGCCACGGCAACCTAAAAGAAAGCCTGGTCGGTGCTGGTCGTCAACACGCTGGCCTTCACACAAATGGCACTTACTTTGCTGCCGTGGCCATCGAAACGCGCAGGTGGTTGGAAGCGATGAGAGGTGGCTGGCCCTTGATCGATAGGATGGGTGGTGACGAAAAACCCAAACCTTATCTCCAAAGGCCAGCCAACATGGATCGCAAAGCGCAAAGCGATTTGCACCAACGCCGCAGCCGTATCAAGCGTTGCTCGCAATCGAGCGAAGCGGTGGAATTCTTCAGCCTACTGACCAGCGAGGAGCTGCTACAGAGCAGCGAGGCACCGTTACCAAAGCACCGCGAACGGCCGTACCCACCAAAGGTGGGGCTGTCCAAGCTCGACACCGCTGAAAACCAGGCCGTGTCTCCCCAGCCCAGCACGCAGGCCTCAGGCGCGGGGTCCCCGCTGCCGCGCCTGGTCATGGTGATCTGCCAGGCCACAGGCTCGGCGCTGGATGCGGCCATCGGGCCACATCGTGGCAAGGGCATTGGGAAGCTTGAATTGATGCGCCAAGTACTGGGCAGATTGCGCCTGGACGACGTGATGCTGGCCGATGCGCCGCACTGCAACTACCTCTTGATTGCCAAGCTGATGGCTGCAGGCGTGGACGTCTTGTTCGAGCAAAACGGCTCGCGCATTTTCCCGCGCCACCAGCAACGCTTCCAGGGTCTGTTGAGCGAGGGACAGCATCCCAAGACGCTGTTCATTGGCTGTTCCGACTCGCGCTTGGTGCCCTATCTGCTCACCGGCACCGCGCCAGGCGAGCTGTTTCTGGTGCGCAACGTGGGCGCGTTTGTCCCGCCTTACGACGGCGCTATCGAACGCCCCCCCGTCGGCGCCCGTGGCGCCCTCCCCCCCGAGGAGGGCACCAGCCTTGGGGCGGCCCGGCAGCTGGTTGGCCTGCACGGCACAACGGCAGCAATTGAATTTGCGGTGCTCAGCCTCAAGGTGGAACGCATCATCGGCTGTGGTCACAGCCATTGCGGCGCGATCAAAACCGCCTACGAAGGCGCGCCTGATGAGGCGGTTGCGCTCAAAGCCTGGCTCAAGCTGGTGGAAGAAGCCTTGTTGCCTGTCGAACCAGGGCCAGAGGTGCTTTTCCGCACCGAGCAGCGCGCTGTGGTGCTGCAACTCGAACGCCTGATGGAATACCCCCTTGTGCGGCGTGAGGTGGAGGCTGGGCGCTTGGCGCTGCATGGCTGGCACTGTGTGATCGAAGAGGGCGAGGTGCATGTGTTTGATGCCGAGCAAGGCAAATTCGTGCCCGCCTCCGTGGCCTCGCACAGCGGCACCGGGCCGTACCAGCCCTATGTGGAGCACGACGGCCAAATCATCTCGGATCTGTAAGCTTGGCGCGCCGACGAGCAGCCTTGAATGACCGGGTGGATAGGGCGATGATGGGACGCCGTTGAACGCTGTACGCCTGAAAGCGACCTTGCTACCGTTGCCACAACGCCAACTTCACCCCGCCTGGCGACCCATCCCAGGCGCCTACCGTTCAAACCGAATCCACCCGATGAAACGCGACACCAACCTGCGCCCCCAAGACCTCACCCAGACCCAGCCGATCAGCCAGGACGTGCTGGCCGAGAAATACCTCAAGCCCGGCGAGACCAGCGTCGAAGACATCTACCGCCGGGTTGCGCGCGCGCTGGCGTCGGTGGAAAAGGAAGAGCTTCGTGCCGAGTGGGAGCAAAAATTCCTAGCCAACCTGCGTGCAGGCGCCATCGGGGCCGGCCGCATCATGAGCGCGGCCGGCACCACGATCCAGGCCACGCTGATTAACTGCTTTGTGCAGCCCGTGGGCGATTGCATCCAGGGCGTGGACGCCGACGGCTTTCCTGGTATTTACGAAGCCTTGCGCGAAGCGGCTGAGACCATGCGCCGCGGCGGCGGCGTGGGCTACGATTTTTCGCGCATCCGCCCCAAAGGGGCCGAGGTCAAGGGCACGCACTCCATGGCCTCGGGCCCGTGCAGCTACATCAACGTGTTCGACCAGTCGTGCTCCACGGTGGAGAGCGCGGGTGCGCGGCGCGGCGCACAAATGGGCGTGCTGCGTATCGACCACCCTGACGTGATGGAGTTCATCACCGCCAAGCGCACACCGGGCCGCTGGAACAACTTCAACGTCTCGGTGGGGGTGCCCGACGCCTTCATGGAAGCGCTGGGCAAAGACGAACCCTGGGAGCTGGTGCACGGATCCAAGCCCGGCGCTAAGCTGATTGCCAAGGGTGCCTACCAGCGCGCGGACGGCCAGTGGGTCTACGAGACGATCGCCGCGAGCGAACTCTGGGACACGGTCATGCAGTCGGCCTACGACTTCGCCGAACCCGGCATCCTGTTCCTCGACCAGATCGGGCAAGACAACAACCTGCGCTACTGCGAAACCATTTCCGCGACGAATCCCTGTGTGACGGCGGATACCCGACTGGCCACGCAGCACGGTCTGGTACGGATCGGAGACCTGTACCACAGCGGGTCGCCGCTGGAGGCTACGGTGGACCGGCGTGCGCTCGGGCTCGATGGCCGCGGTGTCGAAGTTCGCCCCGCCAAGCCGGCTTTCATGACGGCCCAACAGGCGGACGTGTTCAAGATCACGACCGAAGACGGCTATGAAATCAAGGCCACCGCCTGGCACGAGTTCTACACAGGACGCGGCAAGATCCAGCTGTCAGAGTTGGCGGTGGGCGACGAGCTGTGGGTGCAATCCGGCAAGGGACAGTTCGGTCAGCAAGGCGGCGAAGAGTTGGGCATCTTGCTGGGTCTGATCACAGGCGACGGTCATTTCACCCACCGGGGAAAAGGCCAGGAAGTTGTTTGCATCAACCTCTGGAACCAGGAGCGCGAACTGGCCGATAGGGTGGTCGGTACGGTCAACGCCTTGATTGCCGGCCTGTCGCTGACGGCAAGGCAATACCGCGTTTCGCCGGTGGCTGTGGCTGAGCGAAACCACGTGTTCATTCGCTCCATCCTGCTGGCACGGGCTTTGGCGGCACTGGGTTTCACACGCGAAACCAAGCTGAGGGTGCCCGAGGTGGTCTGGCAAGGCAACGAGGCATGTGTCAAGGCTTACCTGCGAGCGTTGTTCCAGACCGACGGCACCGTCAATATCTCCAGCTTGAGTCAAAGTTGCTCCATTCGATTGATCTCCAGCTATCCGCAACTGCTCAAAGATGTGCAGGTGCTGCTGTCCAATTTTGGTGTTTTCAGCCGTGTGCGCTTGCGCAGAGAAGCGGCGCTCAAGCAGATGCCCGATGGAAAAGGTGGACAGGCTGAGTACGCGTGCAAGCAGCAATACGAGCTCATCATCGACGGCGAGTCCCGCGAGCAGTTCATGGGCGAGATCGGTTTCTTGCTCGACTACAAGACGGCCCGATACCAGGAATGGGTGGCTGGCAAGGCCTTGCACAAAACCCAGCGTTTCGCCAGCCGTATCGTGGACATCGCCCATGCCGGCACCGAAGCGGTGTTTGATACCACCCAGTTTGACCACAACACGGTGATCTTCAATGGATTGGTGACGGGGCAATGTGGCGAACAGCCACTCCCCCCCTACGGCTGCTGCGATCTCGGCCCAGTGATCCTCACCCGCTTCGTGAAGAACCCGTTCGGTTTCGGTGGCGTGCCCAGCTTCGATTTCGACGCCTTCGAGCAGGTGGTGGCGACCCAGGTGCGCGCGCTCGACAACGTGCTGGACGTCACCTTCTGGCCGCTGCCGCAGCAGCGCGAGGAATCCGCTGCCAAGCGCCGCATTGGAGTGGGCTTCACCGGCATGGGCAATGCGTTGGCCATGCTGTGCCTGCGCTACGACCGCGAGGAGGGCCGTGGCATGGCGGCGAACATCGCCGAGCGCATGCGCAACGCCGCTTACGCTGCCTCCATTGCGCTGGCGCAAGAGAAGGGCGCGTTCCCGAAATTCGAGGCCGACGGCTACTTGGAGGCGGGCACCTTCGCCAGCCGCCTGCCCGACGCGATGCAAGCCGAAATCCGACGCCACGGCATTCGCAACAGCCACCTGCTCTCCATCGCGCCCACCGGCACGGTGAGCCTGGCCTTTGCCGACAACGCCTCCAACGGCATCGAGCCGCCGTTCTCCTGGATGTACCGCCGCAAGAAGCGCGAGGCCGATGGCACCACCAGCGAGTACGCGGTGGAAGACCACGCGTGGCGCCTGTACCGAGAGCTCGGTGGTGATATGGATGCGTTGCCGGAGTATTTCGTCAACGCGCTGGGCATGACCGCCGGCGAACACATCGCGATGATGCAGGCGGTACAGCCGTTTGTGGACACCGCCATTTCCAAGACGGTGAACGTCGCGGCCGACTACCCGTTCGACGACTTCAAAAACCTGTACCACCAAGCGTGGCGCGCTCACCTCAAGGGCATGGCCACCTACCGGCCCAACAGCATCCTGGGCTCGGTGCTCGATACCGGCAGCGCCACTACCGACGCGGCCAGCGACGTGGCTGCTGCGGTGCCGGTGGACCCGATGCGCACCGTGATCGAGAGCCGACCCAAGGGCGCGCTCTCTGCCGTGGCCGACAAGATCGAGTACTGGACGACGGACGGCCACAAGACGCTGTACATCGTGGTCTCGTTCCTGCCGGTGCCCGATGCCATGGGTACGGGCACGATCGAACGCGCGATCGAGTTTTTCATGCCGGTGGGGCAAAACGGCGAGTCGCAGCAGTGGATCACGTCCACCATGCGCATGCTCTCGCTGGCCGCGCGCGGCGGTTTCCTGGAGCGCGCGCTGCGCGACATGCGCAAGGTCGCCTGGGACCGCGGCCCGGTGCGCTTGGGCACTTACCAGAAGGCCGATGGCACCCATGTGCCGATGTGGCACGACTCCGAAGTGGCCGCGATCGCATTCGCGCTGCAAGGCATCCTGGCGCAGCGTGCGCAGGCGGTGTCTGCCGCACAAGCGCCCACGCAAGCCACGCCCGAATTGCCGGGCATGCAGATGCCGGTGATGGCGGGCAAAAAATGCCCCGAGTGCGGCGCCCACGCCATGATCAAGAAAGACGGCTGTGAGCTGTGTACCCAGTGCGGCCACCTCGGCAGTTGTGGATGATGGACTTGGCGCACAGCGGATCAACCAGCACCGCATTGCGGCGCCGAGCCGACCGTACGCCGGGTCTCAGCGGCTGATTTTCCGATGTCTGCCGCACTGCCCATGACCGCTGCCGCCGAGGCCACCCGCACAGACTGGTCGCTGGTGGCCGCCGAGCTCATCTGAGCGCGCCAGACCGTGTTGCCCAAACGCCTGGCCGCGCCGGACCCGGACGACGCGCAGTTTTTCGCCAGGCTCGAAGCGGCAGCCGCTGCGCCCGATCACGGGCAGTTGCTGCCCTGGCGTTTTGTGTTGGTGCCTGACAGCCAGCGTGCCGCGCTGGGCGCTGTGTTCGCCCAAGCGCTCGTCGAGCGCGACGCCGCCGCCACGCCCGAGCAGCGCGAGCAGGCGCGCGAGAAAGCACTGCGGGGGCCGCGCTTGCTGCTGCTTGTGGTGGATGCCGTGCGCGGCGACCCCGAGATCGATCTGCACGAGCGGCTGATTTCGGCCGGTGCTGCGGTACAGAATGTTTTGCTGGTGGCCCACCGCGCAGAGCTTTGGCTCGGCGCTCACCAGCGGCAAGGCGCTGAAGTCGGCTGTGTTGCAGCGCTTCTTTGCGCTTCGTGCCAGCGAGCACGCGGTGTGTTTCGTCAGCATCGGCAGCGTGGCCTCGCGCCGCCTGGCGCGCGCGCGGCCCGCTGTGGCCGACTACCTTTCCACCCTGGGCGACAGCCCTTGATTTGTACCCGCAGGAACGCCATGGAAATCACCCGCTTTGAAGACCTGCTGGCCGCATCCCGCGCCCAGGCCCAGCCGCAGCGCCTGCTGTTTGTGTTCGCCGCCGTGGAGCTGCCCGACGACGCCACGCCAGACGAACACGTCGGCTTTGCGCGCGGTGAGGGCGGCGCCCTGGTGCCGCAGATGTGTGTGGACAGGGCGCCCGACGAGCTCGACACCTTTGCCGATCTGGTCGCCGAGGCAGCGCAGTTCGGCAAACCCTGGGGCATCGTGTTCGCCGCCGCCATGTCGGGCCGTGCGGGCGCTGTGCCCACCACCGCCGATGCCGATGAGCCGCTGGAACGCATGATCGCGGCGATCCAGGGCGGTCGCTTCGAGGGCTATGTTCCGCTCGATCCACAAGGCCTGGCGGTGCAGATCAGCTGAGAAACCTGGCCTCCTTCAAAACCGCATTGCCATGGCCACCCGCATTCCCTTGACTCAGATCAGCCTGCCCGGCCACCGCGCGCCAGGCGCGGGTTTTGAGGCGCCGTTCAAGATGCTGGCCGCCTGCCACGAGCGGGTCGAGCGCATGCTTGGTCTGATCCAGCGCTTGCAGCCGCACCTGCAGGAGACCGGTTGCGACGACAGCGCCCGCCAAGCAGCGCGCGATGTGATGCGTTACTTTGATCTTGCCGCGCCGCGCCACCACGAAGACGAAGAGCGCCATGTGTTCCCGCCGCTGATGGCCGGGCCAGATGCGGCCGTCAAGGCACTGGTGCTGCGGCTGATTCAAGACCACCGGCAGATGGAGCTGGCCTGGACCGACGCGCGCAGCGTGTTGCAAACCATCGCCGACCATGGCGAGGCGCCGTGGCCCGGTCTCACCGTGTGGCACCAGGTCAAGCTCAACGACTTTGCGCGCCTGTACCGCAAGCATGTGGACGACGAGGAAAAGGTGGCCTTCCCAGCCGCGCGTGGCCTGCTCGGACCAGGCGCGCTGGCTGCGATGGGCGCAGACATGATGCTGCGTCGTGGCGTGTTGCCCACGCCGTCCGACAACGCGGCTGACTGAGCTTTGGCGCTGCGCAGAGTGCTCAGGCCCGCTCAAGCCCCACTGGCAGATCCAACTCGGCCAGGCCCGAATGGCGCCATGCGTCCAGCGGTGCGCCCGAGCGCTGAGTGGCGCTCTTGAGCGCTCACCGCCACTGCCAATGCCCCGCCGCCGTCCCAAGCCCAGCGCCTGCGTCACACTCGCCACCATGAAGCACTTTCTTACCTGTCTTGCGCTGGCCTTTGTCCTGCTGAACGCCTCCGCCCAGACCCTGTGGCGCGATGCGCCGATGAACGCAAGCCCGGCCGAAATTCGCGCGCTGATGCCCGAGGTGCAAGACACCTCGCCCACCCAACGCGCGCTGGACCGCAGCGCGCTGCTGCAAATCCCAAGCACCTCGATTGCCGACGAAGTCTTTGCGGTCACCTACCATTTCGAGGCCGAGCGGCTGCAGCGCATCTACCTGCAGGCGAAAGTGCCCACCCCCGCGCGTACCCAAGCGCTGCTGAAAGCCTTGCAGGTGACGCTGCGCACCAGCTACGGCCTGCCCATCAGCACCAAGGCACGGCAAGACGCAGACGCGCTGCCCGGCTCGGTCGATCTCAAATGGGCTTTTCGTCGCATGACGGTGCAACTCCAGATGGTGGATGGCACCACGGTGAACCTCATCTACACGACCAACATACCGAGTCGGCCAGCGGTCCTGTGAGCGCGGGGAGCGTCAGGGCGCCTGCGCTGAGTGGGCTCGTACCGCTTTGGTAACTGGTTTCATGGACAATTGAAACCAAATTACACAAGCCGGGCAGCTCGCCCTGGCAAAACCACCCCAGAAGAGACAAGTTCATGACCCAGCGCGCCACCAAAATCGTTGCCACCCTTGGCCCCGCCTCCAGCGACCCCCAACTGCTGGAGGCGATGATTCGCGCCGGCGTCAACGTGGTTCGGCTCAATTTTTCGCACGGCATCGCGCAAGACCACATCGACCGCGCCCGGCTGGTGCGGGAAGCTGCGCAGCGCGCGGGCTGTGAGGTTGGCATCATGGCCGACCTGCAAGGGCCGAAGATCCGCGTCGGCAAGTTTGCCGACGGCAAGGTGATGCTGGAGCCGGGCGAGAAATTTGTGCTCGATGCTTCGCGCACCGAAGCCGGCGACCTGAGCGGCGTGGGCCTGGACTACAAAGAGCTGCCGCGCGATGTGAAGGCCGGCGACACGCTGCTGCTCAACGACGGTCTGATCGTGCTCACCATCGACAAAGTGGTCGGCCCGGCGGTACACACCACGGTGAAGCTTGGCGGTGAGCTGTCCAACAACAAGGGCATCAACAAGCAGGGCGGTGGCCTGACTGCGCCGGCCCTGACCGCCAAGGACATGGATGACATCAAGACCGCGATGGGCCTGCGGGCCGACTATGTCGCAGTCAGCTTCCCCAAGAACGCGACCGACATGGAGCTGGCGCGCCAGCTGTGCAACATGGCCGGCGCCGAGATCGGCCACCGGCCAGCGCTGATCGCCAAGATCGAGCGCGCCGAAGCGATCCCCGAGCTGGCCAACATCCTGGAGGTGTCCGACGGCATCATGGTAGCGCGCGGGGACCTCGCGGTCGAGGTGGGCAACGCGGCGGTGCCCGGCTTGCAAAAGCACATGATCAAGCTGGCGCGCCAGATGGACAAGGTGGTGATCACCGCCACCCAGATGATGGAAAGCATGATCGTCAACCCGGTGCCCACCCGTGCCGAGGTGAGCGATGTGGCCAACGCGGTGCTTGATGGCACCGATGCGGTGATGCTCAGCGCCGAGACCGCCGCTGGCAAGTACCCGCTGGAGACGGTGACGCAAATGGCTGCGATCTGCCTGGAAGCCGAAAAAACCGATTACGACCCGCTGGAAGACGACTTCCACGGCCAGACCTTCAAGCGCATCGACCACGCCATCGCCATGGGCGCGCTGTTCACCGCCCACCACCTGCAAGCCAAGGCGATCGTGGCGCTCACCGAATCCGGATCGACCGCGCTCTGGATGAGCCGCCACAACGTGCGCATGCCGATCTACGCGGTGACCGCCAGCCAGTCCGCGCAGCGCCGCATGACGCTGTACCGCAACGTGCGCCCCCTGCTGATGGACACCAGCGCCGACCGCGACACCGCGCTGGCCGACGCCGAGGCGCACCTCAAGGCGCGTGGCATTGTGCAGACCGGCGATGTGTACGCGATCACGGTCGGCGAGCCGATGGGCTCGCCGGGTGGCACGAACACGCTGAAGATGTGCCGGGCAGGGTGATTTGAATCCCCCCCTGCGCGACCGAAGGTCGCTTCCCCCAAGGGGGACGCCGCTGGCGGCCTGGCAAAGCCAGTTCCGCGGCGGCCTGAGTTAAAACCCTTCGCTCCGGGGACGTATTTGGCTGTCCTAGTGGCGCAGCTTACCGACGCTCCCTTCGGCAGCTTGTAAAAATTCCTTTGGTCTCTGCGCTGGCTGGTCAAAAGACGGCATCGCCAAGCCCCTTAAAATCCGCGGTTACCAACTGGTTACCAACCGATTTTTTGGGGAATCTCATGGCTCTTGTTTCCATGCGCGAACTGCTTGACCACGCTGCGGCCAACGGCTACGGCATTCCGGCATTCAACGTCAACAACCTGGAGCAGGTGCAGGCCATCATGGCTGCGGCCGACGAGGTCGGTGCGCCAGTCATCCTGCAAGCCAGCGCCGGTGCCCGAAAGTACGCGGGCGAGGCGTTCATCAAGCACCTGATCCAGGCCGCTTGCGAGGCCTATCCGCACATCCCGCTGGTGATGCACCAGGACCACGGCACCAGCCCGCAGATCTGCCAGGGCGCGATCGACCTGGGCTTTGGCTCGGTGATGATGGACGGCTCGCTGATGGAAGACGGCAAGACCCCGGCCAGCTTCGAATACAACATGGAAGTCACCCGCAAGGTGGTTGAGATGGCGCACAAAGTGGGCGTCACGGTGGAAGGCGAGCTTGGTTGCCTGGGCAACCTGGAAACCGGCGAGGCGGGTGAGGAAGACGGCGTGGGCGCCGAAGGCAAGCTCGACCACAGCCAGATGCTGACCGACCCCGAAGAGGCCGCCACTTTCGTCAAGGCGACCCAACTCGACGCGCTGGCCATTGCCATCGGCACCAGCCACGGCGCCTACAAGTTCAGCCGCAAACCCACCGGCGACATCCTTGCCATCAGCCGCGTGAAAGAAATCCACGCCCGCATCCCCAACACCCACCTCGTGATGCACGGCTCCAGCAGCGTGCCGCAAGACCTGCTGGACATCATCAACCAGTACGGCGGCCAGATGAAGCAGACCTACGGTGTGCCGGTCGAAGAAATCCAGGAAGCCATCAAGCACGGTGTGCGCAAGATCAACATCGACACCGATGTGCGCATGGCCATGACCGGCGCGGTGCGCAAGTTC
>Ga0335395_10000665_pt1 | contig 21556 bp, 21 predicted proteins | sample MAT02_FD_205744 | JGI IMG/M metagenome (GOLD analysis project Ga0335395, IMG submission 205744) | Freshwater microbial communities from Lake Fryxell liftoff mats and glacier meltwater in Antarctica - MAT-02 (spades assembly) (version 2) ...
GTTCAAAGTTGAGAATTCCTAATTTTTCGCCGATTTCCCAGTGCGGCAAAATATCGGGATTTTGGGGAATGTATTCGTCTCCCCAGCGCCGGATTTCGACGTTTTCTTCTTCATTTTTGCCGATCGGAATTGACTTATCTGGTAAATTAGGGAGTGGCAATAATAGGGCTTCTATTTGAGCTTTTAGCTCTTTTTCGTGTGCTTGTAATTCGTTTGATTCAGTGCCGACTGCGTTGCCTTCTGCTTGCAATTGGTGAACTTCGGGAGATTCGAGGGTTAAGCCCGCTTTCCTTTTTTGCCCGATGAGTTTGGCTATTTCGTTGCTGCGGGCTTGTAGTTGCGATCGCTTTCCTTCCAACTCCCGCTGCTGTTTGTCTAGTTGCAGAATTGGCTCGATTTCATAGTTTCCTCCGCGCAGGTTGAGGCTTTCCTGTACGGCTTGCGGGTTTTCTCGGATTAATTTGAGGTCTAGCACAGATTTATTCTAAATTTTACATTTTAAGTGATTAGGGGCAAAAAATTAGATATAAAAGATTTTTTAATCATTAATATGCTCAATCATAAGTTATTTGGATTCAAATATCTGTTGGGTATCACCCATGAAGGGTGACACCCCATAAAATCGTGCTATACTGCAAACATTAGTAGATGCACCCTGATAATTTTTCTACCCCAGCCAGCGATGGCCGGGTTTTTTGTGTCTGTGGACAGTTGACAATAAAATAGTCCGATCGGCAGAAACCGGGTTTTTTACTAGAATTAAAGGCTATGATGCAGTATTTATGTCAAAAACCCGGTTTCTTGGGTGATGTGTCCAGGACTATAATAGAAGATGCGATCGCCAAATTATCTATTCTGCTTCCTAGAAATATTCTCCAGCGAAGGTGGGATTCAATCCTACGTTCAAGATATCCTGAAAGCTTACCTGTCTGTTACCGCAGGGACAAACTCTCCGCCACAAGCCGAAGTTTTGCTATTGCGAGATTCCCCAGACTGTCAAAATCCCTTCGAGTCCAAAAATCTCAGATTTCATTACCTCAAAACTGATCCGGTTTGGTTTGGCCGTCTGAATTTTGCAGCGAGAATACTCATTAACTTAGTCCAAAAACGACCTAAACGAGTTTTTTGCGGTCACATTAACCTCGCACCGCTGATTCAAACTTTGTGCGAACCTTTAGGTATTCCCTACACGATTTTAACTTATGGTAAGGAAGTTTGGGAAACACTTCCACCCAAATATCAAATAGCGATGAGCCAAGCTGATAGTATTTGGACTATTAGCAGGTATACGCGCGATTCCCTACGGGATAGCTCCGCCGCGCGTACTTGCTGCAATAATCAATTAAATCCGGCAAAATTCCAGATAGTGCCTTGTGTGGTAGATGGTAATATATTTACTATCGGTCTCAAGCCACAAGATTTATTAGCACAATACAATCTGACTGGTGCTAAGATATTGATGACTGTCGCCAGATTGCGATCGACTGATATTTACAAAGGCATCGATGTCACAATTAAAGCTTTGCCACAAATAGCCAAAACTTTCCCGAATGTGAAATACTTAGTTATTGGCAGAGGAGACGACCGATCGAGGTTAGCGCAACTCGCGGCAGAGTTGGGAGTTGCCGAAAGAGTAGTATTTGCGGGTTTTGTAGCGACAGAAAATTTAGCCTCACATTATCGCCTTGCTGATGCTTATGTGATGCCTTCTCAAGAAGGGTTTGGGATAGTTTATTTGGAAGCGCTGGCTTGTGGATTACCGGTACTTGCTGGAGACTCGGACGGATCGGCAGATCCGCTGCAAGATGGTAAACTAGGGTGGCGAGTTCCCTACCGAAACTCCGAAGCAGTAGCGGTTGCTTGTGTGGAAATGCTTCGAGGAAAGGATATAAGGTGCGATCGCAACTTCTTGAGAGAACAAACCCTCGCAGTGTTTAGTTTTGAATCTCTTCGTCAATCTCTAATCGGGATTTTTGAGAGTTCTCTCCCAGATTGAGTGGTGGTAGAGTACCAAGAGTCCCGACTGCTTCAAGTCGAGACAAGAAAAGGCGCGATCCCGTTTGTGGTTTCTCCATGTACAATAAAAGAATTGACTCAAACATCACCCTAAATTTATTGGTTAGGATATTAAGTATGCCTACCTGCAAAGACACCCAAGGAGACCACCGTGAACCAAGGCACCCCCAAAATATCTTTCAAGCTACCCGCTATTAGCAATTGGCTGGTACTGCTAGGTATTGCATGGCTGTTGGCATCACTGGGTTTGGGTTGGATAGTTAAATCAATTTTTATTTTAGTAGGTTTTTTGTTGGTGACGCCTGTAATTGCAGTTTTCGCATTCCAGTGGTGGCTGAAACGGAACTTAGTTGAAGGTGAGTGTCCAGTTTGTCAATACCAACTTACAGCTTTAAATCAAACTCAGCATCAATGTGCCAACTGCGGTGAACCTCTGAAGGTAGAACAAGGTCATTTTGTTCGCTTGACTCCGCCTGGTACGATCGATGTTACCGCAGTTGAAGTATTATCAGTTCAACAATTAGAAGATTAGTCATCAGTCATTAGTCATAGGTTCGTAGGGTGTGCACCGCGCACCGTTTGAGTTCGTAGGGTGTGCATCGCGCACCGGTTAATTTGATCGCCTACGGGAGAGCATCTTACACCGGTGCGCATTGCGCACCCTACAAATTACCAACTAATTTAATTAAGGTTATTTGAGACAAAATTACTTTTCCAATCGGACTGCGTACCACTGCAAAAACTTTCCAGGCCCGACATCTAATTCACAATAAGTATCAATTAAATACTTAGCTTGAGCTTCCACGCCAACTATTTTATCCACATCTTGCGGCAAATCTTCGTGTTCGTCAGCTAAAACTGTTTTCAGCTTTTCTAAGAGTTCCGCCGCAGTCAAGAACTGCTCTGGCTGGTTTGTTTCTAACACTACAAATGTGTCTTCGTCATACAGTGACATAGTTTCAGATGTTGAGATTAAGTATTTCTAAAGTTTCGTGCAATTAGCCGATCGAACTATACAGATACATTTAACCCGGCAATTCCCGGCAATCCGAGGTTGCTGTGTATGGCAAAACCTGATAATCGGCAAGGATTCCGGTTTTGGAGGTATCTCTCAAAGCTTTCAATAAAATATTGAAAGCGCCGTTTAAGTCGCGGTCTAATCTGTGACCACAGGAGGGACAAGTAAAACGTTTGCTGCCTCCTAACTTTTTGTGGATGTGTCCACACTTCGAGCAAGTTTTACTTGTGTACTCTTCTGTTACGTTTACTACGATACAACCATGTTTGGCTGCTTGATGCTTCAACGTTTGTTTAAACTTGTAATGACTTAAAGTAACCATCGCTCTTGCTGTCTTAGTAGCCAAGCGACGCTTTCCTTTCTTGACCATTTGTTGAGTCTCAAAAGTAGGTAGAAAGATTACTTTGTATTTGTCACATAAATATTTTGCTGTCTTTTTGTGCAGTTCAGAGACTAGGTTTTTAATCTTAATTCTGATTTTGGCTGCACCTTTTCTGAGGCGGTATCGAAGTCGCTTAAAGCACTTGCCTTTGTTTTGCCCAACACGGCTCATCACTTTATCTAGATGCCTTGCTAGGCGGTAGATACGACCGATATCGTATTTGCCGATCCCTAACACATCTTGACCATCAAAACCAGTCATAAAAGTACGAACACCGGGGTCAAGTGCAATAGCTAAACTCGATTCTATTGACTGAGGTTTTACCTGATTAATGGCGTAACTAATAAACCATTGCCCGTTAATTAGGCTAAGGGTCGGTTCGTGTTCCATCACTTCGATAATTACCTCAGAAGCTTTGAAACTTAAGCCTTTGGTTGCTTGGGGATAGAAAGTCTTTGCTTGCCAATTTGACACCTGAAACCGAATAGTCTGAGAGGCATCTCGGCAAGTGCGAAACTTAGCAAAACCTCCTGATTTTCTGGCTGCTTTGTGTGCCTCAAATGCTTGAAAAATTGCCAATTGTCTAGGATTGTACGGCTGTTCGCTAACCCAATCCGGTGCAGAATCCATGATTTGTTTCCGTAAATCATATTTACCTATTTTTTGGTTTTTGAGAATAGCAATTGCCTGGTTATAACACCAACGGCTAGCCGATATCCACTTTCTCCAAACCTTTGCTAGCTTGGTTTCCGGGTAAACTCGGATCTTCTTTGATACTAGATTTGTATTGGGGCAAACCGTAGAGTCAGCAACTAAAGACGTGGATGATGGCAAGAAAATCTTCAACCATTTCTCGTTCTGGAGACAAGTCTGTTCTACTGAGAACCACGAGTTTGCAATCGCTTTGCTCACATATCCATCTGATGAGGTCACAACCAAACCTTGCGAGTCGGTCAGGGTGGCAGACAACAACTTGGCTGATGTCTCTTGACATGACTTGTCCCAGAAGGGAAAGAAGCCCTTTCCGTTTGAAATTGAGGCCGCCTCCGATGTCTCTGAGGGTTTTCTCTGAGCAGGAGAGAATTTTGCAGGCTTCTCTTGGTGTAACTCAACGCGAGTCATGGTAGCTGTTTTTATCTACTGCTTCTAGATACTGCCATACTTTACCGGGTTAGTGCAGCTATTTTCGGAAAATTAGTTCCTTTAGATCAACAGTCTTATTTAGGGCTCGAAGTCCCAAGAGCGATCGTGTTACAATTAAATACCGTCAGAATTCCTATCGGATTACCGTTATTAACTTAGTTGTTAACCGAGTTGTCAACAAATCCAACAGAGCACTTCTGAGGAAACTTGTCAAGTCTAAAATTTGTCAACTGTAAAACTGTCAAGAAATATCAGACCGATCCTTAATCTAATTATAACGGACACTGCACATTCCCATGACTACATCTTCCATTTCAACGCCTGTTGCGCGCAAGCCATCTAAATCAGAAGGCCTCAAAGAACGCAGCAACTATTTACGAGAACCCGTTGCGACTGAACTGTTACAAGACACAACCCACTTCACAGAAGACGGGATTCAGATTCTCAAATTTCACGGCTCGTACCAGCAAGACAACCGCGACAACCGAGTTAAAGGCCAAGAAAAAGATTATCAGTTCATGCTGCGTACCCGCAATCCCGGCGGTTTCGTTCCCCCGCAATTATACCTAGCCTTAGACAAGCTATCGGAAGAATACGGCAACCACACCCTTCGTGTTACAACACGCCAAGGCTTCCAACTGCACGGGGTACTGAAGAAAAATCTTAAAGCAGTGTTTTCCTCAATTATTCAAAATATGGGGTCAACCTTGGGAGCTTGCGGCGACTTGAACCGCAACGTCATGGCACCGCCAGCACCGTACAAAAATCGTCCAGAATACGAGTATGCGCTGAAATACGCCAATAATGTCGCCGATTTGCTGACACCGCAAACGGGAGGTTATTACGAGATTTGGCTGGATGGCGAAAAGGCGATTAGTGCTGAGGAAGATCCCGCTGTCAAGGCTGCAAGACAGTCAAATGGTAATGGTACAACATTTCACGACGACAAGGAAGAACCGATTTATGGCGAGCATTATATGCCGCGCAAGTTCAAGTGTTCTGTTACTGTGCCGGGAGACAATTCGGTTGATTTGTACTCTCAGGATTTGAGCTTGGTGGTAATTACCGACAAAGCTGGGAATCTGGAAGGTTTTGACGTGTTTGCTGGCGGTGGTTTGGGCCGCACTCACAATAAAGAAGAGACTTTTGCGCGGGTTGCTGATGAGATTTGTTATGTTGCCAAAGATGATGTTTATGATCTCGTCAAGGCAATTGTAGCAACTCAAAGAGATTATGGCGATCGCACAGACAGAAGACACGCTCGCTTAAAATATCTGATCAATGACAAAGGCGTACAGTGGTTCAAGGAAAAAGTAGCCGAATATTTTGGCAAGCCGCTAGAAGCATTTAAACCGTTGCCAGAATGGAAGTATATCGACTTCTTGGGGTGGCACGAACAAGGCGACGGCCAACTGTTTGTCGGCATTTCTGTCGAAAACGGTCGGATTAAAGATGAAGGCTCATTTCAGCTAAAAACGGCTTTGCGGGAAATCGTCCAGAAACACAACTTGCCGATGTTGGTGACTCCGCACCAAAATGTGCTGATTTATGATATTTCGCCGGACATCAAATCGGAAATTCAGGGAATACTCGATCGATGCGGCATTCAGCGGGAAACGACGATCGACCCCTTAGTGCGTTATTCTATGGCTTGTCCGGCATTCCCAACCTGCGGGCTGGCGATTACCGAGTCCGAGCGCGTGATTCCGGCAATTTTAGAGCGAATTCGGGCGAGTTTGACCAAAGTTGGTTTAGAAGACGAGCATTTTGTGGTGCGGATGACTGGTTGCCCCAATGGATGCGCCCGCCCTTATATGGCAGAATTGGGGTTTGTCGGGAGTTCACCGGAATCCTACCAGATTTGGCTGGGCGGTTCTCCATCGCAAACGCGGCTGGCCAAACCGATTGAAGAAAAGCTGCACGTCAATGATTTTGAAGCTTTTCTAGAGCCAATTTTTGTTTATTTCAAGCAAAAACGAGAAAAGAGTGAGAGTTTTGGCGATTTTTGCGATCGCGTTGGGTTAGAATCTATCCGTCAATTTGTAACCAATCACCAATCTGCTGACTCGATGACAACTGAGATTAATGAATTAGAAGTTACGTCTAGTAACGACGATGAAAACGAGACTGCCACTGCTGGCGGTGGAAAAGTCCGCCGTCGAATCAGCGTCCGCGATGAAATCTACAACGAGCTCAAAGAAGAAGCCGCCCGTCAAGGCAAGCCAATCACACAGCTAGCTACAGAGGCAATTTCCACTTATTTGAACAAAATTAAGGAGGAAGCATAAACCGATTCTCGATTTTCGATCGCATCAAATAAACCTCACACAAAATTAATATAAAGGCAGAGCATTTGCAGAAAAAATTAGATTTTCAACATAAATCTGGTTGTAAATGCTTTGCCTTTAAACTTGCCAACAAAAAACCGATCCCTTCTCCTCCTCTCTTCCTCTGCGTTCTCTGCGCTCTCTGCGGTAAAAAAAAATCTAATAGAAAAACGAATAATCCAAAATTAAATGCCCCAACTACAAAGATTAGCAGTTAATGCAGATCAAATGTGCAACAATTCAATCAACTTAACCCCCGAACAACAGCATTATTTACATCGCGTGTTGCGACTGAATCAGGGCGATAAATTTATTGCAATGGACGGGCGAGGACATTGGTGGCTAGCAGTCCTAGAAGCCCAGGAAACAGGCTTAATTGCATCGATAACAGAGGAGATTGCGGCGAACGGGGAGCTTCCGGTGACAGTAACTTTGATGGCGGCGTTGCCCAAAGGAAACGGGTTTGACGAGGTTGTCAGGCAGGCGACGGAGTTGGGAGTGGCAAGTATTGTGCCGGTGACGAGCGATCGCACTTTGCTGAAACCAAGTGTTCAAAAAGTCGATCGATGGAGGCGGATTGCTGCGGAGGCGGCGGAACAGTCGGAACGTCAAATTGTACCGACTATTTTTGAGCCTGTTTCCTTTGATTTGGCTGTCAAAGATTGCGGTCAAAAACATCGATTTATTTGTCTTGCTCGCGGGGATAATCGACATTTGTGGGATTGTTTGAGCGGTTTGGAACCCCCCCAGCCCCCCTTGCTAAGGGGGGAGCAAGATGTGGAGGAACCCCCCCAGCCCCCCTTGCTAAGGGGGGAGCAAGAGTCGGAATCGATCGCGATTGCGGTTGGCCCGGAGGGCGGCTGGACTGATGGTGAGGTGCAAAGGGCGATCGAATGTGGCTTTGAACCTGTTTCTTTGGGGAGTAGAATTCTCAGGGCGGTAACAGCGCCGATGGTGGCTTTATCGTTAGTAGGAGCCGCTTTTGAAAAGTGGCAATCCTCAACAAATATTTCCCCGAAGTGCTAGACACCCTAAAGGAAGCTAAAATGTCAATGAGTCATTAGGAATAAAACTAAAATGTTAAAATCAGTAAAGGGTATATATCGAGACGGCAAAGTTGTGTTACTGGAAACTCCGGGCGACTTAACAGAAGGGAAAGTTATCGTTACTTTTCTGGCAGAATCAGGATTAGTAGAGCTGCAATCTCGCGGCATCGATCGAGAAAAAGCAGCAGATTTACGGGTAAGGTTGAGCAGATTTGCAGAGGATTGGGAAAGACCAGACATGGATGCTTACGATGCTTTAGAAGGCTGTTCGTAATCAAATAGATTTATACTGCTGAACCGATCTCACAAAATAACTAAAAAAATCATGAAAAGGCGATCGCACATCCTACTCAGCACCAGCCTAGCAATCCTCAGTCTTTGCTGCTTACCCATTTTAGCCCAACCCGCGCAGACACTGCAAAACCTACCAGACGGCAAATATTTTTATGGAGAAGTACCATTCGCCAACCGCATCACCACTCAATACATGATTTTCCAGAAAACAGGTGAAAGCTTCACAGCCTTTGAATACCTCAGCAATAGCAGCGACAATAGCTGTTTTAAAGGTACAATTAGTCAGAACACTTTTAATATTCAAACAATAGCATCTCCGGTTTCCAACCGAGGTTACGCTCGCGCTAAATGGGAATTCTCCTCCGGGAAACCCTTCGATTTCAGTAAATGGCACCAACTCAACATCAGCCAACTACCTGATTTTGGCGAAAAAAAACTCGCAGAATGTATCCGCGTATTCACTACAATTCCTGACCAAAAGAAATAGAAGCAAGTATTATGAAAACTCTCCTCTTTACCCTCACCCTCATCTCAGCAATTATAACCACCATCACACCAGCGGTTTTCGCCCAACCACAGCCAGCCACCGAAATCTACATCGATAAAAATTGTCGCCGTAACCAACAACTACCCCAACTTGAAAGATACACTATCTTTAGCAGAAACGAGTTTACAACTAACGGTCAAAACTACTTGTTCTACGCCGCCCGCTATCAAGATGGAGGCGTACTTGTCTGTATATCAAAACCCAATTTTAACCAACCAAAACCTTTAAATGAACCCAAAATACAAGCCAACTTTATTGATAAAATAGTCCGAGATACCAATAACAGAACAGCCTTTATTATCGCAGTTAGAAATGGAAACGGCCCAGGTGCAACAACGACAAATTATGGCTTAGATTTGAGCAATGTCGATCGCCCAAAACTCACATCCCTTTCCCTCCTCCAGCAGCGAGAAACCTTAAAAGCAGGCGAATCCCGCGAACATACGTTCCAAGGACGCGCAGGTCAATCTATTACGATCGAAGTCAGCAGCAGAGGATTAGACCACAACATAACATTATTCGACACCAACGGTAAGAAGATTGCCGAAAAAACAAACAACTCCCAGCGTCCCCCAGAGTCTGAACTCACTGTAAAACTACCTAGTAACGGCACTTATAAAATAGTTGTTAAAGGAGGCGATCGCACCAGCAAAGGTACTTACACATTAAGCGTTAATTCCAACCAACTTTAACTAAACTTAAACCAACCGCTAAGCAAACTCAAAAACAGGTGTTTCAATCACCCTAGTCGGCTTTCTATCTTCCCAAATCATCTTCTGCAACTGTTCCACAGTCTCAGGCGAAAAAAAACGCTCACCCGTTTCCAAACACACTCTAGCAGGAACATTTTCAATAATAAACTTACCTTTGATTTCAAGCGTGTAAGTTACCTTTTGTTCCACCATTGTTTCTCTCCAGATATCAGGGTTCATTTTGATTTATCCTTAACTTAAAATCAATCCAAATTTTCGGCTCTGGTTCGTATAAGTTAACACAAGAGCAAAACTTGTTAACCAGTAGCGGAACCAACCAAACATCAGCCAATATAGAAACAACCTTATTCCCCCAACCGTCATGACAGACATCCACCAAATAGCTGCCGCCCTAGACGGCAAAGAATACAAACAAGCAGCCAAACTCATCAAACAACTGCAAACAGAATCACCCGAAAATCCCTGGGTGCAATACTATATTGGCCGCTACTACGAACTCACCAATAACCCAGAAAAAGCGGAAACATCCTACAAACAAATACTCCGCGACATCACCAACACCAAAATCATCTCCCAAGCCCGCCAAGGGATTCAACGCATTGAAACCGCAGCACAAGACAGACGCAAACAAGCCATAGAAACAGCCAAAAACGACCCCAGCAACCTCGAACCAGCACTTTTGATTCTTGAAGCAGTCAGCCCCGAAGACAAACCCGCAGCCATCCAAAATATCAGCAGAGTCTTCAAAACAGACATTTATACAACTCGGATGCAAGTTCAAAGCCGTGGCTGGAGACTTTACAAAACTGGCCCCATCGCCGAAATCCAAATTTACGGCCAAGAACTCCTCAACGCCGGAATTCCCGTATTCTGGGGAACTCTAGCCGATATTCAAAAAATCCAAATCTTTCGAGTGGAACACTTCCAGTCTCTCTCTTCCCCAGCCGTTATCTGCAAAGACAACCTCAATAGACTCGGTTCTATTGAATTTAATTGGTCAGAAATCAGCCAAAGAGTAGAAGGTTCGTTGCCAATTTTTATCGATATTATGGACTACTCGCCCAACCGCAGAAATGAGGAGTTTCGCCACAAAGAAATCACCCATGATTATGCTCAAATCTGCGATTTACACATTCCCAGCCGCAACTGCATTCTGCGAATTTGCGACCAAAGTTACGAATTTAAACAAGGCGTTGACTTCACTAAATCTTCAGCAGATATCTCTGATTCAGGCAATCCCAATAAAACAAAATCTCGTCCCCATAACTCTCAACAAATCCCTCAAAGTACCACCAGAATTAACTGGAATCACTTACTAGAAATATTTGACCAACAGCTTGATGTTACAGTTTGGTCTGAGTTTAATCTGTTTGCCGATACTGTTCTCGATTACACTAATATGTTGAGCAATATCGAGTCTCACGTGGAGGTCGATCGCAAATCCGAAAGCCCTTGGGACTCAGCTTTTCAGCTATACAGCGGATTGGCCTTTCTCAGAAATCAAGGAAGTAGGGAATAAAAAAAGAGTTGAAAATTTAAAATGAGCAATGCTATTTTTAAATTTTCAACCCCACCATTTGGAATGCTCCAATGTCCAATTCCCTATTACCAATTCCCAAATTTCTACTTTGTTTTCACTTGGCGAGCCATATCGCGAAAACCATTCATGCTAGGGCCAGGAGTGCGACGAGTTCCAGTTGGTATAGGCATTAAATTGTTAGGAGCAAAAGTCCGATTCGGTTCAGCTTGAGTCGGCGCTTTGCCGTTGGTTTCTGCTACCACCGCTACTTTTGTAGGTTCCGCAGTATTAGCAGTATTAGCAACTGATTCTTTTTCTTTCTTGGATTTTTTTTCTACCTTAGCCTTTTTCGCCGGTTCAGACTTCTCAGACTTAACAGGCTCAACTTTTGCTGGTGTCGCCACAACCTGTTCAACCTTCGTAGGCGCAACCATAGCCGACTCTTTCCCCGAAGATTCGCCCAAATCTATGAAATATTCAGACTTTTTAAAGCCAAGCAATCCGCCAAGAAATCCGAAAATACCGCCGAAGAAATTTTTGATAAAACCAAACATTAGATTTACTCCTTTTGTTCTTTTAGAGAAATTTGTACAAATTTGTCAACAAGGTTAGACTACGAGCTAAGGCAACTTTTGTCTACATTTATTCATCAAAATTTACATTTAGCAGTGCTTAAGCTACCTCATCAAACCAAATTATCAGTATAAATACTTGGCTTGCTTTGCACTTATTTACAAAGTATCTCAGAATTTGTTAGCAATTTCCACTAATTGTCGATCGACAAATAGATCCGATTCGCCATCTGTCCCACTAGGGGTCAAACTCATGGAGGGACTGGCTTATGCTGTAATCGGCAAGCAATTGTTAAGCAAAATGAACACTAAGCTCGATCGCAATCCTATCATCCTCGTACACGGCATCTGGGACACAGAGACTATTTTCAGCAAAATGTCCGCCCGCCTCACCGAACTTGGATGGTGTGTCCACAGCCTCAACCTCACCCCCAACGATGGCAGCCTCGGCCTCGACTCACTGGCGAAGCAACTCGCAGACTACATCTCTGAGACGTTTCATGCAGAACAGGCGATCGACATAGTAGGCTACAGCATGGGCGGCATCGTCAGCCGCTACTACGTCCAGCGACTCGGAGGCATTAACCGAGTCCAGCGTTTCATCACCATATCTTCCCCTCACAGAGGAACCCTCACCGCCTATTCCCTACCCCTACCAGGATACCTGGATATGCGCCCCGATAGCGGCTTGCTGCGCGATTTGAATCAAGACGTGACCATGCTCAAACGCATAAACTTTACATCAATGTGGACACCATTTGACATCATGATTGTACCGTCGAACAGTTCCCAAATGCCAGTAGGTAAAGAAGTTAAACTCAACGTTTTGCTGCACCGCCAAATGGTGACAGATCCCGAAAGTATTAACGCATTAGTTGAAGAACTAAAAGCACCTATTAAAAATAAAATTCCCACTTAAAAATGAATAGCAATTTCAGTCGAAACCCAGTCTTGCTCGTTCACGGGATGCGGGACACAACAACTATTTTCAACAAAATGTCCTCCCGCCTCACCCAACTCGGATGGTCAGTCCACAGCCTCAACCTCACCCCCAACGACGGCAGCCTCGGCCTCGAATTACTAGCTAAGCAAGTCGCAGACTACATCTCTGAAACCTTCGATCCAAAACAGCCTTTAGACATAGTAGGATTTAGCATGGGCGGCATCGTCAGCCGCTACTACCTGCAAAGGTTAGGTGGCATGAATCGAGTGCAGCGCTTTATTGCCATCTCTTCGCCTCACAACGGTACTTGGATGGCTTATACTCTCTGTGGAAAAGGCAGCGTTCAAATGCGTCCTGGCAGTGCTTTTCTCGAAGATTTAAATCGAGATGCTGCCTTGTTGGCAAAGCTCAATTTTACTTCGATTTGGACAGATTGGGATTTCATCATTGTGCCTGCTTCTAGTTCCCAAATATCATCAGCAAAAGAAGTAAAATTGTCAGTATTTGCTCATGCTGTGATGGCGAGAGATTCTAGTAGTTTAAAAGCAGTTGCTGAAGCACTTTCAGAACCTTTAAATATGGATAAATAGGTTGCTTCTCTCTTCTCTTCCTCTGCGTTCTCTGCGTTCTCTGCGGTTAAATCATTCCAAAACAATCAAACAGCATCGCCCACTTCAGCATATTCGCTCAGCCCAAAAATTGCCTCGGCTGCACAGTAATACTTGAATTCCAGTATATTATGAGAGGGATCTTCTAAGAAGAAAGTGCGGTGTTCTGTAGGCAAACCGACAAATCGCCGTCTTGGTTCTTGATAGAAGTTCAAATTATTTTGTTGTGCCTTTTCTAACAATCCTTCCCAATCAGCTTCTGAAGTGAAAACTAATCCAAAATGCCGGGGATAGATGCCTCGCTGGGGTGTCAAAGGTTCGTGGCTAAGGTGGGCGACTATTTGATGTCCACACAAACCCATAATCGCCGAATTTGGGGATTCGCGACCCAATTTGCAGCCGAGTCCGTTCACATAGAAGGCTTTTGTTTGGTCAATATTGCTGACGGGAAAGGCAAGATGAAATAAGATTTTGTTCATGGAGATACTGATGCAGAATTCTGAATTGTTTTTTAATTATTTGTCTTGGTCTAATCCTTGGTTGGTGGCGATCGCCCTGAATACAATTTTACTGGCGATCGCCGTTATTATTCCCAAAAAATTGCTGACGGATGCAGGCCAATTTCACGGCTGGCTGCTGGGTGTGATCATCTGGGGCTGTTTGGGATGGCAAGGCTATGCTGTGGTGATGTTCTATTTTCTCGTCGGATCGGGAGTTACTCGCATCGGTAAAGCGCAAAAAGAGGCAGAAGGGATAGCTGAAAAGCGATCGGGCGCACGCGGCCCGGAAAATGTTTGGGGTTCTGCTTTAACCGCTACTCTTTGTGCTGTGGGAGTTTGGGGATTGTCTATTTTAGGACAAACAGGCGACATTTTAGGAGAGACAGGCAAGATGCCTGTGCCACAAGATTTGATTTCCCTGTTATTGCTGGGTTATGCAGCTAGTTTTTGCACCAAACTTTCGGATACTTGCGCTAGCGAAATCGGCAAAGCTTACGGGAAGCGGACGTTTTTGATTACTACCTTGCAGCCTGTACCTAGGGGTACGGAAGGGGCGGTAAGTTTGGAAGGAACGATCGCAGGTATTGTCGGCTCTATTCTGATGGCGCTTGTGAGTTCGGCGGTTGGTCTAATTGACTTGACAGGAATTGCTTTTTGTGTTATTGCAGCTTTTATTGCCACGAATATCGAGAGCGTGATTGGTGCGACTATTCAATCACAGTTTGAGTGGCTGACGAATGAGGTAGTGAATTTTTTCAATACATTCATCGGGGCGATCGCGGCGATCGTCTTAGCCTCAGCCTGGACAACTTTTTTCGCTTAATCATTAGTTACCAGTCATTAGTCTTAACAAATCAACTAATGACTAAGGATCGCAAATTAAATAACTTACAATTTTAATTATTATTGTGGAACAGGCAGGAAAGCCTGTTCAAGACGGGCGGGACGCCCATCCCACAAACTTGTGGAAGTTATTTAATTCTCATTCCTAATGACTAATGACTGATGACTAATGACTAACCCTCTTCCGGCCCAAAAACCATTTGTACAATCATCGTTGGTTCACCCCGCTTGTGATAGCGATCGGCCCAATTGCGAATAATTTCATCTAATTCCTCAACAGCCTGATCGAGTCGTTCCGGGGGGATATCCAAAGTTTCCATAACTCGCATCACTTTCGGTTGTTTTTCGGCCCAATCCTTCATTAGTCGGAAATATCTAGCCGTATCCTCCACCATCGTAAACGTGCGCTCTTCCTGCTCTGCGGGAGAGTAAGTTGCGCGGCTGAGGGCATAAAAAGGCATTCCCCAAGGAGAATCAATCCGAGTCACTGTTCCCGAATAGATCAAGCGACGTTTGATATGTTCTGCTAGAGCTTCACTCAAAGGCATTCGCCTTTCTGGGTGCATATCTTCTTGCGATCGCCTGTGCAGAAACTCAATCAACTCCATAAACTGAAAAGAATTGATCAGTTGAGCGTCAGGCGGATTTGGAGGAACCTTGCCTTCGAGATATTTTTTTTCATCCCCAGTCAAGCTGTTTCCAGGAATGCGAGGGCGTCCCGGAAGCCAAGCATACTGTTCCAGCCAAACATAAGGAAACTGAATCAAATATTTAGGTTCTTGGGAACCCAGCATTTTTAGCAATTTTCCCGTAGTCAGGGCTTCCCGAACTTCCTCAACAATCACCTTCACCCGTTTAGGCTCAATATGATGCAAGTGTCCGGTCATCCGCAGGTTGTTGTCCTGCTCCAGGTAAGTCATATAAATGGCACATTTAGCCGCTGTTGCAGCAGCGTCTAGAAACGCCCCGTGCCTGTGCCCACTGGTTCTCATGGCGCTAAACGCCAGATATAGCATGATCTGATCCATCGCACTAGGGCTAAGGCTTTTGACCAGATCCAAAGAGTCATTTTTCATCACAATCCCCGAAATAGCCAAATTAGGAGGCATCTTGCGATCCTCCATTGAATTATTGAAAAAGTGCCGAATCAAGCATAGCCGACTGTCCCCAGAAAGCCAGCTACCCTAATATTCAGGCGAGTTAATTTCCCTGATGTAACTGGGGCATTAGCTTCAAGGCGATCGACACCGAATAAGTGGTTCTCATAAAAAAGCTCGGTAAGTGGGAAACTCAGTGGCTTTAGCCCGCTCGTGGGAAACAACGCGGGTGGTTTTAACCACCGTGAATCTTTCCATTACCGCCTTGGGATTGTTTGACTCTTGTGTACTTTTGTAATGTACTTTCAATGGGACAATTACCATTTCAAGCTTCACAATCCTGTACGCATAATGGTTGCCTTTGTTGGGCCTCCCTTACGGGGTAATGTTAGCTTTAAATCGAAGCGAACGCCAATGTTATAAGGGCTTGTTAGGCTAGCAGCACTGTTTCAGTGACTTTAAAACTGTTTAACCACTAGCGACAGGGCAGGGGACTAGCTTCGCATCCACAGGGTGTCATGACCTAAATAACGTAGTCAGTTAAGACTTAGGCTGGTCAGAATAGCTTGCTTCGAGACTTGCTCGCGACCAAGCTCAGTGTCTTTAGACCTGAGTTCCTGACTGGCGAATTTAAGTCGAGTGCTGCACCCTCTGCACTCAGCGTTTACTTATATAAGTGAGTTATCGCACGTTAATCATAGTGCAGCCGTTAAAAATCTCACCCCACCTATGGGGGGGAGAAGGTAAATAAATGTTGCGATCGGAGGAATTTGAGGTGGCACCGAGCCGATCGGCTTTGCTCTAAGCGAGAAATTATGGGAGAGGAGAATCAAAGAAGCGTTTTCAAGACAAAACCGCCAGCTCCTAAAGTCTATCTCTAGGTAGATGGCGGTTTTCGGTTTATATGCTGTCATTTCTCACACAAAAAAAATCTCCAAAAGAATGTCAACAAAAGTGCAGTTGCCGTTTAACCCGAAAAACTCGAATCCCAGAAAATCAGATCGAATCAACGGGCCAAACCAAGTCAGTTGAGGTGTTCGCCTGCGTAAGCATATCATTAGAAATTTTGTAGCGAATGAGTAACATTAGGCTCGGTAAAACCTCTACGTCCGCTGCCTCTCTCAGGAGCGCGCTCGCCCTTTTGTTGAGTTTGCGCTGACAACATATATTGGGCGGTGGCAGTTTCGAGCATCGGGACTGGAGCTTCAAAAGCTTGAGCGGCGCTGGCACTCAAGGTAATGCCCAACAGGCTCAGTAAAGCAATTGCAGTGTAGGTTTGCATGGGTAGTATCCGTGTCAGTGTCTATTAACTGATACGGACTTACCTCGATCGATCAGGATGGATTTCTGACAATTTTCGGATCTTTGCAAAAAACCTCACCTGTTCTATGCTACTGCTCCTGCCAGCAGCCAAGCACCGGCAAAATTCAGCCTACCCGATACTGTCAGAGGCTTTTCTGTTTCGCAACTCTCTAAAAATCTGTCGGTTTCCGAGTCCAAAGTCACGAGTTGCCAAGTTTGACTGGCTACGGATGCGGGACTTGTCAGGGTTAGCGTCCAATCTTGTACGCCGAGGCGACGGAAAATGCCCGAAAATTCGCTTTCGGTATTTGCTGTTTTACGGCTGGGATTTACACAGAAATCCGGTTCAAATGTCAAGGTTCTGGGTTCAAATACAGAACTTTCGTTGAGAAACCGGGTTTTTTGATCGCTTTTGACTGACAAAGGAAAAGGACATTCGCCGTTGGCGGGATATGCTTGAGGTCGATCGAGATAATAGCGCTGCCGATCGATCCAGTCCGATCGATCCGGTGTCAAATTAAACAAAGGAATAACCGCCGCCCTCGCCGACGCATCTTGCAGCAAAGCTTCCTGCAAAACTCTAACGGGCAAATCGCGCGGCTGACATCCAGCTTCCGCGCACAAAGCCGCCGCCATCCCCGCCGCCTGTCCGATATTCATCACCACAGGCTGCAAGCGAGTTGCACCGTTGGCGACGTGAGAAACGGAAATATTTTTTTCGCAGGCTAACAATCCGTCTGTACTTGCAGGGATGAGGGCACTGTAGGGAATTGTAAACGGAGTCCCCGTCCAGCGGCCTCCCCAGCGGATGGATTTGGGCTGTAAAGGAATGTCGCCGGTGTTGTAGTGGTGGTCGTTGGCATAGTTACCGATCGCAATTGTTTCACAAATTCCCTGAGAATCGATCGGCAACTTCGCTACTTTTGCGCCGACAAACGGCAAAATATCATGTTCTGTGACTGTACTGAGTCCTCGCAAACGGCGACTTTCTCGGTAGTAAGGGTGCAAGGCGAAGGCAGAAAGCAGGGGAGAATTTTGTTGATTTTCGATCGGGGAAATCGGGAAAATATTTTGTGCTAAGCCGTAGCGGCGGCCGAGTTGGGTTTGAATGAAGCGAGCGAAACTTTGAGTATGCCAGAGACTTTCTTGGAGGAATTCTTGTCGGGATGTTTTAGATCCAATTAGTCGATCGACTCCTTCACCATAATCATTACCACGAATCGGCCAATTAATCATCAACAATCCGCCGGGAAGCCTGCCGTAATTGAGAAATTGTTCGGGAGTGTAACCTTTCCAAGCGTCGGAAAATCGATCGGGATTATCGACAGGAGGCGCGGGAATCTCTGGCGCAACCGCACCTTTACCAAAATCCTGCATGATGGCCACCCAAGTCGGAGATTGCACCGCATACCTTTGTGACACAGCATTGGGAGCAGTCGGCGCGCTGGGTTCTCCCCACTCAGCTTGGAATTCCCAACCCCAGCGGTGCCCAACTTCCGCTAAAGCCAGCAAATCTCCCAATTCCGTTGCATCCAAAGTGATTTTGGCCGAAACCGTAAAATCGGCAAACCGAACGCCATAAATGCGAGATCCTTCACGCATCACCTCTTGAGCTGTTTGTCCACAAATCCACTGTAAATTCGGTAAACACTTAACCCAATCCGCAAAAATTTCTGCACCAATGCGGGGATCGTAAGTAAAAAAACTGACCCAGCCCCAATCCAAACCTCCCGGCTGTCGCTGCTGAAGTTCCCGGAGAAATTGACCCCACAAACCTGTCTGAAAAGCTGCTAATTCATTGCCATCGGGAGCCGAAACGCCTGCTGCTGTCAGCATTCCTCCCAGCCAGGGAAATTCGCTGACTAAAATAGTTTTGGCACCTCGGCGGGCTGCTTGCACGGCTGCTGCGGTGCCGCCGGTGCCGCCACCGACTACCAAAACATCTGCTTCTAAGGTTGGGGACATGGCGAATAGGATTTTAGATTTTAGATTTTAGATTTTAGATTGCTAAAGGCTCATTCATCATCTAAGGTGCGCAGTGCACACCCTACGGGATAGATGTTCGGCGTTTGTCATCATGTAAGGTGCGCAGTTTGTAGGGTGCGCACTGCGCACCGGTTGACTACGGGATAGATTAGATGTTCGGCGTTTGCGATTATGTAAGGTGCGCAGTTTGTAGGGTGCGCACTGCGCACCGGTTGACTTTGTAGCCCACCTACGGGATAGATGTTCGGCGTTTGCGATCGCCAATTTAATTTTAATGTGTAAAGACTTGACAAATAGTAAATCGGGAATTATGGGACGATCGCACAATTTTGTTATTAAATGATCACAGGGGCGATCGCAAATTTTTATTTCTTATTTTGTGCGCGAAAGTATTGCCAATATGACACTGCGAATAACGATAATAGAAAAAAGGGGAAGCGCATCTATCAAGTTTGACATCGTATAATTAATTTCCCAGTTACTTATTTAATGGCTGAAAATGGACAAAGGTTTTATTTTGTGGTTCACCGGGCTGAGCGGTTCCGGCAAGACAAGTATCAGCAAAGCTCTCGCACCGGAATTGAAGCGTCGAGGCTGCAAAGTTGAAATATTGGATGGAGATGTCATTCGCACCAACTTGTCAAAAGGTTTGGGATTTAGCAAAGAAGACCGAGATACTAATATTTTGCGGATCGGATTTGTAGCGAATCTGCTAAGTCGCAACGGAGTTGTGGCAATAACGGCAGCTATTAGCCCCTACCGAGCAATTCGTGACGAAGTTAGAGCATTGGAGTCTAACTTTGTTGAGGTATATGTCAAAGCAACCTTAGAAGTGTGCGAATCTCGTGATGTCAAAGGGCTGTACGCTCAGGCAAGAGCGGGAAAAATTAAGGGCTTTACAGGAATTGACGATCCTTATGAAGAACCGCTGAATCCTGAGATTATTTGTTATACAGAGCGAGAAAGTGTCGAAGACAGTGTTAAAAAAGTTCTGAGCAAGTTAGAAGACTTGGGTTACATTTAATGTTGGCGGGGTAAGAAGAGGATAGGGGCGAAAGACGATGGCGATCAAAAACTATTCAAAACTTAATACTATCAAAAGTTTAATTGTCGGAAGTTTAACATTGTCAGTGCTGGCGGCCGTGGGCTCGTCTCCTGTGGCGGCCCAGTTTTTGCCTCCTCCACCTCCTCCTCCTTCGGGTGCTCCGACTCCTGTACGGGTACCCGCAGCACCTGGATTTCCGGGATTTCCGGCAAGTGTACCTTCGAGTGTACGATCGGAAGTTTACACTTTGGGCGCGGGCGATCGTATTCAAATGGACATCTTCAACGTCCCGGAATACAGCGGCCCCAACGGTCAACACCAAATACAGGCCGACGGTTCCCTGAGTTTGCCATTAATTGGTAGCCTTTCCGTCGCCGGAATGACCTTAGAACAAGCTTCTAATGCTGTCAAGGAGCGATACGGCAAATACCTCAAACGTCCTTGGATTACCCTAAAACTGCTGGCCCCGCGGCCTTTGCAAATTGCGATCGCAGGCGAAATCAACCGCCCCGGAGCCTATACAATATCCTCAGCAGCGGGCCCTGGAGGCACAACAGAGCAAATCGGCACTCAAATGCCAACGATATCGCGGGCACTGCGCATGGCGGGCGGAATTACACAGTCAGCAGATGTCCGACAAATCAAAATCCGCCGCCCCCAACGCAATGGCCCAGAACAAATTATTAACATCGATTTATGGGAATTATTGCAAGCTGGTGACTTGCGGGCAGATGTTACTTTGCGTGACGGCGATACTATATTTATTCCCACTGTAACTAGCCTCAATCGCCAAGAAGCACCAACTTTGGCAGTAGCTAATATTACCGGCCAAAGCACTCAACCAATTAATATTGCGGTGGTGGGCGAAGTAACTCGCCCCGGTACTTACACTCTGGCAAAAGAGGTGCAAAGTAGGGTACAAGAGAATGAAATGGGTGCAGATTCTGGTTTGTTTGCTGCTAGGGAAACTCCCGGCTCCGGGGAAACTGTTTTGCAGCAAACTGTAACCAGAGCAATTAAAATGGCGGGCGGCATTACGCCCGTAGCTGATATCAGACAAATACAAGTTCGTCGCCTGACTCGCGCGGGTACGGAACAAATTATTAATGTGAATTTGTGGCAACTTTTGGAAGGGGGAGATGTATCTCAAGATTTAGCACTGCAACAGGGAGATACGGTAATCGTTCCCAAAGCCGAAAATCTCGATGCAGCCGAAGGCGAACAAGTTGCTAATTCTAATTTTTCACCGGATGCGATTAAGGTGAACATTGTGGGAGAAGTTGTGAAACCCGGAGCGATTGCGGTTTTGCCCAATACTACTCTCAATCAAGCGCTGGTAGCAGCAGGAGGTTTTAATAAAGCGCGGGCTCAAATGGATTCGGTGGATTTAATTCGCCTCAATCCTAATGGCAGTGTTTCGCAGCTAAGTGTTAAGGTGAATTTTTCGGCAACCGCCAATGAGGAAACTAATCCCAAACTACAAAATAATGATGTAATTATGGTAAGGCGATCGGGCCGCGCTGCATTCTCGGATAATGTAGGCGGGACTCTCGCTCCTTTAAGCCCCCTGCTGGGAATATTCCGGTTGTTCGATATTTTTCGGTGATTTGAGTAGACTAGCGCTAAGGCATCATCAACCCAGTTTCTACAAAGAA
>Ga0335395_10000667_pt1 | contig 21535 bp, 15 predicted proteins | sample MAT02_FD_205744 | JGI IMG/M metagenome (GOLD analysis project Ga0335395, IMG submission 205744) | Freshwater microbial communities from Lake Fryxell liftoff mats and glacier meltwater in Antarctica - MAT-02 (spades assembly) (version 2) ...
TAACCACAGTTGTGCCGGATGCGGGACTTGAACCCGCACGCCCTTTCGGACAAAGCATTTTGAGTGCTCCGCGTCTGCCATTCCGCCAATCCGGCGCACAACAACGCTGAAAAGAATACCGTAGGGTGTATCCGTGACCGACCACGAAGCCGTTTCTTCAGTCCCACGGCGTGTTGTCGTGGCCGAGGACGAGTCACTTATCCGCATGGACATCGTCGAAATTCTGCGAGATAACGGTTTTGAGGTCGTTGGTGAGGCGGCCGACGGTGAAACTGCAGTCGCACTTGCCACCGAGTTGCGTCCCGATTTGGTGATCATGGATGTGAAGATGCCGCAGCTCGACGGCATTTCGGCGGCCGAGCGACTCACGAAGAACCACATTGCCCCGGTCGTGCTCCTGACTGCCTTCAGCCAGAAAGAGCTCGTTGAACGGGCCTCCGAGGCAGGCGCCTTGGCTTACGTCGTCAAGCCATTCACTCCGAGTGATCTGCTTCCAGCGATCGAGATTGCCCTGAGCCGATACTCCCAGATCATCACTCTCGAGGCTGAGGTCGCTGATCTGGTCGAGCGATTCGAGACCCGCAAGCTCGTCGACCGCGCCAAGGGACTTCTCAACGAAAAAATGGGACTCACCGAGCCAGAGGCCTTTCGGTGGATTCAGAAAGCCTCGATGGATCGCCGGTTGACCATGCACGACGTCGCTCAGGCGATCATTGAGCAACTCAGCGCCAAGAAGTGACCCGCCCGGAATCAATCCCGGTCGCGCAAGATGTTCGTCATCCGCACCGTTGACAGTCGCCTGCCATCTTCGTCGCGAATCACGATCTCGTGGGTTGCGAGTGTTCGCCCAAGCACAAGCGCGTCGCACGTTGCGGTAACAGTGCCGTCCGTCACTGAACGAGAATGGGAAGCGTTAATTTCGATACCCATTGCGACCCTGCCAGGTCCGGCGTGAATCGCGGACGAGATCGAACCGAGCGATTCGGCAAGCACAACGTGAGCACCACCGTGGAGGAGTCCGATAACTTGACGGTTGCCCGCTACTGGCATCGTCGCAACCGAGTGCTGAGCCGACAGTTCGAGAAATTCGACACCCATCTTTATGCTGAGCTCACCGCCGCCGGTGGCGATGATTCGGTCATAGAGTTCCGGGTCGAGGTCCTCTGGCAAGATCGTCATGCGTCGGTCACAATCGCGAGGCGGGGCGTCGGCAGCCGAGGCTAGGCTGGCTGACGTGTCGAACATCGAGAAGCCTACTCTGCTGGTGATCGACGGCCACTCTCTGGCTTTCCGTGCCTTTTACGCGCTCCCGCTCGACAGCTTCCAGAACCGCGACGGGCAACACACGAACGCCATCCACGGCTTCATCGCTATGCTGCTGACGCTGCTGCAGAAAGAGAAACCGAGCCATTTGGCGGTGGCGTTCGACATCTCGCGATATTCGTTTAGAACCCGGGAGTACCCGCAGTACAAGGGAACGCGAGACGAGACTCCGTCAGAGTTTATTGGGCAAATTCCACTCCTCGAAGAAGCCCTCGCGGCAATGGGTATTCAGACACTCTCCAAGGAGGACTTTGAAGCCGACGATATTCTGGCGACACTCGCGGCCAGAGGTGCCGCCGATGGCTTCAGAGTGCTCGTCGTCTCGGGTGACCGAGACGCCATCCAGCTGGTCAACGACGACGTCACGTTGTTGTATCCAAACGCGAGGGGAGTCTCTGAGCTCAAGCGCTACGACCGTGATGCCGTGTTTGAGCGTTATGGAATCGAACCGGCTCAGTATCCGGACGTCGCGGCGCTCGTCGGCGAAACGAGCGATAATCTCATCGGCATCGACAAGGTGGGTGAGAAGACGGCAGTGAAATGGATCACGCAATACGGCTCCCTCGACTCGGTGCTCGACCACGAGGATGAGATCGGTGGCGTCGTAGGAGAGAAGCTGCGGGAACAGCGCGACCGCGCCATCCGCAATCGCAAGCTGAACCGACTCGTGACCAATGTTGACCTGCCGGTGGGCCCACTGGATTTGGCGCGCGGACCGATCAACGAAAGCCGCGTTCGCGAGGTGTTCGACAAGCTGCAGTTCCGAACGCTGCTCGAGCGTGTTCTCAAGCTCGCCGCGGCGGAGCGCGGGTCAGCGCCTGCGGATCCCGCGGATGTCGGCACCGACAACGGCCAGGACGGCCGAACGACCTCGAACGGCGCGCCGGTGGTGCGCACGATCATCGACGAAGAGCTCGCTAAGTGGCTATCGGATGCCAGTGCGCTCGGGCAGACCGCGCTTGGCGTGCGAGTTGCGAGTGTCGACGGCGTCGTAACCGGACTCGGCCTTTCGAGCGCCACCGAGTCTGCCTTCGTGCCGTGGACAGCCAATCGTCCTGACTACCGGGCGCTCGAGGAGTGGCTCGCGAGTGACTCGCCCAAGTACCTGCATTCAGCGAAGGCGCAGCTCAAGATTCTCGCACGCTCAGGTCTCAGCCTTGGTGGCATCGCGTTCGACACTGTGCTCGGGTCGTGGCTACTCAAGCCCGGTGCCAAACCGGAATCCTTGGCAACGCAGGTCTACGACTATCTCGGCGAGACACTGCCGGAGTCTGACCCAAACCAGTTGGTGCCGGAGTCCGAGGGTGCGAGTCCAGCAACCGAGGCATGGTACATCCTGCGACTTGCGAACTGGCTCGCCGAGCACCTGGACGCTGGCTCCAGCTCGGTTCTCGCAGAGATCGAACTGCCGCTGCTCCCAGTACTTGCACAGATGGAATTGACGGGCATCTCCGTCAGCCGAGAGATTCTCGGGTCGATCGCAACCGAGCTCGACGGGAGTGCAGCTGAGTTGGCCAGCCGTGCGTACCTTGAGATCGGCCGAGAGGTCAATCTGGGCAGCCCCAAGCAGTTGCAGGAGGTGCTATTCGATCAGCTCGGTATGCCGAAGACCCGGGCAAACAAGACAGGCTTTTCAACGGATGCCGCGAGCCTCGCCGACCTCCAAGAGCAAGCCCCGCACCCATTCCTCGATCTCCTACTCCAGCACCGCGATGCGACGAAGCTTCGGCAGATTATCGAAAGCATCGACAAGACGGTCGACTCGGGCGGGCGGGTGCACACCACGTATGAGCAGGCAGGATCAAGCACCGGTCGCATCGCTTCGAATGATCCGAATCTGCAGAACGTGCCGGTCAAGACCGAGGTCGGCAGGCGCATCCGCTCGGCTTTCGAAGCGGGTCAGGGTTTCGAAACGCTGCTCACGGCCGACTACTCGCAGATCGAAATGCGCATCATGGCGCACCTGTCTGGCGATGAGGGGCTCATCGCCGCGTTCAACGAAGGCGAGGACTTGCACCGTTTCGTCGGTGCTCGCATCTTCGGTGTCGACCCAAGCGACGTCACTGCACTGATGCGCACGAAGGTCAAGGCCATGTCGTACGGACTGGCATATGGCCTCAGCGCCTTCGGTCTCAGCAAGCAGCTGCGCATCGAGACATCGGAAGCCAAAGCGCTCATGACCGACTATTTCGCGCGCTTCGGGGCGGTTCGAGAGTATCTACGAAACGTTGTCGAGCAGGCGAGAGTCGACGGATATACGACAACAATTTTCGGGCGTCGCCGGCCGTTCGGCGACTTGACGTCGAACAACAGGGTGCTGCGCGAGAACGCCGAGCGGCAGGCGCTCAACTCTCCGATTCAAGGCTCGGCTGCCGACATTCTCAAGCGCGCAATGATCGAGATCCAGAACGACATGGGCGGCATGGGTTCTCGTATGTTGCTCCAAGTGCACGACGAACTTGTCTTCGAGGTATTCCCTGGCGAGTTGGATTCCCTCAGCGCGATCGTCAAGAATCGCATGGCTGGGGCTGCGGAACTGCAGGTCCCTCTCGAGGTGCAGATCGGCACCGGACCAAACTGGGATGCCGCCGCTCACTAGCGGGGTTGGCGCGAATCGAGGGGCTCGACGACCACTCATGCCGCGTACATCGAACCCTCGACCCAAGGAGACACGACAATGACTAGCGAAAGCGGTGGCGCCGCATCGACCCAGCGTGAGGCGACCGAGGTCGACCGTATCGCGGAGGACTGGGTCACGACCCTTGCCGAGCTTGACCCAGCCGTCGCGACCTGGATTGGCATTCCCGGTCGACTCGATGAGTACGAGGACCTGTCGCCAGACGGCCACCAGCGTCTGGTCGATGAAACCAGAAAGGTGCTCGCCAAGCTCGCGACGGCGATAAGCGTTGACGACACCGATTGGATCACCAAGACCGACATGGAGAGTGAGCTGACACTGACCCTTGAGGCAAGCGATGTTGGGCTGTGGATGCGCGATGTCAACGTCATTGACAGCCCCGCGCAAGGCATCCGCGAAATTCTCGACATGATGCCGACAGACACCGAAGAAAACTGGGTCGACATCGCCGGGCGCTTGAACAACCTGCCGACGGCCGTCGCTGGCTACATCGAAACGCTCAGGCTCGGAATCGAGCGTGGCGTCACCCCCGCCAAGCGTCAGGTTCGCGAGGTAATTGAGCAGGCGAAGAAGCACGGGGCAGGCGCCGGCTACTTCCACAATTTCGCCGGTGGTGCTGCTCTCGCGGACGACGGGGCCATCCCGGAATCGCTGCGGGCCGATCTCGGGACCGGTGCGCGGGTGTCTGCAGAAGCCTATGAAACTCTCGCGACATTTCTTGGCGATGAACTCCTTCCCGCCGCCGGGGAGGACGACGGGGTCGGACGCGAGATCTATGCGCTGCAATCGCGACGCTTCCTCGGCGCAGAGATCGACCTCGACGAGACGTACGAGTGGGGGATCGAAGAGCTTGCCCGCATGACCGAGGAACAAGAAGCGATCGCTCGAGAAATCAAGCCGGGCGCATCCGTCTCTGAAGCGATTGAACACCTCGATAGTGACCCGAAGCGCAAGCTGATCGGCACAAAAGCACTGCAGGAGTGGATGCAGCAACTGAGTGACACGGCAGTAGCGGAGCTGTCTGCGACGCACTTCGACATTCCGGATGCGATCAAGCGGCTCGAGTGCATGATCGCACCGACTCAAGAGGGCGGCATTTACTACACCAGCCCGAGCGACGACTTCTCCAGACCGGGTCGCATGTGGTGGTCGGTGCCAGAAGGCGTTACCGAGTTCAACACCTGGCGGGAGACGACAACGGTCTACCACGAGGGTGTGCCGGGGCACCACTTGCAGCTCGGGCAAGCCGTCTACAACCGCGCACAGCTGAACACTTATCGCAGACAACTCGCCGGAACCTCTGGGCACGCCGAGGGCTGGGCCCTGTATGCCGAGCGCCTGATGCAGGAGCTCGGGTATCTCGACGATCCGGGCGACCGCCTCGGCATGCTCGATGGCCAACGGATGCGGGCCGCGCGCGTTGTGCTCGACATCGGAGTTCACTTGAACAAGCCGAAGCTCGACGGCACGGGGGAGTGGGACTGGGACTACGCGCTCGACTTCATGTCCAAGAACGTAAACATGAATGAACAGTTCGTTCGATTCGAGGTCAACCGGTACTTCGGCTGGCCGGGGCAGGCACCCTCATACAAGGTCGGCCAGCGCATTTGGGAGCAGCTGCGCGACTCCTGCCGGGCCGCGGAGGGTACCGATTTCAACATCCGGGACTTCCACAGCAGAGCGCTCGCCATCGGCGGGGTCGGACTCGATACGCTGCGCGCCGCGCTGCTCAAGTGAGGTCACTGCGAGAGCACGCCCGAGCTCTCCGTGTTGTCCTCAATTCCCGGCGACTGGCCTTGCAAACAGCAACCGGCTAAGCTGAAGGGCCGCGATTCTGCGGCATTCTGTCCACCTGCCAGCGTGGAACTCCCCAGCACTACTTCGCACTGGCCCGACTACTGCGCTCTCAACGGAGCGCATCCATACCGGAGCAACTACTACATGACAATCGTAACGACCGACAGGGCACCCAAGCAGGTCGCCGTCAATGACATCGGATCTGCTGAAGACTTTCTCGCCGCGGTCGAAAAGACGCTGAAGTTTTTCAATGACGGAGACCTCATCGAGGGCATCGTCGTCAAGATCGACCGCGACGAGGTTCTTCTCGACGTTGGTTACAAGACCGAGGGTGTCATCCCCTCGCGCGAACTCTCCATCAAGCACGATGTTGATCCGACCGAGGTCGTTCAGGTCGGAGACACGGTCGAGGCGCTTGTTCTTCAGAAGGAGGACAAAGAGGGCCGCCTTATTCTGTCCAAGAAGCGTGCTCAGTACGAGCGCGCTTGGGGCGATGTCGAGAAGATTAAGGACTCAGACGGCATCGTGACCGGTTCGGTCATCGAGGTCGTCAAGGGTGGCCTCATCGTTGACATTGGTCTTCGAGGCTTCCTGCCAGCGTCTCTCATCGAGCTTCGACGGGTTCGCGATCTGACCCCGTACCTTGGTCAGGACATCGAAGCCAAGATCCTCGAACTCGACAAGAACCGCAACAACGTTGTACTCTCGCGCCGCGCGCTTCTTGAGCAGACTCAGAGCGAAAGTCGCTCGACCTTCCTTGCGAACCTCGCCAAAGGCCAAGTTCGCAAGGGTGTTGTCTCCTCGATCGTTAACTTCGGCGCCTTCGTCGATCTTGGCGGCGTCGACGGACTGGTTCACGTATCCGAATTGTCGTGGAAGCACATCGAACACGCTTCAGAGGTCGTCGAGGTTGGCCTCGAGGTCACCGTCGAAATTCTTGAGGTCGATCTTGAGCGCGAGCGCGTTTCACTCTCGCTCAAAGCGACGCAGGAAGACCCGTGGCAAGTGTTTGCACGCACGCACGCGATCGGTCAGGTTGCGCCAGGAAAGGTCACGAAGCTCGTACCCTTCGGTGCATTCGTTCGGGTCGCCGAGGGTATCGAGGGGCTCGTGCACATCTCCGAACTGTCAGGGAAGCACGTCGAGCTCGCCGAGCAGGTCGTTTCGGTTAACGACGACGTCTTCGTGAAAGTCATCGACATTGACCTCGAACGTCGCCGCATCTCTCTCAGCCTCAAGCAGGCGAACGAGGGTGTCGATCCAGAAGGCAGCGAGTTTGACCCGGCTCTTTACGGAATGCTCACCGAGTACGACGACCAGGGCAACTACAAGTACCCGGATGGCTTCGACTCGGAGACCAACGACTGGAAGGAAGGCTTCGAAGCTCAGCGCGAGAAATGGGAGCAGGACTACGCCGCAGCCCAAGCCCGCTGGGAGCAGCACAAGAAGCAGGTCGCGGCGTCATCCGCGGAAGAAGGTGAGAACCCGACTGCAGCCCCGGTTGGCGCATCAAGCTTCTCGAGCGAGGAGTCGACGGCTGGTGCAGGCACCCTCGCTGACGACGAAGCACTCACCGCGCTGCGTGAGAAGCTGAGCTCGAGCTCGTAAGTATTCAAGCAGCCGAAGCTACATCAGCGGTGGCCGGTTTCCTTCTGGAGCCGGCCACTTTCGCTTTTCTATCGCGGTGATGCTGGCTACGGTGCTGAAACGATCCGCGGTTCGCGCTTTCGACGCGCTCGGCGCAACAGAGTGACAGCAGCCGCGATCAGACCGCCAACGACGATGACCACCAGCACGGGAATGAGCAGCGCGAACAAACTCAGCGCCACGCTGCTGACATCTTCTACCGCACTGACAATCGGGGCAGCGGCACCGGCAGTCACAGCGTTGAGCGCTGGACGGGCGGCCATCTTCACCAAGTGAGTCGCGAGCGCGAGGCCGACGCCGACCGCGACCGGGACCCAGGCGTTCGAGCTGAAGAAGCTAGCGGGATCGGAGATGACGGCGGTCTCAGTTGCAGAACCCGTTCCGAAGGCGATACCGCCCGCCGCAGGACGCACCAGAGTCTGGATCCAGTCGTTGACCGAATCGACAACAGGGACTTTGTCGGCCACGAGCTCAATCACCAACAGCACGCCAAGAATAGCGAGGACCCACTCGTTCTCGAGCCACGTCCAGCCGCCGGGCAAGACGACAAAGTCGAGAAAGCGCCCAGCAAGTCCGAGCACGAGCAACGGAATGTAGGCGTTGAGTCCGGCGGCGACCGCAAGCCCGGTACCGGCGAGAATCTCGAGCATCAACGTCTCCTCTCCGCTGTCGAGGCTAGCATTGCGGGATGCTCTTGATCGGTCTCACCGGGGGAATCGCGTCGGGCAAATCAACCGTTGCAAGCCAGCTTGTGGCCCATGGCGCCGTGCACGTTGACGCGGACGCCCTAGCGCGCGAAGTCGTTGAGCCCGGCACTGAAGCGCTGGACCAAATTTGTGAGACGTTCGGCGCTGACATCATCGGCGAGCAGGGCGGGTTGGATCGAGCAGCACTCGGTGCGATCGTGTTCAGCGATCCAGCCAAGTTGGCGCGGTTGAACGCCATTACGCATCCGGCCGTCTGGGCCTTGGCTCAACAGCGAATAGCCGGCGCGCAGGCAGCGGATCCGCTTGCGGTCGTTATCTACGACGTGCCGCTGCTCGTTGAGGCATCCGCCAATCGGCCGATTCGCTTCGATCTCATCGTCGTCGCGCACGCGAGTGCTGCAACTCGTCTTGAGCGTTTGGTGGAACTCCGAGGAATGACGCGCGAGGAGGCCGGTCGGAGAATTAGCGCGCAAGCTGACGACAACGCACGGCTCGCGATCGCCGATGTCGTCATCGACACCGATGGTAGCCTCGAGAACACGCGCGAGCAGGTGGATGCGCTCTGGTCGCGGATCGTTGCAACGAGAGAGAGCGCACAGTAATTCAGAGCACTGTCAGTGCCGGTACCTAAGCTTGAGGGATGCAAACCACGAGAGCCGTTCGACCGTTTGAGGTAGTGAGCGAGTACGTTCCGAGCGGCGACCAGCCGCAGGCGATTCGTGAGCTTGCGCAGCGCATCAATGCTGGTGAGACAGATGTCGTGCTCCTCGGTGCGACCGGTACCGGCAAGTCTGCGACGACCGCGTGGCTCATCGAGCAGGTGCAACGTCCGACTCTCGTTCTCTCGCACAACAAGACCCTCGCTGCGCAGCTGGCCAACGAGTTCCGCGACCTCATGCCGAACAACGCGGTCGAGTACTTCGTGTCCTACTACGACTACTACCAGCCCGAGGCGTACGTTCCTCAGACTGACACCTTCATAGAAAAGGACTCCTCTGTCAACGCCGAGGTCGAGCGTTTGCGGCACTCGACGACGAACTCACTCCTCAGCCGACGCGACGTCATTGTGGTTTCGACTGTGTCGTGCATCTATGGTCTCGGCAAAGCTGAGTCGTATCTCGAGGCCATGATCGCGCTCCAGATCGGCATGCGCATTGATCGCGAGACGCTCATCCGCAAGTTCGTCTCGATGCAGTACCAGCGCAACGATTACGACTTTTCGCGCGGTACCTTCCGGGTACGCGGCGACACCATCGAGATAATCCCGATGTACGAGGAGCTCGCGATCCGCATCGAGATGTTCGGCGATGAGATCGAGGCGATCTACGCTCTCCACCCATTGACCGGCGACGTGGTTCGAACACTCGATGCAGTTTCGGTGTTCCCCGGTACCCACTACGCGGCGAGTCCGGCGACGATTCACCGCGCCATCGGCACTATTCAGGTGGAACTCGCTGAACGTCTTCAGGAGTTGGAGCGCCAGGGCAAACTGCTTGAGGCCCAGCGGTTGCGCATGCGCACAACCTTCGACATCGAAATGATGCAGCAGATCGGGTTCTGCAACGGCATCGAGAACTACTCGCGGCACATGGACGGCCGCGCGCCTGGCGAAGCGCCGCACTGCCTGCTCGACTATTTTCCGGAGGACTTTCTCGTCGTGATCGATGAGTCGCATGTCACGGTTCCGCAAATCGGTGCGATGTACGAGGGGGATGCCTCGCGCAAGCGCACGCTCGTTGAACACGGCTTCCGCCTGCCAAGCGCCCTCGACAACCGTCCGCTGAAGTGGGAAGAGTTTCTGAGCCGCGTCGGACAGAAGGTCTACTTGTCTGCTACACCCGGAAAGTACGAACTCGGCATTACCGACTCCATCGTCGAGCAGGTCATCCGCCCAACAGGATTGGTCGACCCACAAATCGTCGTCAAGCCTTCGAAGGGGCAAATCGACGATCTGCTCGAACAAATTCGCCTCCGTGTCGAGCGCAACGAGCGCGTGCTCGTCACGACCCTCACCAAGAAGATGGCAGAGGAGCTCACCGAGTTTCTCGGCGAGCACGGGGTGCGGGTGCGCTATCTGCACTCTGACGTCGACACGCTACGCCGCGTCGAACTTCTTACCGAGCTTCGGCAGGGCGTCTACGACGTGCTCGTCGGCATCAACCTGCTGCGCGAGGGACTCGACCTGCCAGAGGTCTCGCTCGTCGCCATCCTCGATGCGGACAAAGAAGGCTTCCTCCGCTCCGGCACTTCGCTCATTCAGACAATCGGCCGCGCCGCCCGCAATGTCTCGGGTGAAGTGCACATGTATGCGGATGTCATGACCGACTCCATGACAAGAGCGATCGACGAGACCGAGCGACGCCGTAATAAGCAGATCGCCTACAACATCGAACGCGGGATCGACCCGCAACCGCTCCGCAAGAAGATAGCGGACATCACCGATTCCTTGATGCGAGAAGGCGCAGACACCGCCGAGCTTCTCTCCGGGCGACGAGGTGATGGTCGCAAGAAGTCGCCCACTCCCAACCTCAAGCGTGAGGGTCTCGCGGCGGCGGGCGGCAACGATCTCGAACAAATCATTGGCGACCTCAACGAGCAGATGTTGCAAGCGGCAAGCGAACTCAAGTTCGAGCTAGCCGGGCGCCTCCGAGATGAGGTTTCCGACCTCAAAAAGGAGTTGCGGCAGATGGAACAGGCCGGTCATTTGCGATGAAGGGGTGAATGGTCCGATCGGGCCTGAGTACGGCCGATAGCGCGCAAGTGCAATGTCGGCGGCCGCGGTAGAATTGTAAGAGTGTCAGTGACTCCAATCGGCAATGCGAACAAGCTCCCAGCCGTTAACAAACTCTCAGCCGTGAGCAAGCTCCCAGGCATCAGCAAGCCCACCGCCGTCAACAAACTCAGCGTTCGTGGCGCGCGGGTTCACAACCTCCGCAACGTCGATCTTGAGATCCCGCGAGACTCGCTCGTGGTCTTTACCGGACTCTCCGGGTCTGGCAAGTCGAGTCTTGCCTTTGACACGATTTTTGCCGAGGGACAGCGGCGCTATGTCGAGTCTCTGTCGGCGTACGCAAGACAGTTTCTCGGTCAAGTCGATCGGCCGGATGTCGATTTCATTGAGGGCCTGAGCCCAGCCGTCTCGATCGACCAAAAATCGACGAACCGCAACCCTCGCTCTACGGTCGGGACCATAACCGAGATCTACGACTACATGAGGTTGCTGTGGGCGAGAATCGGCGTACCGCACTGCCCGGAGTGCGGTGAGCGAATCGAGCGCCAGACGGTTCAGCAGATCGCGGACCAGCTCATGGGCCTCGAGACCGGCACCCGATACCAGATTCTGAGCCCGATCGTCACGCAGAAGAAGGGCGAGTTCGTTGACCTTTTTAAGGAGCTGGCGTCGACCGGCTACTCCAGGGCAATCGTCGACGGCGAACAGATTCAGCTGAGCGAACCGCCAACCCTGAAGAAGCAGATCAAGCACGATATCTCGGTCGTCGTTGACCGTTTAGTGGCCGCAGACGACCTGCTCACCAGACTGACCGATTCACTCGAAACCGCGTTGCGATTGACCGATGGTACGGTCGCGATTAACTTCGTCGATCAGTCCGGCGATGACGCCTGGCGGACGTTCTCTGAGAAGCTCTCCTGCCCAAACAACCACCCGCTGCAGCTCACCGAGATCGAACCGCGGAGTTTCTCCTTCAACGCTCCGTTTGGCGCCTGTCCAGAGTGCTCAGGGCTCGGTACCCGCATGTCCGTAGACGCAGACCTGCTCATCGCCGACAATTCGGTAAGCCTTGCGGAAGGCGTCATCCTGCCGTGGACGAACTCCGGCAAAGGACTCTTCAATTACTTCGAAAAGCTGCTCGACGGCCTCGCCAGAGACCTCGACTTCTCTCTGGACACGCCGTGGGGTGGACTTGAAGAAGACGTGCGTGAAGCGATTCTCAAGGGTAACAACTTCGCCGTCACGGTCAAATGGAAAAACCGCTACGGGCGCGAGATGAAGTACTCGACCGGGTTCGAGGGGGTCATTCCGTACATCGAGCGCAAATTCCTCGAAGCAGAAACGGATGTGCAACGTCAGCGTTTCGCAAGCTACCTGCGGGAAATCCCGTGCCCAGTTTGCGATGGCAAACGTCTGAAGCCGGAGGTTCTCGCTGTCACCGTCAACGGCCGCAGTATCTCCGATATTTGCTTGCTCAGCCTCGTCAAAGCCCACGAGTTCGTTGATGACCTCACGCTCACTGACCGCGAAGCGAAGATCGCTGCACAGGTCCTCCGCGAGATCCGGCTACGGCTTGAGTTTCTCATTGAAGTCGGCTTGAGCTACCTCGACCTTGCTCGCGCAGCCGCGACCTTGAGTGGAGGTGAGGCCCAGCGCATCCGACTCGCAACGCAGATCGGCTCAGGACTGACCGGTGTGCTCTACGTGCTTGACGAACCGAGCATCGGCCTCCACCAACGCGATAATCGGCGGCTGATCGAAACGCTCGTCAAGCTCAAGAACCTCGGCAACACGCTCATCGTTGTCGAACACGATGAAGACACCATTCGCACGGCAGATTGGATCGTCGACATCGGTCCCGGCGCTGGCGAGCACGGCGGTCAGGTCGTGCACTCCGGTTCGTTTGAAGGCCTGCTCGCAAACACCGATTCCATCACCGGTGACTACCTTGCTGGCCGCAGGTCGATCGCAGTGCCTGCAACGCGGCGGCCCATCGACCCGCTACGACTGCTCACTGTTGAGGGCGCCAGAGCGAACAACCTTCGCGACGTCACTGTCAGTTTTCCACTGGGCACGCTGACGGCGGTCACCGGGGTGAGCGGGTCCGGTAAATCGAGCCTGGTCAACGACATTCTCTACAAGGTGCTCGCCAACGAGCTCAACGGAGCCCGCCAGATTCCCGGCAAGCACACGAGGGTCACCGGCCTTGACAACCTCGACAAGGTTGTTCACGTCGACCAGAATCCGATCGGAAGAACACCGCGATCGAACCCGGCTACCTACACCGGAGTCTTCGACAAGATTCGCACGCTGTTCTCGGAGACCGCAGACGCCAAGGCCCGCGGGTATTTGCCGGGTCGCTTCAGCTTCAACGTGAAGGGTGGGCGATGCGAGAACTGTGCGGGTGACGGCACTATCAAGATCGAGATGAACTTCCTGCCAGACGTGTACGTTTCGTGCGAGGTGTGCGCGGGAGCGCGGTACAACCGCGACACGCTCGCGGTGCGGTACAAGGGCAAGAACATTGCAGAAGTGCTCGACATGCCGATCAGCGAAGCGGCAGAGTTCTTCGAGGCGATCTCCGCCATTCATCGTTTTCTCAAGACCCTCGAGGACGTCGGTCTTGGATACGTTCGACTTGGGCAGAGCGCGACAACCCTGTCCGGCGGCGAAGCGCAACGCGTCAAACTCGCAACCGAACTGCAACGGCGATCGCTCGGGCGTAGCATCTACGTGCTCGACGAACCGACAACAGGACTGCACTTCGAGGACGTGCGAAAGCTGCTCGCGGTGCTCAACAGTCTCGTAGACAAGGGCAACACCGTCATCGTGATCGAGCACAATCTCGATGTCATCAAATCCGCAGACTGGATCATCGACCTCGGCCCCGAGGGGGGCGCAGGCGGAGGCAAGGTGCTCTCGATCGGATCGCCAGAGCAGCTCGCTGCCGTTGAAGGGAGCCACACCGGCATCTTTCTTAGCGAAGCGCTCCACGGAGTGCGAGCCTAGGCTTGCCTCGTGGCTGGTGAACTGAGCTATCGCCCGAAGCCGGGCGAGATCCCGACCGGACCGGGCGTCTACCGCTTTCGCGATGGCGCGTCGCGCGTGCTCTACGTCGGCAAGGCCAAGAATCTTCGATCTCGCCTGAGTAATTATTTCGCCCCGCTCGCGACTCTTCACGAGCGAACGCGCAGAATGGTCATGACGGCGAATTCAGTCGAGTGGACAGTCGTCGGCAGCGAGTTTGAGGCTCTCCAGCTTGAGTTCACCTGGATCAAGGAGTTTGATCCGCCCTTCAACGTGCAGTTCAAGGACGATAAGAGTTATCCGTACCTCGCGATCACGCTCGCAGACGATGTGCCGCGGGTACTCGTCACGAGGAACCGAAAAATTTCAGGCGCTCGCTACTTTGGTCCGTACACCAAGGCGTGGGCAATCCGCGAGACGGTGGATATCTTGCTCAAAGCCTTTCCCATGCGCAGTTGTTCGGAAACCACATATCGTCGGGCAAAGCAGACCGGGCGTCCGTGCCTGCTTGGCGACATCGGAAAATGCGCAGCGCCCTGCGTCGGACGGGTCACAGCGGCCGAGCACAAGTCGATCGCCCTCGACTTCACGAGCTTCATGGCGGGCAACGACTCACGGTATCTGACGGCGATCTCGCGACGCATGCAGGAAGCATCCGAGCGCCAAGATTACGAGGCAGCGGCGCGGTATCGCGATCAGAGTGGAGCCATGCAAGCCGCCCTCGCCAGAAGTGTTGTCGTTCTCAGTGCGGATGTTGACGCTGACGTCTTCGGCATTGCGCACGACGAGCTGGCCGCGGCCGTGCAGCAATTCATTGTCCGCGGCGGCCGAATTCGCGGTGTCCGCGGTTGGGTTGTCGACAAGGAGCTCGATCTCGATTTGCCGGCACTGGTAGAGATGGTGATTCAAAACGCGTACGACGGTGACCAACCGCCGCGCGAGGTAATTGTGCCTGCGCTTCCGGATGACGCGAGCGAGCTCGAACAGTGGCTCAGCGGAGTTCGCGGAACCGCAGTCAAACTCGCGGTTGCGCAGCGCGGCGAGAAGGCGGCGCTCGCTCAAACGGTTGCGACGAACGCAACCAACGCGCTTATCCTCTACAAGACTCGCCGCAGTTCCGATTTCGCGGCGCGGTCAAAGGCAGTGGCCGAGCTGCAAAATGCCCTCGGCATGGACGAGGCACCGTTGCGCATGGAGTGCTTCGACGTCTCCCACCTCAGCGGAACCAATATCGTCGCCTCGATGGTGGTGTTCGAAGATGGCCTGCCGCGCAAAGATCAGTACCGACGCTTCAGCATTCCGGAGTCGAGCGATGATACCGAGTCGATCTATCGCACACTCGCGCGCCGACTGGCGTATCTCGCAGCACCCGCCGCTGCCCCAGCGGACGGCGTTCGGACCAAGTTCGCTTACCCGCCACAATTGCTCGTTGTCGATGGCGGGCAACCGCAGGTGGCGGCGGCAGCACGCGCGCTCAGTGAGTCAGGCGTCACGGGCATCCAGCTCTGTGGCATTGCCAAGCGACTCGAGGAAGTGTGGCTCCCGGACTCGGACTACCCGGTGATTCTGCCGCGGAATAGTGACGCTCTGTTTCTCATGCAGCGTATCCGCGATGAAGCCCACCGGTTTGCCATCAGCTACCAGAGGCAGAAGCGTTCCGGTGACATTCGATCGGTGCTCGCAAACGTGCCGGGGCTTGGTCCCCATCGAGTCAAGGCGCTCCTAGGTCACTTCGGTTCAGTCGCTCGGCTTCGACGAGCCAGCCTGGCAGAAATCTCCGGGGTGCCGGGTATCGGACCGAGCCTCGCCGCGGCCGTGGCCGAGCAGTTACGCGCGTGAACTGCTGGGGCCCGGGTGTAGGCGACGTTCTGGGCTCGACACCGTCCCGGTAGTCTGTGATCAGCATGCCGACACCCGCACCCAATCAGGAGCTCCTCGTCGTTACCGGCATGTCTGGGGCCGGCCGCTCGACTGTCGGTAACGCGCTCGAGGACCTCGGCTGGTACGTCGTTGACAACCTGCCACCCCAAATGCTGCTGCCCCTCGTCGAACTAGCTGCACGCGCCGGAAACGCACTGCCGAGAATCGCCGCTGTCGTGGACGTTCGCGGCGGGAGATTGTTTTCGGATGTGCAGCAGGCTATCGAAAGCATCGGCGTGAGTGCCGCCAATGTGCGCGTGCTCTTTCTTGAGGCGACCGACAGCGCTCTCGTGCGGCGTTTCGAGCAAGTGCGACGGCCGCACCCACTGCAGGGGGATGGCACGCTTCTCGACGGCATAATGAACGAACGCGAGCGCATGGCGGAAATCCGCGAACTCAGCGACATCGTGATCGACACTACCGATCTCAACATCCACCAACTTGCCACTGCCATCATCGACAAGTTCGCAGCAGAGGATGCGGCCGGGCTTCGGTTGACCATCTTGAGCTTCGGGTTCAAATACGGCGTGCCGACCGACGTTGATCTCGTTGCCGACGCGCGATTCCTGCCGAATCCATTCTGGATCCCCGAGCTGAAATCTCTCACCGGGGTTGACCAGCCCGTGAAGGACTACGTTCTCGGGCAGCCCGGCGCAGAAGATTTTGTCTTGGGCTATGCAGCAGCGCTGCGTCCCGTCTTCGCTGGCTATCAGCGCGAGAACAAACGGCACGCTACGATCGCCATTGGATGCACCGGCGGAAAGCACCGCTCTGTCGCCGTTGCTGAGGAACTTGCGCGAGTCATTACCAGCGACCCTGCCATCGCGATCTCGGTCAAGCACCGAGATCTCGGCCGTGAGTAGCACGTACCCTCAGCAACGTCCGGCATCTGTCACCCGGCATTTGGCATCCGCCACCGTCAAGAAGGAGATTATCCTGTGGGACTCACCACCGAGGTCAAAGAGGAGCTGGCGAAGACCGAGTCCGGCAAGACGACGGTGCGAGCGGCAGAGCTCACAACCATCCTGAGATTCTCGGGAGGCCTGCACCTCATTTCTTCGAGAATCGCTGTCGAGTCCGAGCTCGAAACCGAACAACTCGCTAGGCGCGTTCGCCGCGACATTGCAGAACTATACGGGGTTCGAAGCGAGGTATCGGTCGTTGCGGCCACTGGTGCACGCCGAACTAACAGCTACCTCGTTCGCGTGATTGACGGCGGGGAGACCCTTGCTCGTCAGACCGGATTGCTGGATGCCAGACGTCGCCCGATCAGAGGCCTGCCAAATCGCCTGACGACCGGCAGTCGAGAGGAGCTCGCGGCAATCTGGCGCGGCGCGTTTCTCGCGGCAGGTTCACTCACCGACCCCGGCCGCTCAGCTGCCCTTGAGGTCATCTGCCCTGGCAATGAGGCAGCGATGGCACTCGTTGGAGCGGCCGGTCGCCTTCAGATCTCCGCGAAAGCTCGTGAGGTGCGCGGAGTGCACCGCGTCGTTATCCGTGACGGGGAAGCGATCGGCGCGATGCTCAGCATGATGGGAGCCGTCTCGAGTGTCGAGAGCTGGAACGAGTTGCGGCAGCGGCGCGAGGTGCGAGCGACCGCAAACCGACTGGTGAACTTCGACGACGCCAATCTTCGCCGCTCTGCTCAAGCGGCGGTTGCTGCCTGCTCACGAGTGGAGCGCGCGCTCGAGATTCTCGACGGCGATGTACCGCCGCATTTGCTATATGCGGGAGACCTTCGGCTTCGCTTTCGCGACTCAAGTCTTGACGAACTCGGGCACCACGCTGAGCCGCCAATGACGAAGGATGCTGTGGCTGGCCGCATCCGCCGACTCCTAGCCATGGCCGATAAACGAGCAAGCGAGCTCGGACTACCCGGCACTGACGCGAACCTCCCGCCAGACCTAGACGAGGACTGAGACCGCATCACCGAAGGCCGCGGACCGGTTGAGTCGGCTGCGCGCGAGGATAGACTCGAGCTACCCCCGCAGCGCCATCCGCTTGATGCGCTCGGCCAATTCTCGAGGAGAACGACATGGCTGACTACACCCTCCCAGAACTCGGTTACGACTATGCCGCACTTGAGCCTCACATCAGCGCCACCATTATGGAGTTGCACCACACCAAGCACCACCAGGCGTATGTGACCGGAGCAAATGGCGCTCTCACCGCGATGGCCGCTGCTCGCGACACCGGCGACTTCACGAACATTAATAAGCTCGAAAAAGACCTTGCGTTCAACCTCGGCGGTCACGTCAACCATTCGATCTTCTGGACAAACCTTTCACCGGATGGCGGCGCCGCGCCCGTCGGCAGCCTTGCGAGCGCCATCGACGAGAACTTTGGATCGTTCGAGAAGTTCACGGCACATTTCACCGCGACCGCCCTGGGTGTACAGGGCTCTGGGTGGGCGGTATTGGCGTGGGATTCGATTGGCCAGAAGCTCATCATCATTCAGCTTTTCGATCAGCAGGGAAACCTGCCAGCCGGTATCGTACCTGTCCTCATGCTGGACGTCTGGGAGCACGCGTACTACCTCGACTACCGCAACGTTCGCGCAGATTACGTCAAGGCGTTCTGGAACATCGTGAGCTGGGGCAATGTGCAGCAGCGCTTTGATTCAGCAACGCAGAAGACGGCCGGGCTGCTGCTACTGTCGTAGCTGATTCGCACGATCGTGGCTAGATCGCTCTTTGTCATCCACTGTGCACTGTCGCGGCCGCAAACCAACCAGCAACCCCCCCACCCTACGAAGCGTCATTCGACGCCTGAGCAACCGGAGCACACGTGAGCGTCAAGGTCGGCATCAACGGATTCGGTCGCATTGGCCGCAACTATTTTCGTGCAGCATTGGCCAAGGGGAGCGACATCGACATCGTCGCCGTCAATGACCTCACCGACAACGCTGCGCTCGCCCACCTGCTGAAGTACGACTCGATCGCCGGTCGTCTCGATGCCGTCGTTGAGCTCGACGGTGACAAGATCATCGTCAACGGCAAGGCGATCACCGTGTTCGAGCAGCGCGACCCGGCAAACCTGCCGTGGGGTGACCTCGGGGTCGACATCGTTATCGAGTCGACCGGCCACTTCACGAAATCAGAGGATGCCCAGAAGCACATCGCGGCCGGCGCCAAAAAGGTCATTGTCTCAGCTCCGGCCACCGGTTCAGGCGTCGCAACCCTCGTGCTCGGTGTCAACGAAGGCACCTACGACTCGGCGGTGCACAGCATCATCTCGAACGCGTCGTGCACGACGAACTGCCTCGCGCCGCTCGCGAAGGTGTTCCTTGACAACTTCGGCATCGAACGCGGTCTGATGACGACCGTGCACGCATACACCGCAGACCAAAACCTCCAGGACGGGCCGCACCAGGACCTTCGCCGTGCCCGCGCCGCCGCCGCCAATATCATCCCGACGTCGACCGGGGCGGCGAAGGCGCTCGGCCTCGTCATTCCAGAACTGGTCGGCAAGCTCGACGGGTACGCACTCCGCGTTCCAGTCATCACGGGTTCGATTACCGACCTGACCCTGATAACGACTGCAAACGTCACTGTTGACGAAGTCAACGCCGCCTACAAGGCCGCCGCAGAGGGCGCGCTGAAGGGCATCCTCAAGTACACAGAAGACGAGATCGTTTCGAGCGACATCGTTGGAGACCCGCACTCATCAATCTTCGACGCTGGCCTGACGAAGGTCATCGGCAATCAGGTCAAGGTTGCATCGTGGTACGACAACGAGTGGGGCTATTCGAACCGCCTCGTCGACCTCACCGAGTACGTCGCCGAACGACTCTGAGGCTCGGCGCGTCATGCCGATCCGCACAATGGACTCTCTTGGTGACTTGCGTCGCAAGCGCGTCGTCGTACGCTGTGACCTGAACGTACCGCTCAAGGACGGGCAAATTACCGATGACGGGCGCATCAGAGCATCGTTGCCGACGTTGAACCAGCTGATTCATGCTGGCGCTCGGGTCATCGTGGTTTCGCACCTCGGCCGACCCGACGGGCAGCCAGACACGAAGTACAGTCTTGCGCCGGTCGCGCAACGACTCAGCGAGTTGCTCGGTAAGCCCGTCGTATTCGCCCAAGACACCGTCGGTAGCGCAGCCCAACACGCCGTTGACGAACTCGTCGACGGCGATGTCGCGCTGCTCGAGAACCTTCGCTTTAACGCGCCAGAGACGTCGAAGGATGCGACAGAACGCACTGGATTTGCGGCGAAGCTTGCTGGCTTCGCCGATGCGTTCGTTTCGGACGGTTTCGGAGTTGTGCATCGCAAGCAAGCGAGCGTGTTCGAACTGGCAGAGCAACTCCCGAGTGCGGCTGGTCTGCTCATCGCTGAGGAACTCGCGATGCTAGAGCGATTGACGGTAGAGCCCGAGAAGCCCTACACGGTTGTACTCGGCGGCTCCAAAGTGTCAGACAAACTCGACGTCATTGGTGCATTGCTGCCGAAAGTGGATTCACTGCTTATCGGCGGCGGGATGCTGTTCACGTTCCTGGCGGCGCTTGGTCACCGCGTCGGAGCCAGCCTTCTCGAAGAGGATCAGGTCGAAGCGGTACGCGGTTACCTCGCACAAGCTGAGGCTCTTGGTGTCAGGCTCGTGTTGCCCACTGACATCGTGGTTGCTGCATCGTTTTCCGCAGATGCAGAACATGTGGTGACGGCAGCGGATGCGATCGAGAACACGCCGTTCGGCGCATCCGGCCTCGGCCTCGACATTGGCCCAGACAGTGCAACGGCGTTCGCAGAGATCATCCGCGCTTCAAAGACAGTCTTCTGGAACGGGCCCATGGGGGTATTCGAAATGCCAGCATTTGCGGCGGGCACCAAAGCGATTGCTGGGGCATTGAGCGAGATCGATGGATTTGGAGTCGTCGGCGGCGGTGACTCGGCAGCGGCAGTGCGTGCCCTTGGCTTCCGCGATGACGCGTTCGGACACATCTCGACTGGCGGTGGTGCGAGCCTCGAGTTTCTTGAAGGCAAGCGACTCCCGGGACTGGAGGTATTGGGGTGGCAGTAGCACAGGGCCGCGTGCCTCTCATTGCCGGGAACTGGAAGATGAACTTCGACCACCTGCAGTCGATTGCCTTCGTGCAGAAGCTCGCCTGGACTCTTAAAGACGCGGATCACGATTTCGGAGTCGGCGGTTCAGAGGTTGCCGTGTTCCCGCCATTCACCGACCTTCGTTCGGTGCAGACCCTGATCTCAGCCGACAAGCTCAAGTTGGAGTACGGCGCACAAGATCTCTCGCAGCACGATTCAGGCGCGTTCACGGGCGAGATATCCGGGGCGTTTCTCGCGCTGCTCGCGTGCCGCTTCGCACTCGTCGGGCATTCGGAGCGCCGCCAGAACCACGGGGAAACGGACGAGCTGCTCCGTGCAAAAGTTGTGGCTGCTCTCAAGCACGGGCTGGTTCCGGTGTTGTGCGTTGGTGAGACCGCAGAAGACCTTGAACAGCACGGACCCAGTGCGGTTCCGGTGGCCCAGTTGCGGGCCGCGCTTGCCGGCCTCACTGGAACCCCGGAGCTCGTGATCGCGTACGAGCCGGTCTGGGCGATCGGTTCAGGTCAAGCCGCTACGCCCGAGCAAGCCGAACAGGTCGCAGCAACGTTGCGGTCGGTGCTGCAGGAGCTCCTTGGATCTGAAGTGGCCGAAACGACGCGAATCCTCTATGGCGGGTCTGTCAAGTCGAGCAACATCGCAGGATTCATGCGCGAAGCCAATATCGATGGTGCTCTTGTC
>Ga0335395_10000668_pt1 | contig 21493 bp, 18 predicted proteins | sample MAT02_FD_205744 | JGI IMG/M metagenome (GOLD analysis project Ga0335395, IMG submission 205744) | Freshwater microbial communities from Lake Fryxell liftoff mats and glacier meltwater in Antarctica - MAT-02 (spades assembly) (version 2) ...
CAATAGCCGAGTAGTTTCTGACGGATGTCTTTCTATGTGTTCCCGAAGTTGACTCATTTTTTTAGATAAATTTCTATTATAATATAGTTGCGTTTCCACGAAAATTTGTTTGTTGGAGATATCTATTAGACATCTGGCATAATTCTTGTGGAACAGGCAGGATGCCTGTTCAAAACCTGCTTTTTACCAGATGTCTATGGCGCTTTAATTATTCGACAATAGCTCGACTTTTAGCAGTGCGACGATCGAGTTCTTCTCTAGGATCGTAATAATATCAAGTCCGCTTAATCACTTATAATATAGGTAGGTTGGGTTGAAGAATGAAACCCAACACAATCTTCTAGTGGACGTTGGGTTTCACTTCGTAAGGGCCCAACCTACAAATAGGGATTTTATGATAATTATTCATTTAGCACAAATAGTCACAGTTACAGCAAATTGTAAGGTGCGTGATACATAAATTATTTCGATTTCAACAAGTTGTTTGGATCTGACGCACCCTAGGAACAGTATTTCGATCGCTTTGACTACCAACTAGATGCCAACTAGATGCAAACTAGATTCAGTACGTGCTGAATCGCCTGGAGTCCCGAAGTATAGAATAGAGGTTGCTGAACCGGCACAAAGCCCGATCGCCCATCCGCAGCAATTTGTTACCCTAAAAGTAGAATCTCCCCTCCCTCAACTCCCTCCCATGAACAACGCTTCTCCCCTGATTCAAACCATCACACCCGAACGCTGGGCCGGCTTAAGCATGGACTTTATCGGGGCCGGTTACGCAGGTTTGCTGGTCAAAAACGGCCGCGTCGTGCGTACCCTGAAATCCGGGCGGCACTTCACCTTTGCGCTTCCCTTGCTGGAACAGTGTCAAATTGTTCTCGTAGATACCAAACTGCGTAACTTGGACGTGCAATCCCAAGGCGATTTTTTGTCTAAAGATCGGTTTTTAATTGATGCCACACTGACAGTTATTTATCAAGTTATAGATCCGAAACGAGTAGCTTTGGAATTGTCCGATCCCATAGCTGCTTTGGCGAGTGCTGTGAAAGATTGTATGGGAGTTGCGATCGGGCAAATTCCCCTCAACCAGCTTATCAGTCAAGGAAGACTTTTGTTGCGCCAAAATTTGCTCGATCGCGTCCAAGATTTCTATACATTAGGATTCACCTTAGAAGATGTGCGAATCGGCGATGTCAGCTTTCCCGAAACAAACGGAGTTATTCGCCAAGTTGAAGGAATGAGTTCCAGACAAGAAGCCGAAAACTCCGCCGCCATGCAAATGAGAATTGCCGAAGCAGGCCGACCAATTCTGCCTCAAGCTCCCGTACAACAGTTAAACTTAATATCAGGTCAATCTCCTGCAAGTCTTCCCGCTTCTGATAGCGCAGGATTCGATCGCGATTTACAACAACTGACAGCACAACTCGCCCAAAATAGTCTCCCACCAGCCCAGCATCGCCCGCAACTAGCACCGACAGTATTGGCAAGTAGCGATCGCCAAAAAACCGCATATTTAGTATACAAACTTTCTGGAGAGGCGATCGGTCTCACCGCCAATCCCTTTACAATCGGACGCGAACCGGGCAATACTTTAGTGTTACAAGATCCGCAAAGTTCACGCTACCATGCTCAAATCCGTCGGGCCACAGACGACCAAGGAAAACAGCGGTATCAACTTGTCGATTGCGGCAGTTCCAATGGTACTTTTGTCGGTGGACAAAGGCTGGCTGCTAACGATCCTTTTTGGCTAACGAACGGTTGTGAAATTGCGATCGGCGACCAAAAATGGACGTTTCAAGGCTCGTGAGGAGGACTATTTTTGGGATTAAATTCATGGTCAATCCTTTTTTTGCTTACGGGTATTTTATAATACTAAATCTTCCAAAGTGTACTTAGATAACTTGTGTCGCTCTTGAGGTTTTCAGTAATCAGTGAAATCGGAGGATGATAGCTAGACCGAGAATGACATGATGCTGAAAGTCAATAAATACGTTGATTGACACGAGATACAGTATCAATAAATGTTCGTTTTGACTAAGTTTGATCGATAAAAGTGTGGGTAATTCAGGCGATCGGCTTGTTTAAAACCTTCAAAAATCTCAGTGTAATTTTATACTAAAAAACGGTTCACTACAGAACCGTTTGAAAATTGAAAATATAAGTAGGTGACAGAAGACTAATTTGAGATTTACGGCGATCGAAATCCAATCGATTCGGTACACTTAGATAACTATAATTGAATGATTATGGAAGAGCAAATTAAAGCTTTATTCGAGCAAGGACTCAAGCAGTTGGAGTCGCCGGATTGTGAGGGTGCGATCGCCATTTTCGATCGACTCCTGGAACTAGACGAAAACCACACAGATGCCTGGGGCTGCCGTGGCGTGGCTTTGGGACGTTTAAAGCGTTACGCAGAGTGCATCGACAGCTTCAATCGAGCGATCGAACTTAAGCCCCTCGATCGCCAATCCTTGCTCAACCGAGGCATAGCCTTATCAGAATGGGGCAAAGAAAAAGAAGCAACGGCCAGTTTTGACCAACTGCTGTTATACTATCCTCACGATTACCAAGCTTGGGAAGGCAAAGCCAATTCCTTAACCTCCCAAGAGCGGTATTCAGAAGCCCTAAACTGTTACGATCGCGCCCTCGAATTCAACATCAACTACTACAAAGCTTTTGCCAACCGGGGAAATGTTTTAGTCTGCCTCAAACGCTTTAAAGCAGCACTTCGCAGTTACGATCGAGCTTTGGAACTCAATCCCAAGGATGCTGATGTTTGGTTCAATCGCGGCTGCGGGTTCATGGCCTGGGAAAAGTTGCCAGAAGCCCTAGAAAGTTTTGAAAAGGCGATCGCCATCAAGGCCAATCATACCGCTGCTTGGGTAAATAGAGGTACGATGCTTGGTCAATTAGGCAGAAACGAGGAAAGTTTAGTCTGTTACGATCGGGCGATCGAAATAGATCCGAAAAGTACGCACTCTTGGAACAATCGTGGGCTCGCACTGCGGCGTTTGGGACGAAGCAAAGAGGCGATCCAATCTTATGAAAAGGCGATCGCAGCCGACCCCAAAAACTACGAAGCATGGGACAATCAGGGTTACGCTTTCGCCAAAATGGGTAAATACAAGGAAGCGCACAAAAGTATCGATCGATCTGTGCAAATCAAACCAGACCACGCCAACGGCATCTACAATAAAGGCTATTGCTATGCTTGTGAAGGTAAAACAACTTTAGCTGTAGATTGCATTGCTAGGGCGATCGAACTCAATCGAACTAAATACCTCAGTGAAGCTCAAACCGACCCCGATTTAAAAGCTTTACACAAAAACAAGCGTTTTCAAAAGTTGGTAGGGAAAACATTTTGACAGCTTAAAGTTATGATAAAAAGACCGCCATCCAAACCCGATCATTTCTAATCTGGAAATAGACTGGAGACTCAAATGACCGTAGCAACCATAGCAACACCCAAAAAAGAATCACCCCTGCTGTTTGAGGGACTCACTTGGAGAGAGTTCAAAGCAGTTGAGCAATTGTTAGACCGTCCAGGATATCGACTCTCTTTCCTGGATGGAGTTTTGGAGATAGAACTAATGCCTGGAGAACCCCACGAAACCGTTAAAAAGAGAATTGCTGCATTGTTGGAGCTTTACCTGTTGATGGCAGGGTTCGACTTTACTCCAACTGGCTCAATGACTCTGGAGAGTGAAGCCGTCGCCGTTAAGCGAGAGGCAGATGAATCCTATAAACTTGCCCCTGGTCGTAGGCTACCAGATCTGGCGATCGAGATAGTGTTTTCTAGTGGCGGCATCAACAAGCTGGAGGTATACAAGCGACTGAAAATTCCAGAAGTATGGTTCTGGGAAGACGGATTGTTAGAGATTTATCACCTGCGGGGAGAGGGGAATACACTTCACTATGAAAAAATTTCTAGTAGTGAGGAGATCAAAGGGATCGATCTGGATTTGTTTTTACGCTGCATTAATATGGTGAATCATGTTGATGCGATTAAGACTTTTCAACAGGCACTCCAGAAATAGCTGGGGATAGGCTATAGGCTGTTGTGTCTCCTTTTCTGCTTCGGTTGACCCCACCAACTACTTAGACAGCTTTCGCTGTTCAGTTAGGTTGGAATCCCCCGCTTCAGCGGTGAGGAGGAAGTCAAAAATCCTCTCCCTCCAATTCCCAATACTCCCAGGTAGAATTCTCTTCCCAACCCTAGGGGGGATATCTCCACAAGCCTTTCGAGCGACAATCGGTCAAGATAGAAAATATAAGTAGAGGACAAACCCATGAACTTTTCTATACAATCTGTTTACAACTGGTACCGCGACACAATCCGTAACCCCAAGTACCGCTGGTGGATTATTCTGGGAACTATGGCATATCTGGTAAGCCCGATCGACATTGCGCCAGACTTCCTTCCCGTCATCGGTCAAATTGACGATGTGGCAATTGCTGTGCTACTGATTTCGGAAATTTCCCAAATGTCGATCGACTATTTTAAATCCCGCCAGACTCAGACAAATTCAGCATCTGAAGCCACCGGCAATCCTTCTCAAGGTACACCCGGCACTGTTGACGTAGATGCAGTTTCTGTACAATAACTGCCAACAATAATCTAATCGCGCTTTCAAACCCCGACTTCGCAGAAGAAGTTGGGGTTGTTGGCTATTCTGTAGTCGAGGAAGCATAGACCCCAGAAACCGGGTTTTTTACCATAATATTTCCTTGTAGTCCCCAGATTCCATAAAAACCCGGTTTCTTTTGTCGGACTGTTTTTTTATACTGCTCAGACAGTGCTCCAAACCTGGTAATTTTAACAGTGGTAAATCCCTGTTAACAACCAATTTTTATAGATGAAATTTAGCGAAATCGTAGAAAAACTGAATTTAGCCAGCAGCCGCACACTCACAACGTCGGTTGCTACAGATCCCGAAATTACTGGCGCGGCCCCAGTTGATGAAGCTGCATCAGGCAAAATCAGCTACATAGAAGGTGCTAAATTTGCCTCTCATACAGCATCGACAAATGCTTCTGCTTTAATTCTGCCTTTAGATGAAAGCCTCCAGGCGAACTGTGCCGATCGCAATATAGCTTGGATAGCCGCACCCGATCCGCGACTGCTGTTCGCTCAAACGATCGCCCTTTTTTATCAACCGTTTCGCCCAACCTCAGAAATTCACCCAGCAGCCACCATTCACCCCACAGCACACATTGGTGAAAATGTCTATATCGGCCCCAACGCTGTGATTCAGCCCGGAGTCAAAATTGGCAGCAATGTTTGCGTTCACCCAAATGTGGTCATTTATCCAGATGCAGAAATCGGCGAAGGCACTGTTTTACACGCTAACTGTGTGATTCACGAACGTACTCGCATCGGGGCAAATTGCGTGATTCATAGTGGTGCGGCGATCGGGAGCGAAGGTTTTGGGTTCGTGCCGACAGCGACAGGCTGGGTAAAAATGGAGCAGTCTGGCTGCACTGTCTTGGAAGACGGGGTTGAGGTGGGTTGCAACAGCACCATTGACAGACCCGCTGTTGGAGAAACCCGCATCGGTCAAAATACCAAGATTGACAATTTAGTACACGTAGGTCACGGCTGTCAAGTTGGGAAAAATTGCGCTTTTGCTGCTCATGTTGGCATGGCTGGCGGGGTCAAAATTGGCAATAATGTCATTTTGGCTGGGCAAGTTGGGATTGCTAATCAAGCTAAAATTGGAGATGGGGCGATCGCCACAGCCAAAGCCGGAATTCACAGTGATGTTGCCGCAGGGGCGATCGTGACTGGTGTGCCGGCAATTCCCCACAAACTATTTCTGAAAGCCGCAGCCGTCTACAACCGTCTCCCAGAAATGTACCAATCTTTGAGGCAAATTCAGCGCAAGCTCGATCGATAGTCAGTTGACTGTTGACTGTTGACTGTTAACTGTTGTCAGTTCTCAATTATCATAGCAACACACGATACGCGGGAAACTCAGCGACTTTAGTCCTGAGAGGGAAACGACCCGGCGGTTTCAACCGCCTTCAATCTTTCCGTTAGTTTAACGAGTGATGAGGGTCTTCGATAAGGTTAGTCGATATAGTTGAAGAAATCAACAAATTTGATTGAAAATGGCAAAAAGCAAAAAAGCAATCGGGGTACAGCAATGCCTGCTAACCCCGGACAAGGATTTGAAATCCATCCTGGAATATCTTTGCGGGGAATCGAATAAATTGCATAATTGTGCCGTTTACTATGCTCGACAAATTTGGTTCAAAGCACGTAAATTCGTGACTGGATTTGATCTGGTCAACGAGATGAATCGAAATCCACATTTTCGAGCAATGGCAAGCGAAGTGTCGGTTCAAACCTGTCTCGCCGTGGGCGAATCTATTGTGTCTTTCGCCGCTTTGTTGAAAAAATCAATTAACGGAGAATTAGACCAAAAGCCTAAATTTCCTGGTTACAGAAATCCCGGATTCCAGCTAATAGCATTCCCTAAACGTGCATTGAGACTGGTTGACGGCAAAATAAGACTGCCGTTAGGATTGCAAGTTAAGGCATGGTTTGGATTGAAAGAGTTCTTTTTGCTGATGCCGTCAAATCTCAAGTTCAGCGAACTAAGAGAAGTTCGTATTCTTCCGAGGAATAGATGCTTCTATGTCGAGTACGTGTATCCAGCATCTCAAATCCAAGCGGAAGTAGATCCATTGAAAGTGCTTGGCTTAGATCATGGACTAAATAATTGGTTGACAGGGGTCAGCAATGTTGGAACTAGCTTGATAATTGATGGAAAGCATCTTAAATCCAAAAATCAATGGTATAACAAAACGGTTGCCAAATTGATGAATGGAAAACCTAATGGGTTCTGGTCTAACCGTTTAGCCAGAATTACGGAAAAACGGAACAGAATAATGCGAGACGCAACGAACAAGGCGGCTCGCAAGGTGATAGACCACTGCATTGAGAACGGAATTGGTACAGTCGTCTTTGGTTGGAACAAGGGGCAAAAAGACGGTGTAAACATGGGGAAGAAGAACAACCAAAAGTTTGTACAAATTCCAACTGCCCGACTAAAGACTCGAATTCAACAGTTGTGCGAACGCTTCGGCATTCGATTCGTTGAAACTGAAGAGTCGTACACAAGCAAAGCTAGTTTTGTTGACTCTGACTTTCTCCCCAAGTACCGTGAAAAACCGGAAGGTTGGGAACCGTCAGGAAGACGAGTAAAACGTGGATTGTACCGCACCGGAAGCAACCAATATATTAATTGTGATTGTAACGGGGCGGCTAATATAATTAGAAAAGTAGCGGTGATGCTTGGATTGGATGTAAGCGGAATCAGTAGGGGCGAATTGAGTGCGCCTTTGAAGTTCAGAATCTGGACTCTTCAAGAATCTCAGCGGCTTTAGCCCTGAGAGTTTCAAATAATTTGTCAAATTAAGAAAATATTTTTGGATTCACACCTAGGAGTTAACAGGAAAAATGTATATCGTACAAATTGCCTCTGAATGCGCCCCCGTCATCAAAGCAGGAGGCTTGGGCGACGTAGTTTACGGTTTGAGTCGAGAGTTGCAGAATTCCGGCCATACCGTCGAGATTATTCTACCCAAGTACGACTGCATGAGGTATGACCACATTTGGGGACTTCATGAAGCCTATCGCGATCTCGCTGTGCCCTGGTACGGTGGCGAAATTCTCTGTGATGTCTTCTGTGGCTGGGTTCATGGCCAGTTGTGTTTTTTCATTGAACCTCGCTCTCAAGACAATTTCTTTAATCGCGGTTGTTATTACGGTTGCAATGACGATAATATGCGGTTTGCTTTCTTTAGCAAAGCCGCTTTGGAATTTTTGCTCAGAAGCAATAAACGCCCTGATATTCTTCATTGTCACGACTGGCAAACAGGTTTGATTCCTGTCATGTTGTTTGAAATCTACAAATATAATTGGATGGAATATCAGCGAGTCTGCTATACCATTCACAATTTCAAACATCAAGGTATGGGCGGTAGCGAAGTTCTGCAAGCAACGGGTTTGCATCGAGAGGATTATTATTTTCAGTACGATCGCCTCCAAGATAACTTTAACCCTTTTGTCATCAACTTTATGAAAGGTGGCATTGTTTACTCGAACTTTGTCACCACGGTGTCGCCACACCACGCTTGGGAAGCTCATCTAGGTGAGTTTGGCTACGGTTTGGGCCACACTTTGCATTTGTATCAAGACAAGTTCCGTGGGGTGCTCAACGGTATCGATTATGACGTGTGGAATCCCGAAAGCGATCGCTATATTCCCGATCACTATACTCAGGAAGATTTGGCTGGAAAAGCGAAAACTAAACAGGCTTTGCGCGATCGGCTTTTTCTGCGGGATGTTGACAAGCCAATTGTTGCGTTTATCGGTCGTTTAGATGACCAAAAAGGCGTTCATCTTCTCCATCATGCAATTTATTATGCTCTCAATAAAGGTGTACAATTTGTGCTTTTAGGTTCGGCTACCGAAGCGGGAATTAATGCTCATTTCCAGCACGAAAAACAAGTTTTAAATGACAATCCCGACTGCCATTTGGAACTCGGCTTTAATGAGGAACTGTCCCACTTAATTTATGCAGGTTCAGATTTAATTGTGGTTCCCAGCAATTACGAACCCTGCGGGCTGACTCAGATGATCGGGTTGAGGTATGGGACAGTGCCTGTGGTGCGGGGAGTTGGCGGTTTGGTGAATACTGTGTTCGATCGCGATTATGATACCAGCCACCTCCCAGAAGTACGCAACGGCTATGTGTTTTACCAAAGTGACTACTATGCTCTAGAATCAGCAATGGATCGGGCGATCGGATTGTGGTATAACTATCATGATGAATTTGAAAAACTCATGGTTCGAGGCATGAATTGTAACAATTCGTGGAAATATCCAGCTAAAGATTATGTCGAAATTTACGAGCTAATTCGACATAAATAATCAGTAGGGGCGGGTTTTTCCAGAGATATTTTCTCTACCTTTAGGAATAGATAAACCCGCCCTGATCTAACCAGACAGAGATAATGTTTTGAGTAAAAATGCGGGGGTGGAAAGTACGAATGCAGATTGTAGGGTTTCCTTGCCTGTCGTTTCCAAATGCGATCGCCGAAGATAAGGGTATAGAAATTAAATGGTTGGTTTTCACCCGCCCTTACACAAAATGAACTCACAACTAGAACAACAAGTAACGATTCTACAAGACGAAACAGCAGCCGTCGCAGATACCACAAACACAACAGTTGAAACTCCTTTATTCGCCTCAGAATTTGCAACAGAGGAAAAAGTCAGAGTGGAAGAATTTAAGATTAGTGCCGACAGTTTAATTGGTAAAGTCAAAGAACTAATTCAGCAAGGAAAACTCCGCCGCCTCGTCATCAAAAACTCGCAAGGGCGGACTTTGGCAGACATTCCGCTGATGGCGGGATTGGTAGGCGGCGTTGCAGGATCAGTAGTCTTTCCAATTGCTGCTGTACTTGCTACAGTTGGGGCAGTTGCGGCTCATTTGACTGTCGCTGTGGAGCGCAAAGAATAGTCATATCAATTCTGGTTGCACTCCTTATGATAGGTCGGAGACGGCAGTGCCGTGTCCCTACCACGATTAATTGTAGGGACACGGCACTGCCGTCTCCTCATTTCGGGTAATATTAATTCCGATGCAACCGGAAAGAATAGTTATTCGTTATTTGTTCGCTGTTATTGGTTATTTGTTATTTGTGGGTTGTTAGTTGTTCGCTCTAATAACCAATAACTAATAACTCATAACCAATAACCAATATCAACGCAAATTATCCGGTACTTGCGCCGAAGGTTGGTCTAAATAATTGTAAACAATCCGCGAAACTCGGCGCACAAAATCTCTCACAATCGGGTCATTGTAAGGACGTTTGACAAAAATTGCTGCTAAATAACGCTTACCATTCGGCATATCAATGATTCCAGCATCGCCCACTACAAAGCCGATATCTCCGGTTTTGTCAGCAATAACTGCTCCCGTCCCTAAACCCGAAGGAAGCAGCGTTCTAGTGGTTGTACGTCGCAGTAATTCTAAAGCTTGTTCCCGACTCGATTCAGAAACTAATTTATCGCGAGACAGCATCGCCAGCAGCTTTACCATATCCACAGAACTTGTTGTATTTGTTCCTTGAAAATCGCCGAGCCAATTGCGAATTCTGGTATCAGTTAATCCCCAAGTGCGAAAACGCTCGTTGACTTTAGCAATTCCCCCCAAACGTTCAATAATCATGTTGGTGGCTGTATTGTCGCTGATGGTAATCATTTTATTTACGGTTTCTCTGATGCTAAACCGAGTGCCATCTGGTTCGTCTTGCATGGTTCCAGAACCGCTGGCTACTAAGTCTGACTTCATAACTAATGTTTCGTCCAAGCTCACTTTGCCCGCGTCTACATCTTGATAAAAAGCAATTAGGATTGGTAATTTGATTGTACTCGCTGCGGGAAATACTCGATCGCCTTTTATGTCCAAATAGTCTCCTGTATCCAAATCCAGAAAGAACATTCCGGCGCTGAGGGATTTGTATTGTGCGATCGCACTTTCGATTTGAGGCTTAATTGTGTTCATCTCCGAACCCGCCCGCATCGCCAAATCAGCGGCATAGTTTCTTGGACTTGCTGAAGCAACAGTTAGGGGAACTTGACCAGATTTTTGTTCTACTTGGGTAATAGCTGCTGGTTGAAAAGACTCGTTTGCTGCTATTGGTTCGGGATTCGGTAACTGAAATGACCAGCGAGTGGCAGATTCTCTAATTACTCGGACTTTTTGCGGGTCTAATTTATAACCGGGAGTTAATTGTATCACTAATCTGGTAGTTTCGCTATCAAATTGCCCGACTCTAATTTCTTGAATAGCTGAGTTATAGCTTTGAGGAGTTTCGGGGTATTCTAGCACTATTCCCGGCAAATCGATTACTAAACGGGTAGGATTAGCAATTAATTTAACTTCTGGCTGAACGCTTGTATCTGTTGTTACATTCAGTTGATTTTGATTAGCATCGAAGTGCCAAGATGTCAAGGTATCAGCTTTTACTGGTAGGGCGATCGAGAAAGCACTAATTAAGGTAGCCAACAGCCATTGTAGTTTTAAAGTCATGTGTGGGGAGAAAGAGTGGAGTTTGCCTCAACTCGAAAGCGAGTGGAACAGTGTTCTCAACCGCTGTCGTGGCGAGTCGTATGAGATCATACAGTCAACTCTTGCCGTCTGCCGTATATTTTATTATTTTGTTTAAGAATATTCAGTTTCCCGAACTAATATCAAATCCGGTTCGATTACCCATTTTTTAGTCCGCTGGGAGTGGAGCCAACTTTATTTACGAGCGAATTATATCCCCTATTAGTTGAGATGATTTAGATAAATTCAAGTTGGGCGATCGCCTTATTTCTAGCATTCTCTATTGCATCAATCATAGCTTTGAGAAATACTTTTCCTTTAGCCACAAATCGCCGTTCGCTCAAATGGTCGTAAGCTTGCCAATCCCCGCTAACTTCGGAATCCTGCCACAAAAACCAGTCGCGGTAGATTTCACCGCTATCAATATCATCGCACAGAGCCAGCCAATCATCTCCCGTCAGAACATTGGCATCTAATGCTACCAATTCGAGCCACGCTATTGCAGTGCAGGCATCGATCGCCTCAGTATCAACAAAGTCAGGTTTTGTTGGGGTAGCTAGTGGCGAAGAAAGTGTAGATTTCATGATTTTTACCTAATTAAATCAATGAATATTACTATTTATTAAACTGACTGAATGCTACGGGAAAAGTTTCCCTTTGATTAATTTGTGATCCATCAAATTTTGCAGACGCTGATGCTTCAGTTAAGTTATTCAGGGTATTAATCGTGAATATGGCTGCGGTTGCTAAAGCGGCCATTGCCAGTCTATGTAAAATACTGTTCATTGTTCTGCCTCTTTTTGCTTGATGTGTTTACTATAAAAATTTAATCAATTATGCGCGGGGGAGATTGGGGAGTTAAGAATTTTTTTAGCTCAAAATACATTCAAATGTTGAAGTCGTTGACAGGATGGCGTTTGAGGCTGCGATCGACAATAAAAATTTAGAGAGTAAAATTAATTAAGTTGGGTCTGGCTGACTATCTCCCTTAATATCGCTTAAAATAGGCAGCTAAGGCGTTAAACTTCCTAAATTCCTTCTCCTTGGAGTGCAAGCGAAGTGATCAAGTCAAAACGCGATCGCGGTCGAATTCTCACCGCCACGGGCTTAAAGAAGCTCAATGAGGCGATCCAAGAATGGTCTGACCGATATAACATTAGAGGTACTCTGACCGAAGTCGAGGCTGAGTCTGGCGTTGGTTCCGATACAGTCAGCAAAATTCGGCAGGGTAGAGAAGGTGCGGATCTCAGTAAAATTCGGCAGTTGTTCGCTTCCTTTGATTTAACTTTGGCGAATGGCGACCATCGATCGGCTAAACTAGATGATGCCGAAGATGCTGATGATCCGAAGAATTTGCCACCGACGGAGGAAACAGCGGATAGCAGCCGAAGTGTTAAGATTTTTATCAGCTATCATAGCGGTGAACCTGATCGCGAGTTGGCAAAACAGTTAGAAACCGCTTTAAGTGCGATCGGGCATACAGTCTTTACCACCGAAAACAGCATTAAATTAGGAGATAATTGGTTCGATCGCATTAACTTCTTCCTCAGAGAATGCGATTATTTGTTGTTGCTATTGCCACCAACGGTCAGCCAAAGCGAACTGCTAACTTATCAAGTTCAACAAGCAAAAGAACTGCAAGATTCTCGCGGTGAAAAAAAGCCAGTAATTCTGCCCATCCGCGTCGGTTTTCCCCTAACTGCGCCCCTCAATCACGACTTGCGAGGCTATCTTTATCGGATTAAACAAAGGGAATGGCAAACAACCGCAGACACTCCAATTCTTATCAAAGAAATTATGAGTTTGCTGGTCGAAAATCCCGCACATAACAAAGATAAACCAGAAATCTTTATCCCAAGTCAAGTATTAGGAATTAGTAGCCATAACATTCCTTTGTTCGTAGCAGAACCGGAATTGCCGGGAGGACAAGTAGATGTCGCTTCTCAATTTTATGTAGAACGTCATCCCATTGAAGAACGCTGCTATCAAACTATTTTACAGCCCAGCGCATTAATTAGAATTAAAGCTCCCCGACAGATGGGGAAAACATCTTTAATGGCAAGAATTTTGCATCACGCATCTGCTCAAAATTACCGCACAGTCCCGCTAACTTTTCAATTAGTTGATAAAACTGTATTTGCCAATCTCGATAAATTTCTCAAGTGGTTTTGTGCCTACATCGGGCGAGAACTGCACATAGCCAATCAATTAGACGATTATTGGGATGAAATTTTTGGCAGCAAAGTCAACTGCAAAGATTACTTTGAAAAATATTTGTTACCGCAAATTGACACTCCTTTGGTGTTAGGATTAGACGAGATCGATCGCGTTTTTCAATATCCCGACATTGCGGAAGACTTTTTAGGATTGCTGCGGGCGTGGCACGAAGAATCGAAGCGGCGCGACATCTGGAAAAAATTGCGATTAATTGTAGTTCACTCCACCGAAGTGTATATCCCGATGAATATCAATCAATCGCCTTTCAATGTCGGATTACCAGTTGATTTGCCGGAATTCAACGCTGGGCAAGTCCAAGATTTAGCAGCACGCCACAATTTGAATTGGTCGGATGCCGAAGTTGCGAAATTGATGGCAATAGTCGGCGGACATCCTTATTTAGTGCGAGTTGCATTATATCACATTTCGCAGTCAGAGTTGACACTTGATGAATTAAAAGAAAGTGCGATCGCCGATGCCGGAATTTACAGCGATCATTTGCGTCGCCAGTTGTGGAATTTGGAAGAATATCCAGAGTTGGCTGCGGGGATGAGAGAGATTGCGGCGGCGGATTCTCCGGTGCAATTAAAGGCAATTCAGGCGTTTAAATTGGACAGTTTGGGGTTGGTAAAATTGCAGGGAAACGAGTGTATTCCGAGGTGCGAGTTGTACCGGCAATATTTTCGATCGCACTTGAGCGCGATCGGGTAAGTTCGATCGCTCTGTTATCATATAATTCCAGCGTGCCTTCACGGTTCGTTTAACTTTCGCAAAATCGGAATTTGTTCCAACTGTTCCGGCCGTATACTATCCCAGTTTAATCCTTTCGGACGCAGATAAGCTGTATTAGTTTCAATTACCTCCTCAGCAGTCACAATCCAATTCAACGCCCAATCGTGAACCTGCATTGGCAAACGCCAATCTTCAACTACTTGCAAACAATGCACTGTTGTCACAATCGGCGTATCGATTTCTACTAACCCGAATTCGGTCAACATCGCCAATTCTAAATCGGCAAATCCTGCACCTTTTCCGGTTCTTCCACCGTTGCGCGCCACCGCTACGCAGCCGATTATTACTAAATCAATTGGCTCCATTTCTGCAAAACTTACCAATTTTCCGCAAGTGAGTGCTTTGCGGGCGATCGCACCTTCGGCAATAGATACACTTTGTCTCTGCAAATCCTCGGCCGTCAACTCAACAAAACAGCGATCGTCTGTCAAGCGCGGTACTGCCATATATAGCAGTTTTCCTTCTTGCAAAGCCCGCATTCGCACCGAAATTTGTGGCGAATCTGGATTGCACTTAATCGTTTTTGCCTGTTGCCAAATTGGTAAAGCTGCCAATTTTTCGGCCGCCAATTCAGCGCCGAAAAAATTGGGAATATGACCAAATGCATCACCAACGGATGCGGCTTGCTGTTTCAGCAAAGACCAGATTTCCGTTCTTAACTTATCTTTGTCGTGGTGATATCCAATCCAATCAGTGTTCATACTTTATTGTGGTACAATGTATCATACAAAATTTTCCTTTAATGCCCCGTCCTTTCTTCAGTCCTTTCTTCAGTCCCCGCAGGGGGACTTCGTTTGACAAGGAGCGATTTCAACCGCCGAATAATCGATGCCGTAGAATTTATTTTATCCTATGAACTTTACCGCAAAACCCAGTTATTATCAAGTGGGCGGTAGTCTCACAAATAACGCTCCCAATTATGTGAAACGGCAAGCAGATGACGATTTTTATAACGGATTGAAAGCTGGGGAATTTTGTTATGTTTTAAATTCGCGGCAAATGGGCAAATCTAGCTTGCAGGTGCGGACAATTCAGCGGCTGAGAAATGAGGGAATTGCTTGTGCTGCGATCGACATTTCGGAAATTGGCAACCGCGGCGTGACTCCCGAACAGTGGTATGCTGGGTTACTCCGCATTCTCGAAAATAACTTTAATCTGTCGGATGTTGTCAACGTGCGGACTTGGTGGCGCGATCGCAATTTTTTAACCCCGGTGCAAAGATTGAGCGAATTTATCGAAACCGTACTCTTAGCCAACATTTCCAGCAATATTGTCATTTTTATTGACGAAATCGACAGCATTCTCGCCCTCGATTTTCCCGCCGATGATTTTTTAGCGTTAATTCGATCGTGCTACAACAAGCGCGCCAATAACTCAGAATTCGATCGCCTAACGTGGGCACTCTTAGGTGTAGCATCGCCGACGGATTTGTGCCGCGACAAGAATCTGGGCAGCAACACGCCTTTTAATATCGGCAGGGCGATCGAGTTAACTGGTTTTGACGAAACAGAAGCCCAACCGCTAGCAGCCGGGTTGGCAGAGCTGACAAGCCGCTCTGGTGAAGTTTTGAGACAGGTTTTGTATTGGACGGGCGGGCAACCGTTCCTGACTCAAAAGCTGTGCAAACTTTTATTTGAAAATGCCAAATTAATCGAAAATCCTCAAGCGTGGGTTGAGGAAGTAGTACGCTTGAAAATCGTTGAGAATTGGGAATCTCAGGATGTACCCGAACATTTGTCCACAATTCGCGATCGGCTTTTCAAAGAAAACCAGCGCATTGTCAGGAGACTGGGATTGTATCAGCAAATTTTAGAACAAATTGAAATTGTCCCCGATGGTAGCGCCGAACAAATGGAATTGCGATTAAGCGGATTAATCGTCAAGCGCCGGGAAAAACTCACAATTTCTAATCCTATTTATCAAGCTGTATTTAACCAAGACTTAATCGCCCAAAAATTAGAAAAACTCTCGCCTTACTCGGAAGCGATGAAAGTTTGGTTGAATTCTAACTCTCAAGATGATTCCCAACTGTTGCGAGGTGATGATTTGCAATCAGCATTGGTTTGGGCGGCAGATAAAAGTTTGAGAAACGAAGACTTTCACTTTTTGACAGCCAGCCAAAAACTGATTTTGAGCGACCAAAATCAACTGCTGCATTCAGCTACACTAGAAACCAAGAAAGCGGTGCATGATGCCGAAAAAGCTTTGGGTGAAGCTGATTCTGCCAAACAAAAAGCCAAACAGTGGATTGGTATCGGTTCTGCGGTACTGGTAGGATCGTTGATTGGGGCGATCGGCTTTTCAACTCTCGCTTACCAGCGGTTTAAACTAGCACAAGCAAGTATTGAAATCGAACAAAATGGCAGCGATGCTTTACTATTGGCGGTATCTCAAAAAAAAGAAAATGGTGAAGCTTTATCGGAAGCTTTGCTAAGGGCAATCGCCTCTGGCAACAGATTAAGAACCTTAGTTAAAAACAAACCACATCTCGAACAATATCCTGCAACTAGACCGCTGTTAGCCTTACAAGTTATTCTAGATAAAATCAGCAAAAAACAGCAGACAAAAGCATCATCACTTCCACCAAGAAAGATGAATTGGCAAGCTCATACAGGTGCTGTTACCAGCATCAGTTTTAGCCAAGATAGACAAATTTTAGCAACCGCAGGCATAGATGATAGAGTTAGAATATGGAGCTTTTCCGGGCAAAAGATTGCTGAATGGAAAGCTTTACAGCAGTCAGTTAATATGGTAAACTTTAGCCCAGATGGTAAATTTTTAGCAACTGCCGGAAGGGACAGCACAGTTAAGTTGTGGAATTTATCAGGTCAAAATATTTCTAACTTAAAAGGAATTCAAGGCTCTGTTACTAGCATCAGTTTTAGTCCCAAAGAAAAGTTGTTAGCGGTGGCAGGAATAGACAGCAGTGCTGCAATTTGGAACTTGTCAAAACTGCAAAAAATATCGTCTAGCGTGAAACTTCCAGGTCACAACGGCTTAGTGAGAAGCGTAAATTTTAGCCAGAGTGGAGATTTTTTGACGACTTTAGATACCCAATCTACAGTGCGAATTTGGAATTTTTCTGGACAATTGCAAAAAACACTGCCGGTTCAGGCAATTGGTATCAGTTTTAGTCCGGATCAACAGCAGTATCGCTTTGCTACAGTAACATTAAATGGCAAGGTTGGGCTGTGGAACCTGTCAACCAAAGAATTAGTTAATGAATTTGAAACCTTGCATTTAGATGCGAAGTCAATTAGTTTTAGTCCTGACGGAGAAAGGCTGGCTACAGTGGGAATTGACAAGACTGTGCGGTTGTGGAATTTAGCGGGGCGGCAGGTTGCTCAATTTGAGTTTGAGGAGAATGTTGTTAGTGTCGGTTGGAGTGGAAATGGTAAGCAAATTGCTGTAGCTGGAAGCAATGGCACTGTCTGGTTGAGGCAGGTTGAAGGGTTGGAAGAATTACTGAAGCAAAGCTGCAATTTTCTCGGTAGTAAACCGGAGTATTTGAGAAGGGTTTCAACTATCTGCAAGTAGAAAAATCTAACTAATGACTAATGACTAATGATTAATGACTAGAGAGTTTTTGCGTAAATCCTGATTCACTTTGAGAGGTTAGGTGAACCTACATTAGGAAAGCTGGCAAAATTACGTCTTACCCAATCTATACCCACTTCATTGTTGAGTTTAATTTTCTGAGGTGAATCTGGATAAATTTTTCCGAGAATATCCGCATCTTGATCTACTACAACTTTCCCAAACTTCAGATACGTGCTGCCAAAAAACTTAAAAGCAGGATGCGAGGCTTTACCAAAAAGTAAAATGTAAGTTCGCGTCCGATTTGCTGCTTCTGGTATAAAGAGGTGACACTGCGCTGCTTTACCCAGAGGCATTTCTCCATGAAAAATCACTAGGGATGGAAAATGATTTTCCAAATGCGCTTTAATGGTAGTAGGCAGCAGAAATAAGTCCGGTTTCCTCAGCTTTTCTGTCAAACTGTTGGGGGCTGTGGGCATATCGTAAAACGCATGGGATTGATGCCCGTTATCGATAAATTGATGAAATTGCACCTCGGTAATCCGAAATAAGTCTCGGTGAGTCCCGTTTTGATGATTGTAGTCGTGCATATTCAGCAGCATGGTGAGTAAATCTGTCTCAACACTTCTGTTTGCGGTATGTCCGATAAAGTCGTAACTATTAGCAATTTCATTCAGCACGGTGGGAATAGCTATTTTGGGCTCGTACTGCCCGTAAGACCAGATAAAATCTCCTTGAATAATTAACTCTAAAGGTTGTAATAGAGGTAATGTTTTCTTATTCGATCCCGGCAAAACAGTACAGCCAGATTTATCAAACTTCAGCGCATGAAATGGACAGGCAACAACGCTGCTGCCATCGCTTTCGACTTCGCACCATCCCTCTGATAGCATTGCCCCCATGTGCGGGCAGGCGTTGGGTAAGGCGTGGATATCTCCAGCCGCATCCTTCCACATTGCGTAGTCAGTACCGTACAAAGAAATTTTTTGAGGTTGATTTACTGCCAGCATAGACTTGTGGGCTAATAACCAAGGCGCACCGGGAAGCATAGACTGCATAAGGTTCTCCGCTAGATATAAAATTGTGAAAGATTTGTCGCATTTCTAAAATATGACAGAATACTCGCATTTGTCAAGAAATCTTCGCCGTCAACCCAAACAACAGCGAGGTAAAGAACGAGTCGAAAAAATTCTGGATGCGGCGGCGGCGGTATTTGACGAAGTGGGCTACGAAGTGGCTACTACCCATCTCATTGCCGCAAAAGCTGGGACGGCGATCGGTTCTTTGTATCAGTTTTTTCCCGATAAAGCTGCCATTTTTAATGCAATGGAGTTACGTCATGTCGATCGAGTGAAGGCGATGTGGGCGCAGACAGGTACCCCAGAAATTATCCAATTACCCCTGGGCCAAACAATCCATGCCCTTGTCACTGCTGTGGCAGAGATATTTGAGCAACCCGTATCGCGAGTGGTTTTCGTGCAGTTTTTTTTGGATCGGAATATTTTCCAGTCAATCGATGAAAGCATGACTCAGGAAGCGATCGACTTTATGGCGAGTCTTTTGCAGCAGAGAAATTCCACCCTGAGCGAGGCGCAATGCAACCTGCTAGCAGAGGTTTGCGTTCACAGCAGTAATGCTGTCATTTTATCGGCACTTCGCCAGGACGATCGCCAGTATCGCCAACAATTGATGCAGCAGATTGAGAACTTGTTGGTGTCGTATTTAGAGCCGTATGTCGGGGACAAGCGGTCGCCGGATGTAATGAAAGTAATGAAATGCCCCCATTGTCGATCTGAACAGTTATCTAAAAACGGTTATCGAAGGAGCAAACAATGCTATCTCTGTAAGGAATGCGGCAAACAGTTTGTCGAGAATTCCCAGTTAAAGTAAAAGGTAGAAGGAAGTGGGAAAGCGCGCAGAAAATTAACACCAATGGGCGATCGCGCGTCCCTACCCGCAATTAATTTACCTTAACAGGCGAAACACTTACATTAGGATTTGTAACTCTTTTTAAGAGTTCTTGTCGGGCTTGTTCGGGATTTTGACCTTTGGGTACTTGATATAATAATCTACAGGAACCGTCTTGAGGATTAGCTGCACAAATAATTAGTTGACCGGTGGACGATGCACCTGCTGTGACAATATTCTCCCAGCTTCCTTGCGGTTGCGAGTTGTTGAGAATTCCCGAGACTCTGGTGCACCGAGTAATCGCGTCTTCTCCGGATTCATTGAAATAGTTATCAGCTAGCCACAGAATAACGGGAATATTTTTGCCTTGTTGGACAGCAATTGTAGCTGGGTAGCCGCCAGCAGCGCCGCAGAAGAATGAAGGCGTTTGGGCAAAGGCGGGACTGTTTCCTAAAATCGCAGCAACAAGGGCAATAATTGACGCGCTAAAAGCTGACTTTAAGAGCCGAAATTCCATGAGCAGTAATAAGCTTTTTCATTTAAGGTTACTAATAGTCTAAAAAGTTAAACTGTTTGTTGCCGGGAAGATTAGGCATTTAGAGAAAAAAATAAAATTTATTCTGCAAATTTTTGCGATCGCACACACTGGCCTCATCTAGCCCAAAACTCAGGGAAAAAAGCTTGCTGACAAACACGGACGGCAGAAAATACGTGCAGCTAGAGGGGGCGCAGGCGCGAAGGTATAGGGTAAAGGAGTGGTTTTTCAGCGTTTTTTGCGATCGCCTTGCTCTTCCTGAGCCCGCCCCCCTAAATTGGAACCTGTGTTAGCATCAGTAAAAATATTCTCTTTAATAATCAACAATGGGCAATGTTCTGGTGCTGAACGTCTCCTACGAACCCCTTAACATCACCAATTGGCGAAGGGCAGTAGTTTTGTTGCTGAAAGGAAAAGCAGAGCAGGTAGAACACAACGGGAAATTTATTGCGCCCAATTTCCCGCTACCAACAGTCATCCGACTGCGGCATTACGTCCGAGTTCCCTACAAGGATATTCCGCTCACCCGCCGGAATATCTTGCACCGGGACGCGCATTCTTGTCAATACTGTAGTTATACTGGGGACGATTTAACCCTGGATCATGTGATTCCTCGATCGCGCGGAGGAGGCGAATCTTGGGAAAACCTTGTCACCGCCTGTATGCGCTGCAATGTCAAAAAAGGTAGCCGAACGCCGAAAGAAGCCGGAATGCCGCTACGACATCAACCCCGGAAACCTTACAGCGGTCTTTACTTTGAAGTGACTAAACACGTTAAAAGTGGTTTGCACCAAGAATGGCAAAAATATGTAATCGGTCTTTGAAATCCCTGTCAGCAAAAGCGCGGGGATTTTCTTTAGGAGTTTTAAGTGTTGAGTTTTGAGTTGTGACTTAAAGAGTTCAAAATTTTTGATGAAAGATCCCCCTAACCCTTCCAATCAAACATCTGCCAACTATACAGATCAGATCGACCCCAACAGCGAAGTTGTTCCCCCAAATGTTCCTGCGAAACGACGCAGCAAAGCTGAAGTTGCAGTCGAAGATGGTCGTGCGAGGCGATTTTCCGACCATTCGACCGTGAGCCAAGTTGAGCAATTACAACAAATGTTCGATCGACATCGTGGTAATCGCCAGTTAATCTTACTGCAAGATTTCCCTGATCCAGACGCACTTTCGAGTGCTTGGACTTACAAATTAATGGCCGAACAGTACGATATTCACTGCGATCTGATCTATGCTGGTGCTCTCAGTCACCAAGAAAATATTGCTTTAGTTAAATTGACAGGGTTGCCATTGCAGCGGTGGACACTGGAAACGGCAAAAACTAAGGATTTATCGGCTTATCAGGGCTGCGTTTTTATCGACAATCAAGGCACGA
>Ga0335395_10000669_pt1 | contig 21483 bp, 20 predicted proteins | sample MAT02_FD_205744 | JGI IMG/M metagenome (GOLD analysis project Ga0335395, IMG submission 205744) | Freshwater microbial communities from Lake Fryxell liftoff mats and glacier meltwater in Antarctica - MAT-02 (spades assembly) (version 2) ...
GTGGACTTCCACCCGTGTAATATCCTGACTGAAGCGATCTAAGGTGTCGTTAATTATGGCTTCGACCTGTTGAGACAGCGCCTCGTTGCCTGCGATGTTGGTATCAGTGTTGAGCTGAACTTTCATATGTCTATCCTCTTCTAATAGCTTTCTTATGGGAGTGGTGCGATTAGCGCCATTTTTCCTGCATACAGCATCCTGCCGAGCTGTTTAATCAACCCTAGCTAGACAAATCGCTCCCTTACGATCATCGAGGTTTCCGTAACCGAAGTAGCCTACTAAAAGGTAGATACTTACAAGCTTAAGGTACTTAAGTTATAGCAAGCGATCGCACAATTAAAATCACCCTTTCTGCATAGGTTTGTCAAAATTTTTCTCTTCTCATTGTCTGCATTCCCATCAGGGTGCTTGCACCACCGCTTACCAATTACGAATTGCGAAGTGAATTACGAATTACGAATTACGAGTTTCCTTTTGTGATATTTTGGATGCTTCCAATAATTCTGCAAAATTCTTCAGTAGTAAATTGGGTCGAGGAACGAAACCCAACCTACAGAATAAAAATATATATGGCGCTTCTCAAAAAAAGTGGGGTATGCAAGTGATAGGTTAGCAGTTATTTATTAACAATTACCTACCACTTACGATCGATACCTCATTTTTGTGAGAAGTGCTATATCAGGCTTGATCTATTACCATCACAAAAACGGTTGGATCGCGCGTGCGGACTTTAGTCCGCTTTCATGGAGCGGACTAAAGTCCGCACGCGCGATCCAAATCAACCGGACACGATATTATGGGTTAAATGTTCGTATTAAAAATGGGACATTAACTTAAATTAAGCCGAACCGATCGCAAATCAAAGCTACTCCCGCCGCAAAAACAGTAATTCCCAACGCTACCAGGGGGTTTTGGCCTCTGCTGACTGCAAAAGAAGTGACCACCCCAGCTCCTAATGCCGCAGTTACAGCAGCAGTCGCCAAATCTCGATCGGGACGTTTGTCGTACATATCTTTTATTTTTGGTAGCTGTTAAGCTGAAAAGTTACCTCTTGGGATCAAAGCTATCACTGTTGCTTCTGCCGCAGTCACAAATCCCTCAGTTTTGCAACTAAGCTTAAAATTTTGCTAAGTTTCTTAACATACTCTGATTGATTAGATAATTTTTACTTATGAGTTTTCTAGTCTGGAGGTGGGATTTTTGGTTGAGAAACCTTTGCGCCGCTGGGCTTTGATGTCAAATTGCGGATTTTGCTCGGACTCGCACCCACAGTCTCAGAGTCTCTGATTGCCATCCCCAATATTGTTAATAAATTTTACTTGACTTTTAGAATCAAATATGATATTAAATTTTTGAATCGGAGATTAAGATTAGACTTCTTGCCTAGATTTTGGCTCGGGGAAACCGCAGGTATCAGGCAGATCGACGCTTTGTTAACGCAGATAATTTCCCGATCGCCGATCGGGGTTGTCGTGCAGGACATGAGATCGGCTATTGTCCTATTCACCTTCGACTTTTGCAGTATTGCCACCCTTTACCCAACCTTCGCGATTGCCATCCTCAACCCGAATTCGCTGCCACTCTTTGTCCGGGGAATCTTCTAAAACTACGACTTTTTCGTTGTAACCAACACCGCCAATCCGGTTCGAGTCTCTGCTCCCACTGTCTCGGAGAATTAAGCCGATCGGCTGAGTTACTACAGCTCGGTAAGCTCCCGGTTCTAAGGGTTTCGGAGACTGCTCATCGCTAGATGTAGAAACAGGGCTAGCTTGCGCTGTTGACTTGGGTTTTGCGCCGGCAACCTGAACTGCTGTTTTGTCGTTGGAAAACATCGGTTTTTCGGGCACAGTAGTTAGCTTAGCGGCAAAGTAAAGTGCAGCCGCCACGCTAGCGCCTGCCATGAGGACGATCGCTAGCAGAAAACCCACTAAAAACTTGAAAACGCTATATATACTGTTCATAGGAAGGAAGAGTTGACAGTTGACAGAAGGAAGGAAGAGGGCATCGGGCATCGGGCATCGGGCATCGGGAAATTTGCGCGGGGTGGGATAGACTTTGGGAGCTAAATTTTAGCTGCAGGTAAATTCCGAATACTGTCTGCACAATATATTCGATCGACTATCCCTGAATCCGGCGGCTCAGACTGCCGTATCTAGAAGCAAGGCGAGCTTTCCCAGCAGCCGCCCAATCTTGTAAAAATTGGATTTGCTCGCTCGCGGTTCTGGCTAAGGGTACCATCTGACTGGCTGATTCTAAAATATCATCTGTGGTAAAGTCTCGATTTTGGCTAAACCCAATGTGCATGGCTTCAATCAAAGTTTGTTCGATCTCGGCTCCCGAAAAATCGGGAGTTTCGTAAGCCAAGCGCTCTAAATCGTAATTTTTGATACTGTGCGATCGCAACCGCAACAAATGTACCTCAAAAATCGCCCGCCGTTCCTCCTGGCTGGGCAAACCCACAAAAAATATTTCGTCAAACCTGCCTTTTCTGAGCATTTCCGGCGGCAAAGACTGGATGTTGTTGGCAGTTGCGACTACAAACACTGCCGAAGTTTTTTCTGCCAGCCAAGTAATAAAAGTTCCGAACACGCGGCTGGTTGTCCCGGAATCGCCTTTACCGTCCAATCCCGAAAAAGCTTTGTCAATCTCGTCAATCCACAGCACGCAAGGGGCTAAAGCTTCGGCTAGCTGAATCATTTGTCTGGTGCGCGATTCCGATTCCCCGACTAATCCGGCAAATAAGCGCCCGACATCCAATCGCAGCAAGGGTAAATGCCAGTGGTGGGCGATCGCCTTTGCAGTTAAGGATTTGCCGGTGCCTTGAATTCCGACTAACAACAGGCCTCTGGGATGCGGCAAACCGTATTGGCGGGCTCGTTCGGAAAAAGCACCGCCGCGCCGCAGCAGCCATTCTTTGAGATTGTCCAAACCGCCGATATCGGAGATGTTTTCGCGGGCTGGGTAAAAATCGAGAATTTGAGTTTGGCGGATTGTTTGGCGCTTTTCTTCTAAAATCAGTTCCGCGTCGTCTGCGTGCAGTTCGCCTCTGGTGGCGATCGCCTTTCCCAAAACTCGCCGGATTCGCTCGATCGACAGACCTTGACAGGAGCGCACTGTTTCGTCCAGCAAACGCCCTTCTATGGCTTGTCCGGTAGCCCCTAACAGTCTTTCCACCTCAATTTTTATTTCCGCCGCTGCAGGCAGGGGAAACTCCAAAACTGTGATTACTTCGCTGAGGTCTTCGGGGATCGAAGTTATCGGAGAGACGATGACAATATTTTTGGGCATCGATTTGAGCAGTCTCGCCAAATTCCGCAGCTTGCGGGAAATTGAAACATCTTCTAAAAACCGCTGAAAGTCTCGCAAAATAAAGATCGCTGGCGCGGATGCGGGCAATTTTTCGAGAAATTCTAAAGCTTGCAGCGGGTTGCGCTTGCCAAAACCGGCATCGTTGGGATTTCCTTGGTAGCCGTCAACAAAATCCCAGATGTAGACTGCGCGAGAACCCTGTTTTTTGGCGCATTGGGCGATCGCTGCTTCGACGCGCTCTTCTTCCCGTGTGGGAATGTAGATTAGGGGGTAGCGCGATCGTAGCAGCAGTTCAAACTCGTCACTAAAAATAGTCATTAGTTATTAGTCATTAGTCAGTAGTCATTAGTCAGTAGTCATTAGTCAGTAGTCAGTAGTCATTAGTCATTAGTTATTAGTGCTGTCCCTGCTCGCTTTCCATTATTAGTCATTAGTCATTAGTCATTAGTCCCCGCTCGGAAACGTCATTAGTCATTAGTTATTAGTCATCGGTTGCTAGGTGGTGTTATTTTTTTGCACTCGTTATTCCACCGTTCGTTAGTGGTTAGCTATGAAATCCTTTGTTTCGGAGAGTAAAAATATTTTTTGTTTGTTTGAGTGCGAGCGGGGACGTTCGCACTCGCGTGTAAAAGCAAAACTGAAATACTTCATTAGCTAATGACTACTGACTAATGACTGCTGACTAATGACTATTGACTAAGGCAATTGCCGTTTAAGTGCTGCCAAAGATGCCCAGCGACTGTCAGAGATTGTTTCTGAGCTTTCTGTCTCTGCATCCTCATTGAAATCTATTCCCGGACATTTAGTATCGCATAGCTGTTTGTGTGGCAGTTCCAAGCACAGTTGCTGATACACCCAATCACTTGGAGAAAAAGAGTCGGTAGGCGACAAATTTTCCACCAAATTTTCTAAATCAACTTCAAATTCTCCTGAACTTGCATCATGCTGATTCGGTTTTTCTTCGAGCCAAATTATTTCAGATGATTGGAGTCTCAAACGGTGATTGTATTGTTTCAAGCATCTGTGGCAGGTGAGAGTGACAATTGTTTCTGCTTTCGCCTTCACCTCAAGGAAATTCCCTTGGTGAGTAACTTGCAGTCGCCCCCGCACCGGAGTAAGAGTTTCTAAATCGGGGATAATTTCTTCAAAATCAATGACCTCTTTCCGCTCGGTTTTTGTGAGTAGATGAGGGATATAAATTGTCTCCATAATCATCTTTTGCCGTTTTATTCTCGTCGTCTCAAGGCCAAAGTCAAAAGGAATAGCTAATTTTTGGCTTTTTCCTTTTTCCTTTTTCCTTTTTTCCCAGAAAGAATTGGTTTAAAGCCGGAAGCCTGATCGGGATAAATTAAAATCAGACTATTCATTACTCCAATCCTCTTCCTTCCATGTAGAGGTCGCTACCCGTGCGGTCAACTGTCAACTGTCAACTGTCAACGGTCAACTGTCAACTGTCAACTGTCAACTGAACGTCAGCGCAGCCGCACTACCAAACGCCGATCGGCATCTTGTCCTTGACTGTAAGTTTCTATATCCTCACATTCGCTCAAAAAGCTGTGGACTTGACGGCGTTCTGCCGAAGACAGCGATTTGAGTTCAAATTCCACTCCCGTCGATCGCGCTTGATCTGCTGCATACTCAGCCATCGAGCGCAATTCCTCTTGGCGGCGGATGCGATAGCCATTGAGTTCCACCGTATAAGGAATGGACTCTTCTGATTCGTTACCTATGTTCGCAATCGCGTTGCAGAGGTACTGAATCGCATCTAGTGAATCACCGTCAGGCCCGACTAAGATTGCAACTTGTTCTGGAGTCAGATTGCTTTGATCTATGGTCATCCAATAGCAATCTTCTTGTTGTTCGCATACCACTGTTGAAGGAATTGCGGACAGTTTTAGCAATTCTTCTAACCATTCCTGTCCGCGCTGCATTTGAGAGTCTTTCATTTTTGTTAAAATCAAGCCTTTTTCTTAGAACGCTTTGGTTCAAAGGGAAGTGCATCTAATCCCTGTTCTTTTTGAGTTTTCGCCTCTGCTTCGTCCATTATTTTTTGGAGATTTTCCGGCAGCGGTTCTTTGGACAAAATAAACGCTTGAACTGTTTGGAAGATGTTAGCAATCAGCATATACATCAACACGCCAGCGGGCAGCGGGAAGAACAAAAACATCCCCGAAAATATGACTGGCGTTAGTTTGTTGACTGTCGCCTGTTGGGGGTTGTCGTTTGGCCCTTGTGCTTGTCCCGAAAGAGTTTGGTTGATGTACAAACTAATGCCGAATCCGAGGATCATCACCAAAATATCCCAGTGGATTTTACCATCTGGGTCGATCGCGCCAACGCGGCCTAGAGCTTCAATAAACAGGAATCCTTTGTTGGCAGCCAATCCGGGGATTATGCCTTCAACAGTGATTTCACCGGGCGCTAAGGCTGTGATGTTGCCCTGTTCGTCTACGTTGACGAGTTCTTCGCCTTTGATAATTTTCCAGCGGGGTTCAAGGTCTATTTCGGTTTTATTTTCTGCCGCTATGCTTTGAAGAGCTTTGCCCTCTGAGGTTTGAAAATTTATTTTGGTTGTGTCGCCGACTGCGAGTTTATTGCCGCCTGGAATCACACCCACAATTGGAGCGTGAAAAGTACCTGTGAAGTAAATATTTTGGGGCGGTGTAGCAAAAGCTTGCGGTTGAACAGTTTCGATTTGTTCTTTCGGGACAATTTGAACGTTGACGTTGTAATTTATGTCAGAAAATGGCGAACCCCTGAGCGTTGCAAAAAGTGCAAACAGCACTGGCATTTGCAGAACTAATGGGAAACATCCTGCTAGAGGGTTGCCAAATTCTTTGTAGACTTGGCTCATTTCCTCCTGCTGTTTAGTAGGATTGTCTTTATAGAGTTTTTGAATTTGATCTACTCGCTCTTTCATCAACGGCTGGGCTACTTTCATTCGTCGCATATTGCGAAGAGAGCCTGCGTTGAGAGGATAAAGAGCAAAGCGAATCACGAGCGTCAGAGCTACGATCGCTAAACCGTAGCTTGGCACGATCCCGTAGAAAAAATCTAGGATCGGCAGCATTAGGTTGTTGGAGAGAAACGAGATACCAAAATCCATTCGCTTTGAGTTAATTTAGCTGCTCTTTGTTTGCTGTTGAGAACTATTTTTACCCGCTGAAGGCGGGCCGTCTCACTTTTTAGGCTTTTGTCTATATCTTAGGACATTGCCTGTCGATCGACCGCCCGGCCCGCAGGTTTTTGTAATCAATTGGCTAATACTCGCCTTGACTTCACCCAACAAACGGACACAAGCGCCCGACTTCTGTCGTTAGCAGCCCCTAATTTTAGACTTTTGTTCAACATTCCAGATTCATCGGCAGCAAATAAATCTCAAATTTCAAACTTGTTCACTTGCGTCGTCGAAGAATCTGCAAATGCGAAAATAGACTAATTTGGGCTTCAAACTAGGGTGAAAGCGTTGCGGTTATTTAGTTTTAGCCGCATTGGCTTTTTGAGCGGCTGCGGGCAGTTTTTCGTTAATGTAATCATACATGGCTCGGAATTTCGGAATCGATCGCAATTCTAAGCGGCCGCCATTTTTCATTGTCAGCACCATGTCTCCGTAACTCCCGAAACCGCGAGGTACTGTGACCATTTTGACTATATCGGAGTAGATAACATCTATGCGATCGCGCCCCATCCAACCGCTAGTTACGGAGACACGGCGGCTGGTGATCCGGTAGCGCAGCCACAGAGCCCTGACAATTGCTCCTACTGCGAGGGGGATTCCCACGACAGTCAGCCCCAGGAGCAAGTTGATGATCAAGTCTCCAGGTGCGGGGCCGCCTTCATAATATACTTCCTCTCGAATTCCCATCTAGTACCTCGGCTTCTACCAACAACTGCTCTAATTCTTGCAGAATTTCTGCATAATTGCACTCTTGTGCGATCGGACGCACGACAATTACTAAATCCCACCCGAATTTTAATCTAGGCAATAGCTCTCGCAAAGCTGCCCGAATCTGGCGCTTAATCCGGTTGCGGACTACAGCACGCTTGCTCACCTTGAGACTGATAGAAATACCCGTGCGAGTTGGCTGCAAGGATTTCTCGGCTGTCGTCGGTTTGTTTAATTCGACGCTTTTGGGTTTGCGAAGAGCTCTTAAGCTGAAATGAGCCGAGTTGCGGCGCATTCCCTTGCGGTAAACGGCGCTGAAGTCTTTTCGGTGCTTGAGTCGGTTTGTAGGAGGCAACATGGTAGCTGCGATCGTTGAGGCTTCTCAACCAAGGCTGCAGTGCTAGACTGCGAGGCGGTGGCGACCTTTGCTGCGGCGGGCTTTGATTACCAATCGACCGGTTGCGGTACGCATTCTGGCGCGAAAACCGGATGTTCTTTTTCTTTTGCGGCTGGTTCCGTGCAGGGTTTGCTGTGTCATTTAGATTTCTCCCGGCTTGTTACTTTATTTTGGATTAATATTCACAATCTGGTAGTGTACCATAAAGTTGTTTTATTCGCAAAAAAAAATCGATTCGTGATATAATCAGGTTTTAATATTATTGTTTTTAGGGCAAGAAAAATAATCTCCAGAAACTTAGCCCGTGCATAAATCTCCAGAAACCGGGTTTCTTCCGATATCTTTCGCCGCGCCACCAAGATAATCGCAGAAACCCGGTTTCTTAGCCTGTGCATAATCTCCAGAAACCGGGTTTCTTCCGATATCTCTCGCCGCGCCACCAAGATAATCGCAGAAACCCGGTTTCTTAGCCTGTGCATACTCTCCAGAAACCTGGTTTGTTCCGATATCTCTCGCCGCGCCACCAAGATAATCGCAGAAACCCGGTTTCTCGGCCCGTGCATAATCTCCAGAAACCGGGTTTCTTCCGATATCTTTCGTCACGCCACAAAAATAATCGCAGAAACCCGGTTTCTCGGCCTGTGCATAATCTCCAGAAACCGGGTTTCGTCGCAGAAACCCGGTTTCTTAGCCTGTGTAATGACTGCTGAATTTATTTCAGTTCAACATTTACCGTAGCAGACATCCCCGGTGCGATCCGCGATTCGTAGCCTTTAATGCTTTCGGCATCAAACAAAACTTTTACCGGAATTCGCTGCACTACTTTGGTGAAGTTTCCCGTCGCATTGTCGGGAGGCAATAAGGAAAATTGAGCGCCAGAAGCTGGGGAGAAACTATCGAGATGGCCTTCAAATTTGCGACTGCCAAAAGCATCTAATTTAATTTCTACTTTTTGACCTGGTTTCATGTTTGCCAGTTGCGTTTCTTTGAAGTTGGCAATTACCCACAAATCCTTACTGACGATCGCCATTAACGGAGTTCCCGGCTGCACCCGCTGCCCGACTTCAACGGATTTGCGGCCGATTTGTCCGGCGGCTGGTGCGGTGATATCCGTGTAGGAAAGTTGCAGTTGAGCGTCTTTAAGCGCAGCTTCCGATTGGGCGATCGCAGCCTTAGCAGCATCATACTGCGATCGGCTGACTTTAGTTTGCTCGCCCGTAGCTTGAGCTTGTTGCAATCCGCCTTGGGATGCAGCGAGTTTCGCTTCGGCGGTACTGATACCTTCTTGCGCTACGGCGACTTTAGCTTCGGCGCTGGCGATGCCGACTTTGGCTTGCGCTACTTGGGCTTCGGCTTGTTTTACCCCTTCTCTAGCTTGGGCTACTCCTGCTTGGGCTTCGGTTACGCCTTCTTTGGCTTGGGCTAACCGCGCTCTAGCTTGGGCAATTCCTTGTCGGGCTGCGGTGGTTTGGCCTCGGGCTACATCGTAGGCGGCTCTGGCTGCGTCTAGTTGCTGGCGGGCGATCGCACCTTCTTCTTGCAAGCTTTCGTAACGTTTATAATCGGCTTGCGTTTTAACCAGACTAGCTTGCGCTTGTGCTAGCTCAGCTTGCGCGGCAGCAATACCGGCTTGGGCTTCCGTCACTTTGGCTTGTGCTTGGGGAATTCCGGCTTCGGCTTGGGCGACTTTGGCGATTGCTGCGGGCACGCCGGCTTCGGCTTGGGCGACTGCGGCTTCGGCGGCGGGTACGCCTTGTTGCGCTTCCCTAATGGCTGCTTGGGCGGTGGAAATGCCAGCGTTGGCGGTGCTGATATCTCCTTGAGCTTGGGCTGTTTTGCCTTGGCTGGTTTGAGAGACGAGGGCAATATTGGCTTCGGCTGCTTCGGCTTGGCGGCGGGCGTTTTCTAAGGCTGCTTGGGATTGTTGCAGTTTAACTTGGTAGTCGCGGGGGTCGAGTTTAATCAGCAGTTGTCCGGGTTTTACTTGTTGGTTGTCTTGTACTAAAACTTCGCCGACAGTACCGTTGACGCGGCTGCTGACTTGGTGGATGTGTCCGGCAACTGTGGCGTTTTCGGTTTCTTCGTGGATTGAGCTGTATTGCCAGTAGTGGTAGCCGAAGCTGCCCGCTGCGATCGCCCCGATGCCCAGCGCTGCTAAAATCAACGCTTTTGGGGCTTTTTTCTTCGGTTTGTCCGACGGTGCCAGGGGTGGTTGGATTTCTGTTTCTGGGCCGGTTTTGAGCTCGGCGGGGGCGCTGACTTCTGTTTCTGGGGCGGGGATTACTGGTAGGCTTTTGGCTATAGTGTCATCGATCGGCTTTTCTAATACAGCTACTGCTTTGCTTTTGCCGTTGCCGTTGCCGTTGAATTCTGCTGGGTTGATTTCGTTTGTGTCTTTCATTGTATTTGACTCCTGATTCTTTAGTAAGATGTCGTTTGTTTAGGGTACGTAGTTTTTATTTATTAAGACGGCTTTTTTTTTGTTATCAAAGAGGATGCGTAGTATTTTGCGGTTATTTGTAATAATGTAGTGGAGGTAAATGCTGCTGCGCTTCACTCAAAAGAGCGATTTGTCGGTTTAGGAAAGATTGACGATCGCCCGATCGACCAGTTGGGAAAAGAGTTGTCGATCGGCTTCTGGAATACCTTCCATAGCTCGCTCGCGGGTTTCAGCTACCAGCGGGGGCAGTACCTCTTGCAGTTGGGAACCAGAGTCTGTCAGCCAAATGCGCCATATACGCCGATCGCGCGTGTCTCTTTCCCGACGGACTAGGCCTCTTTCTTCCATGCGATCGATCACGCCCGTCAGCGTCCCGCCTACCTGTTGCAGTTTGTCGCCAATGCTGGAAGTAGGCAAACCGTCTTCTTGCCACAAGCAGCACAGTACCAGCCAGTGAAAAGGTGTCAGCCCGAAGGGTTCGAGTATTTCTTGCAGCCTGCGAGTCCCTAGCTGCCCCAGCAGTTTGAGCCGGTAGCCCAGGCTTTGGGGAGCGAGAACGTCGTGCCACTGGGCTAGATTTGTGCGATCGACAGTGGATATAGTAACCATCGGTTTATTACTTAGCGTTCGTACTATCAGTGTAAGATGTATTTTGGAAGTTGTCAAGGGCGATCGTTGGTTTTTTGTCAGGCCAAATGCTACGCTCAAACCGAAAATCCAACCGGGGTTTAAACCGGTTGGACTGGGCTACTCGCCCACTAGCCCAGACATTCCCCGACTGTGGCGCTGCTGAGGGTGTCTAACTTTCAATTATCCATCGCACCCTCAACCACCATGCAAGCCGGATGTCCTTCTGGGGAAAGGTGTTTACAATTCTTAATTGTTCTTAAACTAGAAAGAGTAAATCTAGTTTCAGATCTGAATTTATGTTGCTTCCAGCCGATCGACGTACCAAGTTAGACGACACCGACGATACACTGTTCTACTCCTATCCCCGGTTTGTGACGCACGTAGACCAGGGATTCATTCAGCAACTAACCGATTTGTATCGGGAACGGCTCAAACCGAATACTCGGATTTTCGATATGATGAGCAGTTGGGTGTCTCATTTGCCCGAAGAAATGGAATTTGCCCATGTCGAAGGGCACGGCATGAATGAAGAGGAGTTGGCAAAAAATCCCAGACTGAATCATTATTTCTTGCAGAATTTGAACGCAAATCCCAAATTGCCGCTGGCCGATGCAGAATTTGACGCAGTTGTCAACTGCGTATCGGTGCAATATTTGCAACAGCCGGATGCGATTTTTGCCGAAATTCGCCGCATTTTGAAGCCCGGAGGCGTGGCAATTATCAGCTTTTCTAACCGGATGTTTTCTCAAAAGGCAATTGCGGCTTGGCGGGAAGGATCGGAGGGCGATCGGGTAGAATTAGTCAAGAGTTACTTTGATTCTGTCAAAGGAGCGAACATACCCGGATTTAGCAAGCCGGAAGTAGTTGCTAAACAGTCTAGCTTACCGAGTTTTATGCAAATGCTGGGAATCGGAGGCGGCGATCCGTTTTATGCGGTAGTTGCTTATCGCCAAAGTTAACAATAGGAGTTTAGGGTTTCGCTGTCGGTCGATCCTAACCCAAAGGTGAATAGGGCAAGCATCTTGCCCTAAAAAAGCAAAATATCGTGACATCTTGTGCGACCATCGACTCACGTCATATTTAACCCAAAAAAGTTATGCAATTTGTAGAACGATTCAAGCAAATAAAAGATGACAAGTATATCAGACTTTTTGTAGTGTATTTTATTTTGCTAGCTCTGCTAACGAAAACAGATATTCAATCTGTTGCTGATGCTTCTAGAATAGCGACTGTTAAGTCTTTGGTGGAATTTCAGACTTTTACGATCGATAACTCTCAATTTGACAACTCCCCCTTATTTACGATCGATAAGTATTTTTACAACAACCACTTCTATTCGGATAAACCGCCGCTGCCAGCACTTATGGGAGCGGCGGTTTATTTTGTATTAAGAAACCTCTGGGGTCTTAATTTTTCCAATAATTTGCAATTAATTTATTATTTAGTGACATTGAGCACTGTGGGAGTCCTATCTTGTATAGGTTTAGTTTATTTTAACAAAATTTTGATAGAAATATTTGAGACAGAAGAAGCGTGGGCGAATATAACAACATTTTTAGCGGCCACCGGAACTTTGATTTTGCCTTATTCACTCACGTTTAACAATCACAGTCTGGCTGCGGTATTCCTGATAGTCAGTTTCTACTACTTGTTAAAGTTTGAACCTAGGGAAATCAGGAATATTATCCTTTGTGGTGTTTGGGTGTCAGTTGCTGGTAATGTTGACATCACGTGTTTTTTATTTATTCCTTTTTATCTAGCTTTTTTTCTAAGCAAATCAATCAAGTCTGCGGCTGTTTTTTTACTGTCATGTATTCCTTTATTATTGTGTTATTTCGGGCTAAATATATATGTTGCGGGCAGCATAGTCCCGCCCGCAATGAATGCAGCGCTGTGGGAGTATCCGGGGTCTCTTTTTAGCAAGGAAAATCTGTCTGGACTGGTGACACAGAAGAGCTTTTTAGGGACGATGAAATATGCGTTTACTTTGTTTTTAGGCAATCGAGGATTGTTCTCGCACACTCCTCTTCTATGCTTCTCATTTATGGGTGTTATGGCAGTTTTGAGACAAAGAAGATTGCCGTACAAAACGCCCTACCTGTACGGTCTTGCGGCATCTGTAGCTTTCATGCTAATTTATACCTTTCGCACAGTTGGGTACGGTGGGTACTCCTACGGTGTCAGGTGGTTTGTTGCTCCTATGTTTATATTGTGCTTGCCGTTAAGTCACGTTATGAACCAAGTTAGAAGCTCGCGGTTGCTGAAAAAGTTTTTTGTAGTTATTGCCTGTATGTCGATCGCAATTGCTCTTGTGGGGACTTACAATCCCTATCCCAACGATACTACCGGGAAAGTAAGCGTTGGGGGCGGTTATGTTTCGGGATATACATTTCTGATTAATGCTAATAACATCGTCCATCACTCATCAGTTATGTATAAAATTAGCTTTACCCTCAGCGCTGTCGCAATATATTTTATGTTCAACACGTTATTGAAAAGATTAAAGCAAACTCAAAATATCCCTCCCGAAGATAATGTAGTGTAATGCAGCAACGCCATCTATCTAACTATGAAACCATATCAGCAAATAACGATCGATGAATGCGGCGAACCCTTAGTGCCAATTCCCACCGAACATTTTGCCTTGGAAACGCCGCACCCCTATCAAAAATTGGGTTCTCCGTATCACAACAGCAAAGCAGATTCGCCTTACTATTTGCGGCAAGGAGTTGTCAATAGTTTAATAAAAGCTAAAACGCAACTACAGCAAAATTATCCTCATTGGCAAATCCTGATATTTGACGCTTATCGGCCGGTAGAAGTTCAGCAATTTATGATAGATTATACTTTCAATCAAATTGCTGTAGCTCAAGGCTGCGAATTTCCGGTTTCCGAAGACAAACGTGAAGTAATTATCAAACACGTCTATCAATTTTGGGCCGTACCGAGCATGGATTTGGCTACGCCTCCCCCTCACAGCACAGGCGCTGCTTTAGATATAACTTTAGTGGATGAAAATCATCAACAAATTGATATGGGTTCTCCGATTGATGAAACATCAGAACGCTCTTATCCAGATTATTTTGCCAATAGCAAGCAGCCGCACAAACAGGAATATCACCTGCACAGGCAAATATTAAAAGATGCCATGATAGCTGCGGGTTTTCAGCAGCATCCTAACGAGTGGTGGCATTTTTGTCTGGGCGATCAAATGTGGGCTTGGTTGACAAATAACAATAATAGTGGTAATAACGTTATCGCTAGATACGGTCGCTATTAAATTATTTGAGATTTTCCATTTTTCGATTTGAGATTTTAGATGACTGAATGCTCGATCGACCATAAATCGTTTGGACAGCAACCGCGCCCGATACTGAGAATGTTCTCGCATTGCTCAAACCCTTGCTTTGATTGCTGCTTCCTTCTTCCTTCTTCCTTCTTTTTACGTCAATCGAAGCCTTTCATACCTTCTTCCCTCTTCCCTCTTCCTTCTTCCTTCTATCGAGGCTATTGCCAGCGGGGTAGCAGTGCTTTAAGATTAACCAGAGCGAACAAGTGCAGGCAAATCGAGCCAGCACCGCAAACCCTAAAGGATAACTTAGATTTCACCCAATGAAAGCACTCATCCTCTCTGGCGGCAAAGGAACACGCTTGCGTCCCCTAACCTATACGGGTGCTAAGCAGTTGGTTCCTGTGGCAAATAAGCCGATACTGTGGTACGGAATAGAAGGAATTGTGGCGGCTGGGATTACGGATATTGGGATTATTATTAGTCCCGAAACCGGGGAAGAGGTGAAGGCGAAAACTGGAGATGGATCTCGCTTCGGTGCAAAAATTACTTATATCTTGCAAAAAGAGCCGGCGGGACTCGCTCACGCGGTGAAAGTTGCTCGACCGTTTTTGGGCGATTCTCCGTTTATTATGTATTTGGGAGATAACTTAATTGAAAATTCGCTAGATCCGTTTTTAGAGATTTTTCAAAAGCAAAAACTAGACGGTCTGATTTTGTTGCGCCCAGTTAAAAATCCCTCGGCTTTTGGTGTGGCAAAAGTTGATGAAAACGGGCGAGTTTTGGAGTTAGTAGAAAAACCGAAAGTTCCACCGTCGAATTTAGCGCTGGTGGGAATTTACTTTTTTGCTCCTACTATTCACGAGGCGATCGATCAAATTCAACCTTCGCCCCGCGGCGAACTCGAAATTACTGATGCAATCCAACAGCTCATCAATCAGAAAAAACACGTAGAAGCCTGTAATTTAGAGGGTTGGTGGCTGGACACGGGGAAAAAAGATGATTTGCTGAGTGCAAATCAAATCATTTTAGATAGCCGTATCGTAGCTTCATCTGAATTGAAAGTAGACAACACAAGTCAAATTATCGGGCGCGTGCAAATAGGCGAAGGAACGGAAATTATTAATTCTACAGTTCGCGGGCCGGTGGTAATTGGGGAAAATAGCCGCATTGAAAATTGCTTTGTCGGGCCTTACAGCAGTATTGGCGATCGCGTGACGATGATTGATGCTGATATCGAACACAGTGTAATCTTGCAAGGGGCGAAAATAATTGGCATTCATCAGCGAATTGTTGATAGCGTGATCGGGCAGCGAGCTCAACTCACCAATGCGCCGGCGCGTCCAAAGGCTTTGCGGTTTATGATCGGTGATGACAGTCAAATTGAGTTAGCTTAACTTGAGACGCGCACCATTGTTCTAGGCAAAATCTATGGAATGGTGGGCAGTTTCTAGGGTGCGCGCTGCGACCGGGTTGACCGATAATTCACGGGATACGGTGTGGCGCACGCCTATATTCACGGGATGGTTCGCAGTGGGCACCCTACGTTTAAAGGAGGCGAAAAATTGGAGTCCGAAGAAATACCAACTCAACAAATTATAGATAAATTGCGACAAACTTTGGAGCCGCGAATTGGTATTGCTGATTCGCTGATGTTTGCCAGAGAAAATAGTGCGATCGCCCGAGATGAAGATGACGAAGATATCGCGCTTTTGAAGACTGGTTTCGACATTTACAACGTCCCCATTACTTCTTACCAAAGGCGACTGGGTTCCGCAGTCATAGCCGTTAGGAAAATAGTCCGAAAATTGCTCAGGCCGGTACTCGAACGACAAGTAATTTACAATTTTGCTAATACCCGCGTGGTGCAAACGTTGAGCAGACAGTTGCAAAAATTGCAAGAAAATCAACAAACCCTAGAGAAAAAAATTGCATCAGATCTCAGCGGCGGTTTTCCCGAAGTTAAAGCACAGCTTGACACTCAACAACAGGCGATCGCAAATTTTCAGTCAGAAATAGAGGAAATTAAAGCGCTGCAGCAGCAACATACTGCTATTTTAGAGATCATTACCGCTCAATTGCGCGATCGATCGCCATCAAATATCAAAAATGACCCCAAATAATTTGGTAACAAGGCTCAGGGTTTATTCGTGCGAGCAATTCTTCAATTCTTCAATCCTTCAATCTTCAATTTTCGTATCGTGTCCGGTCAATTACTCTAGCAAAAATGGTTTTTAGTGCGTCTTGGAGTTTTTCGGTTAAGAGCGGACTGAAGTCCGCACTACGAACCTGGTTTTTAGTGCGTCTTGGAGTTTTTCGGTTAAGAGCGGACTGAAGTCCGTACTACGAACCTGGTTTTTAGTGCGTCTTGGAGTTTTTCGGTTAAGAGCGGACTGAAGTCCGCACTACGAACCTGGTTTTTAGTGCGTCTTGGAGTTTTTCGGTTAAGAGCGGACGGTCGTCCGCACTACGAACCTGCGGACGGTCGTCCGCACTACGAACCTGACGCGCGGTTAATCGATCGGACACGAGATCAATTCCCAATCTAAAATCTAAAATCTAAAATCTAAAATCTAAAATCGAATGACTGTACTGCCCATATGCTCGTTGATTATAGTCAATTATAACAATCTGCGCCACACTAAAGAGTGCTTAAAATCTCTACAAAAACTTACCTATCCAGAAGAACAACTTGATTTAATTGTAATTGATAATTGTTCTCAAGACGATTCGGTTAATGCTTTGCGCGAACTGTTTCCTAAAGTTCGGATATTTGTTAATTCCGCGAACAACTTCGCCAAAGCTCTCAACCTCGGAATCGGCGAAGCAAAAGGGGAATACATCGCTTTTCTAAATAATGATGCAACCCTTGACAGTCACTGGTTGGAAATATTAGTAAAACGGCTAGAAACTGATAAAAAAGTCGGTGCTGCTAGCGGTAAATTGTTGTTTAAAGACGGGCGAATTAACAGCGCGGGGATTCAGCAATTACCTGAATTTTATTGGCAAGATATCGGTTTTGGCGAGAAAGATTCGGGACAGTACGATACAGAAGAGGAAGTTGAGGGGCTTTGTTGGGCGGCGGTGCTTTTTCGCAGGGAATGTCTGGAAGATGTGGGGTCGATTGATGAAGATTTTGTGATGTATTTTGAGGATGTAGAGTTTGCTAAACGCTGCTCCAAACTGGGTTGGAAAATGCTTTATGTTCCCGCAGCTATCGCCCATCACGAGTATCGGGGTTCTAGTAAAGGTAGCAAACTTACTGAGTATTTCTGCAATCGCAATCGGTTTTTGTATTTGGCAAAACACGAACCTTTACAATTAGTTAAGGCGATTCATACTTCAGATTTTTTTACTAACAAACAGTACAATTTGCTGTTCGAGAGTTTGTTTGTGGCGATTAAAAAATTGCTAGATTATCAGAAACCGGAAATCATCGCAAATGTACTCCCGCAGTTGTTGGAAAAGTTGGCGGTGATTTACAGCCGCAGCAAGGTCGATCGCATTTTACCTCGATTGCAGGTGGTTCGGGGCGATCGCACAATGTCGATCGCCATTTACGATCACGGACTCCATTTTATCGGCGGCGGTCAAAAATACGTCGCTACCATCGCCTCGCTGCTGCAAAATGAATTTGATATTACTTTCATCGCCAACAAATCCGTTGCTGTTTCCGACTTAGAATCGTGGTACGGGCTGAATCTTTCTAGATGCAAAATTAAAATTATTCCGTTGCAGTTTTACGACAAACGCGGAATGCAGTGTATCGATTCCAGCATCATCGTGGAGGATATGGACAATCCCTTTGATGAAATTGCCAAAGAAAGCAAAAATTACGATGTTTTTATCAATGCGAACCAACTGGAAAAAGTGAAACCGCTATCGCCGATATCAATATTTTTTTGCCACTTTCCCAATGTTTTTCGCAACCGTCACTTTGCTGTAGATGACTACACTTTTATTATTGCCAACAGTCAATTTACGGTCAAGTGGCTGGAAAGACGCTGGAACTTGCAGCCAACTTTTTTGCTTTATCCGCCCGTGGAAATGGCAACGGTGAAAGTGGCGAAAGAAAAGGTCATTTTAGCTGTGGGACAGTTTGAAGCTGGGGGAACTAAAAAGCAAATTGAACTAATTAAAGCTTTCCGCAGTTTGCTAGCAGATTATCCCGATCGACTTCAAGGATGGCGGCTGATTTTAGCTGGTAGCAGCACTCCGAAAAATCCTTATTTAAAGACGGTTCAGAATTTATTGAGGCAAGATTCAAGGGCGATCGAGCTCAAAGTTAATGCTTCTTTTGATGAGGTCAAATTGCTTTATGCTAAAGCGAGCATTTTTTGGCACGGCTGCGGTTTGGGTGAAGTGAATCCTCAAAGGTTTGAACATTTCGGGATGGCGACGGTGGAAGCAATGCAAAACTGTTGTGCTCCGATCGTCTTTCGCGGTGGTGGCCAAGTGGAAATTGTCGAACACGGGCGATCGGGCTTTTTGTTCAATACCGTTGAGGAACTTTGCCAGCATTCGCATCAACTAATTGTTAATCCCGATTTGTTAGCTGAACTTCAAGCTGGTGCACAGCAGCGCAGTCAGAACTTTAGACTTGCAGGTTTTGAGAAAAAAGTCAAGAGTTTTTTTGAGATTATTCACCAAGAATATGCTACAATTCGCCTGCCAAATCCTGCTGATATTGCTCAAATGCTCGATCGACCTTAAGCATACAAATATAGATGCGGATAAGGACGCGGCAGTGCCGTTTACCTACGGATCGAGGACACGGCAGTGCCGTTTACCTACGGATCGAGGACACGGCAGTGCCGTTTACCTACGGATCGAGGACACGGCAGTGCCGTTTCCCTACGGATTATTTGTTACCAATTAAAGTTTATTTTTACTCTAACCGTGTCCAATCAACTTTTAATCAATTTATCCTTCTTAACTCCAGAACCCACTGGAATCGGAACTTATGCTGCCAATCTTTTCCCGCAACTGCAAAGGCTAGAACCCACATTACTCGCTTCCCAGAAAATAGACAATTATAACTGCTATCAAATCCCTGAAATTTTGAGCCCGAATCGAGGGCCGAAGGGACAAATTAACAGGCTGCTGTGGACTCAATTTAAATTGCCCCAAATTTATAATAAATTGCAGTCTAGCCTAATATTTTCGCCAATTCCCGAAGCACCTTTGTATTCAAACTGCCGCTACGTTGTGACGGTACACGATTTAATTCCTTTGCGATTTCCCCAAAAATTATCTCGCTTGACTGCTTATTTTCGCTACTACATACCGCAGGTTTTGCGGCAAGCGGAACACATTATTTGCGATTCTGAAGCAACGGCGACAGATGTTGCTAATTTTTACCAAATTCCGCGTCAAAAAATGACAGCAATTCCCCTAGCTTGCGATAATATTAATTTTAGATATCTCGACTTACCAGCTAAAAATTATTTTCTTTATACCGGCAGACACGATCCTTACAAAAATTTGGAAAGATTAATTGCTGCATTTGCGAGTTTAGCCGATCGCGCAAATTACGAATTGTGGCTGGCGGGGCCTCCCAACGCCTACACAGCGCAGTCGATCGCACAAGTTGAACAATTGGGCTTACAATCTTCGGTAAAGTTTCTCGGTTACGTTGCCTATTCTCAATTACCCGTACTGATGAACCAGGCGATCGCCCTAGTATTTCCCACACTTTGGGAAGGATTCGGCTTGCCAATTTTGGAAGCAATGGCCTGCGGTACACCAGTCATCACATCCAACCTGTCATCAATGCCAGAAGTAGCCGGAGATGCGGCATTATTAGTCAATCCTTACAGCGTCGGAGAAATTGCCCACGCCATGCAAACAGTAGCCAGAGATTCAAAAGTGCGATCGAACTTAAAAACTGCTAGTTTAGCCAGATCATCTCAATTTAGCTGGAACAAAACCGGAAAAGCAACCGCCAACATCTTACAACAATACCTTTAAATCTTCCCTCTCTTCCTCTCTGCGCCCTCTGCGCCCTCTGCGGTTAATAAAAAAAAATCCCACCCAAAAACCGCAATCTACATATTAAGTAGATGGGGACAAATAAACATTAGATGGGGAGGGCGGGTTTTGCCTTGATCAACTGGCTTGTTTCAGAGATTTTTAGCTAAACCCGCCCCTACAAGATACTATTGTTTTTCGCAATGACCTACTTATTATATGCCAAATTCACAATCCAATCTGCTAATTAATCTTTCCTTTCTAATTTCCGAACCAACCGGATTAGCCATCTACGCTAAAAACCTATTTCCCCACCTAAAAATCCTCAACCCAACTTTACTCACCGCCCAAAAAATTCCCAACAATAACTGCTACGAAATCCCCGCCAATCTCACACCAGAACAAGGAAGTAGAGGACACATCAATCGATTGCTGTGGACGCAAACCCAACTACCAAAAATTTACAAACAGCTCAAATCTAACTTATTATTTTCTCCAATTCCCGAAGCTCCTCTATTTGCAGGTTGTCGCTATATAATTACAGTACACGACCTAATAGCGCTGCGATTTCCCCGCCGCTTCGATCCGCTGACACCTTATCACCGCTACTACATTCCGCAAGTGCTGCGACAGGCTGAACATATCATCTGCGATTCGGAATCGACGGCCAACGATCTCATGAATTTTTGCAATATTCCAAGTTCTTTGATTTCGCGAATTTTTCCCGGCTATGATGCGAGTTTTTTTAAGTTTCTAGACTTGCCAACAAGCAATTATTTTCTTTATATGGGCCGCCACAATCCCCATAAAAACGTGCAGCGAGTTGTAGCAGCGTTTGCAGCTTGGCCCCATAATTCCGAGTATGAATTGTGGATAACAGGTTCGGAAGATAAGCGCTATACGCCGCTGCTGAAGGCGCAGGTGCGAGAATTGGGATTGTTCGATCGCGTAAAATTCCTAAATTACCTCCCCGCGGCTGATTTGCCCAAAGTCATCAACCGGGCGATCGCCCTGCTATTCCCCAGTCTTTGGGAAGGATTCGGCCTCCCCGTACTCGAAGCAATGGCCTGTGGCACTCCTGTCATCACCTCTAACCTGTCTTCGATGCCAGAAGTCGCGGGGGACGGCGCACTGTTAGTCAATCCCTACAGCATCCAGGAAATTGCCTCTGCTATGCACGAGCTGGCAACGGATGCCAAAGCTCGATCGCACTTGCGGCAACTCGGTTTGGCCAGAGCAAAACAATTTAGCTGGGAAAAGACTGGCCGGGAAACTGCTGCTATTCTCGATCGATACTGTTGACTGTTGACTGTTGACTGTTGACTGTTGACAGAAGGAAGAAGGAAGTTCGGCAGCGGATTTTGTAACGGATTGAAGGATGTAACGGATTGAAGGATGTAACGGATTGAAGGATTGAAGGAAGAAGGAAGAAGAAAGACGGAAAAAGGAAGACGGAAGAAGAAAGATTTTTCCCATCTCCCCCTCTCCCCCTCTCCCCCTCTCCCAATCTCCCCCAATCTCCCCCTCTCCCCCTCTCCCCCTCTCCCCCTCTCCCAATCTCC